>Ga0210384_10003940_pt1 | contig 16838 bp, 15 predicted proteins | sample IncBWH2MmetaG_FD_160574 | JGI IMG/M metagenome (GOLD analysis project Ga0210384, IMG submission 160574) | Forest soil microbial communities from Barre Woods Harvard Forest LTER site, Petersham, Massachusetts, United States - Inc-BW-H-2-M | ecosystem: Environmental > Terrestrial > Soil >...
CGATGATTTTGGGATTCGACGCCGCGCCTTCGAGCTGCATGTGGACGGCGGCGCTGGCGGAGGCTCCGTTTTTCGAGGCACCGTTCAGACTGAGCACGGCTTCGTTGGCAGTGAGAGCAAGACCATATCCGCTGCCGTGCGCCACGTAGGTAGCCCGCTTGTCCGCTTGCCCCTGGTTCGGCTCGAAGGATAGCGGCAGCTTGCCTGCAGAGGCTAGCGAGCGGGCTTTGAGTTCGGCGGGGACCGTATCTCGGGCCACCGAAGCCGGGGCCGGAGACTGCGTCTGCGCAGTCAAGACCCTGTCATTGTGCCGCGGTGCATTACCCGGCGTTCTTCCGGACGTTCTCGCGGAGACCGACCACAGCGCTCCTGCTCCCATGAAGCTAAGAAGCGCAACTGCCAATAAGGTGGTCTGGGATGTGGCGCAGCCGTGGGTCCGGCAAGCTTTCAAGATCACGAAATCCTCCAAGAATTTATCCGGTGCCAAGAATTTGTTTGGTGCATGTTTCCAGTGCTTGTTTCCAGCGATGGAGAGGCGAGAGGCTGCCGGTATGGCGTTCCTGCGTCCAGCATCCAAGCGGGACGGCGTTCGACCTGTCATCAGAACTGGGTAATAGTCAAACTAACTACTTAAACAGCTTAGGGTTAGCCTGTCAAGGTGCGTGACCTCGGAAACCACACATCTGCTTGCGTTTGGATGCGGGAAGAAGGCCGAAAAGCTGTCTGGGGTCGGGGAATTCCGGTTTTTGTTGCAAGAGGTTGCGGACGCAAGGTTCGCGGGGTGGGACTTGTTCAGTGAAGTCCTGCTAATGCCATGAAAAGCCTAGCGGGAAAGCTGGGGCAAAGCCGTCCACATGGACACCTGATTGCTCTAACAATTGGGAACTCCACCCCCCCGGAATTCCCTCCCCCAGGATCCTCCCCCAAAGAAATAATGGCGCGACCGCGATAAAGCTGCTCTGTGAGCGGCGTCCGCTATTTTCTTTGGAAATCCCGCATCTCGCGCGCTAACTTGCGGTAGCGGCTGAGCAGCGTCATGAGGTAGACACCGTGAATGACCCCGGTAGCGATGTAGGCGGCGTAGAGAAACCGGATTGAGTTCATTGGGCGTTTCTCATAAAACATTCCTCACCGAACGTTACTCCTAGATCCTTCCAGCAAGGCTTCGAGCGCCAGCGTTTCTTCCATATCGCGCTGCGCTCGCTCCAGCCTGTAGCGGAGCCAGCACAGCAATACTGCGAAGGCCGAGAACGCGAGCCAGTTGTAGAGCAGGGCGTGCCACATGGCGGGATGAAGCGACCCGCCGCCACCGATTACCGGCTGCGGGTGCTGCGTGCGGAAATACCGGATCGACAAATAAACGAACGGCACATCCACGAAGCCGAAAATGGCCAAAGCAGCCGCCAGCACAGCAGTTTGGCCTCCGGTGGAGAAGCGGCGCAGAATCAGGTAGCTCACATAGATCAGCCACAGCAGCAGGGTGGAGGTAAGGCGCGCGTCCCAAGTCCACCAGATGCCCCAGACGGGACGAGCCCAAAGCGGGCCCGTAATCAGAACCACAGTGCAGAACAAGACACCCACTTCCGCGGTGGTTACCGCCAGCGCATCTGACGCATTGTCGCGTCCGACGAGGTACCAGATGGAAGCGAGGAAATTGACGAAGAAAAGCAGGAAAGCGGTCCAAGCCGAGGGTACGTGATAGTAAAAAATTCTCTGTACGTCGCCCATGGTCTGCTCGGTCGGAGCCACCACAAGCGCCTGGTACAGGCCGAAGCCCAGCAACGTAATGACCACAACCACGGCAATGATCAGAGGGGCTTTCATTCGCTGCGGCTCATTCGATGCAGATCATTCGGCGTTGAGCACCGTTTCAAACAAAGTCAGACACACCGTAGTAAACACCAAATCATAGACCGCGAGCAAGACGATCCAAAACTTGGCGGAGGACTCTCCCATCATAACTATTTTAGTCGCTTCCACCATGCCGAGGAGCGCGGGTATGGAAATGGGGAATAAGATCAGCGGTAGCATGACTTCCCTGCTGCGCGTGCGCAGCGAAATGGCCGCGAAAAACGTGCCGTTGACGACCAGAGCCCAAGTGCCGAGCACGGCGATCACCGGCAAAAGATACGCTGCGCCTAAGACGCGCAAGTTGTAAAAAACGACGAACAGCGGGGTCATCACGACTTCAAGGACGGTGACAAATAGGAAGTTCCCCAACACCTTAGCCAGGAACAAATCGTTAGCCGGAGCCGGTGAGACCCGGTAGGCATCCAGCACCTGATTGCGGATCTCGCGTGCCCATGTCTGATTGAGCGCCACCACGGCAGCGAAAAGAAATGCGACCCAGATGAGGCCCCCGGCGATCTGCCGCGACTCGTCTCCTGTGGGATCGAAGGAAAAACTGAAGACCACGACCACCAGGAGCGCGAAGAAGATCATGGAGTTGATGGCGTCTTTGCTGCGCCACTCCAGGCGGAGGTCTTTGGTTAGGGTCGCGAGGAGAACTTTGGGCGATGGGGTCAGTTTTGCGCTGGTGACCGGGCCGTTCATTGCACCGCCTCGAGGTCGAGCGTGGGTACTCGGCTTTCGATGGCGCCGGAGTGCAGCCAGACGAATTCGTCGGCGGCCTGGGCGAGAAGACGAGCCTGGTGCGTCACCACGAAAATTGTTTTCCCCTTGTCGCGCATGTCGCTGAGAAGCTGCACCATGGCACGCGCGGAGGCGACATCGACGTTTGAAAACGGCTCGTCTAACAAGAGCAGTGTGGGGTCGTGCAAGAGGGCGCGAGCGAGCGAAGTTCTCTGGCGCATGCCTTGCGAGTATTGGCCGATCGGGCGCGTCAGCGTAGGGTCCAGCCCTACGAGCGTGATGGCGGCGGAGCAGCGGGATTTGTCGTTGATGCCATACAGGCGTGCGAAATAGCAGAGGTTCTCCATGGCGCTCATCTCGTCGTAGAGAAGCGAGGGATGGGCCATATACCCGAGCTGGCCGCAGACATCGCGGATGGAGTTTGAGCCGAAGATGCTGACGTTACCGCTGGTCGGCCGCAGCAAGCCAGCAATGGCACGCATCATCGTGCTCTTCCCTGCTCCGTTTTCTCCGAGGACGGCGTAAAGTTTGCCGGCGGCGAATTCCGCTGTAACGTTGCGCAGCGCGGCAAAGCGTCCAAATTGCTTGGTGAGGCCGGTGAGAACCACGGCTGGAACAGACTCTCGAACCGGTTGCGGAAGACCTGCAGCGGACTTGGTCACTTTGGGGTTAGCACCGCATCACATCGTCGAATTGCTGGCCGCGGCGGCACCAGTACTCGGAGCACCGGGCTTCGGAGCGTATTTCGAGGCGCACTTGGCCTGCAGATGCTTGGCGTGAAACACGCCGTCGCGTCCCATCTCGCCTTCCGCCAGGGCTTGGGCATCGTCCTTCAAGGTGTCGGGCGGAGCGTCGGTGCCTGAGTACGAGACGGGCAACAGCCGCCCTTCTTCGTTGAGAACGAATTCCAGCTTGAGGCCGGTACGCTTGATCGATCCAGCCTGCACATTACCGGCGACGCGAAGGCGCTCGGTGTAAGCCTTATCGCCCATGCCATTAAGTTCTTTGATTGTGACGTAGTAACTCTTACTCTCCTGCACGCCCGTATAGGCCAGGTATCCCAGCGACAGCAGGATGATGGCAACCACGGAGCCAAACTTGACGATTTTCGCGCTCTCGGCGGACATGGGGGAACCTCGACTTGCTACGCAAACTCTACTGCCCACGGTGCTTAGGGTCAAGTCTGGGGAAGGCTGTGGTCGCTTCTGCTGAGGCGAATTGCCTTTAGCAGCCCACTCGCTCCTTGAACTCACGTGCCCGGTCGCGTGCAACGGTCAAGTCCGTGCCTTTGCCATCCTTCAGGCGAATATTCAAAGCTCCGCCGGGAAGCGAGGCGACTTCCTTGATCCAGTCCACGTTGACCACTGTGCTCCGGTGGATGCGAAGGAATTTCTTTGGGTCAAGTTTCTTTTCCAATTCAGTGATCGCATAGTCGACACAGTAAGCCTTGCCCTCCGACACTGCATAGGTCAGCTTGTCCTCGGCGTAGAAATGCGTCACCCGCACCAGGTCGAGAAACCAAAGGCGGTCTCCCAGCCGCGAAGCAACGCGGTCCGGATACTCGGGCTTCGTCTCGCGCAGCGAGTTCGTGAGTTGCTTGAGAAGAGCTTGCAAATCCGGTTGCGCGAGCTGACCCGAAACCCGCAACCGCTCGACTTTCGTAAGTGCGCGTTCCAGGGACTCAGGCTCTACCGGCTTCAGGAGGTAGTCGACCGAGTTCACGCCGAAGGCTTGCAGCGCGTACTGATCGTAAGCCGTGGTAAAAACTACAATCGGCTGGCTGGGTAAGCGCGCCAAAACCTCGAACCCGTTGAGGCGTGGCATCTGAATATCCAAAAAGCACACATCGGGTGGATTTGCAGTCAACGCCACGACCGCTTTCTCAGGCTCGGTCGTACTACCGGTCACTTCCACGCGTCCCGTGCGCTCGAGCAACCGGCGCAAGCGCTCCAGCGCCAACGGTTCATCATCCACTAAATAGGCACGCAGTTTCATTGGCGTGGCAAAACCATCTCTACCACAGAATAGCCGTCCCGGCGGGAAACGTTCAGGTGCGCCTTTGCGCCAAACAACGCATCGAGGCGCTCGACCAAGCTGTCCAGGCCATGGCCAGCGGGAATCGCTGCCAAGTCGAAACCCGGTCCTGTGTCTCGAACCTCAATGCGTAAGCTCCCATTTTCCGCTGATACCCTGACTCGCCACTCGCCGCCGCTGCTCTGCGGAGTGATCCCATGCTTCACGGCATTCTCGACCAACGACTGCACCGACATGGGCGGCACCTTCGCCTCCTGCAGGTCGGCGGGCACGTCCACGGATCCCCGCAGCTTGTCGCCGAAACGCACTCTTTCAATGTCGATGTAACTCTCTACCATCGCCAACTCCTCCCGCAAGGGAATCAGCGGCCGGCTACTGGTATCCAGTGAGACGCGCAACAGCGTCGCTAGCCGGCCAACAATCTGTTCAGCGCGGGCCGGATTCACTGCAATCAGCGAGCTGATCGAGTTCAACGTGTTAAACAAGAAATGCGGATGAATTCGCGATTCCAGAGAACGCAGCCGCGCTTCCACCGCTAATTTCTGGGCCCGCTCTTCGGCCACTTCTTTTTCGTGGAGCTTTGCCTCCGTGCGTTGTAAGCGGTCCCGCAACGATCCGTGGACCAAGGCGCCCAACCCGAAAACCCCTGCCAGAGGCAGGGCAATCCGCAGCGTGCTGAAGTACTCCTGCCAGAAGTGCTGCGGAACCGCGATGCCTATCCCCGCCAACAGTGCCTGTGCCAGCAAACAACCCAAGGCAGCAAATGCAAGAATGCCCACTGTCATTGTAGGAATCAGGGGAAACTTGCGGAGATCCAATCTCTCCGCAAGTCCACCCAATATCCAAGTACCGAGAAGCCCCGTTAGGTTTGCGTAAACGAGCGCGTAGGCCAGCACGTGCAGCGGGTCCCGGATCCTTGAGACTTGATTCATGATCAACACCGCCAGAGCGACGGCGAGATTGATCCAAAGCAAGGAGAACACCCATTTGCTCTTTGTCGAAGCCATATTGCTACCTTTGCCCCCTGCGGGTCCTCTCACTTCCCGCTCACGGGTTCAAAAGTACCGTTGCGGATGACGTTGATGATCTGCGTCGTGTCCTGACCGGCCAATTTCAGCTCTCCCACGACAGTCTCGTTAAGTGTGCCGTATTCAATCTGCTTGGTTGCGAGCGACACCCAAATCTGTCCCCAATAGCTACTACGTGCTTTCAGAGTCATGCCGCCGTTATCAATCTCCAAAGGATTGAGGAATGCCTCGTACCGAATCAGCGCGCAGTCCTGACCATTTCTTTGCGAACGCCCGATCCACTCCAGTACGACTTCGCGGTTGTGAAACGTGCCCACGTCCGGCATGTTCACGTCCTCGCTGGAGATGCTGTGGTAGGGCTCATTCAGCTTGAGGTGGTCGAAATAGTCCTGGCCAAAGTGCTCGATCATCCCCGTATCCCAAACAAGGTTACGCTCAAAGACCGCCGTGGGTGGAAACGCTTTAAAGAATCCTGGCTTCAAGGTATCGCCGAGATCGTTGTGATAGCGGAATCCCTCCATGAAGTCACGCTTCTGCGCTGCGGCGAATGGAACAGTGGGGCCGTCCGCATCCGCCTGGGCAACGTTCTTCCACACGACGTCTCCGCCCGGCAGTCCGCGTGTGTAGTCGCCGGTCAAACGTTGACGGCGCAAAATCTCACCTTTGGCACTCGCCGTGGTGTATTCGACGGTGAATAGGTAGGTGCGCGTGCCGCTATCTTTCACGGTCGTCCCTTGCGGCAGGGTCCAGGTTTGAGTAGACAAGGTTTGCGCAGGCAAGCTTTGTGCAACCAGACAGTAGACCGTCGATAAGACAAGTCCGGTAATGAAGGCTTTGATTCTGTTTCTCATGTGAGTGAACCTCCTAACGCGGAGTCTGCCACTAGCGCGCGAGTGAGGACATTCCTTACGGACGAAAGGCAACAATTCCCGATCGCAGGTTGCCCGGCGTAGACGAGCCGTTGGGCTAAGTTCGGAGAAGATGATTGCGACGTGAGTATTGCGTAAACAAGCGGGATGAACTCAGCTCACTCGCTCTATGTATTCAACTAGGAGTTTGTTTTTCGTGTAGACAAAAGCAATGCGGCGTCCGCCGAAGGCCACAGCCGGAAGCGGCGGACGCGTAATGATTGCGCCACTCGCGCGGCTTTGTGCCAGTTGTTTGTCCAGGTCGGCAGTTTCGTAGCACAAATGGTGCAGGCCGCCACCCTTCTTCAGAAAGGGCATGACCGGAGCCTTTTCGGACGCCGGCTCGATCAGTTCCACCAGAGGATCCGCGGCGCACTTGCTCTGTAGAAACGTTACGCGCACCGTCTGATTCGGGTCGTGGATGATCTCACCGTCCCATTCCGCGCCAATGGATTCCGCAAAAGCGCGCGCGGTGTCTGGAATCGAAGCAACCACAAAACCTACATGGTGGAGTGTGCCTGGCGGCACCCAGGACAGGGAGATCGAACCGGTCGCAGATTTGTTCACGGTCGTTAGTATAACGTAGCTGTTCTCAGGGCACAGCGCGAAAGGGCTTTCCATTTTGGCGGATTCGGAAGCTATTCCAGCTCCCACCCGAGAGTAACTCCATGCCTCCGTGCGCTACCGTTTACAATCAGAGAGCGTATTTTCCCTGAGAATCGGAAAGGTTCTTTTTCTCCGCATGATTCATCCTTGGCACGACGTCACGCCCGGCAGCATGCTGCCGCAGGAATTCAACACGGTCATCGAAATTCCTTTTGGCTCGAGTGTGAAGTACGAGCTCGATAAGGATAGTGGCCTGATCAAGCTGGACCGCATTCTCTACTCGGCCGTGTACTATCCCGCCAACTATGGGTTCATTCCCCAAACGCTTGCCGAAGATGACGATCCGCTGGATGTGCTGGTGCTGTGCCAGGAGACCGTGGTTCCGTTGACCATCATTCACTCGCGGGCGATTGGCGTGATGACCATGATCGATTCAGGGAAAAAAGATCATAAGATTATCGCTGTGGCCACGGAAGATCCAGAGTTCAACGCCTATCGCGAGGCCAGCCAAATGCCGCCGCATCGGTTGCTGATGCTGCGCCGCTTTTTTCAGGACTATAAGCTCCTGGAAGGCAAGGCAGTGGAAGTGGATGAAATCCGTCCGGCTGGAGAAGCCTATCCCACGATCGAGGAAGCTCTGCGGCGCTACAGCCAGCAACGGCGCAAGGGATTCAAGAGCAAAAACTAGGGACAGCCGGTGCGTCTCGCACCCGTCTCCAGATATACAAACGATTGCGGCGTCCGCCACTGTTTATAATCTAAGCTCATGAAAGAGCTGTACCCAGAGGATGGTGGAAGCATGTCTCCCAGCAACGGAAGTAACGGCAACGGTGTCAATGGCAACGGTCACACGGCGGTAGCACCACCGCGCGCGGAGTGGCTGGCGCGGCGCAAGCAGGAAAATACGGACGGGAATTTTTCGCAGATGCACTACGCACGCCGGGGCGTGGTCACCGAGGAGATGGCGTACATCGCGCGCAAAGAAAAGCTTTCGCCGAAGCTGGTACGAGACGAAGTGGCGCGCGGGCGGATGATCATCCCCGCCAACATTCATCATCCCGAGTTGGAGCCAATGGCGATTGGCGTCGCTTCGCTGTGCAAGATCAACGCCAACATTGGCAACTCGTCGGTGACGTCGCACGTGGATGAAGAGCTGAAGAAGCTGCACACGGCTGTTCACTACGGCGCGGACACAGTCATGGACCTTTCCACAGGCGGCGATATTCACGACATTCGCGAAGCCATATTACGGCATTCGCCCGTCCCTATCGGTACTGTTCCGATTTACGAAGCGATTTCCCGCGTCAAGCGGGTGGAAGACCTGAACGCCGAGGTTATGCTCGAAGTCATCGAAGAGCAGGCCGAGCAGGGCGTGGACTACATGACCATCCACGCGGGCGTGCTGATCCAATATGTGCCGCTGGTTTCGAAGCGCATTACGGGTATTGTCAGCCGCGGTGGTGCGATTCTGGCGCAGTGGATGACACACCATCACAAACAGAATTTTCTTTATGAGCGCTTCGACGACATCTGCAAGATTTTCAAGAAGCATGACGTTTCATTTTCGCTGGGCGACGGGCTGCGACCCGGGTGCCTCGCGGATGCCAGCGACGAGGCGCAGTTTGCCGAACTGAAGACGCTGGGTGAACTCACCAAGATGGCCTGGGAACATGACGTGCAGGTGATGATCGAAGGCCCCGGCCATGTGCCGATGCACAAGATCAAAGAACAGGTGGAGAAAGAAGTTGAGCTGTGCTACGAAGCGCCGTTCTACACGCTGGGCCCGCTGGTTACGGATATTGCTCCCGGCTATGACCACATCACGTCCGCGATTGGCGCCGCCATGATTGGATGGTACGGCGCGGCGATGCTGTGCTACGTGACGCCGAAAGAGCATTTGGGGTTGCCCAACGAGAAAGACGTGAAGGACGGCATTATCGCGTACAAGATCGCGGCACACGCCGCCGACGTTGCCCGCAACCGCCCCGGGGCACGCGACCGCGACGACGCCCTTAGTTACGCGCGCTACAAATTCGACTGGGACAACCAGTTTGCGCTGTCGCTCGATCCGGAGACGGCGCGCTCCATGCACGATGAAACGCTACCTGAAGAGTCATATAAACACGCGGCGTTTTGCTCGATGTGCGGCCCGAAGTTCTGTTCAATGAACTATTCGACGAAGGTGGACGAATACAACAAGGAAGTCCACGGGCTGGAGAAGAAGGACTACTCGGAGCTGGTGGAGAAGTTCATCACCATCAAGTAGTGCTCTACTTGAGATCGGTGATCTTCTTGATCGGAGCAGGACCGATAGGGGCTTTCAGTGACAGTGGAGCGTGTAGTCTGGTTAACTGACCACCATCCACCCGCGCAATGCTATCCCGCGCAATCAAATTATCGCGGACGTCCAGCCTACGGCGGCTCGGGCGATACCAGCGGGACCGATTCACACGCAGCGGGTGAACCGGCGCGGCGGTTGGTTTGTGTGCGTGGATCGGCGTGGGATCAAGCCTGGCCGCGACGGACACCAATGGGGGAACGATCTGCGGAGAAACGACCGGCGAGGAAACGGCCGGTACGAAGGCCGCTTTGACCACCGACGCTGAGTCGTGGGTCGGGCTTGCCTGCATCTCTGTTGCAACAAACCGCGGGCGTGTTGGCGCCGCGTACCAGCCCACTGACACTAGCACGACGAAACTGACGGCAATGCTCAGCAACGTCAAAGCTTCCCAGTTTTGGCGAACGCGCTCCAAGCCCTTGGAAAGCTGAGAATCCAGTAGTATCTTGACGGAGAACGATTCGTCCGGCTCAACTGAAGGAGCATGCGCGAGGAACTGATTGACCTCGGCGATCATGTTCTTGTTCAAATTTTCCTGGCTCACTCTTGCCTGACTCACTGGACGAAGCGAACTTTTGAGTTCCGGGACAGGGATAGAGTCATTGTGTTCCGAGGCAGGCTTTTGTTGCTGGAAAGCATCTGTCCGGCGTCGCCCTTGCGAGACCGAAGGGAACGGCAACACGGCGGCGATGGTTGGATTCTCTGTGGGCGGCTTCACGCTGTTGTCCCCAACAGGTTCCGGCAGCACACTCACAGCGCCGTTGGCCACGTGAGCGCTTGCTGGCATGGATACCGGATGCCGCCCGTTTGTCCCCGTTGCTGGAACAGTCATTTCCACCAAAAGCAGCTCTTGCCGTGGGCCTTTTGTGCGCGTCACAAAGACGTAACGGGATGGAAATCCGGCGCCGGATTCGACGCGGGCTATGGCTTGCTCGGCCGAGCAACGTTCCACACGCAGTTCCAAATCCGCAGGGGCGGGGAGCGCGGCATCGGGAAAAACAACTTCTACGTCATAGCCACGGGCGAGCAAATCCGAGCACAAGGGTTCAGACTCTTCAACGAGAGATGCGTAGATGCGAGCAACCGGCATAAAAGTACCAGTACGAGAGAAGTTTTGTGAGATCTAGCGGCGAATGCAGGGTTTGCCACTTCTGTGTCCCGAAGTTTACTCCAAACCCCGGAAAATCGGAAGAAAATTGCACAAATTAGACTGCAGATAGCAAAAGGGACGTGAGAATGGCGGGTTTGCCTCTCAAGCTGAAATCTGACTTCTGCAATGCTCAAGTAGGTGTATGTACTTAATGGACGCTTTCTAGGGCCTCGGCCGCGCGGTTCAAGACCGCCGCCAAAGCTGCTGCCTCCCGCTGGGCTAGATCCCGGTCCCCAGAATCCAGGGCCTCATTGACGCCAGGAATGACCACGGCAGCATAACCTGTATAGCGGCCCGGAGCGTAGATAGCATGGCGAAACCAGGGCCGCCCGGGAAGACCCTCGGGTAGGAGGAGCGCCCGTTCGGCATCGTGTAGCGCCCGGTTGACTCGTCCAACCTCTTTAGTTTCATGCTGTTGCTTCATCATGATGTCTGCGCCCGCCGCGGCAAAACGGCGGGCCGCTTTATCAGCGGCATCCAGGCTGAGGCTGCCCTTTCCAAATCGCCGGTCTGCCTTCCCCTCAGCATCGCGGATATAAACGCCGATTTCGTTGGCGTACTCCTCGAAGTCGAAGGGCAAAACGTCACAATCGGTGAGGCGCAGGGCTTCCAATCCGAACACGCGCGCCATTTGCTGTTCATAGCGAAATTCGGGGTCGCCAAATTTTTTGAACCAGGCAAAATCATCAAAGGCGGAATGGTAGACGCCGTAAGGACCGTTCGTGCTCACATCGGTCGAGGGTATGCCCAAGTGCTGCAAAAAGACGGTGTAGTCCGAGCCACTCCCCAAGTCTCCAACGGGAACATCAGGGCGCAGCTGCGCTGCGGGAATGCGCGCTGTGGAGCCGATGGCCTCGGTTTGCAAGCCTACCGCTTTGCCTGCGGCTGCGCTGTGCCAGACCTCATATAAAGAGCCGCCCACAGGGCTCGGAACGTCGCGGCTGACTTGGCGCACAAACTCCTTGAGGCTGGGTACCGCCGCGGCGCTGAAGTCAGGCCCGGAAACTGCCGCATCCATGTTCAGGTACGCCACCGCCCGTTCCAGTTCCGGAGCGTGCTGTTCTCCCCATTCCGTCGAACCGATGAGTCCTTCTTCTTCAGCATCCCAGCTTCCGAACACGAGACTGCGCTTGGGACGCCAACCCGTCCTCAGCAACTCTCCTATGCCATGCACGGTTTCGAGCATGGCGGCGGTACCACTGTTGGGATCGACGGCTCCGTAGACCCAGGCATCACGATGGTTGCCGGCAACGACCCATTCGGCAGGCATTTCGCTGCCCTGCGCGCGTCCGATCACATCCCAGATCGATCGATATTGGTAGTCCTGTTTAAGGTGGATTTTGACGCGCACCGGCCCCGGACCGAGGTGGTAGGTAAAGGGCCCAGCACCCTGCCACTCGGCCGGGGCAGCCGTGCCACTCATGCTCTCCAGAATTGGCCGGATGTCTTTGTAGGAAAGCGGGGTAATGGGAATCGCGGGCAACTGTTGCGCTTTCTCCGGCGGAACCCGCTTGTTTTCCGGCAGCGAGGGTAGCGAAGCAAACCCGGGAGTCGTGGGATCGCCGGGATAGAAGAACATGTAGCCTACGGAACCTCTTTGCACCGCGGAATCCGGCCGCCAGGGGCCGCGCGGATACACATCACCATGCTTGAATCCGTCATCGGCGGGATCAGAATACAGAATCACGCCGGCGGCTCCATGTTCCTGAGCAACGAATGCCTTCACACCGCGAAAGCTTTTGCCGTAGCGCGCGAGAATAATCTTGCCGCGAACATCGACCTTGGCTTGTTCCAGGCGGTCGAAATCCTCCGGTGTTCCATAATTTGCGTAAACGACTTCGGCTTCAACGTCGCCCGAGGGTGCCATGCCATTGAAGGCTATCGAGATGCGGGAGTCTTCCTGAAACGGATCGGCCTGAAAAAGACCAGATGCTACCTGCTCCCGTGATGGGCCGTGCATTGTTACGTTTGCTGGGGCCGTTACATCCACGCTGATCTCCAGCGGATAGTTCATCCAGACGCGGTATTCGACGATTTCCGTTTCCAGGCCAGCCTCGCGGAATTTTCTTGCTACATAGTCCGCCGTCGCTTTGTCTTCGACGGAACCGGCCATGTGCGGGGCTTGCGTAAGCACGCGAAGGTGCTCCTCAGCCAGCGCGGGGTCCGGGACAGCGAGAAACTGGGTTTCGATCTTCCGCTCGGCGGCTGAGTTGTGGAAGCCGAGCAGTCCAGTTGGACCACCGGAACCAGCGTCTTGAGCGGGAAAAATTTCTGAACTCAGAGAGAGCAATAACAGTAGAAGGCCAGTCAATATCTTCATGAATTTTCAGACTACGCGAGACTTCCCAAACAATCGAGCGCAGTTGCAAGACCGGGTAACTCGTCGAGCCCACTGCTCTGGTGAAACACGATCTTCCCCAGCTTATCTACAACGTAAAGCACGCGATCCCCCGCGCCTCGCATCGGTTGCTCGGCGCGCAAAGCGCCAAACACGCTACAAACCTGGCCATGCGGCCAAAAGTCCGCGCACATGGGAAAATCGAGCGGTCCAATCTCGCGCTCCCAGGCCGTCGTGTTCATGATCGAGTCGACGGACACCGACACGGCCAACGCCTGGCGTGACCGTAGTTTTTCTCTCTCCGCCTGGAACTGAGTCAGTTGCGTACGGGAAACGTCGGACCAATTCGCAGGATAAAACGCCAACAGCACGTTCTTCTTTCCGCGCTGGCTGCTCAAGCGGAATTTGCGTTTGACGCCGCCGATCACCGCCGGCAATTCGAAATCGGGAGCGAGTTCTCCAATGGACAACAACTTCATACGGCCCCTTGCGACAGCTTTCCAGAGTGTCTTCCGCTGGAAGCACCGAGCTTTCGATTGTACCTTCCCGCACCTACTCCGTGTCCGCCGCCCACAACGGTTGTCCGCCCAGCGAGTGGTAGAAGCCCCACCCCGCCAATGCCACCACACTCAACAGCGCGAAAAGTGACGTACTCATATACCAAGTTGAAAAGTCCGCGCTGAACGGAACATTGACGAGCATATCGACGGTAAAGATCGCGACAGCTAGCGGCACCAGCCCAAACCGGTAAACAATGAGGACGAGGATGAAGTAGACCAAAATGCGGGTCGGGATCTGGACCGTCAAATAGGAGCCGCTCGAACTTAGCCCTGTGAAGATTGCCACAAACGCGACGGCTGCGATCCAGTCCTTGCGCAGAAGTACCTTCAACCCCAGGAGCAAGAAGAAGAATTCCAGCGCACCGACAATAGCGCTGGGTACCTGGTACAGCCATGCGCCCAGCGCCTGGCGTCCGCCGATGAGATATTCAGTTGAATAAAGTCCGGGCGAAGCGCCCATGTGCATCATCGGGATGTAACGGAGCTGAATCACTAGAATCCAGACGACGCCCAGGATTACGCCGAACAACATGTCCCGGCCTACCAGCGGATCCCCCACCTGCCCAGTGAGCAAACGGCTCCAGGAGATGATGGTCTGAGGCCAATTTCGCCGCACCCAGGGTTCCAACGCGAGATAGAGCAGCCAAGTCGTCCCGGCGACAAAAAGCGCGGTGCTTACGGCGAGGACAAAGAGGAAGAATGTAGTTCTCAGGTCGGGTACGAAGTGACCACGGCACAACCACAATGCCATCTCAAGACCGATCATTACAAACGCCAAGCGGGCAGCACCGCTGCGGTCACTACGTCCCTGCAAATAGTTGCGGCGGGCCAGGAAAGCTGCACCCAGCACCATGGAGAGTAGTAGAACTACTCCCAGCACGGAGCGAACCTTGTCCCCGGTAGATCGCTCATCCCCCTTGGCGCGCTGCGGTTTTGTCCAGTCTCCGATCAAGGAGAAGAAAACTGGTTTGCCTCGCCATGACGCGCCTTCGATGCGCAGCGGCCTCGTCGTACCCGGCCACATCCCTGTCCATGCCACTCGCGTATCACCGCCTGCCAAGGTGTTCCAGATCGGCTGGGCCGATTGAAACTGCGACTGCTCCAATCCAGCGAAAGCGAACAACACACTCCAGTCGGGGGGCGACGAGGCTGCTGCGGCAGAACTCTCCATCTCCGGCGGAATCGCCAGGAGGTGGATCAACCGGCCCTGGGGGTCGAGCTCCACATGCACCATACCTGAGACAATTTCAGGCGGATCGTCGCTTCGAATCATGCCTGGGGTCAGCATGAAGTCGTAAAAGTCACTGGGCACCATGTAACGGGGGCTCTGCCGGTACCAATACTGCAGCAGAGAAGGTCGTCCGCTCAGAACCCGGTTCCAATCCGGACGCGGCTTGTCGTGCTTCTCGACGGATTCGATAAGATCCCCGTTGTTGTAGATGCCGTATGCGCTGTCCATGGGACGCTTCTCGTATCCCAGGCGTGCGATGATCTCGCGAGCCTTTTGCGTGAGGACTTCAGGGGTCAGTTCCAGCCCCATCTTCTCCATGGCGTTGTAGCGAATGGTCAAATAGACGGTGCATGCCAAACCAATCAACGCAGCTGCCAGGCAGGCCAGCGCAATCCGTGGACGAAGGCCAGCCGTTTCCCCTGATGCAGCTACGAGCTGTGGAGAAGGCGTCTCCCCCGCCGCCAGTGCCGCTGCCAGGGGATCCCCGCCGGGCAGCGCTGCGGCCACACTGAGTACGCTCGCAGGACGTGCCGCCGGCTCCGTTTCCAGGCAGCGTAGGATGACACGCTCCACTGCGGGATCAAGACCCTTCACCACCGACGATGGCCGGCTGAGAGTCTCCTCCTGTTCCTTCCGGGACGTCTTCGTCGGTATTTCCCCGAAAGCGCGTTTGCCCGTAAAAATTTCGTACAAAACCACGCCCAGCGAATAGATATCGCTGCGCACGCTGACTTCTTTGCCCGCCAATTGTTCGGGAGCCATGTACGCCGGAGTGCCGCTGCGCACCTCGGCTCCGTGAATCTGGTCGGCAACTCCTGCCAGACCGAAGTCCGTAATCACAACCTGCCCGCGGCCATCCAGCATAATGTTCGCCGGCTTTATGTCGCGGTGCAGGACGCCCTTCACGTGAGCGGCCGACAAACCCGCGCAGAGCTGGCGTGCGATGTCGAGGGCCTTATCCTGGGGAAACCTACCGATGCGCCGAAGCAGCGAAGCCAGATCCTCTCCGTCGATGTACTCCATAGTGAAGAAGGTTTGTCCATCCACGTCACCCACGTCGTACACGCGGCAAACGTTGGGATGAGAAATCCGCCGCGCAGTGCGAACTTCATTGCGAAAGCGCTCGAGTAGACCCTCGTCATGTCCGGCTGGGTTAGAAAGAAATTGGTCGGGAAGGAACTTCAAGGCGACGGGCTGGCCCAGCGTCAAATCATCGGCGCGGTAGACCTCACCCATGCCGCCCTTGCCCAGCATGGTAATGATGCGGTAACGGTCGGCGATCACGCTCCCGGGCAGAAAGCGGCCTTCGCTCAGCAAGGCTGCTGCCGAACTGGAGGACCGTGAGGCAGAGGCCGAGCCTGGGTGGGGAGATTGCGGACTCTCCGGGCCAAAGTCGAACGTGGCCATTTCGTCGCTGCTGGACACAGGTGTTCCGCAGGATGAACAGAAGCGCCCGGCATTTACGATCTTGCTACCGCAGGATGTACAGGTGGACATGAATTTTTCCCGCTACAGTCTATCGTGTCGGAGTGAAAATGTCGTACCGCTTGAACCTGCAATGCTCACGTGGGGGCAGGCGCCCTCGCCTGCCCGCGTGGAAAACATCTCGTGGGCACTGTACTAGCGCATCAAACTGCGTCTAAGACTGGTTCCTCCGTTGCGCGACCTACGTTAAACTGACATCATGCCTGCTACCGATGCGACCCAACGTTTCTCGAACCGCGTGGATAACTACGTCCGCTACCGGCCCGGCTACCCGCTCGAGGTGCTGACCTTGTTGCGCGAACAATGCGGCCTTACGCCACAATCTTGTATCGCGGATATCGGCTTTGGAACAGGCATCTTCACGCGGATATTGCTGGAAAACGGCAACACAGTGTTCGGCATTGAACCCAATCCGGAGATGCGCGAAGCCGGGGAGAAACTGTTGGCGGGGTTCTCAAATTTCCGTGGCATCCTAGCCACCGCAGAAAAAACCACGCTCGCCGATCATAGCGTGGATTTTGTCACGGCGGCCCAGGCCGCGCACTGGTTCCACCGCGAGGCTGCGCAC
>Ga0210384_10003942_pt1 | contig 16827 bp, 11 predicted proteins | sample IncBWH2MmetaG_FD_160574 | JGI IMG/M metagenome (GOLD analysis project Ga0210384, IMG submission 160574) | Forest soil microbial communities from Barre Woods Harvard Forest LTER site, Petersham, Massachusetts, United States - Inc-BW-H-2-M | ecosystem: Environmental > Terrestrial > Soil >...
CGATTTTCTGGGACCGGCGATCGCCGAAGAATGCCGGCGCCGCTCACTCCCCTACGTGGTCGAACCGATCGGAATGTTCCTGCCGATTGTCCGAAGCCTTTGGCTCAAGCGCCTCTATCATTCGATTCTCGGCAGAAAGATGCTCCGCGAGGCTCGCTTCCTGGTAGCCACCTCGAATCAGGAAGTCGACGAACTAGCCTCAGCTGGCATTCCACGCGAAACGATTTTTCTGCGCCGCAACGGCGTCGAGGCCCCCGCCGTGCTACCCGAGCGCGGGAAATTCCGTGCGGCCTACGACATTCCCAAGGACACCCAGCTGATCTTGTTCCTCGGCCGCTTATCCGCGAAGAAGAGCCCAGACCTTCTTCTGGAGGCCTTCGCAAGGCTGTCCGCTTCGCTGCCCACCAACGTTGCGAGGCTGGTATTCGCCGGCCCGGACGAAAGCGACATGAAGGCACGGCTTTCCCAAAAGGCCCAGCAACTCGGGGTGGCGTCACGGGTTCTGTTTTGCGGGCCGCTCTTTGACGCCGCCAAGTGGGAAGCGTATCGCGATGCCGACGTTTTCGTCCTGCCCTCGCAAAACGAAAACTTCGGAAACACCGCAGCAGAAGCGGCCGCCGCCGGTACACCGGTGGTGGTTACCGAGGATTGTGGCATCGCGCCGCTGCTGGCAGGGATTGCGGGCTTAGTGGTGGCGCACAACACCGAATCGATTGCGCAGGCAATCGGGCGGTTGCTGACGCAGCCCGATCTTCACGCGCGATTCGCTGCGGGATGCCAAGAAGCCACGTCGCGGCTCGGCTGGGAAGAACCTGCGCAAGAAATGGAGTCGAAGTATCGCCAGCTTGTCGGCGCTGAGAGCCGCGTGTCATAATCGCGTCCCCGAGGTTGTATCGTGCTCTGCAGAAAACATTTGAACTTCAAGCCGCAACCGTGCACCGCGTTCCTCACCACAACGGAGATTCAGTAAGAGCGTGTGTGGTATCTGCGGGACCGCATTCGCCAACCGCACCTCCGATGCCGAAGCGCAAGTCCGCGCAATGTCGCAGGCGCTCCAACACCGCGGGCCCGATGACGAAGGATTCCTCATCAACGATCCTCGAGCCGTCGGCCTCGCATTGGGGATGCGTCGCCTCAGCATTATTGATTTGCCAGGGGGGCGCCAGCCTGCTTGGAATGAAGCCAAAGACGTCGCGGTCATCTTCAACGGCGAGATCTACAACTATCGCGAGTTGCGCGAGCGGCTGAAATCGCTCGGGCACCACTTCGCGACGCAATCCGACACGGAAATTCTGGTTCACGGCTGGGAAGAGTGGGGCGAGGACTGCCTCACCGAACTGCGCGGGATGTTTGCGTTCGCGCTGCTCGATCTGCGAAAACGCTATGCCACCGCTCCGCTGTTGTTTCTCGCACGCGATCCATTAGGCATCAAGCCGCTCTACTACACGCAAACACCCGATGGTTTTGCATTCGCGTCGGAAGTGCGCGCTTTGCTTGCGGGAGGAGCCACCCAGAAACGGATCTCGCAGGATGCTCTGACTTCTTACTTGCTGTTCGGGAGTGTGTCGGAACCGGTAACCTTGCTCGAAGGTGTGTTCTCGCTGCCGCCAGGTCACCGTATGTTGCTGTACGTGCCGGAACGCCGGCGCACGCCCCGTGCTCGGCCCTGGTGGGATCCCGCGCGAAGTTCCGCGGCGCGTGATACGCAAAAACCTCGGGAATTTTCGTCTGCGGCAAAACGATTGCGCCCGTTGCTGGAAGACGCAGTACAAGCGCACCTGGTTGCAGACGTCCCGGTCGGGCTATTTCTTTCGAGCGGCCTGGATTCGAGCGCGATTGCGGCACTGGCTGCGCGAACGCAGCCGGACTTCCGGAGCTTCACGCTCGCTTTTCCGGGAACGCCTTACGATGAGGCTCCCCTGGCCCGCGTGGTGGCCGCACGATGCCGGACGCGCCACCGCGAAGTCCCGCTCGACGGCGGCGCGGTTTTAAACCGACTCGACGAAGCGCTGGCGGCACTCGATCAGCCGACGATGGACGGCATCAATACCTACTTTGTTTCGTGGGCCGCGCGCGAAGTTGGATTGAAGGTCGCGTTGTCGGGTCTCGGCGGGGACGAACTGTTCGCGGGCTACCGGACCTTCGCGGATACACCAAGACTCGAACGGTTGGTGCGGCTTGCGTGGTTCGCGCCCGCGCCGTTGCGTCGCGCGGTAGCGCCGATTCTCCGCGCTTTGTTCGCGCGGCACAGCAGTTCGGACGCCACCCGCAAAGCGATGGACGCGTGGTTGCTCCCCGACGCGCTCCCGCACCCCTATTTCTTCACGCGCACACTGTTTCCGCCTTCCGATTTGCCGCGACTGACCGAACCGCGCTTTCGCCCGAGCACCGTGAGCGCAGATGGTATAACCCTGGAACCCACCTGGTTGGGCTGGCTAGAGCGCGCGGCCGACGCCGCGCGCCAACTGGAGCCGGTCGGCGGCGTGTCGTGGCTGGAGATGCGCTCGTACATGGCCAGCACGCTTTTGCGAGATACCGATTCCGTGAGCATGGCGCAATCGCTCGAGGTACGCGTCCCGCTGCTGGATACGCCCCTGGTGGAATTTATGGGATCGCTGCCCGATGGAGCGCGGCAGCAGACCGGAACGCAGAAGGCCCTGCTCGTACAAGCGTTGTCGGATGTCTTGCCGCCGGAAATCCTCGCGCAGCGAAAGCGCACCTTCACCCTGCCGTGGGAGGACTGGTTGCGAGGACCGCTGCGCGCGCGGCTCGAACGCAGCTTCGCGGATCCGGCGCCGGCATTCGCTGCGCACATGCATGCGGAGGGCGTGCGCAGCGTGTGGAGCGCCTTCTTAGCGGAAAAAACATCCTGGTCGCGGCCGTGGTCGCTCTACGTTCTGAATGAATGGTGCCGGCGACAGTTGTAGAACTCGCAGAAGGTCAGAAAGGTGAAATGACGGACGGCCGAAGAGCGGCGCTTCACGCGCGCAGATCATGATGCGGTACACTCCATTTACCGAATGAATATCCTCGGGATCAACGCATACCACGGCAACGCATCGGCGGCAATCGTCTGTGATGGACGGCTTGTCGCGGCCGTGGAGGAAGAACGCTTCAACCGCGTAAAGTATGCAGCGGGATTTCCCGCGCTGGCGATCCACTATTGCTTAAAAGCGGCGGGGCTGAAGCTGCACGAAATCGATCATGTTGCCGTTCCGCGAAATCCTTATGCGCGAATGGCCACGAAATTGTTCTTCGCGCTGCGGATGCCCTCGTTTGCCAGAGATCGCGCCAAGATTCTGGTGAAATTTACTGGAATTCCGGAAGCACTCGCGGCCGCGTTTGACACGGATCCCGCGAACGTGAAGGCCAAGTTCCATCGCGTTGAGCATCATCAAGCTCACCTTGCGAGCGCGTTCTTCGTGTCCCCATTCGAACGCGCGGCGCTGCTATCCGCCGACGGCTTGGGCGACTTCGCCAGCACGATGTGGGGTACGGCAGCCGGCAACCGCATGAAGATCGCGGATGCCATCGCGTTTCCGCACTCACTCGGACTCTACTACAGCGGGGTCACTCAGTATCTGGGCTTCCCGAAATTTGGCGACGAATACAAGGTGATGGGACTTGCCGCTTACGGCGAGCCGGAATATCTGGACTCCTTTCGCGACATCCTGCGCTTTAATGCGCATGGGGCTGATCGTGGTTTTCGTCTAGGCCTCGAGTACTTTACTCACCACCGCACTGGCCCGGAAATGAGTTGGGCGGATGCCGGGAAAACTCCAGTCATGGGGAAACTGTTCTCCGAAGAAATGCCGCGGCGGCTGGGTCCCGCCCGGGATCCGCAGGAGTTGGTGGAACAACGGCACAAGAATCTCGCTTCATCCCTGCAGGCGCGGCTGGAAGAAGTCTATCTGGGCATGCTGAGAAAGTTGGCCGAGCGCACCGGATTGAAAGCGGTGTGTTTGGCAGGGGGCGTGGCGTTCAATTGCGTAGCGAACGGTAAAATTTTCGACAACACCCCGTTCGAACAAGTTTTCGTGCAGCCGGCAGCGGGCGACGCCGGCCTCGCGATCGGAGCGGCCTTCTTTGTGTGGCATCAAAAGCTCGGAAAGCCACGTTCGTTCGTGATGGAGCATTCCTATTGGGGGCCGGAGTTTTCGCAAGAGGACATTCGGTCAGCCGTTGAAGCAAGTGGCGTTTCCCGCGAGGGGTACGGCGTTGAGGAACTCCATGAAGAAGTATTGAACAAGCGCACCGCCGGGATGGTCATGGACGGCAAAATTCTGGGCTGGTTCCAAGGCCGCGCCGAATGGGGCCCTCGGGCGCTTGGCAATCGGAGTATCGTGGCCGATCCTCGGCGGCCCGACATGAAAGAAATTTTGAACCGGCGGATCAAGCATCGGGAAAGCTTTCGCCCGTTCGCGCCGTCAATCCTGGCGGACGCCACATGCGACTGGTTCGAGAAGTCTTACCCGTCTCCCTTTATGACCATGGCCTACGTGGTTCGCCCCAACAAGCGCGAGCAGATTCCTGCGCCGACTCACGTGGACGGCACCGGTCGATTGCAGACCGTGACGCGCGACGCCAACCCGCGCTACTGGCGGCTTATCAAAGCCTTCGAACAAGCCACGGGCGTGCCCATGGTGCTGAACACTTCTTTCAACGACAACGAACCCATCGTTTGCAAGCCGGAAGAAGCGCTGGACTGCTTTCTGCGCACCCAGATTGACGCGTTGGTGCTGGGCGATTTTCTGATCACAAAAACATGACCGGCGTGGGTCACGGCGCGATCCGATGAGAGTCCTGGTGCTGAACCTCTATTACCCGCCCGATAGGTCGGCGACGGCGAAAATGGCCGCCGCCTTCGTCGAACCGCTGGCCGCGAAACACGATGTAACCCTGATTTGCGGACGCCCCTCGTACGACCCGGCCGAGCGGCGCGCTTGGCGGCTGTGGCAGACGGAACGATTGGGCGCGGTCACCGTCGTCCGCGTAGGCTCCACGGACTATCCCCGAACGCAAATGGCCCAGCGTGTTTTGAATTATTTGAGTTACGTGGCGCTGAGCATTCCGCGAGCGCTGGTCGTGCCATGCGATGTGGTGCTGGCCATGACCGATCCCCCATTCGAAGGGATCGTCGGCGCCTTGGTGGCGATGCTGAAACGCAAACCATTCGTCTACAACATTCGCGACCTGTATCCAGACATGGCGCTGGGCGGATCCATTGTGAAGCCCGGTTTTTTGACTCGTATCTGGGAGAAGTTGCACCGGTGGGCTTTACGGCGTGCCGCGCGAGTGATGGTTCTCGGCGAAGACATGAAAGTTCGCATCGCCGCGAAGGGTGCGGATGCGGCACGCATTGCGATTGTGCGCGACGGTGCAGCGATCGCTCCCGGCACTGCGGCGTCGCCCCAGCTTGACCTCCAAGTGATCAGCGCGATTCGTGCGGAATTCCGCTTCGTCTTGCTGCATGCGGGCAATTTGGGATTTTACGGGGCGTGGGAGACCTTGCTCGCGGCAGCCCGTGAACTCGAAACTGACGGCGTGGGTCTCGTGTTCGTCGGCGATGGAGCCCAGCGCGACCGCCTGGAAGCAGCGGCCGCCGGCTCAGCGAATGTGCGCTTTCTTCCTTTTTTTCCTTCGAACAAGATCGCCTCGGTGCTGGCTGCAGGAGACGCCCATGTGATCACCATCAAGCGAGGCCTGGAAGGCGTCGTCGTGCCCAGCAAGTTGTACGGGATTCTTGCAGCCGGAAAACCAGTCGTGGCCGTAGCTCCAAAGCAAACCGATGCCGCCAGTTTGGCAGCACGCGACGGCTTCGGAGTTGCTGCCGACCCGGACAACCCCGCGGAGTTGGTGGCTATGGTGCGTGCACTGCTGGTCGACCCGGCGCGGCTCGCATCGATGGGAGCTGCCGCGCGAATTGCGGCAACCCAATTTGCCCGCGCGAATGAATGCCTCAAATTCGTCCAGGTCCTCGAGCAAGCGCACCATTCGCCACGTGCATAGAAGTACTTTGGGCCGGCCAGCGTGTGCCGGTTCGGAGCCGCCGGGGCTTCTCCTGCTTACCGCCGGGCAAATTTCCGCGAGCAACTTTTCTCCACCGCGGCGTGTCTAACGCGCAGGCACGTTTACCATAACGCGCGGCCCTTTCAATTTTCCTGGCAGCAGAAGTTTGAACAAGGTATGGTGTTGAGGTTGTGTGGGGCAACCTCTGTTTACTTCAGAGTTACTAAGAGAGCTTGGGACCCGGATCCCCAATCCGGCGCACTCTGTGAGAAACCGGCTACTGCAGCCTTGCCCTGAGCCGGATGATCACAATCCTATCGAGGTTTCATGCCCGCAGGCGTGCTGGCCTTTGTCATTGCTCTTTTCGCATCACTGATGCTTACCGTGCCGGTCCGCGCGCTTGCGCTGCGTGTCGGCATGGTCGACCTTCCCGGACCGCGCAAGGTTCATGTCCAACCCATCCCGCTGCTGGGCGGCCTCGCCATGTATGGAGGCGTGATGCTCGCCATTCTGTTTGCCTTCGACGGCGCGGCGCGCGCGCAAAGCGCCGGAATCGTTACGGGAGCGACGCTGGTCGCAGCGGTCGGTTTTCTGGATGACCGCGGATGGTTGCATCATCAGGTCAAGCTCTTCCTCGCCATGCCCATTGCAGCCGGCGTCTTGCTGGCCAGCGGTGTTCACGCGCAAGTGTTCGAACTTATCTTGCAAGGCCACATCGGCTATTTATTGGACGCGGCACTCACCGTGTTCTGGGTCGTGGGCATCACCGCATCATTCAGCATTCTGGACCACATGGACGGCTTGTGCGCCGGAATCGCGGCGATGGCTTCGATTTTCTTCGCGATGCTCGCCTATGTAAACGGCCAGACGCTGGTCACAACCCTGGCAGCAGCGGTGTTCGGCGGCGCCGCCGGTTTCCTTCGATGGAATTTCAAGCCTGCGAAAATCTTCATGGGCGATGGCGGCGCTATGTTTCTCGGCTTCCTCATGGCCACGCTTGGTCTCAAGCTGCGGCTCGTACACGCAAACCATCTCTCCGGGTGGCTGGCCCCGCTATTGATTTTGGGCGTAACCATTTTCGATACCACGCTGGTATCCGTTTCCCGATCGCGTCGCGGCTTGCTGCCGTTCACGACGCCTGGCAAAGACCACACCGCTCATCGCTTAAGCAATCTGGGATGGGGGCACCGCGGCGCGGTACTCGCCCTCTATTCTCTGGGCGCAATCAGCGGCGGCGCAGCCATTCTTGTGGCTTATTTGCCGCCGCGCAGCGCCGCGATTGCCGCAGTGGTCGCCGCTGCTCTGGTGCTGCTTGGCGTAGCATTACTCGAGCGCGCCCCCTACGAACGGCAAATTCGCAAATCTGCCGCGCCGCTCCAACAAGCGACTCTCTCGAGATAACTTCACTTTCAATTGTCTCGTCCCTTCAGAAGTTTGCTGCCCCTTTTGGATTCGTTATACTTGAACAGCTAAAGTCCCTAGCATCGACGAATGCACCCGAGCGGGCAGGTCGTCGGACAGTCCTTTAGAATTCGTAACTGGCAGTTACTGAGTCCATCGCTCTCGGGCGAGCCAGGGCCAGCGGAGAACGTGCCACAAAAGCAAGCAGAATCCCGGTCTGACCGGGACCAAGACGAAATCGTCGTCGTCGGCGGGTCGGCCGCCGGCCTTTACACCGCAGCGACTCTCGCACGCGGCGGGCGCCGTGTTCGTGTCCTCGAATCGAAACCCGGTTTCGAGCCCGACCCGCGCACGCTCATCGTCACCAACCACTTCCGCAATCAACTCGGGGCCTCGGCAAGTGCAAGCATCTTGAACGAAATTCGGCGCTTCGAACTTTTCACCGATGGACGTTCCGCGCAGATCGCGCTGTCCCAACCCGACCTGATCATCGAGCGCGCCAAGTTGATTCCGGCTCTCGCGAGGGAAGCGCAGGAGGCTGGCGCGCAAGTCTCATTCCAGTCGCGTTTTCTCGGCTTGTCGCCAAATTCGCGCGGCCTGCACCTTGAAGTCGAGTCCTCGGGACGCCGCGAAGAGTTGCACGCCGCCAGCGTTGTGGGCGCCGACGGTGCCACCAGCCGCGTAGCTCGCACCGCAGGTTGGCCGCCCATCGAAACCGTGCCTCTCGTGCAAGCCATTGTGCGCTTGCCCAAAGATTGCCCACCGGACACCACCCGTGTTTGGTTCGTTCCCGACGACACGCCATATTTCTACTGGCTCATCCCCGAATCACCACAGCGCGCCGCGTTGGGCATCATCGGTGAAGGCCACGACACCGCCAAACGTCTGGCGCGTTTTCTCGAAAAAAAACACATGGAGCCGATGGAATGGCAGGGCGCCCAGATTCCGGTCTATCGCCGCTGGGTTCCGGTGAAGCGCCGCGTCGGCAATGGTGAGGTTTACCTGGTCGGCGACGCGGCTGCGCAAGTAAAAGTCACCACGGTCGGCGGCATCGTGACCGGTTTTCGCGGTGCGCTTGGCGTCGCGCAAGCCATCCTGCGCAACGGACGCAGCCGCGAATTGCGGACGCTCCGCCGAGAGCTCGATACGCATTGGCTGATCCGCCGTACCATGCACCATTTCCAGCAGAAGGATTACTCACATCTCGTCGATCTGCTGAATCTGTCCATCCGGGACACTCTCAGCGAGATCACCCGCGACGAATCGGCGCGCCTGTTATGGAACGTTCTTCGCCGGCAGCCCCGCCTGGCCTTGCTGGGCCTCCGAGGATTGCTCCTGGGACGAAACGCGGCATCTCGCCCGGCGTCCTCCTGACGTTGTAGTCCGCGCTTTCCTGCAGTCACCAATTCCGTCACAATAGCTATTCCGGATCGCACGCAGACGTCCGGCATCTTTCCCCAGATGAATTTCTAGGAGAAACGCCTTGAATCTCGCGGTAATTGGTTGTGGCTATGTTGGCCTGGTGACCGGAGCGTGTCTCGCCGAAGCCGGACACGATGTTATCTGCACCGATGTCGACGTCGAGCGCATTGCGCACCTGCAATCCGGCAACGTGCCCATCTACGAGCATCACCTCGACCAGGTTCTCGAATCCGCTCGCAAGTCCGGAAAAATCTCCTACACGTCCGACGCGGGTGAAGCGATTCGCGCCAGCGACGCCATCTTCATTTGCGTTGGCACGCCCCCGAAAGAAAATGGTGACGCGGATCTTTCGGCCATCGACAACGTGGCCCGCCAGATCGCCACCGAAGCCCGTTCTCCGAAACTGGTCATCGAGAAAAGCACCGTTCCCGCTCGCACCGGTCTGGAGTTGCGCCGGGCGCTGAACGCGTATTCGCGCAATAGCGGCATGTCCTTCCGGGTGGTTTCCAACCCGGAATTCCTTCGGGAAGGCACCGCTGTCGGCGATTTCCTGCATCCCGACCGCATTGTGGTGGGCGTGGAAGACGAATCCGCCGCCGCCGAGATGCGCGAGATTTACCGTCCGATTCTGGAGCGCAAGTTCCGCTGCCCGGTCCACGAAGGCTCGTGTCCCGCGGTTGCCTCCGCCCCGCTCCTGGTCACCACCATCAATAGCGCGGAACTGATCAAGCACGCATCCAATTCGTTCCTGGCCCTGAAAATCAGCTATGCCAACGTCATCGCCGACCTCTGCGAAAAAATTGGCGCGGATGTCGAGGAAGTGACCCACGCCATGGGACTCGACCCCCGGATCGGCGGACAATTCCTTCGCGCCGGACTGGGCTTCGGCGGCTTCTGCTTCCCGAAAGATCTGCAAGCCTTCGTGCATCTTGCCGGAACCGTGGGCGTCGATTTCGAGATTCTCAAAGCGGCCGAGCGCGTCAACAAGCAGCGCATCGACCGCTTCCTTGAAAAAGTCCACCAGGCTTTATGGGTCGTGAAGGGCAAACGCGTGGCAATTTTAGGGCTGGCTTTCAAAGCCAACACCGACGACGTTCGCTTCTCCCCTGCACTGGAAGTCGCCAGGCGCATGCTCGCCGAGGGCGCGGATGTTCACGCCACCGACCCCGAAGCCATTTCGCGAGCCGCAGCCATCCTGCCGCAAGTAACCTATCACCACGACCCCTACGACGCTTTGCGCGACGCCGAAGCCCTCCTGATTTGCACCGAGTGGGAGGAATATCGCTTGCTCGATTGGGAGCGCGCAGGCAAGCTCATGGCGCGCCGGCTCGTCATTGACGGCCGCAATCTGTGCTCCCCCGCGCGCCTGCGAGAACTCGACTTCGAGTATTTCTCGTTCGGCCGGGAACTGGTTCGCAGCGGCCGCATGGAAGTCGGCCGCTAAAGTCATCCCGGCGGCGCTACGCCCGCGAATTGCCGTTACACACCGACCGGTGGGTTCTTCGCGAATTGCTCCTTGAAGTGAGCCATGGTCACCTGCAATCCCTCGTTCAACCCCACCTTCGGCTCCCAGCCGAGAATTCTTTTCGCCTTCGTGATGTCCGGGCAGCGCTGTTTCGGGTCGTCTTGCGGCAACGCCTCGAAAATGATCGGCGGCGCATTTTCAAAGTGTTCCCGAATTTTCTCCGCAAACTGCAGAATCGTGATCTCCTGGGGATTTCCGATGTTCGTCGGCAGGTGCTCGCCCGAGAGCATCAACCGGTAAATCCCCTCAATCAAATCGGAGACATAGCAAAAACTCCGCGTCTGGTCCCCTTTGCCGTACACCGTGATCGGCTTACCGGTCAGCGCCTGATGCACAAAGTTCGGCAGCGCGCGTCCGTCGTTGAGCCGCATGCGCGGCCCGTAGGTATTGAAGATGCGTACGATGCGCGTGTCTACGTTGTAGTAGCGGTAATAGGCCATGGTCATGGCTTCGGCAAACCGTTTCGCTTCGTCGTAAACCGCCCGCGGCCCGATGGAATTTACGTGTCCCCAATATTCCTCGGGTTGCGGCGAAACCTCAGGGTCCCCGTAGCACTCGCTGGTCGAGGCCAAGAAAAACTTCGCTTTCTTCGCCCGAGCCAGCCCCAGCGCATTCTGCGTTCCCACCGAGCCCACCCGCATCGTTTCGATCGGGAATTTCAGATAGTCGAAGGGGCTTGCCGGTGACGCGAAGTGCAAAACGTAATCGAGCGGTCCCGCCACTTCAATGCGCTCGCAAACGTCCGTGCGTTCGACGCGAAAGCGCGGGTTCCTCGCCAGGTGGCTGACGTTCGACTCACCGCTGGTAATCAGGTTGTCGAGCGCTACGACTTCCCAACCTTCTGCAATTAGCCGGTCGCAAAGATGCGATCCGAGAAAGCCTGTCCCACCCGTGATCACCGCACGCATGAATCCCCCTGACGTTTCGTGTCGCTGGGTAGTCCTTGCCGTTATAAGTTTATCCCGCGAGGACGCAGGTTTCCCGTCCCAAATAACGCAAGTTTTCTTCTTCACCGCCAAGCGCTACACGGTAGCCGCCCTGGTTTACCCTGAGCTACGAAGGGTCACTAGGGCGGGGTTTAGACATCGCTTTTCGAGCCCCACAACGACGTGCCGGCACCTATGCCCGCACTCTGAATGGCACCAACTGAGATTTTACCGGCCCCTAGAAAAACCAAAACCGCTTCCGCTTCTGCCCCGGCTTTCGGTCCGGAGCAACTTCGGGCACGTGAGGCAACTCCCGCCCTTCGAACGCCGCCATGGGATTGTCGAAAAACAGCGCTCGCGCTTTTAAATCGCCAAACTGTTCCCGGACGACCTCATACGCGGGCTGCAACCGCAGCGGCCGGCCCCGCGTATTGTGCGCATCGCTGGCCACGAAATGCACCAGGCCCAATCCGATCCAACGCAATGCGTCTGCCTTCGCTCTCGGCCCAAACGTCCCGGTCAACGACCCGCCGGTCACTTGCACAAAGCAGCCCAGCCGCACCCAGGACGCCAGCAAGTTTGTCTGCGCTTGAATGATCCCGTTGCGCTCCGGGTGCGTAATGATCGGGTGCAGTCCCATCAACTGCATGTCGTGCAGTGCGTGGCTGGTCGTTGGAGGAATGGAATATTCGCTGAATTCCACCAACAGATAGTTGCGCTGGTTGATGCAGAACCTCGCCGGATCCTTGCGCAGCGCATCCAGATTCTCGAGGTTGAGGTGGAAGTCGCAACCCGTCGCCAGCACCAACCGGTCACCCACCAGTCTCTGCAACTGGCCGTGCAGCGCCCGCACTCGCTCGTAGTCGAACCTGAATTCTGCGCTCGAATGTGGCGTCGCAACCACGTGGGTGACGCCATCCGAAATCGCCGATTGCGCCATTGCCAGGGATTCTTTTACGTCGGCCGCCCCATCATCCAACCCCGGCAAAATGTGGCAATGCACGTCAACCATATTCTCCTACTTTAACCCATCTGCCTGGCACTGTCCCTTGGGTACCTCAATCTTCACCGCGCGGCCGCAGCCGAGTCACAGAGCTGAAGAATCAATGATTTACAAGCTAGTCCGTTCGTAAGCGGGAAGTTGCAGTTTTTACTCGCTGCGAACGTGGAAACTATTCACTCCGCGTTTGTTGCGCCCCCTCGCAACCCTGCTATATTAAATTTGTTTGTGTCTCACCGGCCCTTTGGCCTGGCGGCATCCCCAAAAATATTCTAGGAGCTCGACGCGACTCATGGCAATCGATCGAAAACCCGAGTTTTTCAAAGGCACGCAACTTAAAGTCGCCATCATTGGCTGCGGATACGTCGGCCTCCCCCTCGGACTGCGCTTCGCCGAAGCGGGCCACAAGGTCACCGGATTTGACACCGACCCGAAAAAGGTGTCGATGCTCAACGCGGGCAAGTCTTATATCGAGCACATCCCACAGACCAAAATCCAGCAGTTCGTCAACAGCAAGCACTTCGGCGCTACCACTGATTTCGCAAAGTTGAAGGAAGTCGACGCCATCATCATCTGCGTCCCCACCCCGCTCGATGAACGACGCGAACCCGACTTGAGCTACGTGGAAAACACCGCCATCGCCATCTACCCGCATTTGCAAAAGGGCCAGCTCGTCGTCCTTGAATCCACCACGTACCCTGGCACCACCGAGGAACTGGTCTTGCCCATCCTTGAAAAGAGCGGTCTCAAATGCCCGATGGTGAGCGGCCCCGATGCCGAAAATGTGCTGGGCGATTTCTTTCTGGCGTTTTCTCCCGAGCGAGAAGATCCAGGTAACAAGCAGTTCGGTCTGGCACAGATTCCCAAAGTCGTTGGCGGCGTGAATCCGGCCAGCGGCCGCGCCGCTTGTGCGATCTACACACCGATCGTTTCCAAAGTCGTGCCCGTCAGCTCGACCCGCGCCGCGGAAATGGCCAAGCTGCTCGAAAACATCTTTCGCTGCGTCAACATCGCTCTGGTCAACGAACTGAAAATGCTAAGCCTGCGCATGGGTGTGGACATCTGGGAAGTCATCGATGCCGCCGCCACCAAGCCCTTCGGCTTCATGCCCTTCTACCCCGGCCCGGGTCTCGGCGGCCATTGCATTCCCGTCGATCCGTTCTACTTGTCCTGGAAGGCCCGCGAATACGATTTCGCCACGCGCTTTATCGAGCTCGCCGGAGAAGTCAACACGGCGATGCCGTATCACGTCGTGGAAGCCGTAGCCACCGCCCTCAACGAGCGCAAGAAGAGCATCAAGGGCTCAAAAATCCTGATCCTGGGCGTCGCCTACAAGAAAGACGTCGATGATTTGCGTGAATCGCCCTCGCTCAAGATCATGCAGCTCCTCCAGCAGCGCGGTGCGGAGCTCGATTACAACGATCCCTATTTCCCCCAGCTTCACAAAATGCGCCATTACAACTACGAAAATATGAAGTCGGTGCCCCTGAACCCTCAGTCGCTTGCCAGCTACGACGGAGTAATCATTGCGACCGACCATTCCAGTTACGACTACGCCGCCATCGTCGATGCCGCCAAGCTCGTAGTCGACACCCGCAACGCCACTCGTCGCGTGATGCGCCATCGCGAAAAAATCGTTCTCTGCTAGCGATTCTAGGAGTCGGCCAGTCCCGGCCTGGCAGTCCATCGTCTGCGGGTGGCCTTGCTGCACCCAGTTCAGCAACCAGTGCAAATGGAGTCCGGTCCGGCGCAGCCTTGGCAACCCACTATCGTTTGCGGCCACGCGGCGCCGCATGCCCACGATTGTGGTATCGTCACCGGCACTGACCCGATCATGTCTATCCAAGAAATTCGCCGCCAACTCGAACAAAGCGCCCGCGTAAAACAATCCTTCTCCGATCCGTTGGTTCAACGAATTGCCCTTTTCGCGGAAAAATCTACCGCCGCGCTGCGCGCAGGCGGCAAACTAGTCTTCTTCGGTAACGGCGGAAGCGCCGCCGACGCCCTGCACCTGGCCGCCGAACTGGTAGTCAGGCTGCGCGACGAGCGCCCCGGTCTGGCCGCCCTCGCTTTGACAACCAATCCTTCGGTGCTCACAGCCGCCGGCAACGACTACGGCTTCGAGCGAATCTTCTCCCGCCAGATCGAATCTCTGGTCGCCCCAACCGACATCGTAATCGCCCTCTCCACCAGCGGCCAAAGCACGAATATCCTCCGCGGCGCAGAAGCCGCTCGCGCGCGCGGCGCCTACGTCGTCGCGTTCACCGGCGAAACCGGCGGCTCGCTCGCCTCCCAAGTCGACCTTCTCCTCAACGTACCCTCCACTGACCCCCAGCGCATCCAGGAAGCCCACATTACCATCGGCCACATCGCCTGCTCCCTGATCGAGCAATCCGCCCTCAGAGGTCCTGCTTCAGAATCAACACACACGAAAAAAAAGGGGAAGGAGGGTGGGTTACCTTCTAATGACTTCCTTTGAGCGCGACACGGGCCGTCGCGAATGGCATCTCGGCTTCCAGTAGCACCGGCGTCCGCGCTTCGTTGCTTGCAAAATAGACGAAAAAGTGAGCGTCCTTCATCTCCGCTCCGTCATCGAAGACTCGGATCTCGACCTTGTCCGTAGCGTAGGTTCCCGCCGGCACCGTGACGCTCTGCGACGCCCCGGCCAGGGACGCTTGCACGTCGTATAGTTTATGCCCGTCATAGACCGGCCCGCGAACCTCGCGCGTCTTCGACCAATCCACGTGCCGTAGAAACTGCATCATCCCCAATGGATCGCGGGTTCCCGGCAGTACCCGAGTTTGGCTGGCATGGGCCGCAGCCGGTTCCTTACCGGTTGTGGTCATGCGCTGAACGGAATCGACTTTCTGCCCGCGTTCGCTGAGGTGCATCTCGTACTGCAGGCTCGCCAGCGTTCCCGCGTCGCTGTACGAATCGAACTGGTCGTCGAGCTCAAACACCATGCGCAACGGGCTTTGCGTATGCGCAAACGCCTGCAAGTGCCAGGCGTTCTTCCCAACGAAGCTCCGTCGCTCCCCCACTTGCAGCCGCAGCGTCGCGACATTGCTGACCTTCGCCACATCCGCCGTGTAATCCAGAATCTCCCCGCTTCGCAACGGCATGCCGCGGTCCGGGTCGGCCGCAGCAGCTTTCTCGAGCTCAGCCGGTCCGGCGGCCCGAGGCATCGCGACCGTGCTGGGCTCCGACGCAGGAGCTCTGCTGACCGGGGGCTCTACGGGCGAGTGCACCTGCGGCGCAGACGCCAGCGCAGGTTGTGGCCGCGCCGCCCGCTCCTGGAGCCAATAGTAAGCACTCCCGGCGAGTAGCACCGCCGCGACGACGCCGATTGCACCTTTTGCCAAGCTCATAATCCTTATGCGACCCGTTTCCGAAACAAACCGTTGCCTTCGAGCCTTCCATCGTACAATACGATTTCGTGCCCGTCCGGCCGAGGCCAAGTTGGCCCGGCAAGCATCTGATTGGAGCGTATCAAAACGCGGACCGCTCGTCTTTCCTGGCCGCCCGCGTCATTGTGGGCCGCTGAAGCGGCCACACTCGTATCGGTCGCATTTTGCGGCCGCACTTTTGGGAGGATTTTTCGCATGCGTTACGTCGTGACAGGCGGCGCCGGTTTCATCGGCTCGAATACCGTGGACGAGCTCGTGAAACGTGGCCACAGCGTGGTGGTTCTTGACGATCTTTCGGCGGGCAAAGAAGAGAATTTGGCCGAAGTCCGCAACAAGATCACCTTCATCAAGGGAAGCATCACCGATATTGAAACGGTTCGCAAGGCGATGCACGAAGCCGAGTACGTCCTGCATTTGGCCGCGCGCACCTCCGTGCCGCGTTCGGTCAAGGATCCCATCGAGTCGAATCGCATCAACATCGACGGCACGCTCAATGTGCTGGTGGCAGCGCGCGACGCGAAAGTGAAGCGTATCGTTTTTGCCGCGTCTTCCTCTGCCTATGGCGAAACGCCGACGCTTCCCAAAGTAGAAACCATGCAGCCGGCGCCGATCTCCCCCTACGGCGTCACGAAATTTGTCGGCGAGCTTTACCTCCAAACCTTCGGCCGCTGTTATGGCTTGGAAAATGTCTCCCTGCGCTACTTCAACGTGTTCGGTCCGCGCCAGGATCCCAGCTCGCCGTACTCCGGCGTGCTCGCTAAGTACTGCAATGCTGCGTTAGAGGAGACGCAACCCGTGATCTTCGGCGACGGCGAACAGACCCGCGATTTCACCTACGTGGAAAATGCCGTGCAGGCCAACTTGCTCGCTTTTGAAGCCCCCAACGTTTCCGGCAGGGTCTTCAACGTAGGCGTTGGTGGCCGCGTCTCCCTGAACCAAGTCGTAGCGTTGCTCTCGATAATCTCCGGCCACCGCATGGAAGCAAAACACGATCCTCCGCGCGACGGTGACATTCGCGATTCCCAGGCAGAGATCACGCAAGCCCGCAATTTCCTCGGCTACGACCCCCAAGTCGATTTCGAGGAAGGCCTCCGCCGGACCTTCGAGTGGTACAAGACCACCCAGCAAGCAAAAGTT
>Ga0210384_10003943_pt1 | contig 16821 bp, 12 predicted proteins | sample IncBWH2MmetaG_FD_160574 | JGI IMG/M metagenome (GOLD analysis project Ga0210384, IMG submission 160574) | Forest soil microbial communities from Barre Woods Harvard Forest LTER site, Petersham, Massachusetts, United States - Inc-BW-H-2-M | ecosystem: Environmental > Terrestrial > Soil >...
AGAACAGGTACATCTCGTATGCCGGCTGAAACAGTAGCCTCAGCACTCCCCGATGCAGCAAATCCTCAAAGCGCAAAATGCCGTACACGCACAGCACCACCACCAGCACCCGGCCTAGTTCTTGCAGGATGGGCAATTCCAGTTGCTGCCCGAAATATTTCGAACTCATCGACGATTCAAAGATGGTCATCGCCAATCCCACCGCAATGGCTGAAATGAAGAAGAACACCGGCAAAAGCGGGCTGTACCAGAACGGATGCAGCTTCTCCGGCATGATCAGATACAAGGTGCCCAGCGACGACTGGTGCAGCGTGGAAAGAATCACCCCCAGAATCACCAGCGGAATCAACGCCGTCCGCACGATCTTCAGCGGCTTCTGCAGGTTGAATCGCTCCAGCACAATCGGTGAGAACTCCAGGGACAGTACCGCTGTGTACAACATTACGCAGTAGGCAACCTCAAACATCACCGAGTGCGGATTCCGCATGACCAGCGGATGCCAGATCCGGTACGGCCTCCCCAGGTCGTACATCAAAGCCACGCACACCAGCACGTAGCCGAGAAACGCCGTGAGAATCGTCGGCCGGACAATCGGGTGCAGCCGCTTGATATTGAAAATGTGCACCGCCGCCGTCAGCGTGAAGCCGCCCGCCGCCAGCATCACTCCGCACAGCACGTCGAACCCGATCCACAAGCCCCACGGAAACTGGTCGCTCAGGTTCGTGGACTTCCCCAGCCCCTGCGTAAATCGCACCACCGTTCCGTAGAAACCCGCCGCCATCAGCGCCAGGAACACCAGCTTCCAGAAAGTGAACTTGATCTTCATTTGCCGCTCTCTTTCTTATCCTCGGGTCCGCGACCGCCTTCCGCGGCCGCCACCTCTTCCCGCCGATGCGTAATCCACCAGATCCCGCCCAGCACCATTCCTCCGAGCGGAACAAAGTCCGGAATCCGCGACAACACGCGGTACGTGTACATGGGCAGCGGGTCGCGCGTCAGATCGGTCCGGTAACCGAACTCCTCGAACGGCACGCTCGACAGCAGCAGAACCGAAGTCCCGCCCACTTCGTTCACTCCGTAGATGTGCTCCACGTACTTTCCCGGGTTGTCCCGGATGCGCTGCTGCGCCTCGGCCATCAATTCGTCGCGCTCGCCAAATTTCGTCGCACCCGTCGGGCAAATCTCCGCGCAGGCCGTTGGCTTCCCGGCCAGTACCCGGTCGGGACACATGGTGCACTTCTGCACCCGCGGCAACAGCTTGTTCCATTCATACTTCGGCACGCCGAACGGGCACGCCGCCATGCAGTACCGGCATCCCATGCACCGGTCCTCGTCGTAAATCACCGGTCCGGCCGCCGTTTTGCGCAGCGCGCCTACCGGACACACCGACGCGCACGCCGGTTCGCCGCAGTTCATGCACAACCGCCGCATGAACTTGTCGCCTTTCGTTAGCACGACGGTGAATTTATGTTCCGACTGGATTTCTTCCGCGGCCACCGTGTCGGTGTAGGGAAGCTTGTTCTGCGCCGCGCAGGCGCCCTCGCATTGTTTGCACCCGATGCAAACCGTGGAGTCGTACAGCAGCGCTTTGCTCATGGATATCTCTCCGGCCCGCGCCCGCGTGGCGCCTCCGCTCCAGAGAGAAGCACGGTAGATGGGGGACCAAATCTACAACTGGAGAAGAGGCCCAGGCTTCGCTTGCCTGTACGCCCTTCGTGGAGACTGATCCGGGTCCCGGAAACCCGACACCGGGACCCGGCGTGGCTGTTCCTGTGATGAGCGCTGAGGCTTGGTTCGCCGTTTTGGAAGCCGCGAACGGTTCTGCTGCTTCCGTTCCGACCGCCGGCACACCTGCGGCGCACTCCCATGGCATCCCCAAGCTTTCTGCCGGCCCCACCGGATTTCCTCACGGCCAGACCGGCGCGCAAAAGGGAACAGCCGGTCCTTACTTCTTCTGCAGTTCGCGGATGTACGACACGACCATCTTCACCTGGTCGGGCGTCAGCGTCTTCGCCACACCGGCATGCTTCGGCTTTTCCGTAACCGCTTTCTCCAGGTCCGCGTCCGACAGCTTCTTTGCGTCATCCCCAAGCAGGCTGGGAATCTTCGCTGCCGGTTTGCCGGCCGCATCCACGCCATGGCACGCCGCGCACTTCGTCTTGTAAACAGTCGCGCCGTCATCAGCTGCCCACGACAGGTTCGGAATCAGAATGAACAGGGCCACTGCAATCGTCATGACCAGCATGACCAGTTTCGTCGTCTTCATGAGTGCTTTCCTCTCCTTTGAAATATGAACTGCAAAATGAAAACAGTGGCTTTGTTCGCGGGCCGAATCGGTTGTTGCGAAATTGGCCACTGATGAAGCCTCCCGCAGAGAAACGCTGTAATGGAACTCAGCGCCTCCACGTACGTCCATTAGTGTCGCCTTCGTAGCAGGAACCCGCTGTGATTGGGCTCACCTTCGGACGTGACCAGGGACAAGAAAGGATGTGCTTTCGAACGGCGAGGAGTGCAGTCAGCTGCGGTCGCTGGCGAGCTCTTTCAGCTCTGTCATCTCGAGCGAAGTGAGGCTCCAGCCGAACGCAGTCGAGAGACCCCACGTCCCCGCAGAATGCCGATCAATAACGAGATAGTGCCGCCTGCAAAAAATGCCTGCTGCTGCTTGAAGCTTAGTGACACGAGGAACCCCAAAGTCTCAATCACTCAAAAACCGCGCCCTAACGCACCAAAAATCCCGTGACCGCCACGACCACTCCTGCCGTCCCGAGTACCAACCCCATCAGCCAGAAGACCCGCCTTCCCGACAGCAGAGTGATCGACGTGATCACCAACGCGATCTCCAGAAACACCTCGGCCAGATCAAACCGGTCCGCCCGCTTCTGCTCGAGGGCCACTTCCTGCTCGAGCTTGTGGGCCTCAGCCTCGATCTCTTTCTGATCATCGTTATACCGGTCGGACTCGCGCAGATACTCCTCGCGGATCTTCGCCAGCGCTTCGCCATTCGCCGCCGGCACAATCGTCGTCAGGTTGGCAAACAACTTGTCCTCATGCCCGCGAATGTTCTTAGCCTGGAAATAGGCCCACTGATCCGACGCCTTCGCCTGGTTCAGTACGGCCTCAGTCGCCGCCCGGTGTCCCAGCAACGACACGATCGCCACCAGCACCGCCAGCATCGCCATCGTCACCGAAACCGGTGCTAGGCCGGGATCGTGCTTCGCATGTTCCGCATGCTCCTGCAATTCGTGCAACTCTTCAGAGCTCATCACGTCTCCTCACAGGGAAAACAGCATGGTACCGGTAGCGCCGGCGTCCCGCCGGCTGTCGTGAGGGCATCTTGCCCTCACCGACCACCAAACACCGGCCACCGGCCACCGGCCACCGGCCACCGTCCACTACTCCTACTCCTACTCCTACTCTCCCATCACCTTCACGATCACCCGCTTGTCCCGCTGCCCGTCAAATTCCGCATAGAAAATCCGCTGCCATGTCCCCAGGTCAAGCTTTCCCGCAGTGATGGGGACGATCACCTCGTGATGAATCAACAGCGCCTTCAGATGCGAATCGCCGTTGTCCTCGCCGGTCTCGTGGTGCTTGTAGTCTTTGCGAAACGGCGCCAGCCCCTCCAGCCACTGGTCAATATCTTCGATGAGGCCGGTCTCGTGATCGTTGACATAGACTCCGGCGGTAATGTGCATCGCGGAAACCAGCACCATCCCTTCTTTCACTCCGCTCCTCTTCACGGCGTCTTCCACCTGCGGCGTAATGTGCACGTATGCGCGATGGGTGCGTGTATGAAACTTTAGGTACTCCGTAAGAACTTTCATGATCCATCCCTAGAAAATGACGTGAAAGCCATCCCAGTTTCGCAGATAATGCGCTTTTATCGGACAAACAGTTCGTCACACAACCCAAAGGCGGATCCTGTCCGGCGCAGGGTCGACAAGCAGGGAGTGGGTCAAAAGTGGGGAGTGGAAAGGGCACGACTTCACAGGCTGCGGAAAAACGACTGTAGCGCCGGCGTCCCGCCGGCTATCGCGAGGGCGTCCCCGCCCTCGCTGGTCCGTAAACGCGTTAGGGAAGGGCACGACTTCATTCGTTGCCGTACAGCGCGACATGCGTTGCGCTTTAGCGCCTGAGGTTGGCTTTCGCCAAGTAATACGCTATATCTGAAGTCTCGCAAGGAGCCTGGTGGACAGCACACAAAGCGACCTGCAAGCACTGCGCGACCTGGTCCGCGACCTCGCGCACCGCGTCGACCGACTGGAACGAAAACTCGGCGTGGAACAAGCCACCCTCCCGACTGCTCCCGCCGCGGCCGCGACGCCGACTTCCGAAACTCCCCCACCTGCGACGCCAGTTCCGCCGCCTCCGCCCATGCCGCACATTCCGCCGCGGCCCGCGATGTCCGCTTCCCCGCCTGCAGAGGAAATCGATCTCGAGTCCCGCATCGGCTCGCATTGGCTGAATCGCATCGGGATCGCTGCCGTGCTGATCAGCGTTTCCTATTTCCTCAAATACGCTTTCGACAACAACTGGATCGGTCCCGCCGGCCGCGTGACCATCGGCCTGGTCGCAGGCATTGCTGTGGTTTTGTGGAGCGAGCGATTCCGCACTCACGGTTATCAGATCTTTTCCTACTCCTTGAAAGCAGTCGGAATCGGCGTGATGTATCTCTCCCTCTGGGCCGCTTTTCACGTCTATGCATTGATCCCAAGCGCCGTAGCTTTCATCGCAATGCTTGTCGTCACAGGCTCAACGGCCGCGCTCGCGATCACGCAAAACGCCGAAATCCTTGCCGCGTTTGCTCTCACCGGCGGCTTCTCCACGCCGTTGCTGCTTTCAACCGGCCAGAACAAGGAACTCCAGCTCTTCTCTTACGTTGCCCTTCTTGATGTCGCTGCCGTCGTCATGGTCGCCCGCAAACCCTGGCGCCGCCTGCTTGTGCTGGCCTACATCGGCACGCTGATTCTTTATATCGGGTGGTATTCCGAGTTCTATAGCCGGCCGCAGCTGACGCTGACGCTCATCTTTGCCACGCTGTTCTTCGGGATCTTCGCCATCGCTCCTCTCGTCGCGCAACGCCCAGACCGCGAAGCAGCTCCCTTCATCGCCGTCCCGCTCGTCCTCGCGTTCATCAACGCGGGCGTCTACTTCCTTCAGGTCTATGCCATGTTTGAAGCAATCGACAAGCACGACATGGCATGGTTTGCGCTCGCACTGGCAGCCATCTACATTTTCCTGAGCCGGCAAACGCAAGACCACTTCCCCGATCCGGAAACCATCCAGCGCCTACATTTCCTTCATCTCGCGCTCGCCATCGGCTTTATCACCATCGCCATTCCCATCCGGCTCGACGGCCACTGGATCACCATCGGCTGGTTCGTGGAAGCCGCTGTCCTGCTCTGGCTGAGCGACCGCATCCGCTCCACGTTCCTCAGTGTTTTTGCCGCGTGCGCGCTGGCTCTCGGCGTGGTCCGCTTGCTCGCGGTCGACAACTTCAACGTGACTACCCTGATTTTCAACTCCCGGCTCGGCACCTACGCGATCGCCATCGCCGTGCTCGGCGCAATGGCGTGGTACGGCAGCAAGCGCGGCGATGAGCCCGGCCGCCAGGCTGCCGCACTCGCCGTCGTCACGCTCAACGTGCTTGCCCTGGTTGGCTTGAGCCGTGAGGTAGCAGACTACTACTCGCGCCAGCTGGCAACCGTGAGGCCGACTTACGTGCCGGGCCGTTTCACATACGACCCTGCTGCGTCCACAGAGCGCGCCATCCGCCTGGCCGAGGATTTCACTTACTCCGCGCTCTGGATGGCCTACGGCGCCATGCTCATGATCGTCGGCTTCTGGCGCCGCTCCTCGTTCGTGCGCTGGCAAGCGCTGGTGCTCATCGCCGCCACCACGGTCAAAGTCTTCGTGTACGATGTCTCCCAGCTCGATCGCGGATATCGTATCGTCAGCTTCATGATCCTCGGCGTGCTCCTGCTGGCCATTTCCTTCGTCTACCAGCGCGACTGGCTGCAGCTTTCTGGCGCACGCAAACGATCCGGAGACCCCGCGCAACCATGAAAATTCTGTCTGCGGTGTTTTTGCTGGCGGCCCTTTCCGCCGCAACAGGTGACCCCGAGCCTGCCATCCCTTACTTCAAGGAGGTCCGTGCAGTTTCCATCGCTGCTCCCGATCATCAGAGCTACCTGGCGATCGACTCCGCCATCTGGAGTCATGCGCGCTCCGACCTCGCCGATCTACGTCTTTACGATGGCGAGACGCAGGTCCCTTACGAACTCACTTCCCGCAACGACTCCACCACCGCGCAGGAAGACGAGGCCAAGATCCTCAATCTTGTGCAGCGCGGCGATCACACCGAATTCGATCTCGATGTTTCCGCGGCCACGGAATACAACCGCGTCCGCCTCACCCTCGCCAAGAACGATTTCCTCGTAACCGCCTCAGTCTCGGGTCGCAACCAGCTCGCAGACACCGAATCCACCGCCTGGCCCACGCCCTCAACCCTCTTCGATCTGTCGAGGGAGAAGCTGGGCTCCAATTCAACCATCACCCTCCCCGATTGGAGCTTCCGCTTTCTGCACGTCCGCCTGTCGCCCGGCATCCTCCCCAAGGACGTTTCCCGCGCCACCATCGGATACCTGCAGGAAAAAAAGGCCGTCTGGACCGATGCCGGCAACTGCAAAACCACCACGCAGGAAAAGCGCAATACCATCATCCACTGTGACATCCCGCCCGCCGTGCCCATCGATCGCATTCGCTTCGACGTTCCGGCCGATCCCGTGAACTTTCGTCGCATAGTCGGCGTTGCCAACGAAAAGGGGATCCAGATAACCAGCGGCAGCATCGGCCGCCTGCGTATGACACGCTACGGGAACACGGTGACGACCGAAGACCTCGCCCTGAATGTCTCGGCTGACTACACTGGCAGCCTCACCATCACCATCGACAACGGCGACGACCCGCCCCTGCCATTCCAGAAAGTTCAGCCGCAGAGCCTCGAACGTCGTCTCTATTTCGAGCCGCAGGGAAAGACCACACTCAAGCTCTACTACGGCGACGAAAAACTCACGACGCCGGTCTACGACTACGCCAAATTCTTCCGCGAAGACCCGAACGCCTCTCCCGCAAAACTTGCCCCGGAAACGCCGAACGCTGCCTACACCGGACGCCCCGACGAGCGTCCCTGGTCGGAACGCCACAAGAGTGTTCTCTGGACCGCAATGCTTCTGGCGGTCGCCCTCCTGGGATGGTTAGCCTTTCGAGGCCTGCAAGCCGAACCAACCGGTACTTGACTCTTACTGCGCTCTCCCGAAGTGGTATACCCCCCTCCCCCCGGTCTATTGAAATCAGGCGGTTACGCAGAAATTCCCGCAAGATCTTTGATGTCAAAGAACTTACAGGCAAAATCTTCCGGACAAAGGACTTAGCGTCCACCGTTAATGTCCTCAAGAGACACGCGCAGCGACTTAGCTTTGCTTATTAAGTGCGGGGACGCTAGGGGAGCGGTCACGCGTGTGTGTGACGGGTGAACATCTAAAATTGGAGACAGTTATCTGGGGCCGCACACTTTCGCAAAGCGTGCGAATTTATGTGTCGAGCGGAGCCCGGGGTGGTGCAGGCTGCATCTCCACCCTACTCAATCGCGCGGGACCCCATTTGAGATGGGGCACCGATTGTGCGGGCCCCCCGCCCGAGCTGTTGGGATCGATAATTCTTTATTCGAAAAGAATGCTAGGCTTCTGAGTATGAAAACCCTTGCCCTGTTTAACCATAAAGGCGGTGTTGGAAAGACAACTTTGGCGGTTAATATCGCGGATGCCCTCGTGGATCTAGGGTTATGCGTGCTGCTGATCGACGCCGACCCTCAATGCAATCTTACCTCGTTCTTTTTGGAAGAAACCCAACTTGATGAACTTCTCGGAGGATCAAATGAGGACGACGGCGAAACGCTGTGGTCCGCTATAAAGCCCGTCGTAGACGGCAAAGGCCCAATCAAGAACATCCAACCATTTCAGATCCGCTCTAATTTGCTTCTCTGTGCTGGCGATGTATTGCTAGCCGACTATGAAGAGGAGCTCCCGTCTGCCTGGACGGGATCGTTCGCAAGGAAGGTGCGCGATTATGACGTAATGTGTGCTCTGTCACGCGCCGTCCGTGGTCTGGCCCGGACTTATAAGGCTGACATAGTCATATATGACGTAGGGCCCAACGTTGGGGCGTTAAATCGAACCATCCTTCTCGACTCTGACTACTTTGCAACTCCGGTAGCGGCGGACCTATTTTCTCTTCGGGCACTCGCTACCGTTGGACGTTCACTTGGTCGATGGATTCGCGATTGGGAAACAGTCAGGCATCTTGCGTCATCGGCGGATCAGAAGCAGTTGTTGCATGGGCAGCCCGTTTACGCGGGGTACATCACCTCCGCATATAAGGTTTCTTCAGGGCGCATTCCTACCCATCCGCACGAGTACTGGGAAAGGAAGATTGCCCCGCGTGTCCGGGACTGTATTGTCGAGGATCTTCGCAAGGTTCACCCCGGACTAGTTCCCTTCGCCAATAACAAAATTGCAGCCATCAAGGACTTTCATAGCCTGGCACCCCAGGCGCAGACCTCCGGACTCGCAATGGGAAAATTGAGGGGGCATGTTAATCCTGGCTATTACCCTCAAGTTGAAGAGGCAGCCTCGGAGTTCGAAGATTTGGCACGCGAGATATTGAAACGGATGGAAATTAAGACTACGAAGAGCTCTACGGCCAAATGATAAGGTAGGCCAGCCCCCGGGTTTAGCCGCCCGAGGAACATGGCCGTTCGTGTCATATATTCACGTGAAACCCCAACGGTAGAAGAGTAAACATGTACGTTGGATTTCGATGCTGGCCAAATCAATTCACCTATGTTGTCTTGCGAGGCACTTTGAGCGCCCCCGTGCTAGTTACATCGGAGGTAGTAAAAATACCCGCCGACACCGACCGCCCAGCTTTCCTCAACTGGATCTCTACCGAGGTCAAAACTCTCATGAAGCGGCATGCGCCCACGAGTTGCTCATATAAGGCAATTGAGCCGCCTGCCCGCAAGAATTCAAGCCTCCTAAGGCGGTCGCAGGTCGAAGGGGTTGTCCAGGCAGTCATACACGAATTCGGCTGCCGCCAAATTGCCAGCTATACAAAGCAGCAGATAAAAGCACGGCTTGGATTCGAGGGCACTGCTAAGGACGTTGCGGATGCGCTCGACGGTAGTCCATTGGAAGAGTTCGGCGGTACGGACTACGAAGAGTCTGCGCTCGTCGCATGGGCATCGTTGCCGGACTGAAAAAGATGGGTGACTACGTAAAAAAACGACTTTTGGGTCGTGGCTGTTTCGGAGAGGTTTGGTTGGCTCGGCACGAAGGATTCGCGCTGGAATTCGCCGTGAAGTTTGTACCTGCGGGAAATATCGTAAGTCCTACAGAGTTCTATCGTGAGCCTCGGCTGCTCAAGGCTCTGGAACACCTAAACATCGTTAAAATTCATGATACTGGGCGACTGTCGAATGGCGACCTCTTTATTGCGATGGAATACCTGAAGCGCAGCAGCCTCGCGGCCGAACTGCGCGGCGATGCGATCGACCTGCGATCCCTAAAGCAGATCTTTTGCGGAGCTCTCCGCGGTCTCCAGTATGCTCACGATCGGGGTTTCATTCATCGCGATCTCAAACCCGCCAATATTTTAGTTGGTGACGACGGAGGCGGCAAATTAGGTGATTTCGGTCTTGCGACCCAGCTTGGACCGGGAGGAGCAGCATCGCCCCAGTTCTACTACACATACGTCGCGCCTGAGGTGCTAACGTCAGGGGCGACCACGCGGGCGTCAGATATTTACGCGATGGCAGTGACACTCTATGAAGCGCTGAACGGAAAGTCCTATCTCCCCGCGCCGACCTCGCTCAGTGATCTTCAGCAAATGATTATCGCTGGTGCTTTTCCGGATCGTACCTACTATCGCGTATACGTGCCGAGAAAATTGCGCAACGTTATCAACAAGGCGATGAGTGTTATTCCAAGCGAGAGATTTGAGAGCGCCGAGGAGTTTCGCCACACGCTTGAGCAGGTTCCGCTGCGAGCAAGTTGCGCCGAACGAGCCTCACAGACTAGTTTCGAGTGGTATTCGCAGGGTCAGGGCGAAAAGCTGCGAGTCAGCATGTCGCCCGAAGGACAAGGCAAATGGCGCGTAGACACCGCGCGCCAAACCACCCAAGCGGCTAAACCCCGAAGGGTAGCCAAGCTTTGCCTCCGCAATCTCAGCGAATCACAGGCTCGCAAAGCGGTCCACAAAATTACGGCTGGGTTCGTGAGTGGTGGGTCCGCAACCAAACTTCGCGCGTGAACAAATTTATTTGCCGGGTGCGCTTCAATCGCGTTCTTTGCGATTGAGTGGGGTCGCGATGCAGCCGGCTCCAGCAGCCGCGAAAAACTCAATTCCCCCTCAAGCGCTCGCGGACTCTTCCGCCCCAGCTTTCAGCCGTCGCAAGCGCGCGACCACCAGCCGTATCTCCTCGAAGGTGATTTCCGGGGGCAGCGCTTCTTTCAGCGGCTTTAGCCATTGCGTCCCGATTTGCTGGCAGGCGGCTTCAATCACCGATCGCCGGGTCGCCTCGACCCAGGAATCGTCGAACGCCACATCGCCTTGTTCCACCAGGGCGGCCACGGTTCCAATGACGGTTCCAAGCTGCCGCTGTCGCAAGCTGGCGATCTCGCTGAAAGTCTTTCCTTCCTTGAGCAGTCGAAGCGTTTCCTCGGCGGGCTTGGTCTTCTGCTCATGCACGAGGGCGGCGCGGGCGCCCTTTTCAAATTCTTCCAGGGCCAGCAGAACCTGTTCGCCGTAGGCCTCGATCTTCCGCTCGCCGAAGCCCGTGACCCGGCTCAACGCAGCAAGCGATCGCGGGCGCATCCGGCACAGCTCCTCCAGCGATGTATCGTGCATGATGATGTAGGCCGGCACGCTCTGCCGCCTGGCCATGTTCCGGCGCCACTCCCGAACATATTCGCGGAGGGCGCTGTCCGGCTCCGGCAAGGCTTCCATCAGAGGAATCGCCGCATCCTGCGGCACCTCCACCGGCGGAACCATCGGCAGACGTCTTCGCCCGCGTCGCGGCGCCGCCTTCGGCGGAACCGCCATCCATTCCGGTTGTGAACCGCAAACGTCGCAAGCGCCGCAGCTCTCCCACTTCGGCGTTTCTCCAAAGTGCAGGCAAATCTGCCGGTGGCGGCAGCGCGCCGTGTCGGCGAAATCGCGAATACGCCGATAGCGCTCCCATGCCCGCTCGGTCTCTGCCGGATCGGTAATCTGGCTGATGAAATGTGCGAGCAGAGCCGTATCCCGCTTCTGCCAGAGCAGAATGCAATCTGCTGGCTTGCCATCCCGCCCCGCTCGTCCCGCCTCCTGGTAATACTGCTCGATCGACTTGGGCAGCGACAGATGAATCACCGCCCGCACGGTAGCCTTATTGATCCCCAACCCGAACGCAATCGTCCCGACCAGCACCCGCACTTCATCCGACATCCAGCGTTCCTGGTTCCGTCGCCGCTCGTCAGCCTCCATCTTGCCGTGATACCCCACCGCGGGAATGCCATGCTCCTCGAGCAGATCGACGGTCTCTTCCACGCGGGCGATCGTCGGCGAGTACACGATGATGTTCCCCTCGGAACACTTCTTGATGGCGCGCACCAGCAACTGCGCTTGCGAGTTGGCGTCGCATTGCTTGACGACGTAGCGCAGGTTCGGCCGGTGAAAACTGGCAATGTACTTGTGCGGATCCTTCAACTGCAGCTGATGCAGAATGTCGTGCCGCACCCGCCGGGTCGCACTAGCCGTGAAGGCGGCAATCGCGCGATCCGGAAAATGCGTGCGCAAACAACTCAGTTGCCGGTACTCCGGACGAAACTCGTGTCCCCATTCCGAAATACAGTGCGCCTCATCGATGGCGAAGAACGCGGTCGGCACGCTGCGCAGAAACTCAAGGGTGTTCTCCCGGGCCAGCCGTTCGGGCGACAGATACAGCAGGCGGAACTCTCCATCCCGTGCCCGCCGCATGATGCGCCCCTGCTCGTCGGCCGCCATCGTGCTGTTCAAAACCGCCGCCGGAATCCCCATCTGCGCCAGTTGCGCGGCCTGGTCCTGCATCAGCGCAATCAACGGGGACACGACGATCGCCGTTTTCCCCAACGCCAGCGCTGGCAACTGGTAGCACAGCGACTTGCCTCCGCCTGTCGGCATCACGACGCAAACATCGTGCCCGCCCATGAGGCTTACGACAATCCGCTCCTGCAGCGGCCGAAACGAGCCGTAGCCCCAGTAACGCCGCAGAGCTTCCAGCAAATCGATGTCGGGATTCACATCAGGAGTATAGCGACAGGGAATTCCACAGGGTCTGTGACGGTTGAACCACTGATGGGTGAGTCCCCAAGGCCAGGATTGCTGTAGATCGCAGCCGGCGGTGGAGCGGCGGGCGTCCCCGCCCGCCGGACGGGCGAGACGCCCGTCCCTCCACCAGCTAAACCTTCGCGATCTTTGCGGCAGTTCTTCGCGATCTTTGCGGTTAAAAGCTTTTCCGGATAAGCGCCAGGTGAGGAGGATCGCGCCTACCGCATCGACTCTTCCACTTCCGAAATCCAATCCGGCCGCTTCAGAACCTCGCGCGGCTTCGGACCATCGGCCGCTCCCACGATGCCATCGCGCTCCATCAGGTCGATCAGGTGCGCCGCCCGTCCATAGCCGATGCGCAGCCGCCGCTGCAGCAGGGAAGTTGAGGCCTTGCCGAACTCCACCACCAGCCGTACCGCGTCGTTGTACAGCGGATCGTTCTCCAGTTCTCCGTCCGCCCCTTCGCCGCCAGCTTCGGCGCTCTCGCGCTCCTCGCGCGGCGCTTCGGTGAACGCCACCACGTATTCCGCTGGTGCCTGGGCCTTCCAGAACTCCACCACCGCGGCAATTTCTTTCTCCGTGACAAAGGGCGCGTGCAACCGGTGCACCCGCGCCGAACCGGACGGCAAGTACAGCATGTCGCCGCGTCCCAGCAGCGCCTCGGCGCCGTTCGCGTCCAGAATCGTCCGCGAATCCACCTTGGTCGCCACGCGGAACGAAATGCGCGCCGGGAAATTCGCTTTGATCAAGCCGGTGATCACATCGACCGAGGGCCGTTGCGTCGCCAGCACCAGGTGGATGCCGACTGCGCGCGCCATCTGCGCCAGGCGCGTCACCGACTCTTCCACGTTGCCCGCATCCAGCATCATCAGATCGGCCAACTCGTCGATGATGATCACGATGTAGGGAATCGGCTTCTCTTCCGAATCTTCCGCAAACAGGCTCGGCGTGCCGTCTTCCTCGAACAGCTTGTTGTACTGATCGATATTGCGGACGCCCTTCTCGGCCAGCAGCTTCAGCCGCCGCTCCATCTCGCGCACCGCATTACGCAGCGCGTTCGCGGCTAGCTTGGGCTCGGTAATGATGGGCGTAAACAGGTGCGGCACGCCTTCGTAGTTTCCAAGCTCGAGCCGCTTTGGATCGACCAGAATCAGGCGCACCTGGTCGGGCGTCGCCTTGTACAGAATCGACATGATGAAGGCGTTGATTGCCACCGACTTGCCCGTGCCGGTGGAACCGGCAATCAGCAGGTGAGGCATCGTCGCCAGGTCGGCCACGGCGATCCGTCCGTTGATGTCCTTCCCGAGTCCCAAGGTCATCTTCGACTTCGAGCCGATAAACTCCGTTGCCTCGATGTTCTCTCGCAGCCAGATGATCTCGCGCTCGCGGTTCGGCACCTGAATGCCCACCGTCGACTTGCCCGCCATGCGTTCGACCAGGATGCTCTCCGCTTTGAGCGCCAGGCACAGATCCTCGGTCAGGTTCGTGATGCGGCTGTATTTGACGCCAGCCTCGGGCTTGAATTCGAAGGTCGTGACCACCGGCCCCGGATTGATCTGCGTCACCTGACCAAGTACGTCGAACTCAGCGTATTTCTCGGTCAATACCTGCGCCAGGAGTTTTAGTTCCTCGGCATCCACCGATCGCTGCTCGTCTGCGCGATGCAGCAGGCTGCTCGGCGGCAGCTTGAACCCGCCGGCAATGCGCGGCATGGTGGTCTTGTGTTTGGCGGAACTGTCGGCGCGTTCGGAAACTTCCGGCACAATCACGCCCGCTTCCGCACGCGAGGCGGATGAAAGTGACGCAGTAGCCGCGGCCGGTTCGATCGCGCTGGCTTGCTCTGCCGCAGGCGCCATCATCCGATCGATCCCGGTTCGCGTAGTAGCGCCGGCATCCTGCCGGCTGTCAGGGCGACGTACGGTCCCTTGCTCCACGGGAACCGCCGTGATCATCCGTCCCGGCACCAGTTGTGCCGTAACCACCGGCTTGCTAGCCCGCCGCCTCTCAAGCTCCCGCTGCATCTTTCGCCGTGCGCGCTCTTCCCGCCAATCGCGCCAGCGGTCGCGCAGCGCAAACACGAAGGCAAATCGCGTCGGAATCCAAACTTGCAACCTGGAGAACGAAAATGCTGTGGACAGGTACAGCGCCACCGCCAGTACGGTCGCGCACACGATGTAAGCGCCCGTCAGGTTCAGATAGTGGATCAGGAAGTCACCCACAATCCGACCTACGAGCCCCTCCATGGGAATCAGTCCCAGCCAGCGCAGATGACCCGGAAACAGCGCCAGAAACGCCGGCACGAAAACCAAGAGCCAGATCCCGCCGAGCGTCTTCGCGACCGGCGCCTGCACCTTGCGCGAGCGGAACCAACGCGCTCCCAGCACAGCAGGGAACACCGGCAGCAGAAATGCCCCAATGCCGAAAGCCTGCAGGCACAGATCAGAAATTACCGCGCCAACAATGCCGATCCAGTTGCGCGCTCCCTTGGCGGTCGTGAGCACCGAAGCGCTGTTGAACGACGGATCGAGGGGCGAGTAAGAAGCCAGTGCGAGGAAAAGGAGGAGCGCGGAGACGCACAGGAGAAATCCGATCAGCTCGTTGAGCCGCCGGTTGCTGGTCGGATTGAATACCCGGGAAAAAGTCTTCATTTAGGCGTATTCCGCACCCGTGGCTGCCTTTCATCACAAAGCAGCCGCCAGTGACCGAAGCGCGCCAGAGCCTTACGATTATGCCAAGAACTCGCCTCCGCGACAATGAAGGAAAGTGCCGTGTATCCAACTAGGTAGGACTCCGGGATTTAGGTCACGGGTCACAGGGGACAGGGGACAGGGAAGCAGGGTATAGAAAGCTGGCCAGTAGCGAGAAGCCAGTAGCCAGAAGCCGGGTGCCCCGCTCAAGCTCTGCTTGGGCGGGGATTTTCGCGTCTGGGCGAAGACAGTCGAAGCTTGAACTCTCAACCCATCTTCGCCGCAAAGGCCAGCACCGCAATCCCCACGATAATCCGGTACACCGCAAACGGCGCAAACCCGCGTCTCCGGACCCACGCCATGAACCAGGCCACGCTGCCGTAGGCCACCACAAACGACACCACAAACCCGATCGCCAGCACCACCCACTGATCGCCCGTAATCTGCGACACCCCAATCGGGTTCTCGCCCTTCCCCCGCAGCGATTTCAGCAAGGTGTATCCGGTGGCCACGATCATCGTCGGCATCGACAGAAAAAACGAAAACTCCAGCGCCGCCGCCCTCGACATGCCCACCAACTGCCCGCCCGCGATGGTCGACATCGAACGCGACGTCCCGGGGAACACCGCTGACAGGATCTGGCAGGCGCCAATCCAGATCGATTGCCCCAGGCTCATGTCCTCCATCCGCCAGGTGTGAATCTTCGTGCCCGCCGCGTCTGGGCCCGCCTTCTCCCACGGAGCCTTCATCGCGTCCACTACCCACATGACGATGCCGCCGATCAATAGCGCCGACCCCATCACGTGGAGACTCTCGAGGTTCTTGCCAATCACCTTCGTCAGCAAAAAAGAGGGAATTGCCGTCACCACGAAGGCAACCGCCGTCAGGCTCAGAGGATGCGTCAGTACGGTCCGGTCCCCGCGCTCTCCGCCTGGAAACGTCGAAAGAAACTTCGCAATGCGCTCGCGAAAATACACCGGCAGGCAAAGAATGGCGCCTAGCTGGATCACGATCGAGTACATCTTCCAGTACCCGTCCGACAAAGAAACGTGCAGCAGGCTCTCGGCGATCCGTAAATGCGCCGTCGAACTAACCGGCAAGAATTCCGTCAGACCTTCCACGATTCCAAGCAGCACTGACAAAACGTAGGCGTTCAAGCGACCTCCGGGGAGAAACTCAAGTATCCCAGAGTTTCGGAGAGATCAGATTGTGAAGTTGGGTACGGGAAACGCCTGGGCGTGATCTGAGTACTGGGTACTAAGAAGCTGTCTGATAAACATGGCTCCGGCATAGGGTCGGGCTGGTGGAGAAAAAGCAGGTCCTTCGCTTCGCTCAGGATGACAAATTTTTAGAACTTATGAGACAGCTGACAGCTTCTAAGAACCGAGAACTGAAAACTGAGAAAACTGAGAACTGGCTACTGAGTACTGAGAACTGGCTACTGAGTACTGAGAACTGGCTACTGGGAACTGGGTACTGGGTACTGAGTACTGGCTACTGAGTACTCAGTACTGAATACTGAATACCGTCCCCTCACTCCACCGCGTTCCCAAACGTCGGCACATCCTGCTGCACCAGAAACATCAAACTCTGCGCCCGCGCGGCCCAGTCCGTCTGCGGATACTGCTGCACAATCTTCTGCGTCAGCGCGATCGCGCGCGCCTTCGACTCCTCGGCCTTCTTGCCCTGTTCTTCAGTCTTGTAAATGTCCACCAGCGCCGCCCGCCGC
>Ga0210384_10003945_pt1 | contig 16818 bp, 14 predicted proteins | sample IncBWH2MmetaG_FD_160574 | JGI IMG/M metagenome (GOLD analysis project Ga0210384, IMG submission 160574) | Forest soil microbial communities from Barre Woods Harvard Forest LTER site, Petersham, Massachusetts, United States - Inc-BW-H-2-M | ecosystem: Environmental > Terrestrial > Soil >...
CAATAGATTGCTTCTTGTCTGGAACAACCAGGTCATTAATATTAAATGATATGCCTGCGCTGGTAGAGTATGAGAACCCTAACTTTTTGATCTTATCCAAACAGACAACAGTCGCTGGACTACCAAAACGATAATAAATATTTTCAACAAGTTTTACCAAGTCAGATTTACGCATAACTTTATTAATCCAGCTATACGTAGAACCAGCAGGCACTGCGGCATATAAAATTGCGCGGCCAACGGTTGTTTCTACCATTTCATTAGTATCAAGACGTAACTTAATACGAGCATGAAGCGCAACTGCATTTCTTTGGAAAGCAGCCATAACTTCATCTAAGTTGGCAAATATCGTTCCTTCACCCTGAACATTACAACGAATTTTTGTAATGTAGTGCAACCCAAGAACCATATCTTGAGAAGGTACGGTAATTGGACGACCATTACCTGGAGAAAGTAGGTTATTTGTTGAAAGAATTAATTTTTCTGATTCTTCTTGAGCTCTAATGCTTAGAGGAACGTGGACGGCCATTTGGTCACCGTCAAAGTCTGCGTTAAATGCTGCGCAAACAAGTGGGTGAATTTTAATAGCCTTACCATCAACAAGAATCGGATAGAATGCTTGAATACCAAGACGGTGAAGAGTTGGAGCACGGTTTAAAAGAACTGCGCGATTTTTCACCACTTCTTCTAGAGCATCCCATACTTCAGGAGCTCCTTCTTGGACCATCTTTTTAGCAACACGCATATTAGAAACAATTTCTCGTTTAAGAAGTTCTGCGTATACGTATGACTTAAAGAGTTCAAGCGCCATAATTTTCGGCAATCCACATTGATCCATACGTAATTCAGGATCAACAACAATCACTGAACGACCGGAATAATCAACACGTTTACCAAGTAAGTTTTGTCTGAAGCGACCTTGTTTACCACGAAGCATTTCACTTAATGATTTAAGTGGGCGACGGTTTGAACCACGTACTGGTTGACCACGCCGACCATTATCAATAAGCGCATCAACCGATTCTTGAAGCATGCGCTTTTCGTTCTTGATAATAACTTGTGGGGCTTCAATTTCTAACAAACGTTGAAGGCGAATATTTCTATTTAAAACACGTCTATACAACTCATTCAAGTCTGAGCTTGCAAAGCGGCCACCTTCGAGCGGTACCAATGGGCGTAAATCTGGTGGCAGAACTGGAAGAACGTCTAACACCATCCACTCAGGACGCATGTTTGCTTGCTGCATTTCAGAAAGAATTTTAATACGACGCATCATTTTATGACGCGCAGCTACTGAAGATGTTGCATTATATTCTTGTTCAACCGCAGCGACTTCTAGTGGTAAATCTAATAGTCCAAGTACTTTACGTATTGCGTCTGCACCGGAGTCGGCAGCAAATTCCGTATCTTCTGGATGTGCATCAAGATATGCTTCGTAATCCGCGTTAGACAATAAAGTTTTGCGAGCATACGGAGATTTACCTTGATGAATAACCATATACGAATCAAAGTAGATTATGCGTTCTAGATCTTTAACCGTTAGATCTAGAATAAGACTTAAGTAGCTTGGGATACCTTTGAGATACCAAATATGCATAACTGGTGCTACTAAATCTATGTGTCCCATACGTTCACGACGAACACGAGATTGAATAACTTCAACTCCGCATTTTTCGCACGTGACACCACGGTGTTTCATTCGTTTATATTTTCCGCAGTTACATTCCCAGTCTTTTTGAGGACCGAAAATGCGTGCGCAAAAGAGACCGTCGCGTTCAGGTTTCAGTGTACGATAGTTAATTGTCTCTATCTTTTTCACTTCACCATAGGACAGTGATCGTATCTTCTCAGGGGAAGCTAATCCGATACTAATTGCGTTAAATTGTGATGCAGCTATATATTCCCTAAACCGCTCGATAAATTTATTCACTGATTTCCTCCTTGCCTGTCTTGAATAAATCTACTTGCAACCCTAAACTTTGCAGTTCTTTGATTAATACATTAAATGACTCTGGCAAGCCTGGTTCTGGAATGTCCTCACCCCGGATTATTGCCTCGTACACTTTATGTCTACCACTTACGTCGTCAGATTTATACGTTAACATTTCACGTAATGCATATGCAGCGCCGTATGCTTCAAGCGCCCAAACTTCCATTTCACCAAAACGCTGTCCACCCATTTGAGCTTTACCACCCAGTGGTTGTTGCGTTACGAGTGAGTAAGGACCATCAGAACGAGCATGAAGTTTATCGTCTACCATGTGATTTAGTTTCATCATATAGATAGAACCGATGGTAACTGGTTGATCAAAGTAATCACTTGTTCTACCATCACGCAACTTATAAGCACTATTTTCTGCTAATTTCAATTCATCAAGCAACGGTTTGACGTCTGCGTTAAAGTCTGCGCCATCAAAAATAGGTGAAGCGAAATGCACACCACTTTTTGCTGTCTTTTGAGCAAGCTCTTGTAAAGCCTCGCGGCCTTGGCTTTTCTCAATATCATTCACCAGTTCGTCACCGTAATATTTCTTGAGATATTTTTTGATCTCTTCATAGCCTTGAGTATCAAGAAGTTGTTGGATTTTTACCCCAATCTCTCTTCCTGCAAAACCAAGAGCTGTTTCGAGAATTTGACCTACGTTCATACGTGAAGGAACACCGAGTGGATTTAAAACAATATCAACTGGGGTTCCATCTTCCATGTATGGCATATCTTCACGTGGTACGATGTTGGAAACAACACCCTTATTACCGTGACGACCCGCAAGTTTATCGCCCACTGAAACAGTACGTTTCATAGCGATATATACTTTGACCATCTTGATGACACCTGATGGAAGAGGATCACCTTTTTTCAGGTTCTCAATTTTCTCATCCTTCAGACCAGTCAAGACTCTAACTTGATTTTCATGCGAGTCTTTAAATGCTGCCAATGTATCATTCACCGATTTTGATTTCGCTTTAAGCGCAAACATCGCTTCGAGATCGAGTGCGAGAACTGCTTGCTTGTCATAGGCATCTTTTTGCAGAAGATTTTTAGCAACCTTCCCTGATGCTTCTTGTCCAGCAAGTTCAGTTGCTATACGTTCTTTAACCATTTCTTTGAGGAAATGAAGATGTGCAGCAAAATCTGTTTCTATTTTAGCTGTTTGCTTTGCAACAATTTCTTTATAGCGTTTATCTTTTCGAATACCGCTTCGTGAAAATACTTTGACATCAATGACTGTACCTTCCACCCCTGGTTGTACACGCAGGGATGTATCACGTACTTCTCTTGATTTCTCACCGAAAATTGCACGCAACAATTTTTCTTCTGGAGAGTATTGGATGTCACCTTTTAAAGTAACCTTACCAACTAAAATATCACCAGGGCGGACTCTTGTTCCAATGCGAACAATACCGTCTTCATCAAGGCCGGCTAAAGCTGATTCACTAACGTTTGGTATATCTCTGGTAATTTCTTCAGGCCCAAGTTTTGTATCACGCGCATCTACCACTTCTTCATCAATGTGAATCGAGGTAAAGGTATCGTCAGAAACCAATCGTTTACTGATGACAATTGCGTCTTCAAAGTTGTAACCATGCCATGGCATGAAGGCAACTAAGAGATTTGACCCTAGGGCTAATTCACCTTGTGTTATAGCAGAGCCGTTGGTAAGAACTTCGCCTATTTTTACCACGTCACCTGGTCTTACCAGGGGCGTTTGGTGAATCCAGGTACTGTAGCTTGAGCGTTCAAATTTTCTTAAGTAATACGTATCAATACCTTGCGCCATCCAATCATCGACGTTTTCAAATTCATTAGCATTTGCACGTACAATGATTTTTTCAGCACTCACGTATTCTACAACACCAGCACGCTTAGCAACAATAACGGCGCCAGAATCCTTACAGATTTCTGTTTCCATACCGGTACCAACCAGTGGTGGCGCACAGCGTACTAATGGGACTGCTTGTCGTTGCATGTTTGAGCCCATAAGTGCACGGCTCGCGTCATCGTGTTCAAGGAAAGGAATTAGAGCAGTTGCTACTGAAACAAGCTGCTTTGGTGACAGATCGATGTAGTCGATACGGTCAGAATCAACATACATAAAGTTACCTTCATGTCGTGCGAAAACCTTATTTGAATTCAGCTTTCTTACTTGAGCATCTGCCGCGTCACTTTGTGTTATAAATTTGTTTGATTCTTGGAAAGCATCGAGGAAGACAACTTCTTCTTGGATTTTTCCATTCACTACAGGACGATAAGGCGTTTCAATAAAGCCTAGATCATTAACCATCGCATAGGTAGCAAGAGACGAGATAAGACCGATGGTTTGACCTTCTGGTGTTTCAATAGGACAGATACGGCCGTAGTGAGAGGTGTGAACGTCGCGAACTTCATAGGTCGCACGATCTTTCATAACGCCGCCGGGCCCGAGAGCTGAAAGTCTTCTCTTGTGCGCTATCTCGGCCAATGGATTTGTTTGATCCATAAATTGAGAAAGTTGGCCGGTACCAAAGAATTCCCGCAACACTGCGCCAAGTGGCTTAACATTGAGGAAATCCTGCGGCATCAATGCGCCATGCGGTTCTTGCATTCTGAATTTTTCACGCACAATTCGTTCGATACGTGAGAAGCCGATATAAACTTGGTTAGTAAGCAATTCGCCAACTAAACGAACGCGACGGTTACCAAGGTGATCAATATCATCCAATGCTCCCTCAGCTCGCTCACGCAAACCAATGAGATATTTGATAGTTGCAACAATATCGTCAAGAGTAAGGACCGCTACGTCATCAGCGACGGTAAGGCCTAATTTTCTATTCATACGAATACGACCAACTCTGGTAAGGTCGTACAAACGAGGGGTAAAGAGAAGGTTTTCTAAACGATCTTGCATTTCTTTAATAGAAGCAGAATCGCCAGGCCACACTTTTGTGTAGAGTTCCTTGAGAGCTTCTTCTCTGTTTTGACATGGATCTTGGAGCAATGTTGATGCTATGGTTGGCTGAACAACGTAACCAGTAGATGCAACGAGCTCAAATTCTGCTTTTTTAAGTTTCTTGAAAATCTCTGCATGCTCTTCGGTAAATACTTGGCCTTGAGCAATTAAAATTTCACCAGTTTCAGGGTCAACAACGTCTCTGGTAAGAACTTTTCCTAATAAATGAGTAAGGCTAATTGTTACTTCTTTAACTTTTGCCTTCTTTAATTTTTCTAGAAGATCTTTGGTAACACGAAGGCCAACAAATTCTGCTTCGATATTTGCAGGAAGCATGCCTTTTTCAATACGCATCCCCAAGATCTTTTCATCAACTTTTCTGAAGAATGATTCTTTATCATAAAAAACTTTATCAAAGCTATAGAAAAGAGGGATCAGGTTATCACGCTCAACACCAAGTGCTTGCAAGAAAGTGGTAACCAATACTTTTTTCTTCTTATCAATGCGGACGTATACATTGTCATTGCTGTCGAATTCAAAGTCTAACCACGATCCACGCATAGGTATGATACGTGCGATGTAATATGGACGGCCTCTTACATCTTTTGCTTTTTTACTTTGAGAGAAAACCACGCCAGGAGATCGGTGGATTTGGCTTACTACAACACGATCAACGCCATTAATTAAGAATGTACCTTGGTTGCCAAGTTTATAACGGCCATTTTCTTCATAAAGATCGGCCATAACAGGAACATCGGCGAAAAAGATATCTTGTTCTTTAATATCTCGAATCACCTTATGATCTGCTGTATCATCCCACGTCACTAATTGCACTTTGATTTTCAAAGGCATAGAGAACGTTTGGCCAGACGCGCGACACTCATCGAGTGACATCGGTAATTTAACTCTTACGCGTGATAAACAGTTCACACAAGATTTGTATTTAGCTGTTTTCTTTTTACAAAATTTACATTCAAGGTTAGCGCTCAAACGAGAGCAATCTGATTTTTTACAAGATGAACAAGTCCAGGTATAACGATTAACTATTCCCGTTAGCTTGCCACAGGTGCAAGCCCAGTGACCAAGCTCATAACTGATATATTCGAGTGACATTTTATTGTCATACTCAACAGGAAAAATATCTTTCAGTACCTTTTCTAATCCAATGCTTTGGCGCTCAGATGGCAAGTAATCCAATTGAGCAAAGTCATTAAAGGACTTAGATTGTATCTCTATGAGATTCGGCACAGGGACAACATCCTTAACCTTACCAAAAGATTTTCGGACTATCCCTCTCTCAATGTTGACCAATGACATGAAGCAGCTCCTCATTAACCCAGAAGAAAATTCATCAATTCACGCGTTATTGCTTACCCAATTTAAATGGTTCAACTCTTCGATGCAGCTTAGGGTTATTTACCTTTGCTACTCATTTCGAACGCAATGTTTCGAAATATCGAAGAGCATAAACCTATAAAAAAAATAAATTATGAAAGCTCAACTTTTCCGCCAGCTGCTTCCAAAGCTTCCTTCATTTTCTTAGCATCAGCTTTTGAGGCTGATTCTGCGATCACGGTTGGAGCTTCTTCAACAGCCTTTTTAGCTTCAGTTAAACCTAGAGTGGTAACTGAACGTAGAGCTTTAATACTCTTAATTTTGTCAGGACCACCTTCTTTAAGAGTCACTTTGTATGAGCTCTTTTCTTCAGCAGCTTCCGCAGCTGGTGCTGCCGCTGCTGCAGGTGCTGCCGCCATTGGCATTGCTGCAGAAACGCCGAACTTTGTTTCAAGCGCTTTTACTAATTCTGCAACTTCCATCAGCGTCAGTTGCGCAATTTCATCAACGATTTTATCGTAGGCCTTTGCCATAGGATTCTCCGTAAGGTTTAATAATTATGCTGCTTTTTCAGCATGTTGTTCTTTTTGTTCTTTAACACTATTAATAACACGTGCTAGTGACGCTGCTGGGGCCATCAAGACACCACAGAGTTGCGCCAATAGAATTTCTCGAGAAGGCAACGTTGCCATGAAAACAATTGCTCTGTTATCAAGCAAGGATTGTTCTGCACTACCAGCTACAACACTCAGTGCTTTATGCTCTTTTGCAAAATCAATGAGCGTTTTAGCTATTGGTGCTACATCTTTTTGTGCAAAAACAAGTGCAACTTGTTCTTTAAAATAAGGAGTTAGGTCCTGTACCCCCGTAACACCTTCAGCTGCTAATTTCATTAAACGCGCTTTAGTCACTTTAAACGTACCGCCCTGGTCTCTCAATTTCCTGCGAAGAGTTTGAACTTCCTTAACAGAAAGCCCTTTGTACCCAACAAGAAACGCTGCCTGGCTTGCAGAAAATGAATCTTTCAGCGACTGAATAACTTGTTCTTTTTCTTGACGATTCATACAAAAAACCTTTTCACCTTAAAGCTTTGCTGCTTCATCTGGGTTGACACCTATGCCAACACCCATCGTAGAAGACACTGTGATCTTTCTTAGAAACTTTCCTTTTGAAGAAGCAGGCTTTGAAGCCGCCAGCACCTTAATAAAAGCAGCGTAGTTATCGACAAGCTTTTGTTTATCAAAAGAAACTTTTCCAAGAGAGAAATGAACTAAACCACTCTTGTCATTTTTAAAGAACAAACGACCCTTTTTTAGATCAGATACGGTAGCGCCAACATCGAACGTTACTGTACCAACCTTTTTATTTGGAAGTAGACCACGAGGACCAAGTATTTTTGCTAATTTACCAACCAGGCCCATAAGATCTGGTGTTGCGACTGCATATTCAAAGTCAAGCCAGCCACCGTTGATTTTTTCAACCAAATCTTCTGCACCAATCTCATCTGCACCGGCCTTTTTTGCTGCCTCCGCATATTCGCCCTTTGCAAAGACGATCACGCGTGCTCGCTTACCGGTACCATGAGGAAGAACAACAGAACCTCGGACTGCATGTTCCCCTTTTGTAGGGTCAATACCGAGATTCACGTTGAGATCAACTGTTTCATCAAATTTTGCATGTGCTAGTTCTTTAACCTTACCAAGTGCTTTATCAGCACTTAATATTTCTTTTTGGTTAACCTTTTCTAGCGCACTTTTATGTTTTTTTCCGTATTTTGACATGTGTAGGTATCCTTATCCATCAAACAACTTTTATGCCCATACTGCGCGCAGAACCAGCGATAATTTTTTTAGCTTGTTCTATGTCTAAGGCATTTAAATCTTCCATTTTTACGCGTGCTATATCTTCGATGTCTTTCCAGGTAATTTGACCAACAAACTCAGTGTTCGGTTTTGAAGAACCTTTGGTTATATTGATTCTTTTCTTAATAAGCTCACTTGCTGGAGCAGTCTTTGTAACAAAATCGAATGTTTTGTCTTTGTAGACGGTGATAACAACAGGAACTGTTTCACCCTTTCTGTTGGCAGTCTTAGCATTAAACTGCTTACAGAATTCCATGATATTGACTTGTTGCTGACCAAGAGAGGACCCTACTGGTGGAGCTGGAGTTGCAGCACCGCCCGGGATGAGTAGTTTAATCTGCGCCTTAATTTCTTTAGCCATTATTGAACCTTACCGTTTAACCTGGTCAAATCTTAATTCGACCGGCGTTGATCTGCCAAAAATACTTACCATTACTGTTAATTTTTCTGCTTCACTCTCAACCTTATCAATCATGCCAACAAACCCCGCAAATGGACCGTCGGCGATCTCTATTTCCGTGCCTACGTTAAATTCAGCAACCTTAGAGACCGTAACCGCCACCTCACCCTTAATTTGGGATATAATGCGGTCTATTTCACGCTTGCTGAGAGGAACCGGGTCTTTCCCACCAAGCATTTTAATAACGCGGGGGGTAGACGTTACAAGCCGTAACGCCTCGGGGAGGACTTCCATTTCTATTAGAATATATCCAGGAAAAAGTTGCTGATCAGTTTCTGTATCAGTTTCAAAAAATTGACGCATTTTGGCGGAGGGTATAAGGATTTCTCCAAATAGGTCCTGCCGACCATCATGCGCTATTCGCTTTGTGATATCCGCCTTAATTTGATCTTCAAAACCGGCGTAAACTTGAACTACATACCAACGTTTCATCTATTCCCAAGCTGATTATCTATGTTTATCGCATACCGTAATATTTGAAAACCCATCCAGCTACCTTTGATAGCAGGTAATCTACGACCCCTAAATACAGGGAAAAAGCTGTTACAACGATCAATACTATGATGGTTAAACCTACAAGCTCATTCCACGTTGGCCAAACAACCTTGGCCATTTCTGCTCTAACTTGTCCTAGAAACTGAGTAACACTTTTCATCTTGTACCTATTCCTACCTATTTTTCAGTTCGATTGGCAGGCCAGGAGGGACTCGAACCCCCAACCCGCAGATTTGGAGTCTGCCGCTCTACCATTCGAGCTACTGGCCTATTACTTAGACTCCTTATGGGCCTGATGCTTGCGGCATCGAGGACAATACTTGCTCATGTTAAGGGAGCCGACTGTTCTTTTTTTTGATACTACCTGGGTATAATTACGCTCTTTGCACTGTTCACAGGCGAGATGGGTAATTACTCGATTTTTTGCCATAACTTAACCTACGCTATTAACTTATCCGCTTTACTAAATCCACGTTCAGGGCTCATGGAGCCCGCGACCGGGATTGAACCGGTGACCTCTCCCTTACCAAGGGAGTGCTCTACCACTGAGCTACGTGGGCAACTTCTATTATTACTTTTCTAATTTAATCCCTCTAGATTAAAGGAATAGAAGAAAAATACAACTGAAAATAGAGGAATTACATGGAGCTGGCGACTGGACTTGAACCAGTGACCTGCTGATTACAAATCAGCTGCTCTACCAACTGAGCTACGCCAGCATCTTTTGGAGCGGGAAACGGGACTCGAACCCGCAACCTACAGCTTGGAAGGCTGCCGCTCTACCAATTGAGCTATTCCCGCACACCGTAATTTTTTATCCTGGTGGCGAGAGTAGGATTCGAACCTACGAAGGCAGAGCCAGCGGATTTACAGTCCGCCCCCTTTGACCGCTCGGGAATCTCGCCGATTTCAAATGCCACCATCGTGGCTCCAAGCACAGCCTATTTCAAAATGTATCAGTTTTTTTATTGCCCTGGATATGTAAAGTGCAACCAATATTAGAGCTTTTCTCAATGATTTCAACAATTTAGTTCAATTGTTGAAAAATTTTTATGCGATAAAAATTTTTTCATTACAAAGATGTCCAAGTTTTTTGTGATAGAGCATAGATGGTTGCTTCTGAAACAGGCGATTCGTGGCGCGTTCTCTTACAATAATCAGAATTATTGTTCTCTCCCAAAATATCTTTTTGTTTAGAAAAGCCATGCTTGATGAGCGCCTGCTCAAGAGCATTGCAATGCCATAAGCCAGCATAAACCACAACCTGATTTTTTGTTGAAAAAATCTCTGCAAGAACGTTCATATCAAAAACATCAAAGCCAAAGAAGTTTAATAATCCCTCTGCCGATTTTTTATTTGTTTCTGAATAACCCCCTTGAGAAAAAAGAGAAAAGAATTGTTCGCTCTTCTCGTTAAATTCTCTCTGCGCCAAGTCACGTTTTACCTTCAGGTTCTCAACTGCTTTTCTTAGGTGTTGGTAATCTGCCGCTGCCACATTTTCTTGCAGAGCCTCAACCTTTTTTTCTACAACTTCAACCGAGTTAAAAAACGCCTTGAGCGCTGGTTTGCACTCTCTTGGATGGGTTACGCCCAAGATTTGGCACTGTTGTCTGAAAAGAGCTTCCTCATGGTTCTTGCTTTTAGCTTCCCGTTGAGCTGTTATGCGAGCGTTATGCATACCGAGCAACACATTGAGCTCATACGGCCGGCAATCAGCAGCTCTAAAATCGATTTTGTTACTTAACTGATCTGGGCCATCTTGTAAAAATATGGTACCAGGTTCTTGGTTATCGAGGGCGAGTAGGGCTGCGTTTGATGATCTTACCCTTGTCGCATGCTCATTATATTCCCAGATAACGGTTAACGGCTTTTCTTCAGCAAGCTCATTGATACGGTCTACTAAGGCAGCTTCAGACTTAGTCGGGGTCGTTAGGGATTTATGAAAATCACCGATTAAATCTACGCAACGCCCATCAGGACGCACTAATCGACGATATGAAACTGGATAAGAGAGGATTTGAGAAAAACCACCAAGAAGGGTGAGGAATAGATAGAGAATAAAACTTTTTTGCATAACAACCCCAAGCTGCGAACAATCTACTAACGAATGTACCCTAAAAAAGGGCGTCGTCAACGGGCCTGTTCCTTTAAAATCTGCTGAACTTCTTCGTGACAACTGGAGCAGCCTGTCCCTACCAACAAAGTCTCCTGAAGGGCTTCGAAGGTTGTATTACCCTGAGCAATGGCGGCAACAATATCTGAGTACATAACACCCATACAGGTGCACACCAAATAGTCTGGTTTTTGAGATAATAAGCTTGAATAATCTTCCATACGTTCTTTAACCATTTTTTGTTGCGCAGAGCCGTATCAATTTTTTATGGTGGTGTCATTAACAAGGAGCACCATGAGAAAAACTATAGTAATATCACTATCTTTTTTTGTCAGTATTCCGCATTCTTTTGCCAACAATCCCCTCTACTCACAACTGGCAAGCATCTATTTACCGGCCATGCAAGAGTCCTCTTTTGGCTTGCAACAACCGCCTCCTGATGCTCATGATTTTGCAGTTGAGGCACTATCAGATTCTCAGTGTCGCTTGTTGGCGTTTAAGATCTTATCGCAAGAATCCCCTTCATACCAGCCTGAATCCTGCGCCCTTGATTCGAAGGTTTGGGAAAATCTTGAGCTGTATGATGGCGCCAATCTTCTTAATACGCTCAAAAGAACCCGTCTCAAATTAGGTGAAGCATCGCTTGGCGGCATGTTGGGACAGCCAACGGCACTTGTTTCAGAGCTTGAGCGAAGAAAACAGATTATTAAAACCTGCGTTACCAATCAGGAATTTTTTTCTCTTTTACAGATGCTTTTGCGAAAAATGGGCGAAGTAGAGCCTTGGCTTCTTACGATCTGGCAGAATGAAAATTCATTTTTAAAAGAAAATTTTAATCGCCTGTATCTGGCCCCCTTCCTCTATGGCTCCTCATTCATTAACCAATCCCCTTCTCTTCTGGGCGTATTTAGGAGAAGCGAGGACATAGGAACTTTCTTGCTCTTACCTTTTTCTCTTTTATATATTCGGCACTTATTTAAAAATGGCACCTATCAGCAGTTTACTCGGAACATTGCGTCTCTTTCATCCAATGCAACATCGCTGAGTGATTTATGGCTCTCCTTGTTTTTCAGCGGATCTGAGCTCCTTTTCTCCTTACTCAATGTGCCGATATCCTCGTACCAGATAGTTCAGTACCACCAAGCAACGTATCAAAGTTTGGAATATCTGCATCGTCGGCTCAGTTATTTAGCCAAAATAATCGCTTTATCTAAAGATGTTTATGTGACCCTGGCGCATCATCGTGAAGCGTTATCTCATTTTCATGAATGCAAAGCTGTTTTCGATCTTTTTGAAAAAGACAGAAAGAGCAATCCTCACCTCAAGGCATTTCTCAACCTTCTTGAGAGCAGAACTTTTTCTGAAGAATTTTCCTATACCGCTCATTTTGGACGCATTCTTGTTGCGCACAAACTTCTCGAAGAGGTTAAAAAAGATCTTGTCCCTCTTCTGATCGCTCTCGGCAAAATTGACGCTTATATGTCCTGTGCTCAACTTTTTAAGGAATCTCAAAAAACCAATGCCTCATTTTGCTTTGCTCACTATATCGCGAAAGAACAACCATCTATCACCCTAACCAATTTTTGGAATCCTCTGCTCAAAGCGCAGACTGTTGTTACGAATAATCTCACCCTCGGTCACCCGGGGGCACGCAGCATTATTCTTACGGGACAAAATACCGGAGGAAAATCAACCGTATTAAAAGGGGTCGCTCTCACTATTCTCCTGGCCCAAACATTTGGCATCGCTGCTGCACAACAAGCGGTCATTACCCCTTTTGATTGCCTCAGCACCTATATGAATATCACGGACAATGTTAAAGAAGGGCAATCCCTTTTTGCTGCAGAAGTTAACCGCGCAAAAACGCTTATCGATATGATAGCTTCGCTTCCACCGCACAAAAAAAGTTTTGTTATTATTGATGAGGCATTTAAGGGGACGGGAGGCGAAGCAGAAGGGCTTTCACATTGGTATGCACAAAAAATCGGCCTTTTCCCTAACTGCATGTGCATTAATGCCACTCATTATCCAAAGCTTACTGAACTCGAACGTGAAACGAACGGCCTCTATCATAACTACAAGGTCGAAGTTACTATCAACCCACAAGGCAAGCTCATACGTCGATACAAATTAGAGCGGGGTGCGACGCTGCAGAATATTGCTGAACATATTTTGATTGAGCAGGGACTAAAATAATAAGGCTACCTTTTATCCTAACTGCCTCAGCATTACCAGGATACTGCTTTGTACAAACAGTTCATAAATTGATCCGTTAACTCTTGTGGAGTAGGAATAGTATCATCTGTGTCATAATATTCTTTGTAATAAGCTTCTGCATATGTTCTAACTATCTTCTTAATAACAGCCATATCCCCAGGGTTGTAGTGCTCATCTAAATGATTAACTATCTCAGTATTTTTGACAAAATTCTTAAGATCTGAGCCGACTAAGACCGTTGCTAATTTATCTTTGTCGAAAGGAAGTTTTACTGGGTACATTAATCCTGTAAAAAGCAACCCAATAAAAAATAGTTTTTTCATAAAAACCTCTTTATAAAATAGTTTAAAAAATATTGTTCAATGTGACTTCTTTGGCGGCCCACGAAGGCCTATTCTAGAACTTTTTATGATTGTTGTTGATAACTATAACCAAAAGGCTCGGGGCGGCCACTGTGCAAAAGTGGCGGTAAGAGTTTAATAGAGAGCTCGCAATGATAGGCATAGGTGATCCATAATAAAGCCATCCTTTTAGAAGGAAGTGCTTTTTAAAACCATTGCTTTGATAGAAACTAAAAAGTCGTTCTAAACCTGAAGAGTCGTCAATTGGCATAGGAAAACCATCAATTAATTCAAATGGATAGGGCTGCAGCATAATTGTCTTATAGCCTTTGCCTTTCAGATATGCAATGACATATGTTAGAAGAAAACTACCAAAACCATGATTGCGATGCTCTGGATAAATATAGACAGAATGAATATTTGCGGAAGACATACCAATGCTCTTATAACAAAGAAAGCCCAGCACCCCCTCATCCTGTTTTAGAATAATTCTTTCGTCGAAAAGGCCGCCAGGTTTTCCATTTATTATTTCTATACAAAGATGTTCCTCAAGCAATGAAGTGCTAGAAAAAATCTGGCAAAAACTAATGAGGATTAATAAATGGAATAATCCTTTTTTAGACATCATCCCCTTTCAAGGCAATGCATTGATCATATGCTCCTGCCTTATTTGAAGTCAATGAAAGGTACCTGGAAACGATGGGCATGCGGCAAATAAAAAAATGACAACTCATTTGTTAAAAACAGTTGATTATTTGAAAAACATATAATTTTACATTAAGTAGTTTTGATTTATATTGCTTTCTTAATGAAATTAGCAATTTTTTAGGCATTAATTTGCCAAGGGGGCCATTCATGACTTATTTCAATCTAAAAGTTTCTACCTGTCGCATTCTGTTGCTTAGTCTCATACTAGGACCTGCTTGCACAGCACGAGCGAATATCTACATCACCTTGGCCAATGAATTCCCTACCGAGTACCTTACTACGCAAGATACAAAATCCCGATCAATTAAAGATCAAATTTCTGTAACAAATGGCGCTAAACCCCAACTCAATTTTGAGGTTCAAAAACTTTCGCGTGAACAACAGCGCACTATTGTTTTACAACTCTTATCTGAAAAAAATCCTTCTGCTCCTCAAGGGCAGCTTGATGCTGCTGGTCGTAAAGATTTAGAACTTTTAAATCAAGCCAATCTTCATACCCGTATTAATAGAGCAGAAACAGCTTTTGGCGATATTGCGCTTGCAAAACTTTTAATAGAACCAACTACTGATGTGAAGGTACTGCAAAGCAGACAAAACATTATTAAACAATTACTCCGCGACAAAAATTTCTTTCATGAAGCACAAAAAGCTCTTCAACAGATTGCTGAATCCTCACAAACATTCCTAACTTTTTGGGAAAAATCTAATTCTGTAGAGCAAGGTGCTATCAACGGCCTTTACTTTGGTAAAATGCTTGATCCTTTAAATAAAAATTCTTTTGCGCTTGGAGCCAGATTACGTTTACAAGATTTCGCTTTTATCGCCGCTATTTATGGCGGAGGTCTTAGCTGGCTGCTCATGATGAAACAATTTATTAAACGTACACCGGGACTTAAAGATTTGCTTCCCTTGGAACAGCTGGGAATAGATACTACTATCTCCCTAAGAAACATAGCCCTCTCACCGGTAGATCACATCACTGATGGCTATAAAATAAATAGCTATATTTATGAGAGCGCTGCACAGAAGGTGACTGGGCAAGCGTTATCCCCTGCCGCAAAGGCACGATGTAAAGCCGCAGCTGCTGGCGGTGCAGTCGCTGGCCTACTTATGAATATTTGGCAGAAAAAGGTCTTTCTTGACGGTATTTTACAAAGAAAAAATATAACTAATAATCTTCAAGCTCATTTAATTAATTTGGCAAAGGGCCTCAATACTCTCAAGCACATAAGCGACTTTATTCTTGCACACAACATACAATCATTTGACGCAATAACTGACCTTTTCAACGATTCAAATAAACATTCCGAAGAATTTAACAAGCTCATGCATCTTTTAAATTCCAATACGTTCAAAGGCGAAGCTTCATTTTTCTCATTAACCGGTCGCATTCTTGTTGCCCATAAACTCGTGCAAGAAGTTAAAGATGAGTTACGGGATGCTTTTGAAGCTTTGGGCACCTTTGACGCCCTCGTTTCAACAGCAAAACTCATACAAGAATTTTATAAGCAACGTGTTACCTTTTGTTTTGCTGAATTTGTAACAACAGATACTCCTTACATGGAACTAACTGAGTTTTGGAATCCTTTAGTAGATTCAAACGTTGTCGTTCCTAACAATGTAGCACTTGGAAATCCTGTTAGCACCATGATTCTTACCGGTCCAAACACTGGGGGGAAATCAACGGTTATTAAAGGAATTACCCTTAACATCGTGCTCGCACAAACCTTTGGTATAGCTGCTGCACAATCTATGAAACTAACGCCCTTTACCACTATCAACACGAACATTAACATTACCGACAACGTAAAAGAAAATCTTTCACTGTTTGCAGCAGAAACTGCTCGGGCAAAACACGTCCTTAATGAAATGTCCGCATTAAAACCAAATCAATTTGGTTTCTGTGTATTTGATGAAACATTCCGAGGAACGGCACCTGACCATGCTGAAAAACTTTCATGCTGGTATGCAAAGGAACTTGCAACGATCAAGAACATTATATGCCTTCATGCAACGCACTATCCAAGCATGATTGATCTTGAGCAACAGACCCAGGGTACCTGCAAGAATTATAAGGTAGAAATTGAGAAATTAGCCGATGGATCACTGAAACGTGATTACATCCTCAGAGAAGGTTCTACGCTACACAATGTTGCTGAAGATATTCTCAAAGAACAAGGTCTCATCAGATAATTATCGATACTCTTTTAAAGAAAAGGCAGGATTTTTTTATCCTGCCTTTTCTTTTGTCTTAAAAGTTAATTCTCTTTTATCTGAGCCATGATAATCAAGACTTATATGGCATACATTTTTCTTCAGTAATGGCTCAATCACTTCTGGCCACTCAATAAAACTCCAG
>Ga0210384_10003946_pt1 | contig 16811 bp, 13 predicted proteins | sample IncBWH2MmetaG_FD_160574 | JGI IMG/M metagenome (GOLD analysis project Ga0210384, IMG submission 160574) | Forest soil microbial communities from Barre Woods Harvard Forest LTER site, Petersham, Massachusetts, United States - Inc-BW-H-2-M | ecosystem: Environmental > Terrestrial > Soil >...
GTCGGGCTTGGTACGATTGAACTCCGCGATGGCGGTGAGGCCATCGCCAGCTTCTCCGGCGACTTCGCCGCCGAACATCTCGACCATCTTGATGATGTTCTTGCGAGCGAAGACAGAGTCGTCCACTACCAGGTAGCGAACAGGTTGATTGTCTTTTCGTAACAGAGCGGCAAATTGTTGCATGGCCTTCTCCTTCTCCCGGCACGGTATTAGGTGCGATGGGAAGAAACGGGTGTCCTTTCCGGTTTCTCGTTCTTGTCGTGCTTATCGATCTTTTCGTGCTTGTCGAACTTTTCTGGGCTGGAGCGGTCGCCGCCGTAGTTTTGAACCAGGAACGCGGCAATGCCCTCCAGCGGAATCACTTTGTCGGCGTAGCCCTTCGAGATGGCGGCGCGGGGCATACCGCTCACTACACAGGTGTCTTCGCTTTGCGCAAGGGTCACGCCACCGGCCGCCTTGAGCGCCCCCAGGCCTTCGGCGCCATCTTCGCCCATGCCCGTCATCAACAGGCCGACAGCAGTTGGGCCAAATTGCTGGGCCACGGAATGAAACAGAACGTCGACCGATGGGCGGTGGCCGTTGACGGGAACGCCGTCGGACAAGACCGCCATGTCACCGCGTGGCATGCGGCGAACCATCATATGCCGATTGCCTGGACAGATCAGCACGCGCCCGGCAACCAGCAAATCGCCGGAGCGGGCTTCCTGAACTTCGAGAGCGCAGCACTCGTCGAGACGTTTTGCAAACATTTCCGTGAAGCCTTCCGGCATGTGCTGAATGATCAGAATGCTGGCCGGAAAATCCCCGGGAATCTGAGAGAGCACGTACTGAAGAGCGTTCGGGCCGCCAGTGGAAATGCCGATAGCGACGATGCGATTCGCGGGAAGCGCGGCGCGCTCTTTCTTCTTGCTCCTGGGTGGATCATCGGAAACTACCGCGGCCGGGAGTTTGCGTCCCGCCGCGCGCTTTGCGACTTTGATTTTTTCGATGAGTTGATCGGCGACCGAATCGAGGTGTCCCGCGGCAGCATCTTGAGGCTTCTGTACAAAATCGATGGCGCCGAGAGCCAGAGCTTTGAGGGTGGCGTAGCCGCCTTCCTTGGAATGAGTGCTGAAAAGAACGACGGGCATGGGAGCTCGGCGCATGATCAGACGGAGAGTTTCCATGCCGTCCATGCGGGGCATTTCCAAGTCGAGAGTGACGACGTCGGGATGGAGCTCTTCGATTTTCTTCAGCGCGAAAGAGCCGTCCATGGCGGTGCCAACGACTTCGATTGAAGGATCGCGAGCGAGCACAGCTGGAATGAGCTTCCGCATGAGGGCGGAATCGTCGACGACGAGAACGCGGATTCGAGCGCTCATGCGATGGCTCCGAGAGGAACAGCACGCGAGAGACGCGAGAGGACCGCGGGTACGTTCAGAATGAGGACAACCGTGCCATCGCCAAGGATCGAAGCGCCGCTGACCAGATCGCTGGTGATGATGTCGGTCGGCAGGGCCTTGATAACCAACTCTTCTTCGCCGACCATGCTGTCGACCACCAGGCCGAAGCGTTTTTCGGCTGCGCCAATCACGATCACAAAATGTTTCTTTCTCGCGGGCTCGGTATCTATGGAGCGAAGGCGGCTGAGGTGCTCGAGACGGACGAGCGTGAGAATTTGATCACGCAGGCGGAGCACTTCGCGCTGGTCGATTCGGTGGATTTCCTGTTCGTTGATTCGCGAGATCTCGACGACGGATGAAAGTGGAACGGCGAAGAGGCGGCCACCGACGCGGAAGAGCAGCGTCTGAATGCTGGCGAGAGTCAGCGGGGCGCGGAGCTGGAAGGTGGTGCCGCGAGTCTTTTGCGTCGAAATATTAACTGTGCCTTTCAGCTTGTCCAAGACGCTGCGCACAACATCCATGCCGACGCCGCGGCCGGAGACTTCCGTGATTTCAGCGGCGGTGCTGAAACCGGATTCGAAAATGAGGTTCAGCGCTTCCTGATCGGTGAGGCGAGCGGCCTCTTCGGCACTGACCACACCCTGCTTGACGGCTTGCTGGCGGACGTGGGCGGAATCGATACCCCGGCCATCGTCGCGAACTTCGATGACGACCTGCGTGCCTTGATGATAAGCGTTGAGATAGACAGTCCCACGCGCGGGCTTGCCGGCAGTCAGGCGCTCGTCGGCAGGCTCGATGCCGTGGTCGACGGCGTTGCGCACTAGGTGCATCAGAGGCTCGCCCAAGGAGTCGAGAATGCTCTTGTCCAAGTCAGTATTCTGGCCAGAGATGTCCAAGGCCACATCTTTGCCGCATTGCTTGGCGACGTCGCGCACGACGCGGGGAAAGCGGCGGAAAAGCTGTTCGACGGGTACCATACGAATCTTGAGGACGCATTTATGGAGTTCGTCGAGGACCCGGGATTGGAATCCCAGGGCTTCAGCGAGCTTCGCACGGAGGGGATCGCGGGCATGGCGCTGGTCAAATTCGGTGAGCGCTCGATGGAGCATGGACTTGCCGATGATTAATTCACCGACGAGATTCATGACCGCATCGATGCGGCTGGCATCGACGCGGAGAGTGCTTTCGGCAACCGTGGCAACTGCGGAAGCGGCCCGGGGGGACTTCGGGGCGTCAGCGGACGCGGCGGTCTTGGCGACAACCTGTGCAGCTTGGGCGTCCAAAAGGTCGCCGAGAAGTTCATGATCGGGCGTTTGCGCGCTAGTGGCGCGCTCGACGCGAACGTCGGAAACGATGCTGGGGATCCAGCAGCGCTTTTTGAGGGCGTCCTCAGACTGCACACTTGCGAGGGCGGCTTCGACGACTTCCACGGTTGCGGCCGTGAGATTGTCTTCCGGTCGAAGAGCAATGAGCGTTCCGCAGCTGTGCAGGACGTTTCGTATGAGTTGAAATGCGGCGGCGCGCATGAGGCTGTGGGGATCGATGCGCAAGGCGAGGTTGTAAACCGTCTCTCCACGGTGAACAGCTTCGGAGATCATGAGCTGTTCGTATTCAGTCCATGCGAAGTTCGCAGGTACGCCCGCTGGTGTTTGCGGAACTTCCACAGGGGTGGTGGCATCGACTAAGAGGCCGCGAATCAGTCCATGAAGCTTTTCAAGAGACGGGAGTTTCTTGCTGTGCTGATAAGCTGCGAGCATGCCTTCGAAGGCATCGGCAGCAGCAAGAACGACCTCAGCAAATCTGGAACTGTGTTGCTGTGCGACTTGCGACGTGAGGATATCTTCGAGCTCGTGAGCAAGCTCGCTCAGCTTGTGAAAGCCACAAGCTGCGGAATCACCCTTGAGCGTATGCACGGCGCGGCGTATACGACGAATGACTTCTTCATCCGCGGGGTGCGCCTCGAGCTCGAGCCCTGCTTCGTTGAGCGATTGCAGCAACTCATTCGCGCTTTCGAAAAAGATAGCGCGAAGCTCTGGGTTGCGATCCTCGGGAGGCCTGCTCAAGAATTCGCCTCCACACGTTGATAGGCGGTACCGTTGTTCTCATGCACCATGCGGAATTTCTGCGTCAGCCCGAAAAGGCTCTCGGCGTGCCCCACAAAAAGATAGCCGCCGGGATTCAAACAATGCCAAAACTTTTCGACTAGGCGTTTTTGTTCGGCTTCATCGAAATAGATCATCACGTTGCGGCAAAGAATGATGTCGTTGCGGCGCGGAAGAAATTCGGTTTTGAGATTGTGAAAGTCGAACTGGACGAGCTGCTTTAGTTGCGGCTTTATGGCGTACTTGGCGCCGGACTTTTCGAAATAACGAAGGCGGCAGGTGTAGTCCACCGGCTCCATTTGCTGCTCGGTGAAGAGACCCTCCTGGCCGACCCGCAGACTGGCGTAGCTGATGTCCGAAGCAACGATTTCCAGCTTCCAGGGAGGCGGAATCAGTGGCTTGGGAGACGGCATCTCGAACGGAAGCGGATTGCGCAAGTAATAGTAAGCCAGCGCGTCGCAGATCAAGATGGCCACGGAATAAGGTTCCTGGCCGCTCGAGCAGCCGGCGCTCCATACGCGCAGGTTCCAATCGCGGCGTTCCTGTTTCCTGTGGAGCAAGTCTTCCAAGACACGTTTTTGCAGGAGATCGAGCTGCGGCTTATTGCGGAAGAAACTCGTTTCGTTGACGGTGAGATTTTCGAGCAGCAGCGCGAGCTCGGCGCGGCCTTCCCGGCTGGTGAGCAGGCGGTAGTAGCTGTAAAAGGAGTCAAGCTGGCAGACTTTCAGCCGGCGCTGCAGGCGGTCCTTTAGGAAGTGCGAGCGGCGCTCATCGAAGAACATTCCACATTCCTGATAAACGAGTGTCTGCAGCAGCTTCAGTTCGGCTTCCGTGAGTTGGATCTGAGCGGTTAGCGTTCCCATGAAATGAGCGGCGATCCGGCATTTCAGCAGTCCCCAATTGCGATCGGGGGCAGCGTTACTTTGCAGTGGCGACGGTTTCCGCGGCCTCCTCGAGTCGTTTGAGCTCCGGCCGATGCAAAAGCTTGGAAATGTCCAGCAAAATGATCAGGCGGCCTTTCAGTTTGCCAACTCCGGTGACATATCCGGATTCGCCATCGGCAAAAACGGAGCCAGGCGCTTCAATTTCCGATGGCGGAATCTTTAAGACTTCGGAAGCGGAATTGACGATGAGGCCGAGCAATTTACTCTCTAGTTCCACAACCAAAATACGGTTTTTCTTGTCTGAAGTAATTTCCGTATGGCCGAAGCGCTTGCGCAGATCCATTACGGGAATAATCTTTCCTCGTAAATTGATCACGCCTTCGACGCTATCGGGCGCGCTCGGGACCGCCGTGATTTCCGGGACGCGGACAATCTCTCGTACCGCGCCAATAAGTACGCCGTAGGTTTCGTTTCCGATCCGGAAACCAACAATTTGTAATTCCTTTTCCATCAAGCGGTCTCTGCTTTCTTAGGAATGACTGAGTTCAGCATATTCCAGTTCGCGGTCACGTCCGGAATTGTGGTGTCCACGGCGCGGAGTGGAGGGCTGCTCGGAGACGCGGCTGCGGTTTTGCGTGGCACGATCCAGAACAAAGCGGTCCATGCTATCGAGCAAATTGCGCGAAAGTTTGAGCATCTGTTCGGCGGCCGCGGAGAGTTCCGTGGAGCTGGAGGCTGACTGCTGAACGAGCTCACGCATTTTGTCCATAGCCCGGACAACGGCTTGGGCGCCAGAAGCTTGCTCTTCGACGGCCGAATTGATCTCCTGAGTGATTTCAGTGAGCCGGCTGGTGGCCTTGGCGATCTGTGACGAACCGACGGACTGTTCGGCGGTGGCAGCGCCGATTTCCTGCGAGAACTTGTAGACTTCGGTGACCACGTTGGAAATTTTGTGGAGAGCAGTGCCCAGTTCGTTGCCAAGGCTCAGCCCTTCTTCGACAATGCGCGTGCTGCGCTCCATATTTTCGACGGCCTGGCGCGCTTCGCGCTGGATGCTTTGAATGAGGTCGGCGATTTCTTTCGTGGATTGCGTAGATTTTTCGGCGAGTTTGCGAACTTCGTCGGCGACGACGGCGAAACCCAGGCCGTGCTCGCCGGCGCGGGCCGCTTCGATGGCGGCGTTCAGAGCGAGAAGGTTGGTTTGCTCAGCAAGATCATCAATGACTTCGATAATTTTACCGATGTCGTCGGCGCGATGGCCGAGAATGTTGATGATTTCCGCGGAGGACTGAATGGCTTTATTGGTGCGATTGAGTCCGTCAGTGGCTTTTTCCATGGTCTGGATGCCGGTGACGACTTCTTCGCGGGAACGATTGGCGATGTCAAGAAGCACCTTGGCAGTGTCCGCGACGCGTTGGATCGACGTGACCATCTGATCGATGGAGGCGGATGTCTCCGCGACGCTGGAAGCCTGCACCTGCGTGTTCTTCACAACATTCTGCACGTTGACGCTCATCTCGTGCATCGTGCTCGTGACTTCTTCAATCGCAGAGGAAGCCTGTACGCTTACCTTCGCGGATTCGTCGGCCGCGCCGGCAACCTGATTGGAGCCGGCGGAAACCTGGCCAGCGGAGTCGCGCGTCGTGCGGACTAACTCCTGGAGGCCGTGCGACATGCGAAGGAAAGCATTGCCGAGGGTGTCGCGCTTCGAGCGGGGCACAACTTCCACAGTGAGGTCGCCTTCAGCGACGGACATGGAGACATTAGCCATTTCTTTTAGGTAGGCGACCATATTGTTGAAAGTAGTCGCCAGCGCGCCGATTTCGTCATTGCGATGAATGTCGATGTTCTGATCGAGGTCACCGGAATCGCCAATTTCACGCGCGACGGTGATGAGGTGCGTCAGCGGCTCGCTGATGGACTTGGCCGTTTTGTAGGCAGCGCCAATACCGAAGAGCAGGGCCACAAGCGTGCCCAGGGTGGTCACGCCCGTGCTAATGGAGCTAGCGCGCGCCGCGGAGGCCGCGGTTGCGTCCAGGGACTTGGTAATGTCGGCGCTAGTTTGGTCCAGAACTGCGGATGATTTTGTCAGCCAGGAAGCAGGATCCTTCTGAAGATAGAAAATTTGAAGGTCGGAGACGGTGGCGTCGCCGGAGTCCACCTGATGGCGTTTGGCAAGAAGCGGCTTGGCGAAATTGTCGGCCCAGCTGACTTCCGTGCTTTCCACCTGATTGAGGGCGGTCTTGACGCCCTCGTTCGAGCTTTGCGCCTCACCGCGCTTGACGAGGTCGTTGATGTCGCTGAAGCCCTTGCTGACTTTTTCCTCATCGCGAGGGTCCCCGCTCAAGAGAAAATTGTCCATGTTGTGGCGGTTCAACATGATCTGGTAGCGCACCGACTCAATCGTGCGAACGTTTTCTAACGCGGACGTGGCGTCTTTGCGGGCAGACTGCTCTCTAAAGCCAGCGACGATGTTCACGATGAACAGCAGTCCCAAGATGCCGAGAATCACGCCAAAACCTAAGTAAAGCCTCTTCCCGATTGTCATTGCAAAAAGCCTCCACTCACCCCGGCGACGCAGTTTGGTGTAAACCGCTCCTGCCGTTTTCTGCGATTCCCCTAGCTACCGGCGGCGCTGAACTCAAACTCGACGATCTGCGTGGATTCTTCCGGCGCAGGCGCAAATTTCCATTCCTTCACGGCATCCTGGCAGGCTTGCACCAACAACGGATGACCACCGATGACGCGAGTGCTCTTAACGCGGCCATCCGGCGTGATCACCACCTCGATTTTCACCTTGCCGGACACGCTCATGCGCTTGGCAAGTTCCGGATAGGCAGGTGCGACCTTGGACTTGACCTTGCGCTTCCCTTCGTCTGTCGAGGCTGACTGCGCGAAGCTGCTGGTACCCAGGCAAAGACCGACGGCAGCCACACCCGCTCCACGCACAAACCTTCTCCATTCGGATCGCATTGACACCACCCCTCTCAAGAATGGGGAAACCCCGAGGTAGAGAAGGCACGTCGGCTGCCATGGCGGCAATCGCCGACGAGTTGCACCGTCCGGACCGCTAGAGAGCAACAAGTCACTTAGAATGAGGCGCTAATACGAATTGTCGGAGGAGCGAGCAAAACGCGAAGTGAATGGGCTTGTCTCAGCGGCGCCTGATCTGTTTCGAGCGAGGTCTCATGCTGAGACGGTGGCCGCCAGGAAGTCCAAGCGAGAGTAGACGATTCGGCAACGGAGACAAGAACTGCAATTGACTCACAATGAGATTGCTCGCTAGGGTAGTTGTGAGCGAGCAGGACTCAAATTGAGACGCGCCGCCGCAACCCCGTGACACGAGAAACGAAACCTATTCGGACGCGGCATTCCATGACTCGGTTCCATAAGGCTGACCCTGTGCCTCCCTCTTCAAAACAAGCGGAAGAGTTGATGGAGTTAGCCGTTGATGCTGCTCAGTCGCGGCAGCTTCCAGAGTTTCTGGAGCGCTTTGCCAGCCGGGCCGCGCGAATGCTTGATTCTGTCTGGGGAGCGGTAGCTGTGTTTCGGGGACGCGAAACGGACCTGTACTCCACGGTTGAGAATGAAGCAGTTGTCAGCGGCGCGCTCAAAAGCTGGATTATTTCCTCGGCTCGCGAAAGTCGCATTGCTGCGGTTGTCCGCGCGCTGCCAAGAGGGGAGGCCGCGTCCCCGGTGGGCCAGGCCGTGGCCACGAGCGCGGTCTTTGTGCTCATTAGCGCGAGCGATGGAGAACGGCTGGGTATGTTATGCCTCTTGCGTCGGCGCAAGAGTTTGGACGCCCAGGAAAAGAAACTGCTCCACGCGTTGGCAAGCCACGCAGCGCTGTCGCTGGAGAATTTCAGGCGGTTTTCACAACTGGAAAAGTCGAAGCGCCAGTGGGTCGAAGATATAGACGCGATCAGCGACTACATCGTGGTACATGACCGCGCGTGGAAGATTGTACGCACGAACCGCTCGCTGGCCTCGCATCTGGGTGTGCCTCCCGTGGCGCTGGTGGGCGAAGCGATGAGCGGGTTGCGCCAAATCGCGGAAACGGGAAGCGATCTTCCCTGCCCTTTTTGTCGCGATACGCAGAGACCGCGCGAGGAATACGTGGCGGCGTCGGGCGAACGCATCTTTCTCGTGTCGACTTCGCGAGCACCGGGCGTGGCCGAAGATGATACGCGAACGATTCACGTCCTGAAGGACATTACGGACCGACGGGAGGCGGAGCGGCGCTATCGCGAGCTTTTCGACAGTATTCAGGAAGGCCTTTTCTTCGCAACACCAGACGGGCGGTTTCTGGATGTGAACGATGCGATGGTGCGTATGCTCGGCTATGCCTCCCGTGAGGAGATGTTGCGCGCCGACGTGAGCCCGCATCTCTATCCCGCACCAGCGGCGCGTGAACGGTTTTTGCTGGCACTGGCTGAGCGCGGTGTATTGCGAAACTATGAGGAGACGCTGAGGCGAAAGGACGGCGCGCTGCTTCATACACTTCAAAACATTACCGCCGTTCGCGACGCCCAGGGGCGCATCGCGCAGATTCGCGGGTTGATGCTGGATGTAACAGAACAAAAATCGTTTCAATCGCAGCTACAGCGTGAGCGGGACTTCAATCAGAAGATCTTGAATACCACGCAGAGCATGATTCTGGTACTGGATACAGCGGGCTTGATTAGTTACGCCAACCGGCGTTGTTACGAAGCCGGGTACCGAGAAGATGAATTGATTGGGCACCGGCTGGTGGACTGGGTGGAACCGTCTCATCGCAAGGATTTCGAGGCAGCGCTCGAGACTACCGCGAATGGGCAGCAGGTGGAGAACCTCGAATTGCAGGTCCGGCGGAGCGATGAATCGATGGGGCACTTTTCGATCAGCCTCAGCCCGATGCGCGACGAGCAGAGCGCGGTGAACAATTTGGTCGTAGTGATGACGGACATTACGGATGCCGTGTTGCTGCAGGCCAAGCTGGCGCACTCGGAAAGGATGGCGACGATTGGTCGGTTGGTTTCCGGCGTGGCGCACGAGGTGAACAATCCGCTTGCGGCGATCTTAGGGTTCACGGACTTACTGCTGGAAAATCCAGAAGTGCCCGTTTCGGCAAGGGAAGATTTGCAGATTATTTTGCAGGAAACGCAGAGAACAAAGGATATTGTGCAGGATTTACTGAGTTTTGCGAGACAGCGGCCAGTGCAGCGGGAGCCCGTCCAGGTCAACACGGTGCTGCGGCAAACGCTGAAACTGCGCAGCTATGACTTTGCGAGCCACGGCGTAGAGGTGACCGAGGAATTCGACGAGACGCTTGGGCCGGCGCTTGGAGACGCACAGCAACTTCAGCAGGTGTTCCTGAACATTCTCAATAATGCTTACGATGCGGTACAAGAAACGGGCCGCCGGGGACGGATTGCGATTCGTACGGAACGGGAAGCGAACAGCGTGCAGGTTGTGGTGACCGACAACGGCACGGGAATTGCCGACCCGCAGCATATTTTTGACCCATTTTACACGACCAAACAGCCGGGCAAGGGCACCGGGCTGGGTTTGAGCATTTGCTACGGGATTGTACGAGCTCACGGCGGCGAGATTCAGTGCTGGAACAACGCGGAAAGTGGCGGGAGTACGTTTCTCGTTCGGATCCCGATCGCGGCGGAGCAACTGGCAGCATTGGCAGCGAAAGAGGCCGGACGATGATTTCAGAAGCGGCGGTTGACAAGACTGACCCGATTTTGCTGATAGAGGATGAGGCGTCTGTGATTGCCTTTCTGAAGGCCGCGCTGGAAAGGAAAGGGTACTCCGTTGTGAACGCGTCCTCTGGAGCAGAAGGACTGAAGCAACTCGCGGGTGGAAAGTATAGCGGAGTGATTTCTGATATCCGCATGCCGGGAGCAGTGAACGGCGCGGAGGTTCACGACTGGATTCAGAAAAATCGGCCAGAGCTTGGCGCGAAAATCATTCTCATTAGCGGTGACACGGCAAACAGTGAGACCCAGGCGCTGTTGGCGCGTAGCGGAACGCCTTGTATCGAGAAACCGTTCCGCGTGCATCAATTAATATCCATTGTGGAGAAAACCTTCGGGAAACCATGAGTGACGACTTAAAGATACGGTTGCTGGTCGTCGATGACGAGCAGAGCATCCGCAAACTGTGCATGACCATCGGCAATACGTTGGGATATTCCTGCATGGAGGCGGAAAGCGCCGAAGCCGCGCTGGCGAAGTTAGACGCCGATGTTCCGGACCTCATCCTTACCGATCTCAAGCTTCCTACGCTTTCCGGCGTGGAACTCTTAAAGCAAGCGAAAATGATTCTGCCTCGCGCAGAAGTGGCGATTATGACCGGGCACGGGTCCATCGAATCGGCTGTCGATGCCATGAAATTGGGCGCATACGACTACATCGACAAGCCTTTCCGCGTGGAGAAGATGCGGCTTTTGCTGCAGCGGATGGCTGAAAAGGTCAGGCTGGTAACGGAGAATGAGTTTTTGCGAGAGCGCGTCAGTACGGAAGAAAACCTCGACGGAATCATCGGAACCTCGGCGAATATTCAGGATGTTTTGCGGATGGTTTCGCGGCTGAAGGATACACGCACGCCGGTTTTGATTTCCGGCGAGAGTGGCACGGGCAAGGAACTGGTGGCCAGGGCCATCCATTTCCGGGGCGCACTGGCGCAGACGCCATTTGTCGCAGTGGATTGCGGTTCGCTGGTGCCCACTCTGATGGAGAGCGAACTCTTCGGATATGAAAAGGGCGCATTCACGGGAGCCATAAAAACGAAAGCAGGGCTTTTCCAGGCGGCCAATGGCGGAACAATCTTCCTGGATGAGATCGGTGAGCGTCCGCTGGAGATGCAGGCCAAACTCCTGAGAGTGCTGCAGGAGAAGGAAGTCCGGCCCGTGGGAAGCAATGAGAAGGTTCACGTGGACGTACGGGTTATCGCAGCCACCAACCGCGATCTTGAGGCGGCCTATCGCGAGGGCACGTTTCGGAAGGACCTCTATTTCCGTCTCAATGTCGTGACCGTGCATCTACCGACTCTGCGTGACCGCCGCTCGGATATCCCCATGCTCGTCCATCATTTCCTGGACCGCTATGCGCCCGATTCGCACTTGCAAGTAACCACCGCAGCCATGAAGAGTTTGCTGAACTACGAGTGGCCCGGGAATATCCGCGAACTGGAGAACTGCATAGCGCGAGCCATTACCCTGGGTGACCGGCGAGTGATTGACGTGATTGACCTCCCGCCGGCAATCCGCAGCGAGCAACCAGATTCTACGGGCAGCCATTTGCAAGATACCGCGTCCCTTTCGACAACCGCGCTCGCGGAGATGGAGAAGATGACCATTCTGCGGGTGTTCGAGCAGGCCAATGGAGACAAAGCGCTTGCCGGCCGTATGCTGGGGATCAGCCGGGCGACGTTATATCGCAAGCTGAAGCGCTACAACATACCGCTCCGGTCGGGCCCAGGGGAGGCGGAAGACGCCTCCAAAGAAACCACCCAGCACGTCGAATAGTTGTCTCAAGCCGCGTAACCAGACGCAAAAACCGGGCCGGCTCTGAGACGATGGCGTTTCAGCGTGAGACTCGTGAGCCACTCCGCATCCCGTGTGGATTCTAAGTCTTTCCCTTTCTTGAATTTCCGGGGGCCCTCCGGCTAACAGTTCTTTGGCGTGCAGCGTGCATCTCTATCGTCGCGACGTTGTGTCCGTCTGAGCTAAACAACTGCCAGGCAGGCACGCGCTCCGTAGTACGGCAGTACTGCAGCGAGCTGAGAGGCGACGTGAGAGCATTCAACGAAGCAACGCTCACCGCGAACGAACCAGGCTGCGTGGAACGATTGGCTCGCTTCTTTCCGCGCGCCACTCCTGTGCGAGTCCCCGTGCAGATCACTGCGCTGCGGGCCGGGAGCGCGCGTTTGCGGGAAGCCACTGTGTTGGAGTACGGCGGCTCGGAACATGCGATTTTTCTCTCAAGTCTGCCGCTTGAGTTCGATGACCGGATACGCCTTGAACGAGATCGGAACGGGGGAACGGCGGATGCGAAAGTGATTGCCGTGCAGTATCACGAAGGACGTAAGGCGGTGGCCGTCCGGTTCCTACAGGGGCCCTGCGCGTGGGTGACACAGCCGTGAACAAGCCGACTTCAACGCTCAATATCCCGGCCCCGAAGGCCAATTCCAGGCAGGCGAAGTGGCTTGAGGATCGCTCCGTCTTCCCAATCTATCTGGCGCTTGGGAAACAGCTCGAGATTGATATTCCCTTCCCCCAGGAGAAAAGGAACCTTCCCGAAAGGGCGGATCTCGAGATATTTGACGAGGTGGAAGCCTGGCTGGACGAGATGGACCAGCGCGTCGCGGTGCACGAATTGCGCAAGCTGCTGCAGACGACGACGCTGAACGCGAACGAAACCAGTCTGTGCTCGCTTATCCACCGTCACCTGCAAAAATCTTCGAAGACCAATGTTGACCGCGACAAGGTCGACTTCCTGCTGGTTCAATACTTTGCTCTCTGCGCCCCAGCGAAGATTTACCACAAGCACATCGCGCTTTTCGACGTTGCACAAGTCATGAAACCGGTGTTGGGCCATGTCGATGATTCAACGCTGGAGTGGTGCGAACCGCTCGAACAGATGATCGAGAAGCTGCGCACCTTCCGAAGCCTCCGCGAAATCCTGAAAACGAATTTCATTGAACAGGGCCGCAAGGTTAAAGAGACTGCGGGAGGGATGTTCTATGAACCCCCGGCCTTGCTGGCATTCGTGCGGTTCAATTTCCTGCTGCGGCGGACCTTTATTGAGCTGATGCACGCGGACTTGATTGCCATCCGGTCGGGTCTCTCGCAGCTGGAAGCTGCCGGAGTCAAGATTATCGATTGCCACCACTTCGGCCTTTCTAGTGCGGAGCCGCTGGTGAAGATTCAGGAAGCCGCGGACGAATGGAAACAGCCTTTTCAGAAGGAATATACGGAACGCTCGGTGAGTCAGACCTTTGAGAAACTGCTTGGCTTGCGCACGGATGTAGAACGAGCTTCGGAAAAGAACGCGCCCAAAGCGCCATTGGGCACCTCTGTTTCAGAGAGGGCCGCCGGCAACCGTGGCGCCGCGCTAGCAGTTGATGCCGTACGCAACGATGCAGCACCGGAAGCAGCCACGAAGACCTCGGAGAAGCCCGCTACCGCGGGGCCAGGTAAACCTGCGGGAGCGGTGGCGCTCGATTTTGAAACGTGTCTCGAGAAAATCTGGGAGCAGTTGATCGCCACTCCGCCAACGCGGGGGCGTTCCATGACCACGGTAAAGATCGGCGCAGCTCGCATCTTATTGTCATCGTGGGAAGTGACCGCTTTCGTGAGTACGGACGGACCGTCGGCGGAGGATCTGCGACGCGCAGTGGTGGCCCGCTCGATGGTGACGGCAGCCGTGGAATCCGCAAAGGAAACCGGAAACGTGACGTCCATGGATAAGGCGCTGTCGATAGCGCGGATTGAAGTTTCGCGGCTGCAGGAGCGCGTGGACATCGCTAAACAGGCGAAGGACACGGAAGCGGCTGTAAACCTGGGCATCAGCACGAAGAGATTGCTCACGGCGCTAGACGAAGCCGAAAAGCTTTGAATGGTCAGAAGATTTTCAGTTCATTGCGGGCGATCACCTTGGGGACGGCGGCTTTGTGCGAAACGCTAGCGTATTGATTCTGAGCGATGAACCGGAATTTGCGCGGCTCTTGACGGCTTGTTGGCAGGCGGAGCGGCACGCACCCGGGATTACCGTCCTCGGCAGTGAACTGTGGAAAGACCACGAGGCCGTCCCGCATGATCTCGTGGTTGTCGGGCCGGTCCGCGAAGGGAAACTTCCAGGCATCTTCGGGTCGCTGGAACCAGCTGCGGCGGTGATTCTATGCGTGCCAGCGGATTCCTCCGAACTCGGGCAACTGCGTTCCCGCTACCCTCGGCTCGTTCACATACCATTGCGGGAAGACTGGACGCAAACGCTGCTGCTCGTTGCAGGTGAATCTTTACGTCGCGCAGAAGCACTGCGGCTCTCTAAACACGCGGAGCGGCGCGCGTCCAGGAACGAACGCCATGCGACGCTGGGTCGGTACATGATGGACATGAAGCACAGCGTGAATAATGCGCTGACCTCGATGCTGGGCAACGCCGAGCTACTACTTTTGGAACCCGGCCAACTGTCCTCGCAGTCCCTGGCGCAGATTAAGACAATTCACAGCATGGCTTTGCGGATCAATGAGATCATGCAGAGATTCTCATCGCTGGCGACCGAGATGAGGGAAGCTGAGAATGCTTCTCAAGCTGAGACGGAGGCCGAGCCAGCGTCGTCCGCGTCCCGCCGATGAACACCCTTCTTAAGGTTGTAAAGTATTAATAAACAAGACCTTATACGAGTTGAACAAAGAGACGAAGGCAGCTCCGAGGCTGGCTGCTGACGTGCACCTCTTGTCTGCGGAGATTTAGGGGGAGATGTCGATGCTGCAGAAAAAAGTACTCATCGTCGATGACTCGCCCGCGCAGGTGAAGCTGATCGAGGGCTTCCTTGAGCACGAAGGCTACCGGCTGGTGGGCATAAACGACCCAGAACGAGTCGAGGAAGCGATTGCCAATGAGCGCCCTAGCGTGATTTTGCTGGACGTCGTGATGCCCAAGCGGAATGGCTTTCAGGTTTGCCGGGAATTGAAGAGTCACGCGGATTACAACGCCATACCAGTGATTCTGGTGACGTCGAAGAATACCGAGAGCGACAGATTTTGGGGCCAACAGCAGGGCGCAGACGGATATGTCACCAAACCGTTCACGCGCGAAGAGTTGCTGCGAGCGGTTCGGCGATTTGCATAGAAGGCTTCTTGAGGATGATCTGGCAATGAGCGAAGACTTTCACCTCGTACCGCTTCCTGCAGATGCGGACGACCTGCTTGAAGCGCTCGGCCCCATGGAAGAGCGCCTCCCGGAATCGCAGTACTGCGTTTTCCGAAGCGGGCGAGAGCGGTTTTGTTTGCCGGTGCTGGATGTCGAAGAAGTCTTGGACTGGCCGCTGTTGACGAAGCTGCCGCTAGGGCCTGCTTATCTGGCGGGCATTTTCAATTTGCGCGGGGCTATCGTACCGCTGATCGATATCGCTATCACGGAAGGACGGCGGCCTGGGCTGTTGCCGAAGCATGTGGTGGTGGCTTCGCTGCGCGGTGAAGGCACGCATGACGATCTGCGTATCGGCATTGCGGCCGACGAAGTGATCGGGACCTATTCCGTGAATGCCGAGGACTTGCTGGAGCAGGCTCCCGAGAATGTCCCCCATTGCATCGGCATGCTTCGGCACGACGACCGGCTGGCACTCATCATCGACTTGAGAAGAATGCTCGAGGTTTTTCCGGGCCCCAGCATCTGAGTTTCGACTTGTGAGATTCGCGGACCCTGCCGCGGCCGGCCGGGGAAACCGCAGCAGGAATTTGGAGGAAGGCATGAAATCGCGACTGAGTTCCACAATCTGGACGCTGGTGCTGCTGAATGGCGTCATCCTCTTCGCCGTACTGGGCCTGGCCTACAGCGCCGGACGGCAGTCTGGCGGAGCGTCCCTGTTCGACTTCGGGTCGCTGCCTAGCGGCGCAAGCGGCTCCGTAATGCTGGCGGTGCTGTTGGCGCTCGGCATGGCTGCGTTCATGGCGTGGCGGCTAGGAAGCAAGCTTTTGACGCCGGTGCAAGAGCTTGCGCAATTCTCCGAGCGCATCGCCGCAGGTGACCCGCGTGCACGCGTGGAAGTCAATACCGGCGACGAGCTTGGCTATATCGCGGAGAATTTGAACCGCGCCGTGGCCAAAGTCTCTAAAGCGACCAGCAACCAGGACGCGAACGACGCCTTGCAGCGCAGCATCACGGAACTGCTAACCGTCATCAATCAGGTGGCGCGCGGCGATTTGACGCTGCGTGGAAAGGTCACCAACGACGCCTTAGGTAACGTCGCAGATTCAATCAACTATATGCTTGACAACTTCACCAAGGTCCTCGAGCGCGTACGCAAAGCGGCCATGGAGGTAACCGCATGCTCGAACAACATTCTGGTGGCGGCGGATGAGATGCAGGCCGGCGCTACGCAGCAGGATCAAGAAATCACAAATACGTCGAGCGCCGTGGAAGAGCTTACCGTTTCGATGAAGCAGGTGTCCAACAACGCAGAAGCGAGCGCCGAAGCAGCACGCCGCGCGCTGGACGCCGCCGAGCAGGGCAACCGCGCCGTGCGCGACACACTCGAAGGCATGCAACGCATTCGCGCGTCGGTGCAGGCAACCGCGAAAAAGATCAAGTCGCTGGGTGACCGGTCACTGGAAATTTCGGAAATCATCAACGTCATCAACGACATCACAGAACAGACGAACTTGCTCGCGTTGAACGCGGCCATCGAGGCGGCTCGCGCTGGCGAGGCCGGGCGCGGTTTCGCGGTTGT
>Ga0210384_10003947_pt1 | contig 16806 bp, 17 predicted proteins | sample IncBWH2MmetaG_FD_160574 | JGI IMG/M metagenome (GOLD analysis project Ga0210384, IMG submission 160574) | Forest soil microbial communities from Barre Woods Harvard Forest LTER site, Petersham, Massachusetts, United States - Inc-BW-H-2-M | ecosystem: Environmental > Terrestrial > Soil >...
CGCCTGATGCAGCAAGGAATAAACCCTCCTCTTGGAATTGATGGAGTGTTGCTCACGATGTTCGACGCTCGCCTTAATCTCTCCCGTCAAGTTGCTGCTGATGCACGCGAGTACTTCGGTTCGAAAGTTTACCAGAATGTCGTGCCGAGAAACGTTCGACTCGCGGAAGCCCCCGGTTTCGGGAAGCCGATTATCGTATACGATGTCTCATCAGTCGGAGCACAGGCATATATTGGCGTAGCCAACGAAGTCATTGCGCGAAATCACATTACAGCAAAATAATAAACATATGAACATACATGAGCGGGTCTTGTGAGCATACCCTTAGGGCAGACCTTGGACCACAATGAGTCGCACTATGTCAACCGATAAACAGAGGCGGCTCGGCAGAGGGCTCGAGGCCCTTCTCTCGACACGACCACTACCCGAAGGATCGTCGAACACCTCCGATTCTCGAAGGATACAGTCGAGTGCGCTTCGGCAGATCCCCATGTCTCAAATCCGTCCGAACCCGCTCCAACCGCGACGGGAGTTTGCTGAGGCAGAGTTGCGTGACCTTCAAGCCAGCATTCGAGCTAACGGCCTACTGCAGCCCATTACGGTGCGAGAGGCTGAGCATGGATTCGAACTGATTGCCGGCGAGCGGCGTTTTCGGGCGGTCCAACTCCTGGGTTGGCACGAAATCCCTGCCATCGTCAGAGACGCAGGCGAGATCAGCAACAAGGCATTGCTCACCCTCGCACTCGTCGAGAACCTTCAACGGACTGACTTGAACCCGATCGAAGAGGCTGACGGATACCAGAATCTCATTACACAGTTTTCACTCACGCAGATGGAAATCGCAGAAGTCGTGGGCAAGGATCGCTCGACGGTTGCCAATACTCTTCGGCTTCTCGCACTTCCCTCACCTGTTCGTCAAATGGTTCGTCAGGGTGTACTGACCATCGGTCATGCGCGTGCGTTGCTTGCGCTCGGCGATGACCGGCGAATGATCGACCTCTCGAAGGTGATAGTTGTCGAAGGACTGAGCGTACGCGAGGTCGAGCGTCGTGTTCGCGAGGCGAGTACGCGGCACACGAAAGGACCCGGCAATGCACCACCGATCGAAGTGAAGCGCCTTCCCGACATGGTGCGCATCGAAGACGAGTTGCGCCGTCGGTTGCAAACCGACGTAAAGGTGCAGCTGACATCGAAGGACAAAGGAGAGTTGCGCATCTCCTTCTACTCGGTAGATGATCTCGAGCGCGTGCTCGACGTTGTCCTGGGGACCGCGAGGGAGGCGATCTGATGCCACACAGGGCAAGTTGGCGCGAGCGGTTGCCTGGGCACGGGAATATCTTCACGCCGCATGCCGGCTCGATGATGATCCACGTTCATCGCGAGAGCGGCGTAGCGCATCGCACGGTGACGTTAAGATCATGGCAAGTGCGGGCGTTGCGGCTTCTGATGTCGAGGTGGTTTTTCGTCGCTTTGGGAGCGGGCGCAATGAGCTGGTCATATCTTGCGATTCAGGCTGCTCGCGTGCCAAGGCTCAAGGAGCGCGTGACGCTCTTGGAACTGGATGCACGACGACTCGACACGTTGCAGCATGCGCTCACGCAGCTTCAAGCCCGTTATGATCAAGTTCGGAAGATGCTGACCGTTGCGGCGCGAGGAGATGAAGGTGCTGTCCGCAAACTGGGATCCGATTCTGTTTCGTCCACGAGGAAGCAGCCCTAATTCACCGCGCAACAACGCAAGGAGGAGCCGGTGTCGATGTTCGGGAAAGAGGGAGGGCCGACGGCGGCGCGCCCCGAAGCACGCAACTCAGGCCCATCCAATTCAGAGAGTACAGCGCTGTCGGTCATCGCAAGTGGCATGCGAATCGTTGGTGATGTCGAAAGTTCAGGTGTGATGAAAATTGACGGTCGCGTCGAAGGCTCCGTGACACATGCTCGCCAGGTACTGCTTGGACGCGGTGCGACGGTCAAGGGAAATGTCGCTGCCGACGAAGTAGTGATCGGAGGTGTAGTGGACGGCGGGATTCGGGCAAGCGAGCGCTTGGAACTTCAGGCGACTGCAGTCGTCAACGGTGATATTGAAACCAAGTCGATAGTCGTGCTAGAAGGAGCGCGCATCAACGGCTCCGTTCGAATGGCTGATCTAGCGGTCCCACGCGCTGAAGGCCAGAAGACCGCTTCAGAGCCTTTGCGAATCGTGACGAGCTCATAGACAGGGCGGGGCACGGTAACTCGATTGCATGGGCCGCATTGCACGTCAAAATCCGCTGCAAACGACTGTTTATCAATGGCCTGTAAGTCTTATCTGAACAGACAGTTGGCGCGGTGGTTGATCGCCCGCTCCGCGGTAGCTGCTTCGACCCTGAGTGTCACAATTGGCGCTTTGTCTGCATGCGAGGGGCGCGCCGTGCCCGAGTCACGAGCGTTCAGCGTAGCGTTGCTGACACCCGGGCCCATTTCCGATCAGTCCTGGAATGGCGGCGCGTACTCCGGTCTCCTGCGGATCAAGGACAGTCTTGGTGCGAGTATAAGCCACATTCAGACCAAAACGCCAGCTGAGTTCGAGGAGAACTTTCGTCAGTACGGTGCGGCAGGTTACTCGCTCGTCATCGGACATGGGTTCGAGTTCCAGGACGCAGCTGCACGCGTTGGACCGGAGTTTCCGAAGACGATCTACCTCACGACAGGTGGCAACAAGGTCGGCGCCAATGTGGCGGCGCTGAGTTTTTCTTTTGACGAACCTTCATACCTCGCCGGCATGGCTGCGGCCGCCGTGAGCAAGTCCGGAATGATCGGTTGCATCGGTGGTACCGAGCTACCGCCGGTCAAATCAGCGTTTTCGGCCTTCGCGGCGGGTGCGACATCCGTCAATCCGAAAGTGAAGGTCCTGGCGTCCTATCTGGGCACATGGGATGACGCTGGGGCTGGCAAGGAGCAAGCGTTGGCGCAGATCGGACGCGGCGTCGACGTCATATTTCAGGACGCCGATGCCGCCGGACTTGGCGTGTTCCAGGCCGCCCGTGAGTCGATGGGCGTGAGCATCATCGGCTCGAACTCCGACCAGAACGGGCTGGCGCCCGAGGTCACCCTCGGCAGCGTCGTGATAGATCTGCCGCACGCCTTCTTGCTGGTCGCTCGCGAGGTAAAAGAGGGACGATTCAAGGCACGCATTGTGCGGCTCGATATGCGAGCCGATGTTGTGCGCTGGGTGGTGAATCCTGGGCTTTCATCGCGAATTCCGGTCACTACCGTACGCGCGGTGGATTCGGTCCGGACGCTGATGCTCGCCGGCAGGTACACTTCAGCGGGGATGGCGACGACGAAATGACGGGTGTCGCGCTCTCAGCCATCGCGGCGCATCTTGATGAGCTGCTGCGCACGCGCGACACGCCAGATTATCCGCCTGCGCTAAACGGTCTGCAGGTGGATCACCGCGGCCCAGTCAAGAAGGTCGCAGCGGCGGTGGATGTGTCGACGCGTGTCATCCGGACGGCCATCGACTTCGGCGCGAACCTGCTGCTCGTGCATCACGGCCTGTTTTGGGGCGGGCTTCAGCCGCTCACCGGACCATTCTACTCGCGTGTCCGGCTGCTGCTCGATCATGACGTGGCGCTCTATTCGGCGCACTTGCCACTCGATGTCCATTCGACCTTTGGGAACTCGATTCTTCTGGCCGCTGAACTGGGACTTGAGCCGCTGGCGGGGTTCGCGCGCTACGAGACCGTCAGCTGCGGCGTGCGCGGTGAATGCGATGTCGCCACTGCTGAGCTTCTCGACCGGGTCCGCGTATTTTCCCGTTCCAGTGGGGGCGACGCAATCGCAAGCCTGCTGGCGCCTGGGCGCAGAACACGGCGTTGGGCAATCTGTTCAGGCGCTGGTGCTAATGCCGACACCATTGGTGAGGCGATGACGGTCGGGGTAGACACGCTCATAACCGGTGAGGGACCCCATTGGACAGCCGTAGATGCCGAGGACAAAGCCCTCGTGATTATCTACGCCGGACATTACGCGACTGAAATGCTCGGCGTGCGAGCGCTTGCTGAGCACGTAGCAACGGAGTTTGGTGTACCGTGGTCGTTCGTGGCGGCACCGACAGGACTGTGAGCGAACGAGCCATACCAAGCCCCCTTTCACTATCGCTTCGCGATATCACGAAACGGTTCGGAGGAACAGTCGCCCTCGATGGGGCCCTGCTCACGGTTCGCGGGAGAACACTGCACGCGCTCCTCGGTGAGAACGGTGCCGGCAAGACGACCTTGATGCGCATTGCCTTCGGGATGTTGCGCGCGGACGCCGGGGTGGTGATTGTCGACGGCACGGAGCGCCGTTTTCGCTCGAGCGCCGATGCGATCGGAGCGGGAATCGGCATGGTCCACCAGCACTTCCTGCTGGTCGGGGCAATGACCGTAGCCGAGAACGTTGCGCTCGGCGTGGTGTCTTCCGCGACGGGGGGCTCCCGGTTCGACCCTCGCGCGGCTGCGGCGCGTGTTCGGCAAACGGGAGAAGAAACGGGGCTCTTGCTCGATCCGTCAGCTCGGGTAGCTGAGTTGCCGGTGGGCGCGCAGCAGCGCGTGGAGCTACTGAAGGCACTCACGCGCGAAGCGCGTTTGTTGGTGCTTGACGAGCCAACGGCTGTTTTGGCTCCTGCCGAAGCGTCCGAGCTCTATCGTTGGTTACGCGCGTTTGTCGGTCGTGGTGGCACGGTGGTGCTGGTGACGCACAAGCTTCGCGAGGCCCTTCAGGTCGCCGACGACGTCACGGTACTCCGACGGGGAAGGACCGTCCTCTCTGGGCGTTGCTCGGACTTCACAGAAGCATCAGTTATACGCGCATTGTTGGGTGAGTCCGCCCCGACGGCGCGCGATCGAGTGGCGGGTAGGGCGCCGTTGACCGGCGAGGCAGTCTTGCGCCTGGACGGTGTTTCTGTCGTGGATCAGGCCGGAGTCACCCGCCTGCGTGATGCGACGCTCGAGGTGCGCGCTGGTGAGATCGTCGGTGTCGCTGGAGTGGAAGGATCCGGACAGCACGAATTGCTGCGCGTTCTCGCGGGCCGGCTTGCCGCGACCTCTGGGCGTGTCATGCGACCGGACGTCGTGGGTCTTGTGCCGGAAGATCGACTACGCGACGCACTCATTCCAGAATTCTCCCTGGTGGAAAACGCGGCGCTCGTGGGCGCCGGGTCGGCACGTGGCCGGATGCCGTGGCGCGCCTTGACGCGACGCGTTGCACAATTCCTCGAATCTTTCGAGATCCGTGCGACAGGACCCCAGGCTTTGGCAAGTGAGTTATCCGGCGGGAATCAGCAGAAGTTCGTGATCGCGCGCGAGTTGTTCTCCGCCGGAAAGGCACTCGTCGTCGACAATCCGACACGCGGCCTCGATATCCGTGCAACCGAACGTGTGTTACGTGACATCACGAACGCAGCTCGCACAGCTGGTGCGGCGGTTGTTTTCCATTCGAGCGACCTCGACGAGGTCCTTGGACTGGCAGATCGCGTATATGTGTGCTTTGCCGGTCACGTGAGCGAGGTGCGCAAGGAGCCGACCACGATTGCACGTGCGATGGTCGGAGCCGCATAGTGGGATCCATTGACCTGGCGCACGTGTTTGCGGCGTTCTGGAACGGCGCGTTCGGGTCGTCGTTCGCTTTCTTCTCCATCACGCTCGTTCGCGCGACACCGCTTCTGTTCCTTGGCCTCGCGGTGTCGCTGTCCTTTCGCGCAGGTCTGCTCAACATCGGTGCGGACGGTCAGTTCTTGATGGGGGCCGCAGCAGCTACGTCCGTGGCACTCGCTGGAAGCTCGTCCCCACGCATGATGGTATTGCTCGGCATGCTGCTCGCGGGAATAGTAGCTGGCTGCGCATGGGCAGGCATTGCGGCCGAGCTGCGGCGACGATTCGGCGTGCTCGAGGTCATCAGCACCCTGATGCTGAACTTTGTGGCGCTCTACATCGTGGCGTGGCTGGTACGTGGCCCTCTCCAGGAGCCCAGCAGAACTTATCCGCAGACCGAGAGTTTCGCGCCGCCCGCTCGATGGCCCCTGCTCTTCCCGGGACAACGGCTGCATCTAGGCTTTCCGCTGGCGCTTGCGCTCGCAGGATTGCTGTGGTGGATCCTGACGTCGACGGCCATCGGTTTCCGGGTGCGTTCGGTTGGAGCGAACCTCCGGGCCGCGGCGAGCGCCGGACGCATAGACGTTGAGCGGACATTCTTTGGAGTGTTTCTCGCGAGCGGAGCCCTGGCCGGCCTCGCCGGAGCAGCCGAGGTCGGCGGGCTGACCTGGGCATTGTACGAAGGAATCTCACCAGGATACGGCTATACAGCCATCGCCGTTGCATTGCTGGCGCGGCTCGACATGCGGCGGGTGGTTGTCACCGCGGTGTTCTTTGGTGCGCTGCAGGCGGGAGCGGCAGCCATGCAGCGCGATGCCGACGTTCCCTCGGTGGTCGTCACGGTCTTGATCGCGCTTGTAGTGCTCGGCGTTCTCGCAGGAACAAGAGTTCGCGAACTCGCTACCGCGCGCTCTCGCAGCGTTCATGCGGAGACTTTATGATGACCTCCGCGATTGGTGCGTTTCTGGCAGCGAGCGTTCGTACAGCCTCGCCGCTCGCCTACGCTGCGCTTGGTGAGCTCGTCACGGAACGTTCCGGGGTCATCAATATCGGGCTCGAGGGAGTAATTATCACCGGCGCATTTGGCGCAGTGGCGTTCGCTGGTGCGGGAGGTGTTGCTGCCGGATTCGCCGGCGCCGCCGCGAGTGGCGTCATCATCGCGGTTGTATTTGCGTTCTTCGTCGTGACATTGCGCGCGGATCAGATCATCACCGGCACGGCAATCAGCATGCTTGGACTCGGACTGACGGGAACACTCTACGCCATGGCGTATGGGAAGGGCGGCGCTGCGCTACACACGCCGACCATGTCACCAGTGGCGATCCCGATTCTGAGCGACATTCCATTGATCGGTCCAGCATTCTTCGTTCAACCCCCCGTGACATACGCTCTCTACCTGCTGGTGCCGGTGGTGGCGTGGTGGATATATCGCTCGAACGCCGGCCTTGCACTGCGCGCGGTAGGAGAGAATCCCGAAGCAGCGTCCGGAGCCGGGATCTCGCCGTCCCGAGTGCGTTGGAAGGCGATTCTCTTTGGCGGGATGATGGGCGGAATCAGCGGCGGGGTCCTTGTGCTGGCACAGGTCGGAACATTTGCCGAAGGGATGTCCGATGGGCGTGGGTACATTGCGGTTGCGATAGTGGTGCTGGGACGCTGGCGTCCATTTGGCGTTGCATGGGGGGCGCTGCTCTTTGGCGCGGCGAGTGCACTGAAGTTTCTCGCGCAAGCGATGGGATGGGCTCTTCCGTACCAGCTTTCGCTCGCGTTTCCCTACGTGCTTGCGCTCATCGCACTCGCCACACTTCGCGGTCGCGCGGTGTCACCTGAAGCCCTCGGACAGCGTGTGGCTCACGTGCGATAGGCGGAGACGACGCGGCTCAGCGGGCGCAGGCAAGCGCTGCGCTCGACCAGCGCAGGCGCCAGGAGCCCGGCGCGACTCGCTCGACGATCTCAACGTGGCTCCCCGTCTCGTCATCACGCAACAAAGCAACGGCGGAGTGTCCGTTCCTGAGTCGCAATGCGGCCAGCAAGTCGGAACCTTCGATGCGGTCCTCGGGACCTGCGTCCCGTCGGACAAATACTGCGTGCCATGCGGTGGCATCTACCGAGGGGTCTGGTTCGGCGATGATCGTGACAACCTCGCTGCGCGGATTGGACTCAACATTCAGCGTGCGCGCAGCGACAGCCACCGCTATCTGGGTGCTGTCGTCGGGCACCTGAAAGCGCCAGGCATCTCTCACCACAATCGGGAGTCCCCGGTACGGTGCTGACATCGCGTCGTCTGGCAGGGCACTGACGAGCCTGCTGATGCGAGCGGCGAGTGCAGCCGAATCACGCGGAAGGAGCTCGCCAATGCCGTCGATCATGACAGGCAACGCGACGCCCCGTGCCAGCGCGAGCGTCCAGGACGGTGGTGCCGTTTGCGGCTCGACGAGTGACAAAGCAGCGGAACGCTCCCACGCGCATGAATGCACGCGGGCGGTTGGGTGCAACTTGGCGCGTGCCGTTCCTGAGTCGTGACTGAACAGCTCGACGTCGAGATCGGCCGTGCTTGCCGTATCCCGTACAAACAGCATCGGTACACCACTCTCGACTGAGGGTGTGGCGATGACTGCACCAAGGGCGCTGTCCCAGGCGGCAAGGACGTTGGCCGTGCTCGCCGTGTGCGCGGGCGGAACGCGTGTGTCTTCACTGACTCCCGCCGGCTTCGAGCGCTCACACGCGCCGAAGGCCACGAGCGTCGAGAGGACCGCAAGAGCGCGCTTCACCTGCGCGGTGGAAGCCAAGGCCCAACCAGGTCCCAGTGCCATGCGTCGCGACGCCGACCACTGCGCGGGTCGCGAAGGGGCTTGTACTGCAGCCGTTCGGGGTTCAAACCCACCAAAAGGCCGAGGACGATGAGCTTGTCACGGTCACTCGATACCAGGTGCGCCATTGGTCGTCCGAGCCACACGTGGCGATGCAACCAAAGACCGCCGGACATCGCATGCCTCAGCCCGTCGCGGCGGTTTGCAAACTCGCGCCACCGGGGCTCGGCGTCGATGTTGGGACAAGCGCCGGCTATTGGCAGCCGATCAGCCCCTCTACGGTCGCAGGTGGTAGAGCGGAAGCGTTACCGACGAAAATCGCGCACGTGAGCGGGAACGATGCTGGGTGTGTCGCCTGCGCCGAAAAACCGGATGACGTCGCCGAGACCACCGTTAGTACTACGCCCGGTGACGTGTTGAAGGTCATGCTCGAGAGCACTGAAGTGTAGACCGCGTTGTCGTAGAAGTAACCCTCTTCCGCGGTGACGAGATTGCGGAGGTCGGATTTCATCGCTGCGAGATTCGCCTTGCCCTTGGTGTTCTGGAATTTCGGAATGGCTATGGCGGCAAGAATGCCAATGATCACGACGACGATGAGCAACTCGATCAGTGTGAAGCCGCGATTCCTTCTTGGATGGACGTTCATTATCGAGTCCGGGATTCTGGTATTTGCCTAGCTTTCTCGGTGATGCAGATCACGCAGGTGAACAGGTACGCCACAATGTGCAGTAACCGTACCATCTGGAAGGGCAAGCGGAGGGCCGCGCCGGAACCGGGGCTGTAAGCCTAAACGATACAATCATTTGCGAAGCAAGTGAAGGGTTTGCGTGCGCGCCGTAGTGGTTCGTTTCGCTACGATGCCCGCAGTCTGCAATGCTTGGGGCTACATTTTCGTTTCAAGCCAATTTGCCCCAGTTCCGACATCAACAACGAGCGGAACGTCGAGGCTTACGGCCGTCGTCATTTCATGCACCACCAACGCTTGCAGGACTTCGAGTTCGCCGGCCGGGCTTTCAAACACGAGTTCGTCGTGTACTTGCAGCAGCATTCTGCTTTCAAGGCGTCGGGCGACAAGCGCCTGATGGATATGAATCATCGCGACCTTGATCAGGTCGGCTGCTGACCCCTGAATGGGCGAATTCTGCGCGGTACGTTCGCCAAATGCCCGGATGTTGAAGTTGCGATCCTTGAGTTCGGGAATGTAGCGACGCCGGCCAAAAATTGTCTCGACGTAACCTTGTTCCCGTGCCTGCTCGATAGTTGTGTCGAAAAAACGACGCACACCCGCGAACCGCTCAAAGTAGGTGTCGATGAAGGCCTTCGCTTCAGCGTGTTCGATTTTCAATTGACGTGAGAGCGAATGTGCACCTTGTCCGTAGATCGTCGCAAAGTTGATCGTCTTGGCGCGAGCCCGCATTTCCGCGCTAACTGCATCGAGCGGCACATCAAATATGATCGACGCCGTCTGTCGGTGGATGTCGCCGCCCGCCTTGAACGCATCGACAAAGGCCGGATCATGCGAAAGGTGTGCAAGCAATCTGAGTTCAACTTGTGAATAATCAGCGGCAAGCATGGTCCAGCCACGCTGCGGAACGAATCCCTTTCGGATTTCCTTGCCCAGCTGGCGCCGAATGGGGATGTTCTGGAGGTTCGGATCGCACGAGGCCAGCCTTCCCGTACTTGCAACCGTCTGGTTGAACGATGTGTGAAGGCGGCCAGTGCGAGGATTCACGAGCATGGGAAGCGTGTCGAGATAGGTGTTCTCGAGCTTTGATAGCTCGCGGTACTCCAGCAATAGTGCCGGAAGCGCATGGCCCTCATCTGCGAGCTCCTGGAGAACTGAGGCATCGGTGCTCGGCCCCGTATTGGTCTTCTTTCGAACCGGAAGGGCGAGCTTTTCGAAAAGGATCGCGCCAAGCTGCTTGTTGGAGTTGATATTGAATTGCCCATCGGCGGCCGCGTAGATACGCTGTTCAACGGCTTCGCGCTCCTTGGCGAAGCGTGTCTTGAGCGAGTGGAACCACGGCACGTCGATGGCGATACCATGCCATTCCATTTCGGCAAGAACGCCTACGAGCGGCAGTTCCATCTCGCGTAGGAGTGCGGTCGCCCGGGCTTCCACCAACTTCGGCTCGAAAAGCTCACGCAGCCGGAGGGCAACATCGGCATAGCCGCAGGAGTAGTCGCGCGCGGCGCTGACAGCGACTTCATCAAAGGAAACCTGTTCCTTTCCCTTGCCCGCGAGTTCATCATAGGTGGTCATCGGCAGCTGAAGAAACTCGACCGCGAGTGCGTCGAGCGCGTGCGAACGGCGCCCGGGATCGAGTATGTAGCTGGCGAGCATTGAGTCGAAATCGAAGCCGGCAACGCTGATACCGGCCCGACGGAGGACGAGAATACCGTATTTCGCGTTGTGCGCCGTCTTCTTGACCTCTGGATCCGCCAGCAACTCGCGCAACAGCGCCATTTCGTCATCAAGTATCGAGGGCAGATTCTTGACCGGAGGGCTCCCGGCCGCGAGCGCACGTGCGGCGATGCTTACCGGGTCTTTTCTCGTTTTGGCGGATGCTCTTGGCGCCGGGCTCAGAGCCAGGTCGCCCTGTGCTGGTTCATGCTCACGATGCGCGAACGGGAGGTAGTATGCCTCGCCGCGAGCGAGCGCGATGGACATGCCGACGAGATTCGTGCGCAGCGAGGTAACGATGGGTGGCCCATCACTGTCGGGGACTGTTTCAATGTCGAGCGAAATGAACTTCGCTCTTCTCGCCGAAGCGACGAGCTCTCTGACGCCCGCAACGGTATCCAGAACGGCATACGTACGCGCTATTGCTGGTGCGGGCTCCGGTTTGGATGCAGTGGAGGTTGTCGTTGGGCCTGCAGGTGCGGTTGACTCTCCCGCGTGCGCAGCGGCCTCCTGCGCATCAATCCTGAACTCGAGTTCGACAAATACGTCGCGGAGCCGGTGCCAGTTTGGTTCCCCGAGCGTGAGCGCCGTCAGATCGAGCGCAATTGGCAAATCCCTGCGGATGGTTACAAGCTCCTTCGAGAGTGTACCGTTGTCGGCAAACTGTTGCAGCGCGTTGCGCGCGCGCGTGGGTTCCACCTCGCTAACGTGGGCGAGGATCTGCTCAAGTGGCCCATACTTCTCGATCAGGGCGCGTGCTGTCTTTTCGCCGATCCCTTTCACACCCGGCACGTTGTCCGACGTGTCGCCCAGCAACGCGAGGTAGTCCACCACGCGATCGGGCAATACGCCGAGGCGCTCAGCAGCATTTTCGGTGTCGTACCATTTCTCCGTTGTGAAGCCCGGACGTCCGTGCCAAGGATTAAGAATCCAGGTACCGCTGCTGATGAGCTGGACGAAGTCCTTGTCCGCCGAGACAATCACCGTGTTGACTCCCACCGTCGTTGCCTGCTGTGCCAGTGTGCCGATGATATCGTCAGCCTCGTAGCCTTCGAGCGACAGGACAGGAACGCGGTATGCTTCGAGGATTTGCGTAATTCGTTCGACGCCGGTGTCGAAGTCCGCCTGCAATGCGGGCTCAAGGCGCTCACGCGTGGCTTTGTACGCGGGGTATCGTTCGTGCCGGAATGACAGCCCTGCATCGTGAACCCAGCCCAGGTACTCGGGATCATGTTTGGCGATGAGTTGTTTGAGAAACTCATGCGCCCCGCGAGCGATGGAGGTGTTCTCGCCACGACTGTTGATCAGCGGTTGTGCGCCGAAAGCGAAAAACGCGCGATAGATCAGCGCATAACCATCAACTAGAAAGAGTCGTGGACTGGGGGCGGCAGGCATCGGCAGAAGTTAATGCACCACGGGCCCGGCGATCATCGTCCTTACGATTCGGCCGGGCCCGCAGTTCTTTACTGCGCTCCGTAACCCGGGGGCGTCACGCCTTCACGACTTTGGCGGCGGAGAGTCCCTTTTCGCCTGTCTTTACCTCGAACTCCACCGGCTGTCCTTCAGCGAGGGTCTTGAAGCCGTCCATGCTAATGGCTGAAAAGTGGACGAATACGTCCTCGCCGCCTTCCTGTTCAATGAATCCATAGCCCTTGGCGTCATTGAACCACTTCACCTTGCCCTTCGTCATCGTTCGCCTCCCTGCTGTGCGCTTCGCGTGTCGCGTCAACTGGGCGCGCTTCCGTTCGCCTTCTCACGCACGTTTCGCGTCCCGTTCGCAGATATTTCTTACGATTTCCGGGCCCCGGTTGTCAAGGGACGGCCCCATTCCCCAGCTGGTCGCAGGCGCTCAGGGTGAGCGCTACTGCTGCACTCGGCGGCGCCAAGCGGTTTGAAACTCGATCTCGCTGCTGTTTGTGAGGCGCCAACGCCCGAAGCCTGTTTGGTCATAAAAGGTCAACGTGAGTTGGCCGTTCTGATAGGTCCAGATCTGAGCGCGTCCTCGCGAATTACCGATGCCTGGCTGCTGCTCGATCTTCTGGTCTGGTTCGCCCAGGCCGAGCAATACCTTGCCCCTGTCGGTCATCCAGCCGGGGATTCCCTCTTCGACAAAACTTGCGTTGGCAATACGGAGACGGACAAAGTAGTCCCGCAGAGCCTCGCTGCCTCCGGTGATTGACGCTCGTTCCCTGACGAAACTCGCCCATGCAGCTGCGCGAAACTCAGGCGCGGTGTCTCGCAGCGATTTCAGTTTGTACGCCGGGGCGAACCAGCGAAGGTAGTTCAGCATCTCGTCATATGACGCCACGGGCAGTTCTTCGCCGAATCCGACAAAAATGGGAGTGCGCGTTGTATCGGCATGGCCCGTTTGCCACACCGAAACCATCGCCGGTCCGATACCGACCCGGGCGATAGGTACGTAAATCACGCCGCTGTAGAGGCCCGTTCGCCTGGCAAGCGAGAGGGTATCGGTAAAGAGCGCATGGCCATCGTCCGTGCGCACGGCAACCTCCAATGGAAGTCTCGGACCAAGGTTCGGGCCGTACGCCTCGAGATAGAGGCCGACGATGCTATCGCGCCCAAATGTGGCGTTGGCCGCGGGGCTTGCAATCAGGTGCGGCAACGAATCGAGTGTTAGACGCGGAGACACGCGCGCGAATGACACCGGTGTTCCCAGAGAGCCGTTGCTCAGCACTGGAACGGAGAGAGTGACGTCTTCGCTGCTGCCTCGCGAACTTCCGTCGTCCCTAACGGTCAGAGAGAGGTTGTAGCGTCCAGGCTTGATCGTCAGGACTTCCTGGAAAATGACACTCTCGTCGACACGCGACGTCTCACGGAAGCTCGGAACAAGTACACTCTCATGAGCCTCCACCGACTTGACCGTCGCTCCACCATCGCGGACGGTGATGCCGACGGTGTAGCCAGCACGGAATCGATCATTCTCCCGTGCGAAAGTGAGGTTAGTGTTGGCCAGCGTGAGCGCAAGAATGACGTAAGTGGAATCAGGCGTTGCCGCAGCCAGGAAGGCGACGCCCCCGACGAACGGCATGGGCGCTCCCCGCGCGAGCAGGCCGAGCCGCTGATAGAGCTGCACCTGGTCGAACTGCGGACCCCCGACATTCCGCGGTCCTGAATCGGTTGGTCGAGCCGTGCCGGGGGTCGGTGACGGTGCCGGCACGGGAGGAGCTCCGCCGCATCCAGCAACCGCAAGAATGAGAAATACAAGAAAACGGGACAGCCAGCGCATCTGATCTCGCATCATGTCGTCGGTTCGCGTGAAATGGCCGGGTGTTCGAATCATTCTACCCTCAAAGAGTCGCGTTTCTTCGCTTGCGAGCCCTGTTTGCGGCCGTTAGCTTCGCCCGCGTGGCGCGCGACCCTCTCGTCGGAACAACGCTGGCCGGTTACACGCTCCTTGACCGCGTTGGTGAGGGCGGCACGGCGACTGTCTACCGTGCGCACCATTCCCAGCACGGCGAAGTTGCCATGAAAGTGCTGCGTGAGAAGCTCCGACACGACAAGACCGCCGTGGCCAGGTTCCTTCGGGAGGCATCCTTCGGCACGCGGGTGCAACATCCTAACGTAGTGCGCACGCTCGATATAGGGCAGTCGCCGGATGGGCTTCACTACATCGCGATTGAATGGGCTCCGGGTGAGCTTCTCGAGGGATATGCCAAGCGCCATGCTCCCCTGCCGGCAGAGGAAGTGTCCACTATCGTGCTGCAGATTGCGGATGCCGTCTTCGCCGCGCACGCCAACGAGATCGTACATCGAGACCTCAAACCGGAAAACTTGATGTATGACCCCACAACCCGGATCGTCAAGCTTCTCGATTTTGGAATTGCGACCGCCACCGACGTTACGCCCGACGAGCGCCTCACGCGAGCCGGGTTTTTCGTCGGAACTCTGATGTATGTGGCTCCCGAAGCATTGTCAGGAGAAGTGGTCACCCCGGCAGCGGACCAATACAGCCTTGGTACGATCGCGTACCTGCTTCTCACGGGTGCTCTACCATACGCTGCAAAGTCGCCTCGTGAGATGTTCACGCAACTGCTGTCCCAGGCCCCCACGCCTCTCAACAAGGCGAAGGGAGGACTACAGTTTCCGCCCATGGTCGAGAGCATCGTCATGCGGGCACTCGCAAAGAACCCAAAGGATCGCTATCCGGATGTGCTTGCGTTCGCGAAGGCACTCGAAGGAGCACTGGCGAGCGTTGGTCAGCCGGGAGCCGAAAGTGGTTTCATGTCCAGAATGAAAGGCCTCTTTCGCCCAAAGGGGTGAGTGATTCGCTCCGGTCATCCCGGTTTGGGCGAGTCGGCCGGAAGCCACAGGGTGAACGTCGAGCCCTTGCCTGGAGTGCTCTCGACAGTAATATCGCCATTGAGTAATCGGGCTAGACGGCGCGAGATGGCGAGCCCGAGTCCAGTGCCGCGGCGGATCGAATCCCCTCTGGGTCCGGCGTTCACCTGTTCGAATTCCTCGAAAATCCGGTCCAGGTTCTTTTCCTCCACCCCGATACCGGTGTCGGTTACCTGCAATGCTACCCAGGACCCAGCGGCAGCGAGTAGGGGACGGCGATTTGCCAGGGCAGAGAGCGTCGCCACATCCCCATCCGAAACCAGGATTACGCGTATGAGAATCCCGCCTTGCGACGTGAACTTGATTGCATTTCCCAACAGGTTCACAATGATCTGGCGCAGGTGGGTTGGATCGGTTGCGAAGCGAGGGAAAGTCGCTGGAACAGCGATAGAGAACGCTATTCCTTTCTCGCTGATCAATGGTTCTACTTCGGCAGCGATTTCAATGATGAAGGGTCGCAACTTGACGACTTCCGTCTGAACCTCCAGCCGACCAGCAGCCATTTTCGCGAGATCCAGCACCTGCTCCACGAGGTCACGCAGGTGGTTCGCAGACGATGCTATGCGTTCCATCGGAGCAACCTGGCGCGGCGTCAGTTCCCCGTACGTGCCGTCACGAAGCAGATCCACAAATCCCACGATGGCTGCCAGCGGAGTGCGCAGCTCGTGCGACACGTTCGCCAGAAACTCGCTCTTCGCCCGATTCGCGCGATACAGTTCCGCTGAAAGCTGCTCAAGTTCGGCCGATCGATCCGCGAGGCTGCGTGCCTGGCGTCGTTGGCGGACGAGGCCGAACACGATGGCCGCGACGGCCGCGACAACCGCTGTCCAAAGTGCGAGGGTATTCATGACTCGAAGCGCAGGACCACAAGGCTGCCCTCAGGATTGACGCTCGCACCACCTTTCTCTAACCTCAGCCTTCATGACGCCGCACGACCGGCTCATTGCCATGCTAGCTTCGCGGTCCGCGCAACACGGTTCATTCACGCTCACGTCGGGCCGGCACGCGAACCTGTACATCGACGCGCGTCTCATCACCATGAGCCCCGACGGGCTCGCTACCATCGGCGCGCTCGGGCTCGCCGCGTTGCGCCAGTCGGGATGGACCCCCGATGCGGTTGGTGGTCTAACGCTCGGCGCCGATCCGGTGTCCTATGCCCTCTCGTACGCCAGCGCCCTTGCTGGAACACCGATTCGAGCTTTCACTGTTCGGAAGGAAGTCAAGGCGCACGGAACAGGCAAGATCATCGAAGGCCCGTTCCGCGAGGGTGATCGCGTGGTGGTGGTCGAGGACGTGATCACCACGGGGGGGTCGGCAATTCGCGCGGCGGAAGCGGTGCGTGGGGCCGGCGGAGTTGTCCTCGGCGTGCTCACGGTCGTGGATCGCGAAGAGGGAGGGCGAGAAACGCTGAACGCCGCCGGGTTCCCGGTCATCGCGCTTGCGCGCGCGGCAGAAATTGTCGCGTGGCTATCCGCTCAATGATGGCGGCCTTTCCTCTCTGAGTATGTCATTGTCCGACTGGACCGATAGTACAGAGCGCAGTCCTGGCCGCGCCAGAAGCGGATGCAACACCAACAGGCGATCGATGTTCGGCAACACAAGATCTTGCCGGAATCTTCGGAACA
>Ga0210384_10003948_pt1 | contig 16804 bp, 11 predicted proteins | sample IncBWH2MmetaG_FD_160574 | JGI IMG/M metagenome (GOLD analysis project Ga0210384, IMG submission 160574) | Forest soil microbial communities from Barre Woods Harvard Forest LTER site, Petersham, Massachusetts, United States - Inc-BW-H-2-M | ecosystem: Environmental > Terrestrial > Soil >...
CCGGCCTGATCCGCGGCATCGGCAGGGTCATGGCCCGCCGCCTGGTGGCGGCCTTCGGCCTCGAGACCCTGGAGGTGATCGAGAACCAGCCGCAGCGGCTGCGGGACGTCGAGGGGATCGGCCCGAAACGCAGCGCCGACATCAAGCGGGCCTGGGACGAGCAGCGCGACATCAAGGAAGTGATGATCTTCCTGCAGTCGCACGGCGTCTCCACCACCTACGCGATCAAGATCTACAAGATCTACGGCGGCGCCGCGGTGCGCTGGGTGCGCGACAACCCCTACCGCCTGGCGGTCGACGTCCACGGCATCGGCTTCGCGACCGCCGACCGCATCGCCGCCTCGCTGGGCATCTCGAAGCTCGCCCCGCAGCGCCTCGAGGCCGGCGCCCTGCACGTCCTGGGCGAGGCCGCCGACCGCGGCCACCTCTACCTGCCGCGCGCCCGCCTGGTCGAGGAAGCGGACCGCCTGCTGGGGGCGGGTCCGCCGCTGGTCGACCAGGCGGTCACGGCGCTCGCCGGAGCCGGTCTCGTGGAGGTGGAGGAGATCGAGGAGGCCCCCGTCTACCTCAAGCCGCTGCACGCCGCCGAAACCGGCGTGGCGGCGCGGGTGCGGTCGCTTCTGGCGCAGGCGCCCCTGCCGCTGGAGATCGATCTCGAGCGCGCCCTCGCCTGGTTCGAGAAGGGCGAGCGCCTCGTCCTGGCGCGCGAGCAGCGCCAGGCGATCCGCGCCGGCCTCACCCGCAAGCTGCTGGTGATCACCGGCGGCCCCGGCACCGGCAAGACGACGCTGGTGCGCGGCCTGGTCAAGATCCTGACGCGCAAGGGGCAGCGCGTGCTCCTCGCCGCCCCCACCGGCCGCGCGGCGAAGCGCCTGGCCGAGGCGACCGGCAGCGGCGCCAGCACCATCCACCGCCTGCTCGAGTTCAATCCCAAGAGCCGGGCCTTCGACCGCAACCACGAGCGGCCGCTGGCCTGCGACCTGCTGATCGTCGACGAGGCCTCGATGATCGACACCGTGCTGGCCCACCACCTCCTGCGGGCAGTGCCCGACGACGGCCGCCTGGTCCTGGTAGGCGACGTCGACCAGCTCCCTTCCGTGGGTCCCGGCCAGGTGCTCGCGGACCTCATTCGCTCGACCGCGGTCGAGGTGGTGCGGCTGCAGACCATCTTCCGCCAGGCCGAGCGCAGCCTCATCGTGGTCAACGCCCACCGCGTCCAGAGCGGCCAGATGCCGGTGCTCGAGTCGCTCGACAAGGAGGGCGACTTCTTCTTCGTCGAGCGCCGCGACCCCGAGGAGGCCCTGCGCACCCTCGTCCAGCTGGTGACCCGCCGCATCCCCGCCCGCTTCGGCCTCGATCCCTTAGAGCAGATCCAGGTCCTGACCCCGATGAAACGCGGCCTCCTGGGCTCCGCCAACCTCAACGCCGTCCTGCGCGAGACCCTCAACCCCTACGGCCAGAGCCTAACCCGCGGCGGCCACACCCTGCGGTCCGGCGACAAGGTCATGCAGGTCCGCAACAACTACGACCTGGAGGTCTGGAACGGCGACATCGGCCGCATCACCCACATCGACGAGGAAGAGCAGCGCCTGCACGTAGCCTTCGACGGCCGCGAGGTCGCCTACGAGCTTGCCGCCATCGACGAGCTGGCCCTGGCCTACGCCTGCTCCATCCACAAGGCCCAAGGCAGCGAGTACCCCTGCGTCGTCATCCCCCTCCACACCCAGCACTACGTCATGCTCCAGCGCAACCTCCTCTACACCGGCATCACCAGAGCCAAGCGCCTGGCCGTCCTCGTAGGAGAGACCAGGGCCCTCGCCACCGCGGTCGCCAACCGCCGGGTCCTCAAGCGCTTCAGCCGCCTGGCCGAGCGCTTGGCCACCCCGGCGGGCCGAGACTGAAAATCATGGGTCGAGTAGCGCGGGGGAATTTCACCCCCGCGCCCTCACGGAACCGGACGTGAGGCTCTCGCCTCATCCGGCTCTTACGATCCGGCCTCCGGCAGCACCCCGAGGGTCCACAGCACGAATAGCGTCGGGTTCCGCCGCGCAATGCGCCCCAGCCAGTGGGCTGAGGCACGCCGGCGACGTCGCAGCCGTTTGTACTTCCGCCGCGCCCATGTGGCCAGCACCTTGTTGAGGTACTGGAGGACCCGAACACACTGCGAGCGATAGAACCGCCCGTAGTAGTTCATCCAGCCACGGACCGCAGGGTTGACGAGTTGCGCCAGATCCTCCAGGGACTGGTCGTTCCTGGTGGAAGCCAGTTGCCACTGGCGAATCGTGGTGCGAATCGACTTGGCAGCCTTGGTGCTGATTGCCGGCGCGAAGCTGACGAAGAACTCTCCTTGCCGGTTCTTGGACCGCCGAGGTCGGGAGGTGTAGTTTGCACTGGCAAGTTGGGTCTCCGTGCATCTTCTAAAGCGAAGTGCGATCATTCTCTCCGTTCGGCCCTCTGGGGGGGGGTGGTAGGGCAAGACAGACCTCGCCGGGCCGGCGGTCTTCAAAATACGACAGCCCGCATCACGCAGCTCGCAACCTCTCGACGGCCGCTGCATGTCAATGTCAAATGTGGTACTCCTCAATATTAGGGTATAATCTTTTGTGCCATGAACTCTATGTGGCTGACGTAGTTCTCCAAGAAGGTAGTCGGCCCACCTCCATGAGGCATTGTCGTACCTAGGAATCCACCGATGGTCATGCGGGGTGGCAAGGTCCCGAGCTTCGTTCGCACTAGTTTTTCGAAATTCTCTCGCGCGCTGGACGAAACGTGGGCGACCGCGTTTCTGATCGTTCGCGCTTCGTCAAGCGCGTTCTGACTGCCGCGAAGCACAGGCGAAAAGGGAAGGCCGTTACGAAAGAATCGTTCGGCGCGATCGCTCACGCGCCTGGGGTCCGTCCATTTTGCAAAGCTGCGCTCTTCAGGGATCACCCACTCCTTCGCTGCCCTCAGGCTGGGTGGAAACGCAAATCGCAGGGGAGCCCGTCCCCGAGGCGATCCCTGCCCGACTAGGTAGAGAACAAATGATTCCTCAAGAAAAACCTCCCAGGCGAGGAAGGCCTTTAGGAATGCCAACTCGATCAGTGAATCCCTCCGCTGGACAGAAATGTGAGGACGGCTCACCGCCCCGCCCGGAGTTGACCAATGATGCGCGTCAGAGGCGAGATCTCGCGACTCTCGCAGGCTAAGACTTAGATCGCGCAGCACTGTCTGCAGCCTTCGCTGCGCCATACCCTACCCCCCTCAAGACACTGTTGAAGCCCCTACTGAGGTATTCCGTCATAGTGTTCCGATTATCCGCATGGACCCAGTGCTCGCTATACGCCTTGTAGAAACCCAGCTCAACAGGTGTCACGTTGGCGAGATTATGTGCAGCCTCGGCAGCCTCAATCTTGTCGAGCAGAGCATCGACTCTCTCGAGCGTCATTTTGAGTTTTGGATAGTCCGTAAACTTCATGAGCTTCCTTGTCGTGTGTAACTTCGGCAAGCCAAATTTGAGATGAAAAATCGCGCAGAACAGCGGATAAAAAAGCCGCGGTGCGCGGAACTTAAGTTGAGGCAAATCGGCATCAACGATGGCCCCGATGATGTCCATTGTCTCGCGGAAGCGTCTCTCGTGAGTCTTGCGATTCGGGAAGACATCATCATAATTCTTGTAGCAGTTGTCGATGACCGTCTTCTTCCCCTCGCGTATCCCTTCGTGGATCGCGAGTAGTAGCTCGGAGACAAACTCAACCTCGGTCATTCGCAGGATCTGCTTCGGAGAAAAGATCTTGTTAATTTCAAAGAATGTGACGAACTCATTCGCCAGGAGATAAGCAGAGGACTTGAATTCCCCAAAGAATTTCGCATTGCGAAGCTCCTGAGGCTTTAGCCGCTCAGAGTAAGTGTTAATACGCGCAAAGAGATCATAAACGTCGTGATCGGGCATGTCCTGGAGAAGGTCGACAACAAACTCGTACTTCAGGATGTCACCTTGTGTGTCTGCGTCGAGATCACTGAAATACTTCCCGCCGTAGACATCGCTGTGGGCGCGGCTTACCTGAAAGGCATCTTTGATAAATGTTAACACTGTTCGTAGCCGTTGCTGGCCGTCCACAATTTCACGGTGCGTTCGGCGCGTATTTGGATTTGTAGTCTGCCGCATGTAGATCTTAGGAATCGGCTTGCCTCGGATGATGGTGTCAATCAAGTACGATCGAGCCTTGTCAATCCAGACCTCGCGCCTTTGAAACTTCGGCGCAAGAGTGAGTTCGCTGCGCTCATTCCATTCCTCAAAATCGCGCACGCTATAGTTTCTGGTGCTGAAACGCTGTTGCATGGCGTCTCCGTGGCGCAGACGTGTTATGAACCAGAGTGCTTAAGGACGAGGATGGTATCGGCCGTGCTCCCAGTTATGCCCCTGCGAACGCGACGCTCGCTTGGAATTGAGTTCGTGTACTGGCACTCCAACGAATAACCTCCTACCTCCTCTATAGCAACCCTAGAGACAGTCTCGGGTAGATCGGTTCTATTTGCGCGACTGGACGCATCTCCAATTACCAAAATACAATAGCGTCCAGGCTTTAGGACGGAACGCCACCGGCTCAATGCACGGCGCATCAGACAGATAAACGCATCACCCCTGGGCGAAATGCGCTTGTCTAAAGCGCGCCAGTTATCCTTCCCGAGAAACCAAAGGCGAAGCCGATTGTCCCGAGCATAGTCGAGTTGCCGCATGTACGGCGGACTCGTTATGACCGCGTCTACTGCCTCAGTCGGGACGAATTCTCCGGCGTCTCTAGAGAAGCATCGTCGCTGGACAGAGAAGTCGAAAGGCGGGACGCGCTTAAAGGCGCGGGCTACTTTTGCTTCGAGTCGATCCCGCACTGAGCGGTACCCATAAAGCTCAGGAAACTCTAACGGTGGAAACTTTCTCAGGCGGCGATAAGGGACAGTATGACTACTAGGATAGGAGAGAAATCCTGGTCGCTGGTGATGGAGTATGCCGAGAAGGCACGCCAGTAGAAACCAGTGCCTTCTGGCCTTCAAAACCGTTACCCAGGCCATTGCTTCTTTGAGGGTCCGCGGATGGAAGAACTCTTGCACCCATAGAGGCGCCGCTGTTGGGTCGACCTGTTCTTCGACAGCCGCGACGCGCGCGGCATTCCGATCGATATCACGGAGCGCATCTAAGGCTGAGCGATATGGGAACAGCTTGGCTCGGGTCAAGAGGCTCGCGTAGGGACTGAGGTCATTGGTGATCACGTGCCGCTGTAGACTCCAGGCTTCAACCGCGATTGTACCCGAACCCGAAAAGGGGTCATAAACTACCCCGCCTCGCTTTGTAAAGTGGGAAACAATTGCCCCGGCCATCGATGACTTGATCTTGCCAATGTAGGGCGCCAACTGATGTAGGGTGGTCTCGCTGTTGGCAGCAGGGCCAGCCCAGCCCGCGGCCAGGGAGACCATATGCCTTTGGGTTCGGCGCTCCGAGGCCGTAGCTGCGGGGCGGCCACAGGTCGTTCTTGGCACGTCTAGATCGTATCAGAACTTGACGCTGAATGCGCCCTGGTGGGGGCTTGGATTGCCTCACTTGGTCGGTGGCTTGTGGGCGCCGCGGGAAGATCCCCCAAGCGCCGCTTTGCGGCCCGCTCTGGCGCCCGCAAGGATGCCAAGATACGAACGTCATGCGGTGCCATGATCGGTAACACCCCACGGAGCTTAGCGGTTACCAGCGGACCGAGGACGTTCAGGATCCGTCGAAATAGCGACCATCTTCTCGAGGCACGCGGTAGGGTCGATCTCCTCTTGCGCGACTGCTTGTTGTACCCCGCTCCGTCAGCCCTGTTGGACGGCTCTGCTCCAGGCCTGCCGGGCATACCTTGCAGGAGGGCTGGGTTGGGCAAATCTGCGAGCGGTGCGCTCAACTCGGGCAGACGGGCGCGAAGGACACCGATCAATAGCGCGGCGGCCGGTCGCGGGTTCATCGCCCGCGCCGGCCGCCCCCTGCCACTTCTCCTGCTGGCACGTCCTGATGCGGTTCGCCACCCCCTCTCCGGGTTGGTACGACCGCAGAGGAGTCGATCAGGCGTCCGGACGATCCTGGCGTAACGAGGTCACTGCGCGCCGTTCTCCGGCCACGGGCTGCCAGCTCGAGCACGGCCGGCGCCGTTACCGCCATTCGGCGGCAGCCGCCAGCCCTGCAACTCAGGCGACCGACACAGAGACCACCCCTGACGCGTTTCCCTTGGCCTTTGGCCGAATGACGATCTCGACGTCGCGATCCAGGAGCGTGACGAAGCGCAGTAGCCGCTCGGAGGAGAACCGGCTCAGCTTGTAGTGTTTGAGCTCGGAGACGTGCGGCTGCGGAATGCCGAATAGCTGTGCCACACCCGCCTGAGTCAAGCAGCGGTCGGCGATCAGCTCGTTGAGCCGCATAGCGAGCTCGGCGCGCAGCTTCCGCTCGCTGGCATCCGCGAAGCCGAGATCCACCAGCACGTCGCCGCTCCCAGCGTCGACCGTGTCAGTTCTCTTTTCGCCCATGGCGCACCTCGTAGTCTGTCTGGGCTGTTCTCAGGCGTTCGTGGATCAGGTTGACGTCCTATCTGGCCGTCCTCATGCCCGTTGGCGTCGACACGCAAGTCATAGGGTGTCAGTGGACTTCGACTCGATGGGTACGAAGAAGCCCTTCTCGGGGCAGGCAAGGAGCCAATAGAGGAGGCCCCGATCGGGAGGCGGAGAGAGGCGTCTGAGTAGGTACTTTCCGCGGCCGACGCGCTCGATCTCGAACTCCTGGCCGGGCTCGATCTGGTCTCGCTGACGGAGTTCCGTCGGGATGACGATCTGGCCCTTGGTTGAGATGGTGGCCTTCATTCGGAGGTTAAGGTACCGTCTTGCCGCAGACGCGTCAAACGCACTCCCTGCCGCGCGGCGAACTGCGACTTCTTCGGGAATTGGAGCTGCACTTCCGCTCTGGCGTAGGCTCCACCTGAAGCATGGAGCGGGGACCATTGCGCCGGCCGCCTATCCGACGCGGTTCACGGCGCCATGCCATGAGGAGAGCAGACGATGCCGAGTCGTGCATGGCAGTTGTCGAGTCTTGCGCCCGCCCTGGGCTTGGTGGTCGCCGGCGCCATCGCTCCCAACCTCGCTGCCGGCGCTCCTGCGGCGGCCGTCGCCGCTCCGGCGACCTATCCTGAGAGGATCCAGCGGCTGGCGCGAGTGGTCCGTCTGTGGGGCACCGTTCGTTTCCACCACCCCTACCTGGCGTACAAGGACATCGACTGGGACGAGGCGCTGGTGGCAGCGGCGCCGCGCGTGTTGAATTCGAAGAGCCGGCAGGAATATGCCGCGGCAGTCCGGACGCTCCTCGGCGCGATGGGCGATCCGGTGACTCATCTGGTCGATGTGAGACACGACGCCGCCGAGGGGCAGGGAGCCATCGACTCCGGCGGGTCTTCGCCCCCGTCGCAGGGTTCGCAGCCGTCGCCGGCAGCTCCTGGGGCTCCGGCGGCTCCGACGCCGACATGGCCGCAGCTCCGCTGGGTTCAGGAGGGGTTGGCCGTGGTCGACCTGGGGCCCTCCACCGGCTGGTCCGCGTACGAGGAGATGAGAGAGCAGGGCCGCCGCCTCGGTCCGCAGATCGGTAAGGCCAAGGGGCTGGTCTTCGACCTGCGGCAACCAGACGCCGCGGACGTCGCCTCCTTCGTCTTGCTGGAACCCCTTGCCGGGCTCCTCGCCAGCCGCCGCACCCATCCTCCGGCACAGCGCACCGTGCGTCACGCCGGCTATCACACGCAGGGCCCGGAAGGGAGCGCCGGCGGCTATTCCTCTTTCTTCGAGACCGCGTTCGCCGACGACATCGCGCCGGTTCCTGGGGCGAGCCCCAAGCGGGTGGTGTTCGTGGTGAACGGCGACACCTCGCTGCCGCCGCTCGCGCTGGCCCTGCAACGCAGCGGCGACGGCTTCATCGTCTTCGAGGGGAGCAACGGCGGATGGAGCGAGGAGTCGGTCGTGCAGCAGGTCAGGGTCGATCTGGGCGAGGGGCTATCGGCGGCCGTGCGCCTGAGCGAGCTTGTGCCGGAGCCGGGTTGGTCCGGTCTCCATGCGGACCTCGAGGTGCCGCCGGCGGCGCCAGCCCCGCGGCCGCCGGACGGCGCCGCGGCGGCGACCGGCAACCAGGATCCGGCGCTGGCAGCGGCGATCGGACTGGCCACTGGATCGGCGCCGCCCGCCGGCACGACCGGAGTCGGAGGGCCGAGGCTCGAGCCGCTGCCGCAGGGCGTCTGGCGTCCCGACCAGGCCTACGAGGCGATGACCGCGCCGGACCTGGGCCACCGCGTGCTGGCGGTGGCGCGCATCTGGAACGTGATCCATTACTTCTACGCTTACCTGGAGCTGATCGGCGACTGGGATGCCGTGCTGCCGGAGTTCCTGCTCGGGATGGAGAGCGCCGCGGGGGGGCGCCCCTATGCGCTGGCGGTGGCTGAGATGATGACGCACGTCGCCGATGGGCACTCCCAGGTGACGGGCGGTGAGATCGACCGCTTCTTCGGCGACGCGGGCGTGCCGGTCGCGCTGCGCAGGGTGGAGGGATCCTATGTGGTGACGGCGATCGGCGACGCCCCGGAGGTGAAGGCATCGGGCCTCGAGATGGGGGACGTCGTGGAGGCGGTCGATGGCGAACCGGTGGCGGCCCGTGTCGAGCGTTTGAGCCGCTACCTGCCGGCCTCGACACCCGCTGGTCTCTCCGCCAAGGTCGGCCGTGTGCTGCTGGCCGGGCCCGAGGGTTCCACCGCCGAGCTGACGCTACGCGGGCGCCAGGGCGCGAAGCAGGTGAAGCTCCGGCGTTCCCGGGCTGGGCTCGATCTGGGCCATTCGAAGCTGCTGTACAACAATCCCTTCTGGTCCACCGCGATCGGCGAGAGCGTACGCGTCTTGCCCGGCAACCTGGGTTATGTCGATCTCACCCGCCTGACCGGCCAGCAGGTGGATGGCATGTTCGAACAGCTCAAGGGAACGCGCGCCATCATCTTCGACGGCCGCGGGTATCCCAACGGGACGGCCTGGCTGATCGCGCCGCGCCTCAGCGCCGGGAGCGCAAGGGTAGCGGCGCAGTTCCGCCAGCCCGAGGTGTCGGCGGCCAACGATCAAGCCGGCTCGGGAACTTTCTTCAGCCAGCGCCTACCCGTGACGGCGGGCTTCAAGTACGGCGCTCCGACGGTGATGCTGATCGACGAGCGGACGGTCAGCCAGACCGAGCACACCGGTTTATTCTTCGAGGCCGCGAACGGTACCCGTTTCATCGGCTCCCAAACCGCCGGCGCCAACGGGGACGTGACCTTTCTGACCGTTCCGGGCGGCTTGTCCGTCCGCTTCTCCGGTCATGACGTACGCCATGCCGACGGCCGGCAGCTGCAGCGCGTCGGCCTGACACCCGACGTCGAGGTCGCGCCGACCATCCAAGGCATCCGCGAGGGCCGCGACGAGGTCTTGGAGCGCGCCATCCGCTGGCTCGACGTCGACGGCGAAGGAGCGCGGCCAGCCGGGCGGTGCCTGCCGCCTGGCGGCCGCCCGGCCGCACTCTACCACCGGCCTCCGCCCCTCCGCCCCCTGCGGAGTTGCAGAATCTCCGGCGAAGGCGTAAGCTGCGAGGCATAGGCATTCTATGTTAGCGGAGCGCCACATGGATTCGGGGCTTCGGAAGTCGGGAAGCAGACGGATGCTGGTGATCGCCGCGGGCAGTCTTGCCCTCGCCGCCGCCAGCGCCCTCCCGGCCTCTCCCGAGACCGGCTGGGTATCCCTCGGGCTCGACTTCGACTTCCATTACCTCGCAGGGGTCGTCGCCGACCCGGTGACCGCCAGCGTGGCCTACGCCGCGCTGCTGGTCTTCGACGCGCCCTGCGGAGTGGCTCGCAGCGAGGACTGGGGCCTCTTCTGGCGGCCGGCCTGCAACGGCATGCCGGAAGGCGCCGAGATCGTGAAGCTCGTGTTCGCGCCAAGCGGGAGCCTCTTTGCGCTCGGCCTTTCGCAGCCACCGCAGGATCCGCCCAATTCCCTGAAACCAGGCCTTTGGGAATCGAAGGACGGCGCGATGAGCTGGGCGCCCGTGGGCCTGCCGCCATCCTTCCGGATCTCCTGCCCCGGCTGCTCCGGCCAACCCCATCCCGCGCTGGCGTTCGATGCGGCCGATCCCGACAGCTTCTACGTGGCGGGAGAGGGCGGACTGTTCCGGACCCGCCATCACGGTGCGACCTGGGAGCGCTTGGCGAGCTCGCTCCTCTACTACGACGCGCTGTCGGTCGCGGTCGACCTTTTGAGTCCGCGGCGGATCTACCTCGGCCTCCAGGACGCCCACCAGGGCGACGGCCTCTATCTGAGCAATGACGACGGCAGGAGCTGGGCGCGGGTCGAGCGGGGCGGCCCCCGCAGCATCGTCATCAGTCCGGGCGATCCCGCCGTCGTGTGGTCAGTGCATACCGGCACTGTCGAGGAGAGCCGCGACCGTGGTGCCCACTGGTCGGACGTGCTCTACACCGGCGCCTACGGATCGACCACCACTCTGCTCGCCGACGCGCTGGATGGCCAGACCGCCTATCTCGGCAGTGAATCGGCTCGCGGGTTGCGGGTGTCGCGGCTCGTCAAGACCAGCGATGGAGGGCGGCATTGGTTCCCGCTGACGCAGGGATTGCCGCCCTACCTGGTCGTCGAAGGCATCACCCAGAGTCCACGTCATCCCGAGCAGCTGCTGGTCGCAGATCAGGCCAGGGTCTTTTGCAGCCAGGACGGCGGCATCACCTGGTCGAGCGGCGGGTACGGTTTCGGCGAGACCGCGGTCATCGCTCTCGCCGCCGCTCCCGATGGAACGCTCCACGCCATAGCCAACAACGTTCTCCTTCGCTTCGATCGCGGGTTGCACGATTGGGAATCCACCGGCGGGGCGATCTTCCGCCCCCCGTTTCTTCCCACTGAAGCGCTCACTCTCGACCCGCGAGATCCCCAAACGATCTATGCAGGCGCCATCGATCCCGTGGACGGGGTGCTCTTCAAGAGCACCGATGGAGGTGTGACCTGGGACGATCTCGATTTCCCGATCGCGTCCCCGGTCGCCGACCTGGTGGTCGATCCCCACGACTCGACAACCCTTGTTGCTGCCGCCCCTGGCTCCGCGGCCTCGCCGGGAGGAGGAGTCTTCAAGTCGACCGACGCCGGCGCGACCTGGACGCCTCTCGGGGGGATCATGGGTGCCGGGGAGCTGGCGCTCGATCCGACGACCGACCCCGCCACTCTCTACGTGGCGAACGGCAGCCTGCTCAAGAGCGTCGACGGCGGGGCGACCTGGATCACCCTGCCGGTGTCCGATCATGGGGAGGAGGTCCACCGCCTCACTCATCTTGCGCTTGCTCCGAGCGCGCCGCAGATCCTCTATGCGCTGTCGGAGGAGGCCGGAGGCAGCGTCTTTCGCAGCCGTGACGGAGGCGGGACCTGGACGCGGGTGGGTGGCCCGCTGAGCGCCGGGGCCGCCCCACCCAGCGTCAGTCACCATCCTCTCGCCGTCGATACTGCGGATCCCGCGGTCCTCTACGTGGGTTGGGTGAGAGGCGTGGCGCGCAGCGTCGGGGGAGCGCCCTGGTCCTTCCTCGACGACCGCCTGCCACCCAGCCCTGTGGTGACCCTCGCGCTGAGCGGCCGGCAGCTCCTGGTGGGGACGCTCGATGCCGGCGCCTTCACTCTCTCTCTGGACGCTCCGCCCTCGCCGCGGGCGCCCCGGCCCTGAGCCATGCTCAGCGCCTTGCCAGCGCTCAGGCGAGGCTTGGCCCCTGCCAGCGCCGGATTGCGCATCTTCCGTCAGGAGACTTATCGGAGACGTCCGCCTGGGCTGGCCGGCTCGCGGCGGGGGGTGCCTGGCATGAGAAGCATGAGTGGTCATCGCCTTTTCGCCGCTCTTTCGGCGGTGCTCGCGGGCTTCGCTTGCCCTCTCTCCGCCGGCGTTCCCCCCGAGCCGGAGTCGGGCACCGCGATCCCGGCGATCGCTCCCTCCCAGATCCAGAAGCCGGCGCCCGGCACGGCGATCGACTGGTGCCATCCGCTGTCGGCGGGGCTCGTCTCCGCCGTGCCCCTGAACGAGGGTTCCGGCTCCATCTTCCACGACGCCGTATCGCTGCTCTCCTACCAGTCCCAGGTCCTGTCCGGAACACCAAACGGCGCGGCGCCCCCGGCCTGGTTCACGCCTCCCGTGTCCGCCTCCTACCCGTGGATCGGCCCTGCGATCAGCAACAACGGCGCCACCGCGCAGGCGATCCAGAGCACGCTCCAGGAGTCCGACCTGATCAAGAACGTCACGGTCGGCTATTCGTATGCCGCCCTGGTCCAGCCGCTCGACACCGCAACCTTCGGCCGGATCATGGACGCCACGGATTCGGCCGTCATCACGACGTACCTGAATGTCCAGCAGGGGAAGGTGGCGACGACGTGGCGAGACGCCACGGGCGGCGCGATCGTGCCCATGGCTCCCTTCACAGTCAACCAGTGGATCCTCGTCCTCTGTACCGTGCAGCAGGGGCTCGGGGTGATGTACATCAACGGCGTCCAGGTGGCCAGCTCCGCGAACGTCGATCTTGCCCACTCCTGGGCGAATCAGACCGGACTGCTCGTCTACAACGCCACCGGCAACGGCGCCATGATGCCCAATGCCAATTTCTCCTCGTGGTGGCTCTGGAACAACCGCGTGCTGACCGCGCAGGAAGCTGCCGACATGTACGCTAATCCATGGGCCATGTTCACCGGCTCGGGAGCGAATACCGGCTGCGCTTTCTACCCCGTCTCCCCATGCCGGGCCGCCGACACCAGGAATGCGGCCGGCACGCTCGGCGGCCCGTCGCTCACCGCGAACGGCATGCGCGCCTTCCCGATCGGAGGGCAGTGCGGGATCCCCGCCGACGCGGCCGCCGTCTCCACGAATCTCACCGCCGTCGCGCCCGCGGCGGCGGGCTATCTCAGCGCCTTTCCGGCCGGCGTGGCGCCCCCGCTCGGGGCGTCGGCAGTCGACTTCGCCGCCGGTCGGACGCGGGCCAACAACGCCGTGGTCTCGCTGCGCGGAGGAGGGGCGGTCGCCGTCGCCAACGTCTCTTCCGGCACCGTCGACGTCGTCATCGACGTCAACGGTTACTTCAAGTAGTCAACGGGGACCGCACCGGCGAGATGGGGTCGTGGGTCCGTTTCCCTCTGCCGCCCTTTGGGCGAGGGGCCGGGGCTGCGGCCGCCCCGGCCGGCCGCCCCGCGCGACCGCGACTTCGAGCGGCCTCCCGGCGGGCCTCGTCAGCGTCATCGTCCGCGGCACCGCCCATGATCGAAGCTTGACCCCTGCCAGCGCGCGACTGCGCATCCTCCTTCAGGAGACTTCCAAGTGTGTCATGACCGGAGGTATTCCTTGTCCGCTGAGTCAACCGGCGACCGGAATTGCCCGACGCGCCGCTCGCGTTCCCGAAGGAGGTAACAGTATGGTGTCAAGTATTCGCCTTACCTCGGTCATCCTGATGGCCGCCGTCGCCGCCGCCTCGACTGCGCTCCCCGCTACGGCCGCCAGTGACAAGCCGGAGGCGCGCACGGAATCGATCACTCTACGCGAGAGACCCATGGCGAGCGCCGCGCTCGACGAGAGGACCCCGGCCACGCACGTCGCCACGAGCGAAGACAGCGTAGGATTCAACCTCGCGGAGCTGCTTGCTCCGGCAACGAGTTGCCCGCCGGCCGGCAACGCCACGTTCACCTGGACGGTGACCGACGGCTGTCTCGACGGGGGCCTCTACGTGCGCTTCTTCGACCAGACCAACAACCTGGTGTGGCCCAACAGGACGCAGGTCTATGTGATCAACAACGGGCGCAGCTCGGTCTTCAGGCTGAGCGTCAAGCGCGGCGCCAAGATCTGCTACGGTGCCGACTCCGTCGGGGGCAACTTCTACTGGGGAGTCAGCGCCGAGGGCGACCAGAGCTGCCCCGACTGCTGCAACATCGTGCCCAACACGGGCAACATCTCGCGCGGCGTGCGGTTGGTCTGTAACTGAGAAGCCATGGCCCGTTTCGTGTGATATGGTTATTTCGGGGAATTGTTTCCTCGAAGCCGGAGGAGCTGGTCATGGAGCATCGAGGGCGCCCGGGCGAACGGCTCCTGGCGGTCGCGGCGGCGACTGCCGGATGGCGGCGGCGCTCGGCCACCGTGCTGCTGCTGGCCGCTGCCGGTCTGTGGGGAGCGCAGCGGCCGCTCTCGGCGCAGAACCTGCTGACCAACCCGGGCTTCGACCAGGACCTCTCGGGGTGGGCCACCCCTCAAGGCGGCACCACCTGGGACGGCACCCGTGACGCGGATGGCAACCCGGCCTCGGGGTCCGCGGCGGTCAAGATCTACCCGCCGATCAGCTCTCTCTCAACGCTTTGCCCGGAGGTGCTGAGCCAGTGCGTGACCGTGACCCCAGGCACGGCGTACAACTTCGGCGGCAAGATCTTCATCCCCGAGGGACAGCCCGGTCCGGGAGGAAATCCCCTGATCCTTGCCGCCGAGATCGCGGTCATCTGGTCCTCGGCCGCAAACTGCGCGACTCCCGTCAACTCCTGGTCGCCGATCCTGACGCCGCTGGTGAGCGCCATCGGCACCTGGACCTCGAGCAACGTGACGCTGGCGGTAGCGCCTGACCATGCGGTGAGCGCCACCGTCGCCGCTGAGCTGTGCTCGCCCGACTTCGCAAACCTGGTAGCCGTCAGCTTCGACGACATGGACTTCGAAGCCGCTCCCGCTACTGGCGGGCCTCCCGTCAACGTCTCGCTGCGCGCGTCGGGGACCTGCACCCCCATTGACTCGCCGCCGGTCGTGCCGGTGATCGAGGTCAGCTGGTCCGCGGCCTTCGCCACCAGCTACCAGCTGTTCCGCGACGGTGCGCCCTATGGTCCGCCCACCAGCCAGACCTCGCTTGCCGACACCAGCATCGTCGCCGGCCAGACCTATGCCTATTTCGTGCGCGCCAGCAACAGTGCGGGCAGCACGGATTCCAATACCGCCACGGCCGCAGTGCCCGCCGACTTCTGTCACCAGCCGGTGCCGCCTCCCGGCGCCTTCAGCCTCTCGGCCAGCGCGCTGTGCGGAGGCCAGCCGCAACCGTCGCCCGCGGTGGATCTCACCTGGACGGCCTCCAGCACGGTGTCCAGCTACCAGGTCTTCCAGGACGGCGCGCCTGCTTCCTCGGGCTTGGCGCCGCCGGACAACAGCTTCCTGATCGCGGGCCTCACCGCCGGCCAGACCTACTCGTTCTTCGTGCGCGCCAGCAACTTCCAGGGCAGCACCGACTCGAACACGGTGAGCGTGTCGGTGCCGGCCGACATCTGTCCGGCGAGCCCCTCCTGCCCGGACGGCACGCTCTGCCTCCAAGGGGGAAGGTTCCAGGCCACCCTGACCTGGCGCATCCCCGGGAGCGGCACCAGCGGCAGCGGCGTCTCGGCTCCGCTCTCGGACGATACCGGCTACTTCTGGTTCTTCGGCGCCGGCAGCCCCGAGCTCATGGTCAAGGTCCTCGACGGCACGGTCGTCAATGGGTATTTCTGGGTCTTCTACGGGGCGCTTTCCGACGTCGAGTACTTCCTCGACGTCACCGACACCGCGACCGGAGCCGCGAAGCAGTACCACAACCCGCCAGGCGAGATGGCGAGCGTCGCCGACACCTCCGCCTTCGCCGCGCGCAAATCCGCGCCGGGCGCCCGTGGCGCGGCCTCGGCGAGCGCCGCCGGCGGACAACGCGCGCCCGCCGCGCCGCTCGGGTCCGCAACCGCCGCGCGCCTGGCGACGCCGGCAGCCGCCGCTGCCGCCTGCGCGCCCGGTTCCGCCAGTCTCTGCCTCGAGAGCGGCCGCTTCAGGGTCGAGGTGGGATGGAGCCTGCCCGCAGGCGCAGGCTCCGGGACGGCCGTGCCGCTGGGCGATGGCACCGGCTACTTCTGGTTCTTCGACCAGGGCAATGCCGAGCTCCTCGTCAAGCTCCTGGACGGCCGCGCCGTCAACGGTCACTTCTGGTTCTTCTACGGCGCCCTCTCCGACGTCGCTTACATCATCAGGGTCACCGACACCCAGACCGGCACCCAGAAGCTCTACCAGAACCTGGCCGGCCACCTCGCCAGCGCGGCCGACACCGAAGCTTTCTGAGCCTCGGCCGCGGCCGGCGCCGCGCCCGGTCCCTGCCCTGGCCATTCCTGGTCCGACAGCTGCCAGCCGCCGCCCAGGGCCTTGTAGAGCTGGACGAGGCTGGCCAGCCGGTTGAAACGGGTCTGGGCCACCGCGTTCTCCGCCGCGAACTGCTGCTGCTCGGCCTGCAGCACCTCGAGATAGTCGGAGCGGCCGGCGAGGTAGCGTTGATTCGAGAGCCGAACAGCCTCGCGGTTGACCGTCACCGCCCGCACCTGCTCGCTCTCGACGCCGGCGAGCTTCTGGTAGGCGACCAGCGCCGTCGCGACCTCGGCGAAGGCGTTGTTGACGCTCCGCTCGTATTGCACCTTCGCCTCTTCCCACTGCGCCACGGCGACGCGGTGCTGGGCTTCGAGGCGCCGCCCCTGCAGCACCGGGCTGAGCAGGCCGCCGCCCAGCGACCAGGCCCTCCCTGCCCCGAACAGGCCCGCGAGCTCGGGCGCGACGCCGCCGAAGGCGCCGGTCAGGCTGATGGTGGGATAGAAGTCGGCGACCGCGACGCCGACGTTGGCGTTGGCCGCGACCAGCTGCTGCTCGGCCTGGCGCAGGTCGGGCCGGCGCCGCAGCAGGTCCGCCGGCAGTCCCGCCGGCACCGCCGGC
>Ga0210384_10003949_pt1 | contig 16801 bp, 17 predicted proteins | sample IncBWH2MmetaG_FD_160574 | JGI IMG/M metagenome (GOLD analysis project Ga0210384, IMG submission 160574) | Forest soil microbial communities from Barre Woods Harvard Forest LTER site, Petersham, Massachusetts, United States - Inc-BW-H-2-M | ecosystem: Environmental > Terrestrial > Soil >...
GCTCTGCTCATCGCGGCCGACCAGCAATTGCAGCGCGAGCGCGCCAAGAATGCCGACCATCGCCAGCACGTAGAACGGATTTTGCCAGGCGGCGCTCAGACTGTGGATCGCGCTGATCACGGGCGGGCCGCTCAGCATGCCGAGCCCGAACAGCGTGGTGGCGATGCCGGCGGCAGCGCCGCGATGGGTCTTGGTGAGCCGCGCGAGATAGGAATACATCGCGACATTGTAAAATCCCTCGCCGACCCCTGCGAGAATCCGCATCACCAGCAAGTCAGCAAGCGCGAAGCCGACCGGCACATAGGCCGTGCACAGCGAGAACATCAGCGCGCCGAGCACGAGCGTCGCGCGTGTACCCCATCGCACCACCAGGAGACCGGCCGGCAGCGCCGTGAGCGCAAGGCCGAAGGTGAAGACCGAAGCAATGAGACTGCTCGAGCCGACCGAGAGCCCGTAAGCGCCGCGCACCTCGACAAGCTCGACCGGGACCACCACGCGATCCCAGGCATAGACGAGGTAGACCACGGCCATCACCAGAAGCGGGGCGGCAACCGCGCTCATCTCTATTGTGCTGGCCTCATCGACCGCCCTGCCATGGACCACTGCCACTTGAAGCCTCCATCCCCGTGTTGTTCTGATCTACGATCTTGCTCCGTTGATAAAATGATGTATCATTTGTGTCCAGATGATAGGTTGATGTATACAACGTAAGTCTAAATGATCGAAAATCCGGACCCGGCTTCGCGGAAGAGCGGTGAGACCCAGGCCAGCGCGGTCTATGCGCGGCTGCGCCATGACGTGATTTCAACCGCGATCGCGCCGGGCCAGAAGCTGCGCGTCCGCGAGTTGTGCGAGCGCTATGGCGTCGGCCTCAATCCGGTGCGCGAGGCGCTCAACCGCGCGACCAATGACGGCTTGGTGCGCCAGAGCGATCTGCGCGGATTTTATGCGGCACCGGTCAGCGTCCAGGATCTCGCCGAGCTGACCAAGGCGCGTTGTCTGCTGGCCGAGGTCTGCCTGCGCGAAAGCATTCTGCACGGCGATGCCGCCTGGGAAGAGGGCATCGTGGTGGCGTTTCATCGCCTGTCGCGCGCGCCGCGCTATGAGCCGGACCAGACCGACGCGTATGCGATCAATCCGGCATGGGAGGCCGCGCATCGCGCCTTTCATCGCAGCCTCGTTGCCGCCTGCGGCTCGTCCTGGCTGCTCGACATGGACGGCCATCTGTTCGATGCCGCCGACCGCTATCGCCATCTCGCGCGCCGCAGCGCGCTCACGGGAACGCCGGCGCGTCCCGACCAGCACCCGGACATCATGCAGGCGGTGCTTGATCGCGATGTGACCAGGTCGGTCGCGCTGCTGCAAGCCCATTATCAACGAACGGCCGAGCACGGCCTGAAAGTACTGGCCCGCGGCTGAAGCGGGATGGAAGAGGAAGCGTCATGTTGATTGCCGATAGTCAAGTTCACATCTGGGCCGCCGAAACCCCGGAGCGTCCCTGGATTCCGCAAGGGATGAAGCGGCTGCAGCACATGCAGCACCGGCTCGAGCCGATCGGCTATGAAGAGCTGAAGGACATGATGGACGCCGCCGGCGTGCGGCGCGCGATGATCTGCCCGCCGACCTGGGAAGGCGATCGCAATGATCTCGGCATCGAGGCGAGCCGCCGCTATCCGGATCGTTTTGGTGTAATGGCGCGGATTCCGTTGCAGCGGCCGGAAGAAGCCAAGCAATGGATCCTCGGCTTCAAGGACGAGCCCGGCGTCAAGGGCGTGCGGCTGACGTTTTCCTTCGAGAACGAGGTGAACTGGCCGAAGGACGGCACCTGGGACTGGTACTGGCCGTTCGCCGAGAAGCACGACATTCCGACCATGCTGCTCATTCCCGACGCCAAGCCGCAACTGACTGAAGTGTTGAAGCGGCATCCCGGCTTGCGCGTTACCGTCGATCACATGGGCATCCGCGGCGGCACCAAGGACGCAGGCGTCGAGCCCTACATCGCGTCGACCGAGGCGCTGGCCCAGTTTCCCAACGTCAATGTCAAGCTCTCCAACCTGCCGAGCTTCTCGACCGAGAAATGGCCCTACGCCAATCTCTATCCCTATATCGAGCGGCTGGTGCGCGCGTTCGGCGCCAGGCGCTGCTTCTGGGGTACCGACCTCTCCCGCATGATCGGCGCCTACGGCATGCATTACGCCGAGGCGGTCGCCTATGTGCAGCAGCTTCCTTTCCTCAATGCCGAGGAGAAGGAGTGGATCCTGGGCCGCGGCCTCTGCGAGTGGCTGCGCTGGCCTGCTTGATCCGCGGGGCCGCATTCCCCGCAGGTGACTGAACTCCGTCGCAATCACGGCGTATACTCTAAGCCGTGATATAAAAACAGCGACGGAGGAAACATCGATGCAGTTGCGGGTCTTTGGGCGCAGTGGGATGCAGCTCTCGGTGCTGGGCTTTGGCTGCGGCGCGGTCGGCGGCTTGATGGTGCGCGGCGATCACGCCGACCAGGAGCGCACCGTGGCGCGGGCGCTCGAAGCCGGCGTGAATTACTTCGACACGGCCGTGCAATATGGCGACGGCGAATCGGAAAAGAATATCGGCCGCATCCTGCAAAAGCTGAAGCCGGCGAATGCCGTCGTCGGCACCAAGGTCCGCATCCCACCTGATGATTACCGCCGCATCGGCGAGGCGATCGCGACATCGCTCGACGGCAGCCTCGGGCGATTGCGCCGTGACAGCCTCGACATCTTTCATCTGCACAATCCGATCACCGAGAAGGAAGGCGGTGCGGCGCTGAGTGCCAACCAGGTGCTTGGCGAGGTGGTTCCGGCGTTCGAGCGTTTGCGCCAGCAGGGCAAGGTCCGCTTCCTCGGGCTTACCGCGGTCGGCGATACCGCGGCGCTGCATCAGGTCATTGACTCCCGCGCCTTCGACAGCGCCCAGGTCGTCTACAACATGCTCAATCCATCCGCTGCCGAAGCCCTGCCGAAAAATTATCCGGCGCAGGATTACGGGCGGCTGTTCGACCATACAAAGGCGGCGGGAGTCGGCGTCGTCGGCATCCGCGTGCTCGCCGGCGGTGCGCTGTCGGGCTCGGCTGAGCGTCACCCGATCGCGAGTCCGCCGCCGGAGCCGATCGGCTCGGCGATGAGCTACGAGGGCGACATCGAGCGCGCGCGGCGCTTGACGGCCCTGGTGAAGGAGGGCTTTGCCGCAAGCCTCACCGAAGCTGCGACGCGGTTTTCGCTCTCTCACCCGGCAATGGGCACGATCCTGGTCGGCATCGCAACGCCCGGGCAGTTTGACGATGCGCTGGCCGCGGTCCAGAAGGGCCCGCTCCCCGCAGCAGCGCTGGAGCGGCTGTCAGCGTTGCGGCAAGGTTTTGCCGGCGAAGCGCGTTAAGGGAGGAATGCTGGTTTGACGTCTGTTTCAACGCCACCAGCCTTCGTCGCCGTCGACTGGGGCACCAGCAGCTTTCGCGGCTGGTTGATGTCGGCGAAAGGCGAGGCGATCGCAGAGAGCCGTGGCGGCGAAGGCATGCTGCACTGTGTGACCAGCGGCTTTGCGCCGGTGCTGCGCCATCACCTCACAAGGCTTGGCGCACCGGATGGAACGCCCGTGTTGATCTGCGGCATGGCCGGCGCGCGGCAGGGCTGGCGTGAGGCTCCCTATCTGAAGACGCCGACACGTCTCGAAGCCCTGCATGAGGGCGCCATCCGAGTAGACGCGCCCGGCGATGTTCGCATCCTGCCCGGCATCGCGCAGGCGCGAGCCGACCGGCCCGACGTGATGCGCGGCGAGGAAACGCAGCTCCTCGGTGTGACCGAGCCTGACTTCACCGGGCTCGTCTGCATTCCCGGCACGCACAGCAAATGGATCAGGATCGAGGGTGGCCATGTCGTCGAGTTCTCGACCTACATGACGGGTGAGCTGTTCTCGGTGATCTCGCAGCACAGTATCCTCGCGCATGCGATCGAGACGGATGGTTCATCGCAAGCCGACAGCGCGCCGTTCCGCGAGGGCCTTGCGGCCGCGCTCGCCGCGCCATCGGGATTATCCGCATCGCTGTTCCGGCTGCGCGCCGCGCAACTCCTTGGTTTCGAGCAGCGCTCCGATGGTGCGGCGCGGCTGTCCGGCCTCTTGATTGGAACCGAGATCGCCGATGCGCGTCATCAATACGGAGTGCAAGCGCTGCGGCTGATCGGGGCAGGGCAGCTTGGCCGCCTTTACGAGGCCGCGCTGAAAGCGCAAGGCTTTGATGTGACCGTCGCCGACGCGGAAGAGGCGTCGCGTTTCGGACTAACCAAGGCCGCCATCAACATTTGGGGAACTCAGTTCTGACATGACGCATCAGTCGATTCCTTGGCCGAAGGTGAAGCGCTCGTTGGTGGCGATCTTGCGCGGTCTCCGCCCCGACGAGGCCGAGGTGATTGTCGAGACGCTGATCGAGAGCGGCTTTGAACTGATCGAGGTGCCTCTGAACTCGCCCGACCCCTTCGTCTCGATCGAGCGCCTGTGCAAGCGCTTTGGCAAGGACGTCTGGATCGGAGCCGGCACTGTCCTCACTGCCAGCGATTGCGCGCGCGTCGCTGATGTCGGCGGACGGTTGATGGTGAGCCCGAACGTCGACGCCGATGTGCTCACGATGGCGCAGGCGCTGAAGATGGTGACCATGCCCGGCGTGTTTACGCCCACTGAGGCGTTTCTCGCCCTGCGCGCCGGAGCATCGGCGCTGAAATACTTTCCCGCCTCCGTTCTGGGGCCGTCGGGCATCGCCGCGCAACTTGCCGTGTTACCAAAGGAGACCGTGGTCGGCGCCGTCGGCGGCGTGTCGGACAAGAACCTTGCCGCCTATACGGCAGCGGGCGTTCGGGCGTTTGGTCTCGGCAGCAGCCTCTATCGGCCGGGCATGACGGCAGCCGCCGTGCGCGAGACGGCACAGGCCTCGGTCCGCGCCTACGACCAGGCGTTGGACGAGGCAGGTCGGATGTGAAAGCTGGATCGGGTAGGGCTCTTTAGCCGGACTTGTTGATTTATATCAAAAAGGACTTCGCGGGGCCGCCCACGCTCGTCCTTCATGACCAACCGTCTGGCAAGCGTTGCACCGGGACTGACGAGGCTCCTGTCCTACAATCTGGCCGAAGATTTTCGGCACGACCTGTTGGCAGGGTTGTCGGTTGCGGCCGTGGCCTTGCCGGTTGCGGTCGCCTACGCACAGCTCGCCGGCTTCGATCCGGCCGTGGGTCTTTACTCCTGCATTCTGCCGCTGGTGGCCTACGCCCTGTTCGGCCCCTCGCGGCAATTGATCGTGAATCCCGATGCTGCCGTGTGTGCGATGATCGCAGCCGCGGTCGCTCCACTCGCGGGTGACAACAGTCAGTTGTACTGGTCGCTTGCGGTGACCATTACATTCCTGGCTGGCCTGTTCTGTATCGCTGCGAGTTTCCTGCGGCTCGGCGCGATGGCAGACTTCTTGTCGAAGCCTATTCTCATCGGATTCCTGAACGGGGTCGCGATCAGCATTATCAGCGGGCAGGCCAGCAAGCTCCTGGGCTTTACGGTCGAAGCCAAACGCATCATTCCGCAGCTGCTCGAAATCTTCGCCAAGCTGTCCCAGATTCATCTTCCCACGCTCGCGGTAGGGTTAGCCTGCCTGACGGTGCTGTTTGCGATGGCGCGCCTCGCGCCGCGCTTGCCGGCTGCATTGATCACCCTGATTGCCGCCGGCAGTGCGGCCGCGCTGTTCGGGCTTGATCGATACGGAGTGGCCATCCTGGGGCCCATTCCCGCCGGCCTGCCGCCGCTTCGCTTTCCGTCATTTGCGCCCGACGATACGCCGTCCTTGCTCGGCAGTGCGGCGGGCCTCGCTCTTGTGATGTTTTCCAGCGGCATGTTGTCGGCGCGCAGCTTTGCGGCGAAGGGCGGCTATGAAATCGACGCCGACCGCGAGCTCGCCGCGTTCGGGGCGGCCAATCTCGCTTCCGCTGTGTCACAGGGCTTTGCCGTCACCGGCGCCGATTCGCGTACGGCCGTCGCCGCCGCCGCCGGCGGCCGCACCCAGGTGACGGGCCTGGTGACGGCCGCGACCATTGCCATTGTCCTCTTGTTCCTGACCGCTCCGCTGCGATACATCCCTATCGCCGCGCTGGGCGCGATGCTGGTCTATGCGTCGTTGTCGCTATTCGACATCCGGGACCTGAAGGAAATCTGGCGCATCGATCGCATCGAGGTGGGACTGGCTGTTATCACCACCCTGGGCGTGGTCGCATTGGGCGCCATCAACGGCATCCTGATCGCCGTCGGTCTCGCGCTGATCCGCTTTGTCCAGATGACGGCACGGCCCAAGGACGAAATCCTGGGTGCCGTCGACGGAATATCCGGCTTGCATTCGATCGAAAGACATCCGACCGCCAGAACATTTCCGGGCGTGATACTCTATCGCTTCGATGCGCCTCTCACGTTTTTCAATGCCGATTATTTCAAAGCGCGGGTGCTCGCTCTTGCCGACACCGCGGGTCCCGGACTGCGCTGGATTGTCGTAGACGCAATTCCCATCAGCCGGATTGACCTGACGGGGTTGTATGCCCTGCGCGATTTGCGGAAGAGGTTAGAGGCGCGCGGCACCGTGCTGATTCTGGCCGGCCGCAGAACCGAGCTCCTCATCTGGTTTCGAGAGGCTGGCCTCTATCGGCCGGAGCACGAGAACTGGTTCTTCCCGACGCTGCGTCAGGCCCTGAAGGCCTCTCAGCGCACGGATAGTGCGGCGGCGGACCAACCGCGGGCCGAAGACCGTGAGCAATGATCGCTGCGCGATCGCGTGTCGGCGCTATCGCGTGCGCGCAGTTCGATGCGCCCGGGCGGACACCGCCGTCCAGATGTGAAGCGCGAACAGCGCGTTGGCGAGGACCGCAAGCAGGCCGATGACATCGATGAGGACGCTCATGATTTCCTCCATTTTGGAAGGGTTTAGAGCGCCGTCTTCCGGGCTTCCGTGATCTACATCACGTGAGGCCTCACCTTAACTATTCTTCGTCCGCACCTGGCGCCTGCCGCAACATGAAATGACCGAAGGCCGAGGCGATGGGCTTGGCGGGATCGTCCTGCCAGGCCTGCGCCTCGAACGCGACGATGCGCCGGCCCTGCTTGACGATCGAGACCCGGGCAAAACTGTCGAGCGCGCGGCCCGAGCGCAGATAGTTGATGGTGAGGCCGATCGGCTTGGGGCGGGCCGGCGCACCGAGTTCGCGCGTGACGCTGACGATCGCCGCCGTTTCCAGGAAGGCGCCGGTCATGCCGCCATGGATCGCGGGCAGGATCGGGTTGCCGATGATCTTTTGCGAGAACGGCATCACGAGGCCGCCATCCTCGCCCATGCGGATGCCGAGAAAGCGCGCGAAAGGACTGCTCGCGAACGGACCGGCTGGATCCTCCGGCGCCTCGCAGGCCGGCAGCGCGCCGTCATTCAGCCTGGTGTCGGCAAGCATGTTGGTGCGGTTCGCACCGACCATGAAGCAGGCGGTCGCGGTGGCGACGGGATCGTCCTCGGATTCCTGGTAGGCCGTTGAACGCACGAAGGCGATCGAGCGGGTGACGCGGTAGCACAGCGAATGCGCCCGGATCGCAAGGCCCGGCGTCGCCGGCTTCTGGTAATCGATGCGCAAATCCAGCGTTGCGATCGCGCTGGTGCCGTCGAGCGCGAGCTGAACGGCCATGCCGCAGCTCTCGTCCAGCATCGCCGTGACCACGCCGCCATGCAGGACGCCGGTCTCGGTATCGCCGACAAACGCCGGACGGTAGGGCAGGCTCGACCATGCTTCCGATGGCGCGGCGCGATCAAGCTGCAGCCCGCTGATATGACCGTAGGTGGAGCGGCGGCGCTGGATCGCCGCGGCCAACGCGTCGAATGCCAGGGGAATGGTGGGGTTCAAGGGTTTTGACATAAGGCCTTGTATCCCAGGAGTTGGGGCATGCGCAAAAAACGCGTGCGCAAGGCCAAGGTGGCGCTAAAATCGGCCACTCGCATTTGCGGGCAGCGGGGCCACGCTGCTTTCCCCCCTCGGATTACCTTATCCCAGCCATTGGAACTCGAGCCATGTCGCATCTCAACATCGGCAATTTCGTCATTGATTGCATTATTGATCTCGAACGGCCGTTCCTTGAGGCGAAAACCTTCTTCCCCGATATGACCGACGACATGCTGGCGCATTGCCGGCGGGTATTGCCCAAAGGCGACCTCACGGCTGAAGGCAAGTTGCAGATGCGCTTCCAGTCGTTCCTGCTGCGGACCGGGCGCCACAACATCCTGATCGACACCTGCTGCGGCAACGACAAGCACCGGCCGGGCCGTGACGACTTTGATCATCTCAACACCGATTATCTCGGTGCGCTGGGGCGGGCCGGGGTCAGGCCGGAGCAGGTCGATTTCGTGATGTGCACGCATCTGCACTGGGACCATGTCGGCTGGAATACAAGGCTGCTCGACGGCAAATGGGTGCCGACTTTTCCGAATGCGCGCTACATCGTTGGCCGCACCGAATATGATTATTGGCACACCCGCTTTCAGCGCGGCGACGAAGGCATTCACCTGATCTCGTTCGAAGACAGCGTCTTGCCGGTGGTCCGCGAGGGCCGCGCGGTCGTGGTCGACGACGATTATGAGCTCGACAAGGGGATCTGGCTCGAGCCTTGCCCGGGTCATTCGCCGGGACATGTGCTGATCAATCTGGCCTCGAACGGCGCGCGGGCGCTGGCCAGCGGCGACGTCATTCATCACCGCATCCAGCTTGCCTTTCCGGAGCTATCGACCATCGCCGATACCGACAGGGCGCTCGCCCGGACCACCCGCACTGCCTTGATCGAGCGCCTTGCCGATACTCCAACCGTCCTGTTGCCCGCGCACTTCCCGCCGCCGGTGTTCGGCCGCGTCGTGCGAAGCGGGCAGGGCTTTGGCTATGCGGCGGTGGATGGCTAGCGCCTAGCTGCCTTCGCCGTCCTGGCCCTCGGGGAAGAACAGGTCCTTCCAGTTCTCCGGCTGGCTCTTCAATTGCCCGATTGTGTACATGAAGTTCACGAACTTCATCAGGTTGCGCGGCGCGGTGGCGTAGATCATGCGTGGATCTTGCAGGATTTTCTGGATCGTCTCCACCGGCGTCTTGGTGTCGTGCGCCTCCTCCAGATAGATGCGGGCGGTCTCCGTAGGGTTACTGTTGATCAGCTTGATGGCGCGCTCGATCGCACAGCGTTCGGCCTTGATCGATTGCGGGTTGGCGTCATGGAAGCGCGCCGTCGTCGTCACCACCACGACGGTGGCCGGCCCGCCCATGATGTCGTAGGAGCTGGCGATCCGATGCACCTTCGCATCCGCCTGTTCCTGGTCCTGGAACGGCGGTACACTGAAATGGCTGTTGACGGCGCTGGAGCCGGTCAGCATCGCAACCGTCGCATCGGCGGGGCGCATCGCCACCGTGAGCGCGTCGAGATGCTGCGGATCGTTGAAGGTCTGCTGCGCCGCCATCTGCAGCATGATGGCCTGCGGCGAGACCTTGACCGCGGGCACGGCGATGCGATCGTCCGGGCCGAAATCCTTCAAGGTCTTGATCTTGGGATTGGTGGTGATGAGGTCGTTCGGCACGGCGCTTTCAGCCGAGACCGCCTTCACCTTGCCATGGGTCGCGACCCAGAGCGTCGCCAATTCGGTGACGCCGCCGCTGGTGAAATCGAGATTGCCCGACAGCAGCGCGTCGGTCTGCGCCGAGCCGGTGAGCTCGAACCACTCGACCTTGGTCGATCCCATGCCCTGATCGGCGAGGCAGGCCTCGAGCAGCTTCTCGTGCTTCATCACCAGCGTCGGCAAATGCGGCATGCCGGCCTGGAAGCCGTGGTGCAGCGTCGCGGGCTCGGCAGCGGCGGGCTGCACCGCCAATAGCGCGGCGATCGCAGTCAGGCTTGCAAGGGGGCTCACAAGGCGTCTCATGGAAAATCCTTTCCGGCTCTTTGCGGCCGTGTTGCAGTTATTTCGAATCATGACTGAAGGCCCCAGCGCATGACGGTGCGCTTCTCGATGACCTTGAAGATCAGGTTTTCGACGAGAAGGCCGATGGCGATCACCGTGAGCAGGCCGGCGAAGACCGCGGGGATATCGAGCGAGTTCTTGCGCTCATAGATGAACCAGCCGAGTCCGCCATTGCCGGAGCTGACGCCGAACACGAGCTCGGCCGCAATCAGCGTGCGCCAGGCAAAGGCCCATGCGATCTTGAGGCCCGTCAGGATATTGGGGAAGGCCGCGGGGATCAGGATTTTGCGAATATAGCGGATGCGGCCGAGATTGTAATTCTGGCCGAGCATCCTCAACGTGCGCGAGACCGACAGGAAGCCCGAATGGGTGTTGAGCGCGACGGCCCAGACCACGGAATGCGCGAGCACGAAGACGAGGCTGCCGGTGCCGAGCCCGAACCAGATCATCGCGAGCGGCAGCAGCGCGATCGCCGGCAGCGGATTGAACATCGCGGTGAGGATTTCAAGGAGATCAGTGCCGAGACGGAAGCCCACCGCAAGGCAGGTCAGCACCGTCGCAATGCCGATGCCGAGCCCATAGCCCATCAACAGGATGCGCAGCGACACCCAGACGCGGCTGATCAGCACGCCATTGGCGATATTGGTCACCATCGCCTCGATGGTCGAGCTGAAGGTCGGAAACAGCAGCTCGTTGTCGACATAGCGCGCGTAGATTTCCCAGATGATCGCGAGCACGACCAGGAGGAACAGCTTGCGCAGGCCCGACATGTTGTAGAGCTGTTCGGCGATTGGTAGCGAGCGGCGGATCACGACCTTGCCGCCGGCGCCGGTCGGCGTGCGGTAGATGTCCTGGCGCGGCGCGAGTTGGGCGATCGACACGTCAGTCATGAGCGTCCTCATCCGCATGCGAGCCGCCGAACAGCATGGTATTGATCTTGCGTTCCAGCCGGACCGGCCAGTCCGGCGCGTCGCTGTCGGCCGGCGGGCTGTTGAGCTCGGCCACGACCTCGCCGGGGTGCGGCGACAGCAGCAGGATGCGGTTGCCGATCTTGATCGCTTCCGAAATCGAATGGGTGACGAACATCAGCGTGAAGCGGGTGTCGGCCCAGAGCTGCAACAGCTCTTCCTGCATTTGCCGTCGCGTGAGGGCGTCCAGCGCGGCGAACGGCTCGTCCATCAGGAGGATGTCCGGCTCCATCGCCATGCCGCGCGCAATCGCGACGCGCTGCTTCATGCCGCCCGAGAGCATGTGCGGGTAACTGTCGACGAATCGGGTGAGATGCACCTTCTCGATATATTGCATCGCCTTGTCGCGTGCGGCGGCGCGGCCGAGCTTGCCGGTCTCCACCAGCGGGAACATCACGTTTTCCAGCACGCTCATCCATGGCAAGAGCTGGTCGAATTCCTGAAACACCATCATGCGGTCGGGGCCGGGATTCGTCACCCGCTTGCCGCGCAGGCTGATCTCGCCCTCGGTCGGCTCGAGATAGCCGCCGACTGCCTTGAGCAGGGTCGACTTACCGCAGCCGGACGGCCCGAGCAGCACGAAACGGTCGGAGGATTTGATGCTGAAATCCACCCGGTAGGTCGCGGTGACGAGCTGCTGGGCCGCCGCGTATTGCAGCGTGACGCCGCGGACCTCGAGCAGGGTTTCCTGGGGTAGATACGCAACCGCGTTGCCGCGGGATGCTTCACGCATGCTGACACCAGCCATCGTTTTCATCGCTGTCTTTTCCCTGCGGCGGCATAATCCATGATCCGCCGCTTCAGTCCTGGCCGGGCTGCGCTGCGGACGAGGTTCGCCAGATCGTTCTGGTCCGAGGCTGGCAATGCCAGCTCCAGGATCAGGCCAAAGGCTTCCGGCTCGATCGGCGTTTCCTCGCGCGCGAGCCGGTCGAGCCGCCCGGCGCGCTCCTCGCTCGCAACGATCTCGCTCACAAGCCCGCTCGTCGTGGCCGCGGCGGCATCGACCGCCTTGGCCGAGCGCAACAGAGCGAGCGCCGCGTCGATGCCGACGCGGGCGGCAAGGCGCCCCGAGCCAAGCACCAGGCCGAAATTCGTGCCGGGAAATCGGAAGGTGGTATCGGGCGCGGCGAAACGATGCTGGCAGGCGCAGAATAAATCCGCGCCGGCGCCGAAGGCACGGCCATGGGCCAGCGCCACCGTATGATAGGGGGCGCGAAACAGACGTTGCAGCAGCAGTTCGATGCGCACGAAGCGCAGCAACAGGCTGCCATCGGTCTCGGTGTCGATGTCGGAAAGATCAAAGCCACTGCAAAAGCTTGGACCTGTGCCTTCCAGCACCAGCATTCTGGTGGCGGTCGGGTCGATGTCGTCGAGGACGTCATGCAGCGCCTCGACGGTCGCGACATCGAGCGCATTGTGCCGGCTAGGGCGGTTCAGCGTCAGCGTGACGCGGTCCGGCGTACGCGCGACAAGCAAAGGCTCCGAGGTGATGTCGGAACGCACCTCAGCCGTGGCGGTCATGCCCGATCCTTCACGGCCTGCCGCCGGCGTGAGCCGTCTTGTTCTTGGGTGCCGGGGGTGCGCAGCGCCGCAAGAAGCGTCGTGATGTCGCTGACGCGCTCCAGCTCCCTGCACATTTCGATCGTCCTGGCGATACTGGTCTCGTTGATACTCTCGCGCGTGCAGGTCGCGAATTTCGCTTCGACGCGGCGGGCCTGGTGCGCAAGATCGGTCTCGGCACGGCTGGCGTCGCCACTCGCTGAAAGCGTGCTGCCGTCACCGAGATGCGCATCGATACGGGCGTTGGCGCGTTTGACGCCGGCGTCGCCGGCGACGCGAATCCGCTCGCGCAAATCGACCACCTTGAGATCATCGCGGGTGGCGGCGGAAAAACTTTCGCCATCGGCAAGGTCGTAGCCAAGAAGCGCGAGCGCCACCGCATGGCGGATGCTGAACTTCGCCTCCAGGGGCGTCGAGGGAGCGGCGATGTTGCAGACCGACATATATTGCGGCTCGACGCTGACATCGAGATTTTCGGGCAGACGGCCCTTCAACTGCTCCTTCAGACGCAGTGCGCTTTCGATCGGCGCATGCGTGCCGTAGCAGGAGGCGTGGAACTTGAACATGATGACGCCGGTGTGGAAGTAGTCCCGATCGAGCGCACCATGCGAATTGAGCGCGGCAGCCATCCGCTCCAGCGAGTCCTCGCCGCCTAGCATCGCGGCAAACCCGTCGGCACACTCCAGCGCATCGCTGCGGCTGGTAAAACCCTCGCGCGCCAGTGCGGCGGCGGTCAAACCCTGGGAGGCGGCGTGGCCTGCATGCAAAGGTTTGCACATGGTGCCGAACGACACCCGAAGCCCGGCGGCCTGCGTCGCTGCGATGCCGAAGGCGTGTTGCATCTGCTCGACGGTCAGGCCCAGGAGATGGCCCGCGGCCGCGGTGGCGCCGAACATCCCGAAGGTCGCCGTGTTGTGCCAACCGCGCTTGTAATGCGCCTCGCCCATCACGGCCGCAATTGCGCTCTGCACCTCGACGCCGGCGACAAAGGCTGTGATCAACGCCTTGCCGTCACGCCGGTCGCGTTCGGCAACGGCCAAGGCGGCCGGCGCCACGGGCACGGAAGGATGCGTGCGCGAGAGCAGGTGCACGTCGTCGAAATCGAGCGCATGGGACGCGGTGCCATTGACCAGCGCGGCCTGGCTCGCGCTGACCTTGCGCCCCGATCCGACCAGCGTCGCGGCAGGCTCGCCGCCCTCGGCCTCGACCACGCGCGTCAGCCTGTCGACCAGCGGGTCCTGCCAGCCGGAGAGCGTCACCCCGAGCCAATCCAGGATGGAGTGGCGGGCACGGACCACAATGTCCTCAGGCAGGTCGGCAAAACGCAAGCCGCAGGCGCGCTCGGCGAGGGCGCGGGTGAAAGGTGGTGGGGTTGAGATCGCGGTGCCCCGGCTCATGGCATCCTCCCAAGTTCGTTCCAATATTTGGAACGATGTATTAATTATTGCGATACTGTGCTGAAGCATCGAACGAGTCAAGCGCACTGAGGGCGGAGAAAAATCTGCCAAATGTCCCGCTTTGTTGACTCGGAAAAAACAGCGGCGTATCTAATTATGAAACATCGTTCTATTATTTAGAACGAGCAGGATTTTCGCAGCAGGGCGGCTGATGGACAAGACGCTGGTCAAGGGTTTCGCGGTGCTGGAGGCTTTGGTGCGCAGTGACGTGCCGCGCGGCGTCGCCGACCTCGCGCGCGAGATGGATCTGCAGAAGAGCAATGTCCATCGCACGCTGCAGACGCTGCAGAATTGCGGCTACGTCTCCTCAAAGGGCGGCCTTTATTCGCCGACCATGAAAATCTGGGAGCTCGGCAGCCTCGTCATCGGCCGGCTCGACATCAAGCAGGTCGCCGGCCCCGTGCTGGCGACGCTGACGCGCCAATCCGGCGAATCCGTTCATCTCTCGCTGCTCGACCGCGGCGAGGTCATCTATATCGACAAGCTCGAAGGCACCCATCCGGTGCGCGCTTATTCGCAGATCGGCGGACGCGCGCCGTGCTTCTGTGTCGCGACCGGCAAGGTGCTCTTGGCCTATCAGGCGGAGGATGCCGTGCATCGCGTCGTAGCCAGCGGGCTCACGCGCTACACCAGCAAGACCATCACCGACCGCGCCTCGTTGCAGCGCGAACTCGTCAAGGTCCGCGCCAATGGTTATGCGATCAACCGCGGCGAATGGCGCGAGGGTGTGTGGGGCGTGGCCGCGCCGATCCTGGATGCGTCGGGCACGGTGACGGCGGCACTCGGTGTCTCCGGCCCGGCCAACCGCTATCAGCCCAAGGCGCTGCGCACGCTGATTCCGCTGGTGTGCGCGGCGGCAAGAGATGTCTCGATCCGAATGGGAGCGCCAATGCAGCTTGAGGGAGTGCCGGCATGACAGATCTGCTGCAGGGAGTTCGTGTCATCGAGTTCTGTCACGTTGCGGCTGGCCCCTTCTGCGGCATGCTGTTTGCCGACATGGGCGCCGACGTGATCAAGGTCGAAAGCCCCGATGGCGACAGCATGCGGCAATGGCCGCCGCTGCGTAACGGCTTTTCCGAGAACTTTGCCTCCGTCAACCGCAACAAGCGCTCGGTCGTGCTCGATCTCAAGAGCGAAGCCGGCAAAAGCGCCGCGCGTGCGCTGATCCGCTCGGCCGATATCGTGATCGAGAACAACCGGCCGGGCGTGATGGATCGGTTGGGCCTTGGTTATGCTTCGTTCAGGGAAGAAAAGCCGGACCTGATCTATTGCTCGATCTCCGCGTTCGGGCAGAGCGGGCCGCGCGTCAATGAAGGCGGCTTTGATCTGACCATCCAGGCGCTGTCCGGGATCATGAGCGTGACCGGCGAGCCGGAAAGCGCGCCGGTCAAGTGCGGCGTTCCGGTCTCCGATTTCAGCTCGGGGCTCTATGCCGCTTTCGCGGTGATGAGCCTGCTCCATGCCGTGCGGCAGGGGCGTGCGCAGGGGCAGCACATCGACATCGCCATGTTAGGTGCCTCGCTCGGCATCGCCGCGCTGCAGACCAGCGAATATTTCGGCAGCGGCCGCGATCCGGCGCGTCTCGGCTCCGCCCATCCGCGCAACGCGCCGTATCAGGCATTCCGCGCGGCCGACGGTTATTTCGTCATGGCGGCCGGTAACCAGAAACTCTGGCGTTCGGTTTGCGAAGTCATCGATCGGCCGAACCTGTTCGACGATCCGCGCTTTGCGACCACGGCGCTGCGCGCGCAGAACCAGGCGGCGCTGTGCGATCTGCTCGAGGAAATTTTCGCGGACCGCTCCGTCGCCTCCTTGATCGAGGCCTTCACCGACGTCGGCGTGCCCTGCGGCCCCGTCAATTCCTATGCGAATGCGCTCACCGATCCCCAGGTCGAGCACATGGGCTGGGTGCGCGACGTCGATCTGCCGAGCGGCGAACGGGTCAAGAGCTTTGGCTCGCCGATCATGATGTCGGGCAAGAGCGCGGAGATCAGGCGCGGGCCGCCGGCGCTCGGCGAACACACCGACGAAGTGCTGCGCGAAATCGGTTACGCGAAATAACACATAAGGAGAAACGCGATGTCTTTGGCCCGGCTGAAAAAATTCGTCACCACCATGACGCGGATCGCCGATACCGCCTCCGATGACGATACATGGCTGCGCGCGGCGCGCCCGGTGCTTGGCGAGCTCGTCGCGGTCGATGATTGGTTGCCGGATGCTTATGCCGCCCCCGACAAGCAATATTACCGGCAGTATCTCCTGCACTGCGATCCGCTCGAACGTTTCTCCGTTGTGAGTTTTGTCTGGGGACCGGGCCAGTTCACCCCGATCCACGACCACACCGTCTGGGGCCTGATCGGCATGCTGCGCGGCGAGGAGATTTCGACTCCCTACCGCGCGGGCAAGGAAGGCGGCATTGACATCAGCGGCGAGCCGACGCGGCTGGTGCCGGGGCAGGTCGAGGCCCTGTCACCAAGAGAAGGCGACATCCACCAGGTCAAAAACGCTTTCGACGATCGCGTCTCGATCAGCATCCACGTCTATGGCGGTAACATCGGCGCGGTTCGGCGCCATGTGTTCCAGGCCGACGGCACCATCAAGCAGTTCATCTCCGGCTATTCCAATGGCGCGGTGCCCAATCTCTGGGACCAGTCGCTGGCAGCCTGAGCAACGATTCAAAAAGATCAAGAAAAGGGAGAGTGCCAGTGAGCGCGTCCGTCATCGATAGCCGCCTGTTCAGGGATCAATTCGGCACCGAGGCCATGCGTCGCATCTTCAGCGACGAGAACGTGGTGCAGAAATGGCTCGAT
>Ga0210384_10003950_pt1 | contig 16800 bp, 17 predicted proteins | sample IncBWH2MmetaG_FD_160574 | JGI IMG/M metagenome (GOLD analysis project Ga0210384, IMG submission 160574) | Forest soil microbial communities from Barre Woods Harvard Forest LTER site, Petersham, Massachusetts, United States - Inc-BW-H-2-M | ecosystem: Environmental > Terrestrial > Soil >...
CTTCTTTTCAGCGCCGATAACTCTGGCAACCTGCTGGCCCTCGATCCGACCACCGGCAAGACCCTTTGGCACTTGAACGCTGGAGGCCGCATGCAGGCTTCGCCAATGACCTATGAACTTGACGGCCGACAATACCTCATTATCGCGGTGCACAACATTCTCTACGCCTTCGCCCTGCCCGCGTCCATCTCTACTCACTGAACGGACGCCCGGAACAATGCGGAATTTGTGCAACCTGCGATTCCTTAAGAACCGAAGCCGGCAGGTGACCCGCAACTGTTTCCACGGCTTTTCCCAATTCCAGATCCCGTACACCACCTTGTTCGGCAAAGGGAATGCGAGCTGATGCGCGAGCATACACGCCTGCCCGCGATGGTTGGCTAGTTGAGAAAGGATGTAGCACAGCATTTCCAGGCAAAGCGGCCATAACCAGCGCCTTGTTCTCCTCAAGGAAAATTCCGAGCCGTGAATCAAACTCCGTACGCGCCTCAACAGGAGCCTCCGCGTACAACTCTTCCCGCGACGCACGCCGCCAATGGTCAACGGCTCGATTCTTGACCACCGCGATGAGCCAACCTGGAAGCCGCTTCTGGTCGATTTTGTCCCAGTTACGATACAGCTCCAAAAACGCCTCGCTCGTCAGGTCCTCTGCCAGCTCACGTTTCCCCAGGCAATGAATGGCAAAGCGAAACACGGCGCCAAAATGATGCCGATACGTTTCCTCGAACCCATCCATAGCGTATACGTCTATGTGGCACCAATAGGAAGAAGCCGCTGGAATTTCGCTGAGTATACTTCATCTTTGCCCCTCAATCTCAACCTCAGCCCAGGTGAGTCTTGATTAGGTTGGTCGCTCGAGTGTTGACCGAAGGAGCCCGGCCAATCGTTACTTGCGCTCTTGGCCTAGCCCTTGCGCACCTCCATTGCGAACGGATCGTCCAATAGCGGATCGAATGCGAAGCGAAGAGCGTTTCCAACATCGTCCCGGCAAACCAGCGGCCAATACCTGTACCGACGAAATAGTGCCGGTTGCCACTCGAGTTCACAGGGTTTTGATCGCGGGAGCATCTGGCCGTACAGTGGATTTCCACTCCAAGATCCTGGCTTGCGATCCATCGGTTAGCACCAGTTTTTCCACCACCAGTTCACCTTCAAGCACTTGAATGGTGAGGTTCTGGACATCCAGCACAATCGTGCCAAAGCTGGATGCCGTAGAAAAAAAAGTCTTGAATGGCCGGACACTCAGCTGGGGGCCAAACCAGAGAGTGCGCTGGACGGCTGAGTAGCGGAACCCTGCCAGTGCGCCAAGCAATGAATAACTAGCCATCGCGCGAGCGTAATAATTGCCGCACTCATATTCATTCCAGGGGTTGCGAATCCGGCCGTCATAGCGGCTGCGCAAGGCCTTAACGATGGTCAATCCCTCTTTGACGAAGCCTTCGGCGACGAGGTGCGCGGCCACTTGGTATTCGATGCCGGTCCAGACTTCGTCTGAGTAGACGAACGGCAACGTGGGCTTGCCGCCCCGGGGCCAAGTGCACAAGAGCAAGCCGGGCTCGTGTCCCATGGCATAGCCGGGACGTTGTGCGTTGGCATGCTGGCTGAGGTCGGTCTTGAAATTGTTCTTGAAGATGGCGTGCAGGGTTTTCCGAACCATTTCCTGGTTCAGTGAAGTATCGATTCCGTAGTTTCGAGCCATCCAGGCACCGATGGCGCCGTCCGAGAGGCATCCGTTTCCATACTGGTATTTCGGGCCTTCGCGTTTCAAAAGTCGCTGCATTTCGCTGCTGGCATCGTCCACCTGGGCGACCATGGTGGCAAAGGAAGTGTCCCGCAGCTCCGTGTATTGCACTTTCTGCTGGAAATACTCGCCATTAAAGAGTTGCTCTTCCATAAAGCGTGCACAGCGATGGGCCAGCTCGCCATAAAAGGAGGCGTCCTCCGCTTGACCGAGAGCACCAGCCATCTGCCACATTGCTGAGAGAGCACCCAGATAGATGCTGGTGCACATGCCGTCCGGTCCCCAGAACTCAATATCGTAGGTATTGTGATGCGGCTCAAAGAGGCCTCCGCGGTGATCCGGATCCCAGGTGCGAATGCAGTAGTCCAGGCTGTGTTTCGCCAAGGGATACATTTTCTTAAGCCAATCGAGGTCCCCGGAAATCTGCCAGTCGCGAAAGAGCTTCATGATCCCGCCCAACTGCCCGTCCGAGGCGGCGTGAAAGTCATGTTTCACCTGTCCTTCGGGGAGCGCAGAGCGAAACGTAACGTGGCCATTTTCATCCATGGAGCGGCACAATTCCGACTCGCGCAGTGTGCGCTCCAGGCGGGGGTAAAGGTGAGGAAAGGCTTGCGCATAATTCCAGACGTGCGTGCAGGACCCATGGCAACAGCCACCATCGGGGAAGCATCCTTCCCAGCACCAAAGATCGCCATTTTCCAAACGCAGGACGGTGGGAGACTTGAGGATGGCCAAATTTGCGGAGACAGCATCCAGCACGTACGCCGGCAAGGTGGAGGAAAACAGGGCTTCTTTGAACGCAACAGTCCGTGCTCGCAATGAAGCGTAATGCTCGTCAACGTAAAGGGCTATTTCGCGGGCATCACTCCAAAGCGTGGCGTAGTAGGGGCGCCAAAGAGGAGGCTTTTCTTCGGGAAAAGCGCGGCACCCTGCCGCTCCTTGGGCCTCCGGAAGCGGAAGCCCACCGGCTTGTTCGTAACAATTCGGGAAATGCCAGGTGATGACGATGGGGTGGGATTGCGATTCCCCCGGCGCTAAGACGCCCTCAAGCAAAACCGAGCACCCATTCCGCCCGCTCGTATCGATCTTGTTGGATCCTTCATTGGCAGAGAATTCTCCTGTAGAGACTTCGCGCCAGAGCGCCGACAGTGAGTCAAATTCCCAGCCCGGGCTACGCAGCCACATGCCCTTGATGCGGGGTTGACCGCCTATAGCGAGCAGTGAAGCGCTGCCAAAGCTTTCGGCATTGGGCTTTTCCAAACTGTGCAGAAACACGCCGCGGCCAGGAATCACGGTATTGAGACTATTCGATTCCTGTCCCCCGCATCCTGGAGCTAGATGGGAAAGATGGTAGGAGAATTCATACTCGACGGGATGCGCTGAAGCATTGTGAAGCGTGTATTCCAGGATGGCGCAGGGTATCCCGGAGTTCTTGTCGTCGAGCGGGACAAAAGGGTTCCAGGCGTTCAGCGTGACCTGCAACGGCACGGATGAATCGCTGATCTTGGCTTCCCCAAAGGGATATTCTCCCTTGAAGATGCACTTTTCAAAACGCGGGAAACCTTCGAATCCTCCGCGGCGGTATCCCTCTCCCTGGAGGCCCTGGTCGTAAATCTTAAGAACCGGGAACGGTCCCTCGACAAGTTTGGTGACTGGAGAAGCCCCCTTGATATGGAGGATGGCGAAAGCAGCTTTGGAAGGAGCGAAGCCGTTGGGTAAAGCTGTCGTGGAAGGATGATTTCCAATCGAAAAATCCTGCAATCCGCCGTACCCATTCAGGCAGATGCAGCCGGCTCCGATTCCTCCCAATGGCATCGCGATCTGGGCGGCTTTGTCGCCGGTAAAAGTGCGCTGCGTCCCACGTAAGAAAAGCTCTTCCGATGAATAGGGAAACACTCCCGGATCCGTCGTGGAAGCATTTATATCTGGTGTAATCGCTGGGTTGCCGGCCAGAGGTACCGCGGCGCCCAGAGCGGCGGTAGAAGTGGCTACCAAAAACTCTCTGCGAGTGGGCTTGTCAAGGGGCGACATGGAACCTCCTCCCTAAATCAGCGTTCAAGCCGAACCTGCTTGCCGTGGATGCGACATGGGCAGCATATCCCGGATGGAGCTCTAAGATCGATGGCAGTGCAGCGTGACATCCTCTCAATGCGTCGGAGTGAAAGGCGCTAACGTTAGCTCACACAGGCGTGCACCAGCGGCAGGATGGCAGAGTCAATCGCACATTCTGGTCGACACCATGATTCACGACCTTCGTTCAGCGACAATATTGTTGCCCTTGATCCTCGCAGAAGTGTTTATCTGTGGAGTCATATTGACACCTGCCCATACAGTGACCATGTGCCACTCTGGGCTTAGTCTTACGTTAGCCGTCTCCTGTCGACAATCCATGCGAAGCAAGGCAAGCACCCTACCTCGCAAGCAGCCGGCCACAAATTGCGAGAGGAGCAGCTGGCTCGTGAGTACGCGCTCCGGAAACCCTAGGAGTTGCCTAGGGCACGAAGTTTGCAGCCACGGCCCCCCCGGACACGATCTAGTTAAACGGGTGGTCGCCTGCCGCGGCCAAAGCATCGCGCGCGATCAATCCGAAATCCTTGGACTTCGCAATGCGCGCGAGCTCTCTGAGATGCTCCCGACCCATGCTTCCCTTGTCAGCCTTCATCTCGATTCCTCCCAGCGCCAGCCGAGCCTCCAGTTGGTAGCCCAGATAGCCCTGCCTGATCGCGTCTCCGAGAGCGCCAACCAGGCTTGACTTTGCCTGGTCCACTTTCCCTGTGGCGGCCAAAACGCAGTCTGCGGTGATCGCAAATCTGAAGCTCACGCCGCGATTTTGGCTTTTGGCCGCTAGAGTTGACGCACTCTCGACGGCCAGTTGAGCATCTGCAAATCTGCCCTGCTCAAGCAATGACTTGGCTAGCACGGAGGCTGCGATCAATTCATCATCGGCTTGGCCTTCCTGGCGAAACTGGTCTCTCGCTTCGCGAGCGGAGCTCTCAGCTTCTGCCGGGCGCCCTTCTGCGATTGTCAGATCCGCGAGGGCCAGCCTGCTTTCGGCCGCGGTTGCTTTCTCGCCGATCTCGGTTCGCATCGCCAGGGATTCGCCGTAAGCCTTCCGCGCCGCGGCAAAGTGTGCTTCCTTGACGAGGATGTCGCCTAGGCCAAACAACGCGTATGCGGATACACTTCTGTTACCGGTCGGCTGCGTCACTGCCAAGGCTTGTTGAAAAATTTGCTGGGCGCCGGCAAGATTGCCTTCGTCATCCAACAATAGACCGAAATTACCGAGTGCTCTTGCCTCGCCATCCTTATCGTCAATCTCCCGGTATTTGCTCAAGGCTTCGCGGTACCCGGTATTGGCTTCCCGGAGACTTCCCTGAAGATAGACGAGATCCGCGATATTCATCAGCACCGTTGCCACGCCTTCGTCATTGCCGATGCCTCGGAATATCGGCAGGGCTTCCTGCCAGATTTTCTTGGCCACGCTGAGGTCGCCTTGCTGGTAGTGGACAATGGCAAGGTTGTTCAGTTCCTTGCCTACGCCATTGCGGTCGCCCACGGCCTCATAGATTTGCTTCGCGTTTTGGCACGCGGCGATGGCCTCATTGGTTTGGCCCATATTAAGCAACTTCGCGCATCTGGAGCCCTGGGCCAATGCGACGAGTAGCCGCTCACCGAGGGAGGATCCTTTTTTCGCCGCTCGGTCGGCAGCCGCCACTGCGCTTTTATAATCGGAAGTGGAGATCACAGAGGCCTCGGCCCAGTCGATTCTTGGGTCGGCTCCCAAGGGCAGAGGAAGTTTGCGCAGCGATTCCAGAGTGTTTGCCAGGTCTTTCGTTTTTCCTGCCCAATCCTGCACTCGGGCAAGACTCAGCCCGTAGTCCAGGCTATCCGGGAAGAAAGCGAAGAGAGCCTGATAAACGCCAATCGCTTTGTCCCATTGCTTCTCCGTTTCCCAGTATTGGCCTTCAACTGACAAGCGGTCTTCACGGGATAGGTTTCCCGACACTCTAAAAGCCAGTGTAGATTCCTCCTTGGCCCTTCCGTCGTAGCCAAGGGCTGACCAGGCAGCAGCGAGTGCAGAGTGGGCCAAAGGGTAGCCCGGCTCGACTGCAACCGCCTTAACCAAGAGATCGCGAGCAGCAAGCGCATCAAAGACCCGCAATTTGGCAAGGCCTTCCGCATAAAGCCGCGCAGCTTCCGAATTCGACGGCGCAGAAGCGCGAACACCAGCAGCTTGGTCCGCGGACACTGCTTCCACGCCAAGCTTCCCCCGCAGCTGTACTCCAGCCCGCGAAACCAGATCGAACAGCTCAGTCTCACTTCCGGTGGCGGCAACTTCAGCGATCGTTTCTCCCGACGCGGCCTCTTGGAGCCGCAGATCCACGCGTATGCGCCCGTTCGACTTCTGTCCTAAAGCTGTGTAAGAGCCGAGGACCACCACGTCGCTTCCAAGGTTCGCTCGGATACGAGCGAGCGTCTCGGCGCTATACCCATCTGCGGCAACAAGGCCGAGGTCAATTCTCGCCTGCGCAACTTTTTCACCAGGAACGGCCCGCATCTGCCCGCCGGCAGCTAGCTCGGTCGCCAGCATCTCGCTAAGTGCGGTAGACAGCCATGCCTCATCCGGTCTGCCGGAAAGATTCTTCAACCCCAAAACCGCAAAGGAACGACGCGGCTTGACCGCCACCGAGGGTCTAGTGGTTTCGCTAGCAGCGTCTCGCGCTCTTCTGCGTAGGCTCTCCCGCAATCTGGCGGCTGGCCAGATTGCGAGGATCACTACCATCACCAATGCAAGTCCCAGAGCACGCAACCTCCAGCCCCTTAGACGAACGCGCGGGGCAGCGGCAGGAGAGCGTGGGACGTCACTAGCAGAAACGTTGACGGGTGAATCGGTCTGCTCAGGCCTGAATGGTTCCTGCCCTTCAACCGTGGCGATGAACTTGTATCCGCGACGCCCGACCGTGGCCACGAAGCGAGGACTGTCGGCGGCGTCGTTGAGGGCTTGGCGCAGTTTGTTGATGGAGGCGTTCAGGCTGTGGTCAAAATCGACGAACGTGTCGGCGGGCCAGAGGCGGTTACGGAACTCCTCCCGCGTGATCACTTCGCCCGGGCGTTCGAGAAGAATCTGAAGAATGTCAAACGGGCGGTCCTGGAGCTTGATCCGCATCCCGTTCTTGCGGAGTTCCGCCCCTGCAAAATCGGCCTCGTAAGGTCCGAAACGTACTGGTCCCGTGGTCCGTGAGGCATGCGGCATGGCAGCGAAGTAGTCGAAGTCTAGCACGGGAAGGACGAGCCGCAATCGTCTTCGTCAGCCTGTCGAATTCGAAGCGCAAGTCATCCTCTGACAGTGGGTTAGATGGTGACTCGTAGATGTCCGCCACATGCGCCGCAGAGCATTGACCGCCGAACAGGTTGGCCAGAAAGTCGCCAAGGGCAGCAAGGTTGCGACGGGCAATCGAAGCCAACCAGTTGCAACGAGTAGTGCAAGAGGAGGACAAAAATGAAGCGATTCTCAAACCAGCAGTCAGCGGCACTTGAGTTTTGCATGTCGAAGCTGCCGGGGATCGCGCTTGCGGCTGCCGTCGCTGTGGCGTTGATGCTGCCGGCGGGGCTCCGGGGTCGCTCAGGTACAGAGTGCCGCGTCGCAAGCTCTGGCAGTTCCGCCAAGTTTCAGCTTGGTGGGGCTGGCGCTCAATCAATCGCTGCGAATTAATGTTGTGGCGCCCGCCGCGCAGCCAGGGTTTCCGCCGGACCCGTGTTCCGCAACCCGTGAGGCCGCTACTAGCCCAAAGCACTTGCGCTAGAGCGCAGCAATCTTCAGTAGAAGGCAGCAAGACTGGGAGGAAACACACATGACTTGGAAAGTTTCCTATCTACGAGCAGTGCTCACGCTCAGTTTTGTTCTTACGGAGCCCGTGGGAAAGGCTCAGCAAACCAACACACCCGAGCGCGTGGGCCAGACTTCGCAGACCCACACGGCGACAACCCCAAAGAAGCACGCCGTACATCCTCGGTCTGGAAGCGCAGTAAATCTGCCAGCCAATGCGGTGACGAGCCAGGCCGTGCCCTTTAATGGGAGCGTAGGCACAGTGCCACACACGCCTTTTACCGTCACAAAGCAAGTCAATTCATCGTCCCCACAATTGGCTCCAGCAGGAAGCGGGAAGAAGGGGGCCACGAATGGCGGGGCGAGTGCAGGGCCGCCTGGTTTCAGCGATCTCATAGGAGTGTCTCAGAGTAAAGACGGAAACGTAAGCGATATGCGGGCCGGCTCCGACAAACAACTGCAAATCGTCGCAATGGGGCAACCGGCCAGCGGCTCGCGCGTCGGCACACAAGTCGCCACCGCACCGGCCAACGCCGTTCAAGGAACTCCCACCAATCCACCGAAGCGTAAGAAGGCAGCCGCACCGCGACACCAGCAGTGGCTCGTGAAATTCGCAGCAAGGGGAGGAGAAAAATGAAGCGTAAGAACCTTTTGTCCGCCATCAGGTTGATGGCGATTCTGCGGTCATTCGTCCCATTGCCGTTAGAGCGCCGCAATCTCAAAGGCGCCACACGGCTGGAAAGTGCCGGCAAAAGACATCGTAGAGCAATCATGGAATGCCTGGCCGAGGGAGTCGTCAGGTCGTGTAACTCCCTGCCACCGTTGTTTGCCGCCGTAATGCAGATCCGAAGGATATGCAGCATGGTTGTGCTGACACTCGGGACTGCGGTGATGGGCGCGACGCCGCTGGCCGCCCAAAGCGGCTGCCAGGTAGTTGACGACGCCTTGAACAAGGTCATGACCGTCCCAACTCACATTTATACAGCGATGTCTCCTGGTCTCAGCAATGGCAGCACGCCCCGACCGAGCGACACGATCCACAACGAAACCATCTACGTTGGCGGGTCCGCCTACGTAAAGGTCAGCGGAAAGTGGTCTCGCAGTGAGTGGCCACCGCAGCGAATCATGAAGCAGGAGCAAGAAAACCGGCAGCAGAGCAAGACCACCTGCCGCTACCTGCGCGATGAATTGGTCGACGGGGAGGCGGCGGCGGTGTACGGCGCGCATGCCGAGAGGTCACATCCAGACACAAAGTCCGATGGCCAGATATGGATTTCCAAGAGCAGGGGACTGCCTCTGCGTGACGAAATGGACATCGACGCCGGAGACGGCAGCAGGCACCACCACTCCACGCACTACGAATACACAAACGTCCAGCCGCCGCTGTGAAGTGCTCACTTTGTGAGCGGACCAGGGCCTGAAACAAATCTGCGCTCGAGATCTGCGCTCTCGCAGCGGGTCAGGTGGTTCCGGTGGTGGTCACGGTGCCTCTGGGAGTGCAAATGCTTCGTGTGGATCAGGCAGCGCGAAGGACTCAGGTGCGCGGGGCTCCATGTAGCGCCATTCAAAAAGGAGCTGCTCCGGACTCACGATGCTATACGCAATAATTGTGCGTGAACGGCTCGCGTCGGCTACGTCTGCACGGTTTTTTTCAGAAGAAGCGGTAACAACCAGAGGAGGCAACACATGGCCAGCTATTGCAGATTCTGCGGAGCCGCGACGTCGGGGTTATTCTGCGGTCAGTGCGGCAAGGTGGTTTCGGAAGGTGCTACTGCCCAGCCGACTTCGCAGCCTCCTCCCCAACCGTCTGCAGCGGTGCACATAAAGCCCGTCGGCGGAAGCGCCGCCAAAGTCCTAATGTTTGTTGCTGGCAGCATCCTGGCACTGGGAGCGTTGGGGGCCGCGGGCGTAGTGTACGTAGGCTACCGCGCAAAGCAAAAGATCACCCAGCTCCAGGGTGAATACCTCCCCACGCGCGATTCCGAGTCCAGTCGGCCGGTAGTGGCGATGAAGCCTCCGGCGGGCGACAGCTGTCCGATCCTGTCGTGGCAGGAGGCGTCGGAAGTCCTAGGCATCGAATGGGAGCGCGTAAGTTATTCACCCGGCCCTGACAACGGTGGCGCGTGTGACTTCACCACCACTCCCGCAGAGCGAGAGCACTTCGGCGAACGTCAGCTAGGCGCGGGATTGAGCGGAATGGCAGACGCAAAGAACAAACAGGACGAGCAAAAAGAGGTCCAACGGTTGTTTGCGGGCCTCGTCAACACTCTGGGCAATGCACAGGTACCCGCGGGCGACGAGGACGCAAATGACGGTATCCACATCCAGTTCGTCCGCAAGCAGGGCGCGCAGGCATGGAACAAGTTCGATCAGCTAGAAGCCGGTGCGAGGGTTGTGTCGAATGTGTCCGGTAGTCAGGTCGGCATGACTCCCATCGAAGGCCTGGGTGACAAAGTGTATGTTTTGCCCGCAGGTGTCGGCGTGATGGTTTTAAAGGGCGATGCTTTCCTCGGCATGACCTTCTTCGCCTGGCCCGGCCAGGACAAGGCAGTGGCCCTGGCAAAGCGCGTCGCTGATCATCTTTAAGGGTGCGCAAGAATAAGCAGAGGTCAGGACGGCCCTAAGGCCTTGAGACGCTCGCCAAAGCCAACGTCCTGGAAAAAACCGCTTCCCAATCTGGAGCAAAGGGCGGAGAACAGCTTCTTCCAAACCTGAAGGGGCAGCGGCGTAACAGGCCGATGATCTTGACCTGCCCCCGGACCCGCAGGGCGGGTGGAGCAATCTTAAGGTGGTGAGATGCATAGGAATTTTCGAAACTTGGCTAAAACGCCGAGGTTGAGACACGACTCCGAATTTCGGATCAGCTGCGAGAAATTGTTCAAAGTGTTGTTGAACGTCGGCCGGACGCTGTTGATTCCTGAACGCGACGCCGAGAGTGTTGAGTCGGTAGGCTTCACGGGGTCGACGGGAGGCGCGGGGCTGTAAAGATTCCGTGTGGAGCGAAGGGAAGCGTCAAGGGACGCTGGTAGCCAAGGCTGGAGGGAGAAAGAGTCCCTCGATTTTACAAAGGAAGGAGGTTCAAGAGCCAAAAGACGGGTTTCATGGTCTAAAGGCCTAATGTCGGCGGGACCCGGAAAAACGGTACCCTGACTTGTTTTATAGATAGAGAGGCGCCGCGGGGTACTGATGAGTGATGACTCTGTGCCGTTGGCCTTGCCGCTCTCGCGCTTTGCAACGGACATGTGCGAGGCCACCAACCTGTATCGCGAATTGCACAAGCCGCTGCGGCGCTATCTGGTGTGCCTGGGGCTTTCCACGGATGAGGCCCAGGACGTGGTGCAGGACGCGTTCGTGAGTTTGCAGCGGCATTTGGCGGCGAATGGGTCGAAAGAGAGCATACGAAGCTGGCTGTACCGAGTAGCACACAACCAGGCAAGGAACCGGCAACAGAGCTACGGGCGGCGTTTCGCAGCGCCACTGGATGCGGGAGTTGAATCCATTGCGGACCAAGAGACGCCGGAACGGGCCGTTCTGAAAAAAGAGAGATTCGAGCGGCTGGGCAAAGCGATTCGGCTGTTGACGGAGAGCGAACGCGAGTGTCTATTGCTGCGGGCCGGAGGATTGCGTTATCGGGAGATTGGCGAAGTGATGGGAATGTCGACGTCAACTGTGGGTGATACCGTGGAGCGCGCAATCAAGAAATTAGCGGAGCAGTGTAATGTGTGACTATTCGCGAAGATTGGTAGCCTGGTTGGACCGCGAGATGCAGGGGGACGAAGCGTCGGAAATGGAACGACATGTCGCGGTGTGTGCGGAATGCCGGAATGGCGCGGCGGAGTTCGACAGAGTGAGTGGCGCGTTTGAAGACTACTGCGAGGCTTTGGCGCGGACGAAAGATCAGCGCAACGGAATTCGCGTGGCGCCAATTTTCTGGGCGGCAGCGGCGGCGATTGTGCTGGCATTGATGTTTGCGCACACGCGGGGGCAGGTTGCATTGCCGATGCAGCAACCGAGCATGACGGCGGTTGCGAAGACGGATTCGTCGCCATCTTTGGCGGTGAAAGCGGCTGAAAATGTTGCCCTGCCTTCGAAGGCAGACCATCGCGCGGCTCGGCGACAGGCGGCAGATCGTACTGTCGAGGGCGCAGCATCCCCGGGGCTCTGCTCGGGGCAGGGCTGCGCCCCTAGAAAGGTGGAAGGTCAGAGTGCGAAGTGGGTGGCGGAGGAACTGGCGATCCAGATTGCCATTCCCTCAGAGGCGATGTTCCCGCCAGGCGCGGTTCCGGAGGGAGTGGTTTTTGTTGCGGACGTGAGCATTGGATCGGACGGGAGGGTGGAACAACTTCGCCTGCGACCGCGACCTGCTCGATTCGAAAGGAGAACGGATCAACCATGAGAACTAAATTGGCGGTCGTTGTGATGCTGGGAGCGGCGACTGCATGGTGTGCAGTCGCGCAGGAGAAAGGTGACGTTGTCTTCCGCACTGGCGGTGCGGTTGGCGCCGGTATCGGCGAAAAGATCTCACGAACTCCGGTTCTGGGAGCGCCATACAGCGCCATGATGACCAACGAATCTTCGCAGCTTCTGGCGGATGGAAATCGTATCACGCAGAGCAGCAGCGGAACTACGGCGCGCGATTCGCAAGGGCGCACCAGGCAGGACGCGCCGCTGCCCACCATTGGCAACATGACGGCTGCGAACGCGCCGCACTTAGTGTTCATTAATGATCCCGTGGGGCAAAAAACTTACACATTGAACCTGACGGAAAAAACGGCCCAGAGTTTCGCGATACCGGGAGTCGGCATTGGCACGGGATTGGGAGTTGGCGCTGGTGGATCTGTGGAAACGAATACGTTTGTCCTCAAGCTAAAGCAGGAGGCGGAAGCCAGCGCATCAGGGCAAACGCCGGAAATTGCAACGCAAAGAAACCTGGTCATGATGGACAAGGCCAAAGCGGAAACCTTCGGGGAAGCCACGGAGGTGAACACGGAGGATTTGGGTACACAGACAATGGAGGGCGTGCTCGTCACCGGGACTCGGACGACGAAGACGATTCCGGCGGGACAAATAGGAAACGAAAAGCCGATCCGTATTACGATCGAAGTCTGGACTTCGCCAGAGCTGAAGACAGTGGTGATGAGCAAGCGAAGTGATCCGCGGATGGGCGAGCAGACGTTTCGACTGACGAATATCGTGCGGGCGGAGCCGGATGCTTCGCTGTTCACGGTGCCGACAGATTTTACGGTGATTGATGGACAGCAGACGGTGATCTATCGGATGAAGCAGTAAAGGACGAGAGTACCAGCAGAGAATCGTTGCTGTTCCGTGTTTTTGGATCATTTTTGCTTGAGGGGAGCGGAGCGTGAGCCTTGAACGAGGCGCTCGCTCCGCTTTTGTTTTTTATCGACCGCCTGCGGGCTCTGTGGAGACGAGACTCTTGCGCCACAATATCAGCCGTTCCAAAGCCAGCTGTAATTCTTTGAGGGTACCAAGTTCCGGCAAACGCCATGTCTCGTCCACTTGAATCCGTCGCCTGGGAGTTCACAAAAAGCAAGCAGCGCCGAAGACGGCATGGATGCAGATCAACGTCTTCACAATTCAGCACTTCAAAGTTCCGGCGCAAAACTTGGTCTTTACAACGGAACCTCCACGCCAACTCTTGTGAGCCGACCGTCGTCGGTGGGTCGGGGTCACAGGGTCATCTTCAGAAATCGGAAGGTTGATTTGGATTAGGCCGAGTTTGTATGCTCTTCGATATGAAGCGAAGGCTCCGTTCTTTGTTCCTGGTGGGAATACTAGGCCTGAGCCTGGAAGCGTTAGGCTTGGCCGACCGGAGTGCGCCAGAGTTAACGGAGCGGATTGAAAAGCTGGTGTCGCGTTACGCGGAGTACGGGTATCTCAATGGAACGGTGCTCCTAGCACGGCACGGCACGGTGATCTATGCAAAGGGCGTCGGCGACGCAAACATGCAATCGCATACGCCGAACACACCACAAACGAAGTTCGGGATTGCTTCCGTGACCAAACAGTTTACGGCGGTCCTTGTGCTACAGCAGGTGGCAGAAGGAAAAATTGGGCTCTACGGCAAAATCTCCGACTATCTGGCGTGGTACCGAAAGGACACCGGATCGCGAATGACAATCGAGCAGGCACTGCATCATACGGCGGGTCTACCAGCGGATTTTGAGCTGCCGGAGTTCTCCGACTCGGAAGCCGCGAAACAACATTTCGAGCCGCAGGAATTTGCGGAAAAAAAGTGCGAACCGAGCCTGGTGTCCGAACCGGGGACGCAATGGAATTACAGCAACTGTGGCTACCTGTTGCTGGGATTAGTGCTGGAGCGGGTTACCGGAAAGCCGTTTGACGAATTGCTGCGGGAGAGACTCCTCGAGCCGCTGGGAATGAAGGACACCGGTATGGACAGGAACGACCTTGCAGAACGAGGAGGGGCGACCGGATACATGCGTCATGCCGGCGCGAGGTACACGGTGGGGCCCTACCTGGACCGGAGCCACATCTATGCAGCCGGCGCGATGTATTCGACTGCAGAAGACTTGCTTCGGTGGAGTCAGGCGCTCTCCGAGGGCGGTGTGATACCGAAGGAGATTCGGGAACAGGTGTTCAGGCCCGGCTTGGGCAATTGGGGCTATGGCTGGTTTATTACCAAGATTCCCGCTGGCGCGCCCGGCGAGGGCAACACGGTGGCGGAAATGCGCGGTGACATGCCAGGAAATTATTTTTCCTGGATCCTGCGATACCCCGAGAAGGAAGCCGTGATTATCGTGTTGCGGAACGGATATGGGTCCACGGAACGGCTGGAGCAAAATCTTCAGGCGATTGTATTCGACGCGGAACCGCAGATACCGTCACGAAGCTTGAAGGATCTGGCAGCGCTGGCTTGGTGGACTCCTGAGGAATGGGTGTCTTCGCACGGGAGGTTGAGCGCCATTTTGCTGGTAGCTGTGTCGGGAATGATAGGGATGGTGCTGAGACGAAGAAAAAACTCTCGCGCCAATGGAATCCCAGGACAGTTAGGGGGAAAGCCTTAGAAGGACAGAGAGGCATCAGGAGTGGTCGGGCGAGGCAATGATCGCCAGGGCCTATCGCATGGCGGACGCCGTGCGCGCCGCGGGAGTAAAGGTGGTCATGGGCGGCCCGCATATCGCGGAAATGGCCGATGAGTCATCCATGGCGCTTTGGTTTGTTCCCCCGCATCTCTCCTGTTACCCACGCGCGCGCACTTCTCGTTGGCCAAGTCTATGTCATAGCCGGGCGTCCCGCATTTTGTACAGGATGTAGAAGGCTTGGGCCGCCTCACCAGCTAGGGAGTTATCCTAGTCCTCCTCCACGTTCTGTCAATTCACTGCGTGGTTTCGATTCTCTCTGATTTTGTGGGTCATTTCCCATTTCCGTGCTGTATTGAACTGCGCAACGCAGTAACACTGTGAAAGAATCCCACCATGTGCTTCTTGTCTCCCGGAACCTTCTCGGCTCGCTCTTGTAGCTGACGCCCGGAGGATTCGCCAGTATCAGATGCACCCCTCCCTGAAAAGCGCGACGCCTATTTGAGTCCGTCGCGCTTTTCCACCTACGAAACGCAACACCACGCTCGACCTGACGGGAGGCGACGCGGGCGTAAAGCCTTTGTCTGCGAAGAGCGCAAGGGCGAGAAGGCATCACAACGGCCGAAGTGTTGTGTCACACCTTCCGGGGCGATGAGCGCCGATCGGCGAGAGTGACGACACTTCGCAGGCGGGAACGCAAGACGCGGACGAGGTATCTGCGTTGCCGGTCGTTTAGTTCGAGCTTCGCTATCGCGCGTTCGGCTCGTATGAGTAGCGCATCGGCCAGCCTGTCGAAGTCGGGATCCACAGAGCCTTTCTTGGGGCGTCCGCTTTTCGGTAGCCCATGCTCTCGAATCTGCGCTGCGATCCGTTCCCAAGTCTCTTCTTCCGGGAGTTCGCTTCTCATCGGTTGACCTTAGCACCCATCGCCGTGAGAACGGCGCTAGCAGACTCGGACGCCTGCTGATCGCTCGTCCCGTTGTACAGCAGCCAGCGACTAGGCGGCGGCGCCAGGCCGTGTTCTAGAACGTAAGGGTGTCGTTTGTCCGTTGGCAACCCCACAGACTCGGCAATTGACTGCAACACGCGGAAGAAATGGATGCGGTCCCAGGAATCCCGCATGTGTAGAAAGTCGTTTGATTCGCTTGATGACTCTCATTGCATCTGCCATCGCGTTCGATGACAACTGTTTTGGACACACTTCTCTCGGGGTGGCGGGGCAGCGGTGTCTTGTGACCGTTGGCCCTTTCAGGCTGCTCCTTTCTTCTCGACGTTTGCTCCGCATCCACGTCGCTGTACCTATCGCTAGGAATTTGGATCACTCGAAAAGTTTCAGACTATGATCGGGCCATGCGACTTGTGCGTTGTGGTACCGCGTGCAACATCTGAATTCTTGCCTTCTTCGCTCCAGGGTGTTCAGCGCATAGATGGGCTGCAGATTCTTCATCGCGCAGACGAAGGTAGTTCTCCTTCATTTCCTGGAATGAGTTATCTATCGGCGGCCCCGAAGGCCTGAACATCCATGCGCATTCGGAACAACCCAGCCTTGAAAATGCCGCTCTTGAATCCATATCAGTTCGCGGACCGGGTCCTTCATCCGACGCCTGGCAGGGAGGGAGTAGTAGGTGGCAGGCTCTGGCATTAGCTTCCCCTTTCCTCTTCCCTTCAGCCTCCAAAATCACACTTCAAACTGTTTCCGTCAATAGGGTAAATCCCTGAGAATACCGTCCGCTAAACCCCAGACGCCCCGCGCGGACCGATTTTTCGGCGGCGGTTGCCATCGAAAGCGCTGGCCCGAGCGTAGTGGTGCATTGTGTAGGTGGGGAAGCGCGACAGACTCGGCGTCCGTCACGCTCCTCAGTGGTGGGGTGCCTCTGATACTCGCGAATCCTCCCTGGCGTCAGCTACGAGAGCGCGCCCAGAAGATTCAGCGAGACAAGAAGCATCATTACGAATTGGGGGGGGGCTGCTGGTGTGCCGAGAAAAGTCATCGAGTTTAAAAGCGCGGAGGGCATCGACGCTCAAAGTGATGCTGCGGTGATTAGGTTTATCCCGGATTACCTCTAGCTTTTGCTTTTGGCTTCCGGCTTTTGTGAGCGCTCTTCATTATTGTCGGATCGGTTCAAACGCTCAGGAATCCCGGTGATTAGGCCTTGATAAGCTGTGAG
>Ga0210384_10003951_pt1 | contig 16800 bp, 15 predicted proteins | sample IncBWH2MmetaG_FD_160574 | JGI IMG/M metagenome (GOLD analysis project Ga0210384, IMG submission 160574) | Forest soil microbial communities from Barre Woods Harvard Forest LTER site, Petersham, Massachusetts, United States - Inc-BW-H-2-M | ecosystem: Environmental > Terrestrial > Soil >...
CAACATGCTCCGCTATCACAAGAACCCGGCCGCGACCGCCGAGATGCTGGACGGCGTCTGGATCCGCACCGGCGACATCGGCGAGATCGACGGCGACGGATATCTCAAGATCACCGACCGCAAGAAGGACCTGATCAAGACCGCAGGTGGCAAGTACGTCGCACCGCAGCAGCTCGAATTCGAAATCCAGCGCAATGACCTGGTTGAGCAGGCAGTGGTCATCGGTGAGAGCAAGCCATATGTGACGGCGCTCATCGTCCCGGACTGGAATGCCGTCACCAAACGAATACCGGGGAAGCCAGAAGACCTGGTCCACGATCCGCGGGTGATTGCCCTGATCGATTCAGGCATCGACGACCTCAACAAGAGGGTTGGCAGCTGGGAGCAGATCAAGTACTTCACCCTGCTCCCACGCGCCTTCACTGAGGAAGCCGGCGAGATCACCTCGACCCTGAAGGTGAAGCGCAAGGTGATCGCAGAACGGTACGCGGAGCAGATTGACTCCATGTACGCGGGCAAACATCGGCCGGCGTAGTCTGGGCGTCATGGCCGGCCCTGCGGATATGTCTGAGCTGCACCTCGCCCTGGATCGCTTGCGGCCGCAGCTCTGTCACTGCGGGCTGAAGGGCGAATGCCTCGGGTGCAAGGGCATCGAGATGGTGCGCGCACAGGCCGAAGCGGTGGTTGCGGCCGCGAGCCAGCCGATCCTGCTCCAGGTCGCGCAGGAAGCTTCAATGAAGGACATGGCGTCCCGTTTCGAGGCGATGTCGGAACGCCTCCTCAGCGACCCGGAGATCCGCCGCTCGGCCGAGGAGATGCAGCAAAAACTGATGTCCGATCCGGAGACGCGCCAGCTCCTGGAGGAGCTGATGCGCCGTCTAGGCAATCCGCCGGCGGAGTAGCTCCGCTTTAGGCCGAGGCCTTCTGCAGCTTTTCGAGTATCGCGCTCTGAGCCTCGTTGATCGCGTGGACCTCGACGGTCAGCTGATGGACTGCGCTCAACGTTTCGTGGTCGGCCTCGGCGCGCGCGTCGTTGGCGGCCTGGATCACGTTCTGGCCGACGATGATGATCGGCAAGAGCACGAGCTGGAAGAAGGTCTGCGCGACCCAGGCGACGATGATGATCGTGTCGCCGGTGCGGATGGCGGCCGGCAGAGAGATCAACGCGATCGCCGCGAAGAGGTAGGCGATCCACATCGTGCCGACCGTCTTGGTGATCCGGACTGCGAGCCATGTGTTGAAGCGTCCTACGGGTCCACCCCCATGAACCTGTTCATGGACATGGCTGCTGAGCACAAGACGGGGCATGTGGATTTTGCGAATGGGCGACTCGGGAGCGTTCACTGGTCCTCCTTCTGGGCAGTCGTGCCGCGAACAGTGGGAATTGTGCGCCCGGTCGCTATATTCGGAACGTGGAATCACCTCCTGAGTCCGGGTGGACGGGCAGGCACGCGGTCGAGCTGTACGTCCGCACCTACACCACGATGCTGCAGAGCTCAGGCGATATCCAGATCGAGTCCCTGGTCCAGGCTCACATGCGCATGGGCTCTGTCCTGCATCCACTTGCGAGCCAGCCTCAGAGCGATATGGGCGCGCTGCTCTATGCGGTACGACGACTCCCGGACGCCATCAGCCACTGCCGCAAGGTGGTCATGGGCCAGAGCCCTCAGGGCTTCAAGGCCGTTCTGGGTGCAGATCTACTCAGCTGGCAGCTGTTGAAGGCGCCCGCGCGTCGCCGGCGATGGTACTCAGACGGTAAGCAAACGCTCGGCGTATTGATCGCCTCCACGTCGGACATCGACGACCTCGTGCCCACGCTGGTGGCGTACCAGATCGAGTGGAACAAGCTGCACACCTCGCTTCAAGACGTCGAGCTGTCCGACGAAGCGGCCCGCATGGCCGCCGGCGCCAGCGAGGACGACTGGCGCCGCCTGCACGAAGCATGGGGCGACGACTTCGACTCGACGCTGGCAGCGATAAAGCGCGAGCAGTGCAGAATCGTTTTGCGCCTTATCGGCGGCAGCCACATCGGCTATGCCCGCAACGCGAGCCGGTGGTGGCTTCCAATCGCGGCCGCGATGGAGGAGATGGGCGTCCGGGAGGCGCCGATCTACTTCGTGTCATCGAACGCGCACAGCCTCATCAATGTTCTGACCGGCGTCGCTCGCCAGTTCGACAACGAGATCCGCGATTGGATCCGCCGCAACCATCCCGACCTGGACGAGGAGGGACGCAAGCTCGAGGCCGGCGACAGCCGAGCCTCCCCCGACAACTGGCTCTACTACAGCGCTCGCCAGCTGTTCGACCAACACCCCGACCGCGAGCGCCTGCGCAAGAGACGCGCCGAGCAGGAAAGCGCCAATGGGATCCGCCACATCGCCGCCAAGCAGACTGGTGTTGACTCGGCGGCCCAGGTGTTCAAGCTGTCGCAGCTCGACCCGGCCTCGATCGACAAGAGGGTCGGTCGTGTCGACGAGCAGAAGCTGCGGACGTCGGGCGCCTGCATCCTCAACGTCGACTACCCGCTCGGAATGGCCGCGTATCACATGCTTCGCCAGGTCGCGGAGCAGAGCGCCTGGGTGGCGGGCGTCTACGTCCTCGGCAAAGCGGCCACCCTCAACGCCGACGTTGGCGACGTGATGATTCCCAACGTCGTCCACAACGAGCACTCGGGGAACACGTACTGGCTCGACAACTGCTTTGCCGCCGGCGACGTTCAGCCGAATCTCGTCTATGGCTCGGCGCTGGACAACCAGCGGGCTGTCGCCGTGCGCGGGACGTTCCTTCAGAATCGCGACTACCTCGACTTCTACTACCAGGGGCGCTACACGGTCGTGGAGATGGAGGCCGGCCCTTACCTTGACGCCTGTTACGAGATCGCCCAGCCCGACCGCTTCCCGCTTGGCGAGAGTGTGAACATGGCCAAGCTCACGTTCGACCTGGGCATCGTCCACTACGCATCCGACACGCCTTACACCCAGGCGCGCACCCTCGGCGCGCGCGGACTCAGCTACCGGGGAATGGATTCGACGTACGCGTCGGCTATCGCCGTGGCGCGGAGGATCCTGCAGCGGGAGGAGGCCCTGCTGGCCTGAGCGCCGAGCTCACGGTCAGCACGTGCGGGTGGTTGTGGTCGCCGGCCCCGTGGTGGATCTCGCCGCACGGATGACAGCTTTCCACCTGGATCGTGGTGTGCCCGATGTCGAAGCGAGCACACAACCGCTTTTCGAGGTCGCGGACGATGTGCTCGGCATCGGCGAGCGGCAGGTCGCCGACGACCACATGGCAGCTGAGCGCCATCTCGTCAGACGAGAGAGCCCAAACGTGGAGGTCGTGCATCCCGGTCACCTGGCCTGTCTCCATGATCTCGCTGGTGACGGCGCCGAGATTGATGTCGCCGGGAGTGCCCTCCATGAGGAGGTTCACCGTCTCTCGAACGATCCGCCATGCGCCGAAGGCGATGAGCACGGCGATCGCGAGCGATAGCAGTGGATCGATGTAGAGCCAGCCGGTGAGCAGGATCACCGCGCCGGCCACCACCACGCCAACAGATGCGGCGATGTCGCCGACAACGTGGAGCAGGGCGGCGCGCAGGTTCAGGCTCTTCGTGTCACCGCGCAGCCCGAACGCGATGTAGGAATTCACCGCGATCGCCACCAGCGCGGAGACGATGACTACAGCGCCCTGGACCGGCTCGGGATTGGCGATCCGGCGCACCGCCTCGTAGGCGATTGCGATCACGATCACGATCAGCGTCACCGCGTTGACGAGCGCCGCCAGGATGCTCACGCGGTGGTAGCCGTAGCTGCGCCGCTGGTCAGCAGGGCGCTTGGCCTGCTCCACGGCGAACCACGCCAGGCCCAGCGCAAAGACGTCGGTGAGCACATGCCCGGCGTCGGAGAGCAAGGCGAGGGAGTGCGAGATGAGCCCGCCGGCGAACTCGACCGCCAGGATCAGGCATGTGAGCGCAAGCGCCTTCTTGAGGGTGGCGCCGCGGTCCGTCACATGGTCCATAGCTTCACTTTACCCACCTGTACTGAGACAGGAACTCGGTTACCGATACCAATCGCCGCCTTTCTCCAGGTAGGCCAGGAGCATGCCGTGGCGGAGGCCCTGGTGGCTGATGTGAAGCAGCGCCAGGCCGTACCAGTCGAGCAGCAGGAGCAGCGCCTCGATCCCCGCCCGCATGGCCTTGATTCGGTTCGCAGGCAGCCCGACGCCCTTGCCGACCTCGACCGCCCGAGCGCCGTCCAGCCGCGCTTCGCAGGCCAGCAGGTCGGCGGTCGTGAGCACGGGAGGCGGGCTGCGGCGGGAGAGCACGAGCGGGAGGTTGGTGGCGGTGCCGCCGGTCGCCACCAGGCGCTCGACGTCGCCATCGGGCGCGTGTGCAAGCTCCCGCAGCGCGTGCTTGCGCATGCGCGCTCGCTCTTCCGGCGTGGGCGGGTCCGAAAAATACGTGCTGGCGAGGACACCCGACCCTATGGGCAACGTGGCCGAACGGACCATCTTGCGGCCGAGCCCGATCGCCACCTCGGTCGAAGCCCCGCCCAGGTCGACCATCGCCCACTCGCGCCTGCCGGCGTGCGAGCCGGCGACGCCCAGAAAGCTCAGCTCAGCCTCTCGCTTGGCGGGGATGATGTGCACGGTTGTGCCGATCGCCTGGCCGGCTTCGCGAGCAAACGCTTTTCCGTCCGAGGCCTGGCGAACCGCCTGGGTCGCACCCGCGATCAGCAGCTCGTAGTGGTGCGTCTGCGCCTGGTCGACCACCGAACGAAGTGCGCGGATCGCGACCTTGGCGCGGCTGCCGAGCACCCCGGTGCGGGCGACCGTGGCGCCCAGCTCAGGCATCTCGACGTAGTGGGCCACCTCCACGAGCCGCCCTCGCACCACGTCGGCCACAAGCGCATGCACCGTGTTGCTGCCAATGTCGACCGCCGCCAGCCTCATGTGTGAGCCACTCTAGAATCTCCGTGCATGGCTGTAGGGAAAAAGACCCGCATCGAGCGCGACTCGATGGGTGAGGTAGAGGTTCCTGCGGACGCCCTTTACGGCGCTTCGACCCAGCGCGCGGTGCTGAACTTCCCGATCTCCGGCCAGCGCTTTCCGCGACGCTTCATCCGGGCCCTGGGAATGGTCAAAAAGGCGGCCGCCCAGACCAACTGGGAGCTCGGGCTGCTGGCCAGGCGTAGGTCGCGCGCAATCTCCGCGGCGGCGCAAGAGGTGATCGACGGCGAGCTCGACGACCAGTTCCCGATCGACATCTACCAGACGGGCTCCGGTACCTCGACCAACACCAATGCCAACGAGGTCATCGCCAACCGCGCCACGCAGATCCTCGGAGGCGACCGTGGTTCCAAGCTCGTGCATCCGAACGATCACGTCAACCTCTGTCAATCCTCCAACGACGTGATCCCGACCGCGATCCAGATCTCGTGCGCCGTGGCGATGACAGAGGAGCTGGTCCCGGCGCTGCGAAAGCTCCAGCAGTCCCTCGAGGCCAAGAGCGAGGAGTTCTGGCCGGTGATCAAGACCGGCCGGACGCACCTGCAGGACGCCACTCCGATCCGGCTCGGACAGGAGTTCAAGGGCTACGCAGGCCAGGCGGAGGAATCCATCCGGCGGGTCGAGGCGGCGATCGAAGAGCTCGTCAAGGTTCCGCTAGGCGGCACCGCCGTCGGTACCGGCCTCAATTCGCACCCCCAATTCGCGCGCTTGACCTGCGCGCGCCTGGAGCGCGCGAGCGGAATTCCGGTGCACGAGGCCCGCAACCACTTTCACGCCCAGGCCACGCTTGACGTTTTGATCGCGGCACACGGCGCGCTACGGACCGTCGCCACGAGCCTGTGGAAGATGGGCTGGGACATCCGGCTGATGGGCAGTGGGCCCATAGCAGGCCTCGGCGAGCTGCGCCTGCCGGAAACGCAACCCGGCTCCAGCATCATGCCGGGCAAGGTCAACCCGGTGATCATCGAGTCACTCACGATGGCGGTTGCGCGGGTATTCGGCAACGACGTCACCGTCGCGATGAGCGGGCAGTCGGGAAGCCTTTTCGAGCTGAACGTCATGATGCCCGTGGCGGGCGTGACCGCTCTCGAGTCGATCACGCTCCTCGCGGCATCGGCGAACAACTTCGCCGAGCGCTGCGTCGACGGCCTTCAGGCGACCGATCGCGGACCTGAGCTTGTCGAGCGAAGCCCGATGCTGGCGACGGCTCTAACACCGGCCATCGGCTATGACGAGGCGGCGAAGATCGCCAAGGAGTCTATGCGCACCGGGCGCTCGATCCGCCAGCTCGCGCGCAACAAGGGCGTGTCGGAAGCCTCCTTGAACAAGCTGCTGAACCTCGGGAAGATGACCAAACCCGGCCTGGAAGGGCCTGGCGGAGGGGGCTGACAACGGGGAGCGCGTAGCGCCGGTCTAGAGTGTTCATTTCATGAAAGCTCTCGGCCGGAGACCAGAGCTTGTCGCTCTCGTCTCGGTCTTCATCGGCGTGGCGCTCGTGCTGGGCAAGCTCGTCGTCGGCGTGCTCACGGGAAGCCTGGGGATCCTGAGCGAGGCCGTCCACTCGATCTTTGACCTGGTTGCCAGCGGGTTCACCCTCCTCGCCGTGCGCACCGCGCGCAAGCCCGCGGACAGCGAGCACCCGTACGGCCACGGCCGCGCCGAGACCCTGGCCGCATTTGGAGAAGGCGTCCTGCTGCTGATCACGGCAGCGGGCATCGCATTCGAAGCGATACGCCGCCTGACGCTGGGGGGTGGAACGGTCAACCCCGCCGGCTACGCCTTTGCCCTGTTGATCGCGACGCTGGTCATCGAGTCGGGCAGGGCGGCGGTCCTGCGTCGCGTCGGACGGGCGGCGCAAAGCGAGGCCCTGCAAGCGGATGCCACCAACCGACTCTCCGACGTCCTCGCCACCGTCGGCGTGCTCGCCGGATTGGTCGGGGTGCGGATGGGCTTTGTGTGGGCCGACTCGGTGGCGGCGCTGCTGGTGGCGGGGATCATCGCCCGCGCTGCCGGATTGATGGCGTGGCGCTCGGGCGATATTCTCATCGACCGCGCGCCGGCGGGGGCCGAAAAGGAAGTTCGAGCCGCCATCCAGTCGGTGCCCGGCGTGCGCGAGGTGCGCTCCGTGCGCGTGCGCCGCTCCGGACCCAAGCTGCTCGCGGAGGCGAGCATCGCCACCGCACGTATGCTCTCGCTCGAGGCCGCGGGCGCCTTGGTCGATGAGGTCAAGCAGATGGCGCGGCGGTCCCTGCCCGAGCTCGAGCTCACGGTGGTGGTCGAGGGTCAGACCCGCCCGGCCGACCTGGTGGAGCGCATCCATGCCGCGGCCGCTCGCAACGGTGGCGTTCGGGACCTGCACAACGTGACCGTCGAGCGGGAAAGCGACGGCTCCCTCCACCTGACCATGCACGCAAAGCTGCCGGGCGATATGACGCTTGCCAAAGCTTCACTCGCCAGCACCGAGCTCGAAAGGACGCTGCGTGCGGAGCTCCCCGACGCGACGCGCGTCGACATCCACCTCGAGCCGATGGAGCCCCACGTCGTCCTCGGCGAGGACGTTACCAGCCGCCGCGCGCAGCTCGTGGCGAGGATGCGCGAGGTGGTCGTATCGCATCCTGAGGTGCGGCGGAGCGTCGACGTCGAGCTGAGCGACCGGCACAACCGTATCTACGCCCACGTGGTCGCCGAGCTGGACGGCCACGTCAGCCTCGAGCACGCGCATCAGATCGAGTCGGAGCTCGAGGGCCAGATCCGGCGCGCGTTGCCGGAGGTCCACGAGGTCGTGGTCCGAGCCATCGCGTGAGGCCGGGTCGCTCGGACGACCTGCCCGCGGTGCTCGAGCTTTGGCAGGCGGACGTCGACGCCGGCCGGCGCGACTGCGTGCCCGGCGACATTCACATGCGCAGGCGGCTCGCCGGCTTCGACTGGGAGGCTCGTTCCAGGATGGTGGACGGCCGGGACGGCCAGCTGCAAGGCGCGGTTCTGGTCGCCAGCCGGCCCACCGCGCATGGAACCGTGACCCAGATCGACGCGTCGGCACGCACCGGTGAGCCCGGACTGAGGCTCGAGCTCATGAGGTGGGCCGTCGGCCTGTCGCGGGCGGGGGATGCGGTGGTGGCCCAGGTCTGGTGCGGTCGCGGCCACTCAGAGGAGCCCGATCAGCTGGGCATGAAACGCGTGCGGCCGTGGTGGCGAATGGACAGGAGCCTCGAAACCGACCTGCCGGAGCCCGTGGCCGTGCCCGGTTATCAGCTGCGTGAGGGAAACGCAGTGCCTGCGGGCGCGTGGGCTCGCGTGCACAACGCCGCCTTTGCCGAGCACTGGCGCTACTCCCAACGCAGCGAGGAAGAGCTGATGGTGGGGCGCCAGCCCTCGCTGAGCCTCATGGCGGTGACTGCCACCGGCGCGCCGGCGGCGCTGACCCTCTGCCAGATCGAGGTGTACGCACGGGACGCGCGGCCGCAACCGGTGGCCATCGTCGGCTCGGTCGGCACGCTGCCCGAGCACCGGCGCCGCGGCCTGGCCGGCTGGCTGGTCGCAGAGGGGCTTCGGCGGTTGCGCCTGGGTGGAGCGCGCCATGCTTCGCTGTACGTGGACGGCTGGAACCCGACGCGAGCGTTCGACGGCTACCGGAAGCTCGGGTTCGAAGTGGCGTTTGAGTCAGAGGTCTGGGAAGCTACGTTCCGGTGAGGCCCTTCGCCGCGCTGGCGGCCGTGATCGTGCTGGGCGCATCCGCTTCGGCGTGCGGAACGTCCCAGGCCACAGCCCCGCGCGCGGCCATCAGCAGCCCGAAACCCCAACCCGCCCTCAGCGTCGCCATCAGCCGGGCAGCGCATCTTGGCCCATCCGGCGCGGAAACCGAGGTAAATCTGAGCCTCGGTCTGAAGGTCCGTCAACCTCAGCTGCTGGCCAGCCTGCTGGCCCAAGGCAAGACGGTGACTCCAGCCGTCTATGACTCTGAGTTCGGGCCCGACCCGGCCCTTGTGCAGCCTGCGCTGACGGCCCTGGACCGGGCCGGCATCCACGCCGCATGGCAACCCGGTTCCGGCCTTATCGCCGCCGATGGACCCGCGCCTGCTGCCGCCTTGCTGCTGGGGGTCGATATCGAGAACTACCGCCTGCCAGACGGAACGGAGTTCTACGCGTCAGTCGACAAGCCGAGTCTGCCGCCGGCGTTGGCGGCCGTGGTCATCAGCGTCGTTGGACTCGACAACTACCGGCATGCACGGCCCTATGCGGTGCCTTCGGGCGGTCTGAAGCCGACGGACGTGATCGCGTTCTACAACCTGAAGCCGCTTCGTGATCGCGGCCTCGACGGCACCGGCCAGACCATCGTGCTGCCTGAGATCGACAACCTCCCCAACCTCGACGACTTGAACAAGTTCGCCACCAAATACGCATTGCCGGCTTTTGATTCGGTGGTGACGATCAAGCACGACCCGGCCTGGGGCAACCCGGGGAAGCCCCTGGGTGAAACAGTGCTCGACCTCGAGATCATCCACGAGGTGGCGCCGAACGCCAAGATCGTCGTTTACCTGTCCGCGGCGGACTTCGCGCACGGCGACCGCGCCTTCGATCAGCTGGTCACCGACCACCTCGGATCGGTCATTTCCGAAAGCCTCGGAGCATGCGAGGTCGATGTACCCAAGAGCCACCGCGACACGTACGCGAGCATCCAGGACCGCGCAGTCGCATTGGGCATGTCCCATTTCGTTGCCACCGGCGACAACGGTGCGTACACATGCGGCCAGGACACCACTCCGGCCGCGAGCTTTCCATCCACTCTGCCCACCGTCACAGCGGTCGGCGGCACAAGCGTTTTCGAGTCGGTGACGGGCGTGTACTTCAAAGAGGTCGCCTGGGGCGCCCCGATCGACCAGAGCGGTACGGGCGGCGGCCCCAGCCAGTACTACGCCCTGCCCGATTGGCAGGCCGGCGTCCAGCAGGCGGCGGGCCACGGATACCGGCAGGTGCCCGACGTGGCGGCGAATGCCGACCCGAACACCGGCTTCAGCATCATCTTTCAAGGCCAGCTAGGGATGGCCGGTGGCACATCGGCATCGACCCCGCTTTGGGCCGCCACCGCGGCGCTGATCAACCAGGACCTCAAGAGCAAGAACATGCGCGAGGTCGGGTTCGCCAACCCCGCGCTGTACTGGATGGGCGCCAATCAGTCCAAGCTGTCGCCGCGGCCATTCCACGATGTCACGGCCGGCAACAACCTGGCTTATGACGCAGCTCCCGGCTGGGATTTCGCCACGGGCTGGGGGAGCATGGATGGCGCCGCGCTCGACAAGGCCTGGTTCCTCTACATCAAGGGTGGCGGAGCATGAGCGAGAGCACGAATAAACGGCGTCGATCTGGCGGGCGCCGCGGGGGCGACAATCCAGTCACGCCGGACGACCGGCCGCCGCTTGTCACATGCCCTCACTGCGACATGGGCGTGCCCGCGGGCGAGTTCTGCGGCCACTGCGGCGCCCACCTCCCGACGGCCAGTACGGCGCGACATCACGCATTCGCGGCCGTGCCCTCCGAAGCGGTCGTGCACCTTTCCATCATCACGACGCTCTTTCCCCATCTCCCTCACCGGCAAGGCGGCGCTTTCAGGTGGGCGCTGGTCGCCGGCGTTGGATTGGTGGTGGTGACCGCGGCGCTGCGATTGTTCGCTCCGGCCACCGCTGCGGCGGCCATCCTGCTGCCCGCCCTCTACCTCCTTTATCTGTACGAGGTCGAGGTGTACGAGGACGAGCCGTGGCTCGTCGTCGGCGCAACGATGGTGGCCGGTGCGGTCCTCGGATTTCTGTTCTCAGCGTGGACCGGTGGCGCTGTGTCGCGGTTGAACATCACGGGGGACCGAAACGGAGCGTTCCTGCTCTCGGGGTTGGTCATCCCGATCGTCGCGCAGGCGCTGATGCTTGCGGGACCGGCTTTCCTCTTTCTGTTCAGGAGCCGTTTCCGCGAGCCGCTAGATGGCCTTACGTTCGGCGCGGCCTCAGCCCTTGGGTTCACGTTCACCAGCACCCTGGTCCAGTTCTGGCCGCTCATCACCGGGCCTTTGGTCGGCAGTGACCGACCTCTCGATTGGGCCCTGCCTCTCCTGCGGGCCTCAATCTTGTCCCCCCTGGTCAACGCGAGCACCACAGCGGTCGTCGCCGCTTCGTTCTGGCTCTTCCGATATGAACGCAACCTCGCCGAAGGCGCGTGGCAGGCCACCCGGAAGGCGACGCTGGCGGTCGCCTTTGGGTCCCAGGTTCTGCTCGGCGTCCTGAGCTTTGTGGTTCCCGAAGGGCTCACCGAGGTGGCGGTCTGGGCCCTGGCATCCGTGCTGCTCCTGCTCTTCATGCGGTTGGTCATCCACCAGACGTTGATGGCAGAGGCAGCCGTGCATGAGATCGGGCCCGACGGCATGTGCCCGGAATGCCACCGGGTGGTGCCGACGATGCTGTTCTGCCCGGCTTGTGGGGTGGCTCGAACAGCCGCCACAAAATCCGCACGAAAGCAGGTCGAGGGCACCGGCTGATGGCGGCGGCGCCTCGATTTTGCGGACGTTGCGGCAGCCCGCTGGCACCAGGCGCGCCATTTTGCGGGCACTGCGGAGCGCCACAGCAGGTGGCAGCCGCCGTGGCCGCGCCTGCGCCCTATATCTACCGAGCCGCGCCTCCCGGAGCGTTGGCGGGAACCCGCTCTCCGAGGCTTTCGCAGATCATGGTTGCAGGGGGCCTGCTCGTCATCCTGTCCGTGGCGACCGTGGCCATAAGCGCGTTCGCTGTTTCACGGGTCATCGGCGGGACCCACGCCACCTGCACGGCCAACTGCAACCCTAAGATCGTGCAGCCACTACCCGAGTCCACCACTTACAAGAGCTCGGCCTTCAAGTACGAGTTCGACTACAACGATCAGTGGACCGTACGCAGCTCGGACGCCAACGGAATCTCGCTGGGCACCAAGATCGGCACGCTTGACGTGACCGGCACGAAGTCGAGCACCGACCTCCCGCAGCTGGTCCAGGCCGAGGTGACCGCCCTACCCTCGGCGACCTGGCAGAACGTCACTCGAGTCGCAGACCTGAAAGGAGCTCACCTCGGCGACCAGGACGGGCTCGGCGCCGTCTACTCGGCCAACCTGGTCGGATCAAATGCGACCGCGACCAAGGTGATGTTCGTGGTCATCGCCGCCACACGTGGCGGCGTCTCAGTCGTTCTGTTCGGGGTGAACCCCGCCGACCTCAAGAATTTCCCCAACGGCATGCAGGAGGGACAGGAGTTCGACTACCTGTGCCAGGAATTCCGATGGGGCTGATCCTCAGCTCTTCGTTCCGGCTGCCGTCTTGATCAGCTCCCAAGCGACGCGCACGTCTTCGGGTGTCGTGCGCAGGTTGCCGATCGCCATTCTCAGCGCGTAGCGCCCACGCACGTTCGTGTGGGAGATGAACGCCTCTCCGGAGGCGTTGACCTCGTCGTTGATCCGCTCGTTGTTCTTGTCATCCGACAGGTGACGGAACACGACTGTCGAAAACGGCGTCGGAGCCAACAGCTCGAAATCTGACTCGGCTTCGATCCACCTTCGCAGCTCCTGGGCCATCTCGATGTGTGCCGCAATCCTCTTGCGCGCGCCCGCCACCCCAAACGCTCGAAGCACGAACCACAGCTTGAGACCCCGAAACCTCCGGCCGAGAGACGCTCCGTAGTCCATGAGGTTGCGCACCGCTTCGCTTTCGTGCGTGGTGAGGTAAGCAGGCGTGATGCTGAACGCTCTCTTGAGCAGCTCCTCGCGCCGGCAGAAGAGAACGCTGCAGTCGACCGGGGTGAACAGCCACTTGTGCGGGTTGACGACGAACGAGTCCGCGCGATCGCAGCCGGCCATGACCCACCGATGGCTGTCGAGCACGCCGGCCGCTCCCCCGTAGGCCGCATCGACATGGAGCCACAATCGCTCGCGCTCGCACACGTCGGCGATGGCGGGGACCGGATCCACCGCCGTGACCGAGGTGGTGCCTACCGTGGCGACCACCGCAAAAGGTGTGAAGCCTTTGAGGCGGTCGTCCCAGATTGCCTTCTCCAGCGCCTCCACGTCCATGCGGAACGCGGCATCTGTCCGGATCTTGACGACGTTGTCCTGTCCGACGCCGAGCACGATGCCGGCCTTCTCCACGGAGGAATGCGACTCTTCCGACGTGTACATCCGCAGGCGAGCTCCCGCCATCCCGCGGTGCCGGATGTCGAGGTCTGGAAGTGTCTCGCGTGCGGCGGCGAGGGCGTAGAGCGTGCTCGAAGACGCGGTGTCGTTGATCACGCCGGAGAAGCCTTCCGGAAGGCCGATCGCCTGTCGCAGCCAATCGCAGGCGACCTCTTCGACCTCGGTCGCGGAAGGCGATGTGAGCCAGAGCATGCCGTTGACGTTCAGGGCTGCGCAGAGGAGCTCGCCGAGGATGCCTGGGGTCGATCCCGTGATGCCGAAGTAAGAGAAGAATCGCGGGTGGTTCCAGTGTGTGATGCCGGGCAGGATCAAGCGTTCGAAGTCCTCGAAGATCACCTCGAGGCGTTCGCCTTCTTCCGGTGGAACCGCGGGGAGGCTGCGCCGGATATCACCAGGCGAGACGCGCGCGACGACAGGCCGCTCGCGGATCGTGTCCAGGTAGTCGCCGATCCAATCCACAGCGCGGCGCGCCGCGGCACGAAACTCATCGGTGTCGATGTCTCCGAGTGGTCCGATGGAGACCTCGGTGCGGCTCAAGGCAAGACCGGCAGCTCGAAGCTGATGTCGTACACGCCGCCCGACAGCTTGGCTCGGTGGATCCAGCCCATCTTCCGCAACAGCCCGAGCATTTGCTGATTCTCGGGCAACACGATGAGGGTGAAAGTCTTGATTTCGTGGTCCTTGGCGACCTTGCCGAGGATGGTCATGAGGGCGCTCCCCAAGCCTCGCCGCTGGAACTCATCGATGACCGCGACGGCGACCTCGGCCACATCGGTGTTGACCACCCGGTCATAGCGAGCCACGCCGACGATTCGCTCTTTGTTGCGTGGCTTGTCGGTCGCGACCAGCGCAAAGCGATCGTTGTAGTCGACGACCGCGAGGCGGTGTGCGAGCGCATCGGGCATCCGTTTCAAAGGTGAGAAGAAGCGGAAGTAGACGGTCCGTTCCGACATCGCCGCGACCGCCTCGTGGAGGAGCGGCTCATCCTCGGGCACGATCGGGCGGACCAGGACCTTCGTCCCGTCGGTCAGCTCCAGGGTTCGCGGTTGGAAACCTGTCCCGGCCACCACACGTAAACCGTACGCGAACTACGATTCGGCGCGAAATGGGCGAATCCCGGCCGGCACGCAACCTGACGGTCGCGGGCGCCGGGGCCGCCGTCGTTGTGCTTGCTGTTTACGACCTCGGCATCTGGATCAAGACCATCCTCGGGGACAGCTTCCACAACGACCTGTCCTTTTACTATGCGGCCGCGCGGCTTGGCCTCACACACGGATGGTCTGGCCTCTACGACCTCCCATTGCTGCAGGAACAGCTGCACGCGATCGGCTCGCAAATCCAGGTCGCGGCACTCGCTCGGTACGTCAGCCCGCCGCCGCTGGCGTGGCTGGTGACACCCCTGACCTTGCTTCCGTTTCAGTGGGCATATTTGGTGTGGAGCGCCATCCTGGTGCTCGCCCTCGCGCTCACCTGGCGCCTGGCCGCGCCTGGACATGGACGCCTGCGCGTCCTCTATCTGGTGGCCGCGATCGGTTGGTTACCGGTCATCTACGGACTACAGCTCGGCCAGCCGGGCATGCTCGTAGCGCTTGGCGTCGCCGCTTGCTACGCCCTCCTGCAGCGCGACCGCGACCTGGCGGCAGGAGCGATCCTCGGAGTGATGGTGCTGAAACCACAGCTGGCGATCTTGGTTCCGGCCGCCCTCCTGGTGGCAGGTCGGTGGCGGGCGTTTGCGGCAGCGACCGCGGTGGTCGCGATCCTGGCCATCGTCTCAGCGCTGGCGCTCGGTGGCGGAGGCGTGGCCACCTACGAGCAGCGACTCAACTTTGCCAGCACGGTGCCCGAAAGCCAGGCGCAGACCATCGCCCCATGGATAGGGAACCTCGCCATCACGCGCGCGGTCCAGGCCCTGATTGCGCTCTGGACCCTTGGGCTCGCCTACCGGCTGCGCGCGCGAGGACCTGGCCCGGTCATTGCGGTGGCGTTGGTCGGCGGCCTCGCGGCCGGCCCCTACGTCCACTACGACGACCTGACGATGCTTGGCCTGGCGGGCTGGCTCTACCTCCGGTCTTCAAAACAGCAGTGGGGCTGGGTCTACCTGGTGGCGCTCGCGATCGCGGCGGAAGGGTTCCCGATCTGGGGCGCTGGGCCAGTCTTGATCGGCGAGCTCGGCGCCCTGGCGCTGCTGACCCTCCTCCCTCCGCCCGCAGCCTCTGAAGATCCACCGCGGCGGGCGCCGGCCGAGGTCACACTCCGTGGCGCCCAGAGCCCTCCTTGAAGCGCCGAGCCCCCTCTTGCGCTTCGCCGGTGCCGATGGCTTCGAGGCCGCCACGGTACTCGTCCAAAACAGCCTGCTCGAAGCTGACGGACCACTGGTTCAGCGCGCTGCGCCGGTCCGCTCGCACGGCCGCCTGAGGGAGCTCGGCCAGGCGGCGCGCGATCTCTTGCGCCTCCTGCAGCGCAGTTCCGGGCGCCACCAACCTCTCGATCAGCCCGACCTGCAGCGCTTCGATGGCGGGCACGGCTCGCCCCGTGAGGATCAGATCCATCGCCCTGCCCTGGCCGATGAGCCGCGGCAGGCGGATCGTGCCGAGGTCGATCAGCGGCACGCCGAAGCGACGGTTGAACACACCCAAGGTGGCATCGCCCGCCGCGACCCTGAGGTCGCACCACAACGCCAGCTCCAGGCCACCCGCGACAGCGAAGCCCTCGATCGCTGCGATCACGGGCTTGTCGAGGACCAAGCGCGTCGGCCCCATCGGACCGTCGCCGTCCTCCCTGAGCCTGTCCCTTGCGCCCCCAGCCACCTCCTTCAGGTCGTAACCCGAGCAGAAGGTGCCCCCGGCACCAGTCAGAACCGCTGCCGCCAGCTTCTCGTCGGCCGCAAAGCGCCGGAAACAATCCGCCAGCTCCGCCGCCGTCGCCGCGTCGACCGCGTTCCGGACCTCCGGCCGATCGATGGTGACCGTCACCACGGCCCCCTCGGCCTCGTAGTGAACGGTCAGCGGCGCGGCCTCAATTCATTCGGCGTCCATGAACGGATACCGGTGGTTCGTCGGTGGCACGTACGTCTCTTTGATCATTCGGGGGCTGGTCCAGCGAATCAGGTTGAGGATCGAACCGGCCTTGTCGTTGGTGCCGGAGGCGCGTGCTCCACCGAAAGGCTGGAGGCCGACGACCGCGCCGGTCGGCTTGTCGTTGATGTAGAAGTTCCCCGCGGCGTTCACGAGAACATTCGAAGCCTGGCGAATCGCGTCGCGGTCGGTGGCGAAGATCGCGCCCGTGAGCCCATACGGACTCGTTCGGTCGCAGAGCTCGAGCGTCTCCTCGAACTTGCCGTCGGCGTACGGATAGACGGTGAGGATGGGCCCGAAAAGCTCCTCGCGAAGCAGCTTGAAATCCGGGTCGGTGGTCTCGATGACCGTTGGCCGCACGAACCATCCCACCTCATCGTCGCCCTTGCCGCCTGCGATCACCTTGGCTTTGTCTGATTTGCGCGCGAACTCGATGGCGCCCATGTGCTTTTCGTACGCGTTGCCGTCGATCACCGCGCCCATGAAGTTGCGGAAGTCGGCCACGTCCCCCTGTGGAATCGCGTCG
>Ga0210384_10003956_pt1 | contig 16791 bp, 19 predicted proteins | sample IncBWH2MmetaG_FD_160574 | JGI IMG/M metagenome (GOLD analysis project Ga0210384, IMG submission 160574) | Forest soil microbial communities from Barre Woods Harvard Forest LTER site, Petersham, Massachusetts, United States - Inc-BW-H-2-M | ecosystem: Environmental > Terrestrial > Soil >...
GACGGGCAAGCGGCGGAATCTCGGCGCCTTCAAGTCCCGGGCGGCCGCTGAAAAACACGAGCGCGACGTGCAATATTTCAAGCGGCATTAGCGCGTGATCCGGAAAAGTGTGCAGCGGTTTTCCCTCGCGACAAACGCGGAACGCGTTTGCGCGGAGATCATGCGCAAACAAAAGGCGAATACGCTTCCCCTGTCGGCCAAGATGCCCTAAGAGCGGCCGCGACGATTTCTCCTTTTTCGCGTGCCCATGATCCGCCTCGACAATATCAGCAAGCAGCAAGGCCACCAGATTCTGTTCATTGAAGCGTCCGCGGCGCTTCAGAAGGGCGAGAAAGCCGGACTGGTCGGACCGAACGGCGCCGGCAAGACCACGCTGTTCCGGATGATGACCAGCCAGGAGCAACCGGACGAGGGGCAGGTCGTCGTCGAACGCGGCGTCACCATTGGCTATTTCAGCCAGGATGTCGGCGAGATGTCGGGCCGCAGTGCGGTCGCCGAGGTGATGGACGGCGCCGGACCCGTCGCTGCCGTGGCGACCGAGCTGAAGGAGCTGGAGGCCGCGATGGCCGACCCCGATCGCGCCGACGACATGGACGAAATCATCACGCGCTATGGCGAGGTGCAGGCGCGTTTCGAGGAGCTCGATGGCTACGAGCTGGAAACCCGCGCGAGGGAGGTTCTCGCCGGCCTCAGCTTCAGCCAGGAAATGATGGAGGGCGATGTCGGAAACCTTTCCGGCGGCTGGAAGATGCGCGTAGCGCTGGCTCGCATCCTCCTGATGCGGCCCGACGTGATGCTGCTGGACGAGCCGAGCAACCATCTCGACCTCGAAAGCCTGATCTGGCTGGAGCAGTTCCTGCAGGCCTATGACGGCGCGCTGATGATGACCTCGCATGACCGCGAGTTCATCAACCGCATCATCACCAAGGTCGTCGAGATCGATGCCGGCTCGCTCACCACCTATTCCGGCAATTACGAATTCTATGAACAGCAGCGGGCGCTGAACGAAAAGCAGCAGCAGGCGCAGTTCGAGCGCCAGCAGGCGATGCTGGCCAAAGAGATCAAGTTCATCGAGCGCTTCAAGGCGCGCGCCTCGCACGCCGCGCAGGTGCAGAGCCGGGTCAAGAAGCTGGAGAAGATCGAGCGCGTCGAGCCGCCGCGGCGCCGCCAGACGGTCGCCTTCGATTTCCAGCCGGCGCCGCGCTCGGGCGAAGACGTCGTGAACCTGAAGAACATCCACAAGAGCTATGGCAGCCGCCAGATCTATGAAGGCTTCGACTTCATGATCCGGCGGAAAGAACGCTGGTGCGTGATGGGCATCAACGGCGCCGGCAAGTCGACGCTATTGAAACTGGTGACGGGCTCGACCGAGCCGGACGACGGCACCGTGACGATCGGCGGCAGCGTCAAGCTCGGCTATTTCGCCCAGCATGCCATGGACCTGCTCGACGGCGAGCGCACCGTGTTTCAATCGCTGGAAGACGCATTTCCGCAGGCTGGCCAGGGCTCGCTGCGAGCGCTTGCGGGCTGCTTCGGCTTTTCCGGCGACGACGTGGAGAAGCGATGCCGCGTGCTGTCGGGCGGCGAGAAGGCGCGGCTGGTGATGGCCAAAATGCTCTTCGACCCGCCGAACTTCCTGGTGCTGGACGAGCCGACCAACCATCTCGACCTCGCCACCAAGGAAATGCTGATCGGAGCGCTGGCCGAGTTCGAAGGCACCCTGCTGTTCGTATCGCATGACCGCCATTTCCTGGCCGCGCTCTCCAACCGCGTGCTGGAGCTGACGCCCGACGGCGTCCATCGCTATGGCGGCGGCTACACCGAATATGTCGCACGCACCGGCCATGAGGCGCCGGGCTTGCGGAGCTGAGCTGCATGCCGTCAGCTTGAACGGTGATCCGCCGCCCGCTACGGTGTGCAAAAAGCGGGAGAAAAGAATGAAGCAACTTCGGATCGGCGACATCACCATCGACGCGGTGATCGAGCGTGAGGGACCGTGGCGCCGGCCGCAGGATTTCTTCCCCGCTTATGACGAGGCCGTCTTCAAGCATCATCTGCCCAGCATGGAGCCGGAGGTGTTTGACGCCAAGGTCGGCATGATGGTGATCACCTACCAGACCTTCGTGGTGCGCACGCCGCGCTACACCATCCTGGTCGACACCTGCACCGGCGAGGACAAGGGCCATCCGCCGCCGTTCGATTTTCCCGGCAAGGAGCGCTGGCGCAACGAGCTGTTTGCGCTCGGCATCTCCTATGAGCGGATCGACTACGTCTTCTGCACCCATCTGCATATCGACCACACCGGCTGGAATACGACGCTGCGCGACGGCCGCTGGGTGCCGACCTTCCCGAATGCCAAATATGTCTTCCACAAGCGCGAATATGCGGTATGGGAGGAGGAGCACAAGAAGGGCGCCAACCCGCCCGGCACGGTATTTCGCGACAATTGCCTGCCGATCGTGGAAGCCGGGCAGGCGCTGCTCGTCGATGACGATTACGCGCTCGACGACACCGTCACGCTGACGCCGACGCCGGGCCATTCGCCCTGCCACTGCTGCGTCAACATCTTCTCGAAAGGGCAGCGCGCGGTGGTCGCGGGTGATCTCATGCATCACCAGATCCAGTGCCGCGAGCCGGATTGGTCGGCGAAACCGGATTGGGACATGAAGCAATCGGCGGTATCGCGGCGCAAGTTCTTTGCGTCGGTCGCCGATACCGACACGTTGATCCTGCCGATCCATTTTCCGCGTCCGACCGTCGGCCTGATCAAGGTCGACGGCGACCGGTTTGATTATCGCTTCAAGCGGGACTAGGTGAGGGGCAAGAGACAAGAATGGGAAACGGTTCGACCACTAAAACGAGAGTTGCGATCGCCGGACTCGGCGCGATCGGTATGGAGGTCGCCAAGGCGCTCGATGCCGGGATCGACGGGCTGGAGCTTGTTGCCGTTTCGGCCGCGAATATCGACAAGCACCGCGGTTGGCTCGACAAGCTCGGAAAGAAGCCGGCGGCGCTGCCGATCGAGGCGTTGGCGGATGCCGCCGACATCGTCATCGAATGCGCGCCGAGCAAGCTCGTCCGCTCGATCGTGGCGCCCGTGGTGTCGCGGGGAAACACCGCGATCGTGCTCAGCGTCGGCGCGCTGCTGGTGAACGAGGACCTGATCACGCTCGCCAAAGCCCATGGTGGCCAGATTGTGGTGCCGACCGGTGCGCTGATCGGGCTCGATGCCATGGCAGCGGCCGCGGTCGGAACCATTCACTCGGTGCGGATGGTGACGCGCAAGCCGGTCGCGGGGCTGTTGGGTGCGCCGCATCTGGTCGAGCACAAGATCGACATCGATGGGATCAAGGAGCCGCTGAAAGTCTTCGATGGCACCGCGCGTGAGGCGGCCAAGGGCTTTCCGGCCAATCTCAATGTTGCGGTGGCGCTGTCGCTGGTCGGGATCGGACCTGATCGCACGCGGGTCGAGATCTGGGCCGACCCCACGGTCACGCGCAACACCCACCGGATCGAGGTGGATTCGGACTCCGCGCGGTTCTCGATGGCTATCGAGAACATCCCGTCCGAAAATCCCAAGACCGGCAAGATCACCGCGCTCTCGGTCATCGCCTGCCTGCGCAAGCTGCGCGCGCCATTGCGGATCGGGACCTGACGTTTCAGGCCAAAGCTGCTATTCTCCCAAAAAATCCAAAGGAAAATCGAAGGGAGAACCGCCATGGACGCCGTGACACCGAAGGGCCACGACACTGCTGACACGCATTCCCATCTCGTTCAGCCGCAGGAGATGGAATGGCAGAAGACACGCTTTCCCGGCTGCGAAGCCAAGACGTTGCTGTTCGATCGCAAGACCGGTTTGATGACGGCCTTGATGCGCTTTGCGCCGGGGGCCGTGTTGCCCGACCATGAGCACGTCAACATCGAGCAGACCTATGTGCTCGAGGGCTCGCTGGTCGACAAGGAAGGCGCGGCCAAAGGCATCGAATGCAAGGCCGGCGAGTTCGTCTGGCGCGAGGCCCACAGCCGCCACGTCGCCTGGTGCCCGCAAGGCGGGTTGATGCTGGCGATCTTCCAGGTCCCGAACAAGTTCTTCGAGGCCGACGGCCGCGTCATCGATGCCGCCGGTCAGGACTGGGACGAGGCCTGGGGCCATACCGGCAAGGCTTGAAGAGCAAGGCTTGAAGGGCAAGGCTTGAAGGGCAAGGCTTGAAGCTCCTCCAGAAACACAAAAGGCGGCCGATCGGCCGCCTTTCGCTTATGTGGGTGGAGCAGGCGCTTAGCCGCCCGCTTCGCACTTCTTCATGAAGCTGGTCTTGGCCGCACCGGCGAGCTTCTTGCCGTCGGAGCCGACAGCCTTGGTCTCGCAGGAATCCGCCATGCACTTCTTCATGAACGAGGTTTTCGCGGCGCCAGCCAGCGGCTTGCCGTCCTTGCCGACCGCCTTGGTGTCGCAGGACGCGTCCTGCGCGAAGGCCGAACCGGCGGCGAAGGTGGCGATGACGGCAGCCAGGATAATGCGCTTCATGGGTGTCTCCCTAAGAGAAAAGTGCAACGATAGGAGCTTGTAATCTTCGCGTAATCAAGCTCTTGGCCGGTGAATTTCGCGGAATAAATTCAGGCAGAAAGCCTGTCGCGTTCATCTTCCAGTCAGGACTCACATGGCTCGCGTCAGCAGCGCCTTGAAATCCGCCCGCGCCCGCTGCGCTTCCGCGCGCGCGACCTGCGACGCTTCGCCGAGGCCGAAATAGCCGTGGATCAGGCCTTCGCCCACATAGTGCTTGGTAGGAACGGCGGCGCCATCGAGGGCGGCCGCGTAGGCCGCGCCTTCATCGCGCAGGGGATCGAACCAGGCGGTGCAGACGATCGCGGGTGCCAGTCCGGCATGGTTCCTGGCGCGCAGCGGTGAGACGCGCCAATCCGCGCCCTGGCTCTTGTCGGCGAGGTAATGCCCGCAAAACCATTCCATCACCGCGCGGGACAGGAAATAGCCGTCGGCGTTCTCGCTGCGCGAGGGGAAGCGCGCGTTTTCGTTTGCATCGGCATAATTCCCGAACGCGTCGACGACGGGATAGACCAGGAGCTGCGCGGCAAGGGCGATGCCGGCATCGCGGCAGGCGATCGCGGAGGTCGCGGCGAGATTGCCGCCGGCGCTGTCACCGGCGACGCCAAGCGCCTCGGCATCGCCGCCGAACTCGGCGATACGTTCGGAAACATCGCGCATGGCGGCGAAGGCATCCTCGAATGCGCCAGGAAAACGCGTCTCGGGCGGGCGGCGATAATCGACTGAGACCACCACTGCGCCGGTTTCGATCGCGAGCCAACGCCCCTGCCGGTCATGGGTTTCGAGATCACCCGCGACCCAGCCGCCGCCATGGAAGAACACCACCGTTGGCCGCTTGCCATGATCTTTGGCTTGTCCATTGCGATAGACCCGCGCCGCCAGCGGACCCGCACCACCCCTGATCTTGATGTCCTGCACGGTCTCGACCGGGGGCGGCGGAACGTTGGCGCGGGAGGCCGCGAGCGCCCGCAGCGCATCGCGGGCGCTCTGCGGGGTCATGGTGGCGGGGTCGCGAAGCGGGAGGAGGGGAATGATCTCTGCGATCACGGGATCGAGCGGGGCGGGCATTTGCAGGTCCTTGGGCCGTTCTTCTTGCTGATTTTGTGTCAGCATAGATTTTGGCCCGCACGCCCGCAATGGCCGCCGATGTCAGCGGCAAGCAGGGCGGATCTGCGAATCTTACCGGCTCAGGGCGACCGCCTTGAATGCGGTCACCAGCGGCTTCTCGAGCTTGCCGTTCATGCCGCAGAGGATGTTGTAGGCATCGAGGCGCGACATCGTCGCCTTGTAAGGCCGCGCTTCGATCAGTGCCGAAAAAATGTCCGAGATCGTCAACACGCGCACGAGATCGCAGATGCTTTCGGCACAGAGCTTGTCCGGATAGCCGCTGCCGTCGAGGTACTCATGGTGATGCCGCACGGCGTCAAGGATTTCGGCCGAAATGCCATGGGTATCCTTGAGCGCATCGTACCCGGCGGCCGGATGGGTTTCGATCAGCGCGCGCTCCTCCGGATTGAGACGGCCCGGCTTGTCGAGGACGGCAAGCGGGACCGTCGCCTTGCCGATGTCGTGAAACATCGCCGACGAATAAAGCCGCTCCACCTGGCATTTGGGAAAGTCCAAGCTCAATCCGAAATCGACGGCAACCCCGGTGACCAGAAGACAATGCTGGTAGGTGCCCTCGTGATGGCGGCGGACGGTCGCGAGCCAGTTCGCGAGGCCATGCTCCTCGACCGCGGCCGCGATTTCGGCGCCGGCATTCTTGATGTTGGCAACGTCGATCTGCATGCCGCCGGCCATGGCGGTGAACATTGAAGCGAGGGCGACCTCGCCGCTGGCCGCGGCTGCCTCCGAACTGCCCGGATCCGCCGTCGGGCCGTTATCGGCAGGGGTCTGGTCGTCCACTTCCTTCAGCAATTTGGCTGCATTGAGCGCGCCGGAAAGCACGGATGTCGCACCCAGCGCATAGGCCTGCGAGACCGAGAGATGCGCGGCATTCTCCACCAGGAAGATGCGCTTCTGGACGCGGGAAAGGCTCGCCAGAATTTTCTTGAGCGTGCAGATCGATTCAATGGACTGAAGATCCACTCTGACGACCAGTGCCTGAATCTTGCCGCGCTGGATGCTCAACCCGCCCAGCAACTCTGACGTAACCGCGTGCCTGCGCTCGAGCACGGTGCGGACACCGGCCAGCCTGGTAGCGCTGTCGCTTATGACATGGATCAGCATGACGCTCGCGATCCGTTCCGGAACGCCGTCGGCGAACAGGCGGGAAACGGGATGGTGCGCGAGGTAATCAACTGCATCGAAAAATCGTCTCTCAAAATCAGGGGCGTCTTGCCCCAGATGGTTGGCTCATTTCGACTGAGCGTGGTGTGCCTTCTTTTTCTTGTCTGCGCTGGTGAACTTGACGCCCACCTGTGTTCCGTCGACCCAAACCAACTCGCAGCGGCGGAAGGCCAGACCGGTCGAAGACAACAGCAGAAAGAACTCGCGGGCCCTCAAGACATCAGGTGAGCCTTCGATCTCAAGCTTTGCGCCCGTTTGTGACACGTCGAGCAGAACGCAGCTACGCCTCCAGGTGCCGTCCACCCCCATCAGATTGACGGCATGCACCTGCTCAAACTGGACGCGGGCTGCCCTGCGATTTTCCCCCTTCATCGTCATCCTCCTGCGGCAATGGCTCGATCGTTGGACTCCGGTTTCTTCGTGGTATTTTGCGGCGGCTCGAAGCGAATGGTGTATTGGGCGGACGAGACGTAGAGCATCTCGAACACTTCCTTGGCCTGATCGAGCTGCTGTTTCGAAAGCGGCGGAACACGGCGGTTGTTGATGACCGTCGATGTCGTCTGCCAGTTCAGTCGCGAGGCGCGGCAGGCAATGAGCAGCCCCGAGCCGCTGTCTTCTTCCATCAACGGCGTGATAATTTCGACTGTGGCGCCCGAAAGCAGGGACAGTGCGGCGATGACATTCGGGTATTCGCGCCTGATGGCAAAGCGGTTCACGCTGGAGTCGTTCAGCTTGCCGCCGTGATTGAGGACCACCACGGCCGCGCGCGCTTCTGCAAGGTCGTCCTGGGTGGATTTCTTCGGCGTGGCCTGCACATTGACACGGTCCAGCGCGACGTGAACCCGCTCTCGTGTCGCCGCGGAAGCACATTTCGTGAGCCGCGAGCGTACCGTCTCGGTGGTGGTGGCAAGAAGGCTTTGGAAGACTGCATCGGGGAGGTCGGGTCGCAGGCCCAAGGCTTCGGCGAGGACGTCGTCGTGTGCTGCGGTTGCGAGCAGGCCGGCGTAACCCTTTTCGGTCAGCCGTGCTGACGCATTTCGCACGAGGACACGGCTGGCGTCTTTGCCGGCGTGCTTCAGGATCGCGTCGGTTACCGCCTCGCTCAGGTCCGGCCGCTTCGAAAGCGCAATGAGGTGTTGCTGGCCGCGATTGCCGGCGACCTCGATGAGATCCGCATCTGCCAGCGTGCACGATTTGAGAAGTGCGGGCGTGGCGACCGCCGCATTGTCGTGGTGTGCGAGGCGACGCATGGTCTCTGGCGGTGCTGGTGTAACGTTAGCCAGCGAGGCACTAAGCTCGGCCAGTGCGCGCGCATCGACGCGCTGCAACAGGCAACTCAGCACCTCATCGAAAACAGAAAGCTGGGAATGAGTTAGCCGATGCGCTTCGGCAAGGAAAAGCGCTGCGATCTGCCGCAATATGCGCGCGCGTCGGACCGGCGAACCATCGCTGACGGCGGCCTCGAGCTCGGCGGTCAGTTCTTCGGAACTGGGGGCAATCATGGCCGGCGGCAATTCTGTAATGAAAACGTCCTGTTTCCATCGACAGCTTCACGCCATGGTTGTTAAAATATGATATATTTCTAACGGCCTTTGGTGCCATCATACCTGACGGAAGCTGCTGAAAAGATATCGAAATTCGGCAACTAGGATGTCGCATAGGCGGCCAGGAGGGAATCGCCGCTATCTATCATTCGGGCACGATTTTTAGTTGTAGCCGTCATTATCGACGGGATGTTGATTGGGAGTGGGATGGGCGGGGATGCTTTCGAGCCAAGCCTGACACCGAGGATATTTCGGTTCTCTGATATCGACGAGTTTCGCAGTTCGGTGCGGAACCTGAGTGTGGATTTCACTCCGCTGGTCCGCACGATTGCCGCGGAACAGACCGTCCTGAATCTCGAGGGCTGCAGCGTCAACTTCACCAAGTCCTTTCCGCGCATCGTCGATGCGCAACTTGCGCCGGGTTGCACCGCGATCGGGTTTACGATGGACGATGGAATTCCCATCCGCTTCAATGGCGTGGAGAGAGACAAATCCGTCATCGTGATCGGCGGCGGAGGCGCGGCCTATACCGCCGTTGAACGCACGGAGCGGCAGTACGCATCGATCGTCTTCACGCCGGCGATCGTAGATCGCGGCTGGCCACCGGTGACGGCGAATTTCAACATGTTCGAGACGAGCCCGACGGCTCAGCAACGATTGCGCACGCTTGTCACCCAGCTGTTGACGGCTCTGCCGCAATTGGGCGAGCCGCCAGATCTGAGCGAAACCTCAAGCCTGAGCGAGACATCGGCCGCCATCCGGGAATCACTGCTCGGAGTCATCGATGGCGTGTTTGCGGAGATTGTGCCGACGCGTTGGGCTTCGCTTGCCAATTCTACCAGGCAATGGGCGATTTTTCGAGAAATCCGGGACGTGTTGGAAGCAAATCTCGGAAGGCCGATCTACAGTGAGGAACTGGCGACGCAAGTCGGCGTATCCGTTCGCTCGATGCATGACGCAATCCTGCGCTACCATGGCATGAGCCTGCACCGTTATCTGCGGCTGAGGCGGCTTTGGCTTGTGCGCAGGCGGCTGCTCGCCGGCGCTGAAAGCGTCAAGGCGATCGCCTTGGCGTTCGGCTTCTGGCACCTCGGCGATTTCTCCGCGAGCTACCGCCTGCAGTTCGGGGAAACCCCATCGCAGACGCTCGCGAAATCCCGGCCGAAGTGACCGCTTTGATCAAGGCGGGGCAGGCTATCTCTCTGCCCGGCGGTCAGCATAAATAATACCTTGGCCATCGACATCAGTGGTTGGGGAAGCCTGGGAATGGACTTTGGGGAATTGGTGCAGACGCGCCGCAGCGTTCGTGGCTTCAAAAATGAGCCAGTGCCGCGTGCGCTGATCGAGGAGATACTTGAAGTCGCCAAGCGCGCGCCGTCTTCGATGAACACGCAACCATGGCACGTACATGTCCTGTCTGGCGAACCGCTCGAGCAGGTACGCCGGCGCAATATGGAAGAGATGATCGCAGGCGCCAGGCCCCAGCGCGATATGGTCAGCCATGGCGAATATCAGGGCGTGCACCGGTATCGTCAGGTCGAGATCGCCAAGAAGCTGTTCGATGCGCCGGTGTCGCTGGTGCTGACCTATGACCGCGTGCTCGATCCCGGTGCGACCTGTCATTTCGATCTGGGGGCGCCTTGCTACGGCATCGTGCTGGCCGCATGGGACCGCGGACTGGGCACCGTGATCAACGGGCAGGGGATCACGCGCTCCGACATCGTGCGCGAGGTCGCTGGCATCCCCGAAGATCAGGTCATCATGACCTGCGTCGCCATGGGTTACCCGGACGACTCGTTTCCGGCCAACGGCGTGCGATCGGACCGGCAATCGAACGGCGACTTCGTGCGCTTTGTCGGGTTTGCCGAATGAACAGCGGCTGCCGAATGAACAGCGGCTAGCGAGGCGCTTCTTCGGAGGATTTTGGAGGCGGCCTGTGCTGGGTCTCGCCGCCACCCGCCTCCTGGCAGGGAAGCTGCTCCCAGGTCCCATCCGCGGCTTGCTGGTAGGCGTGGCAGGAGGAGGAGGTTGATTGGTCGTCGGTTTTCTGCGTTTGGGCCTTTTTGGCCGATACCGGCGCGGTCATGAGGAGCGTACCCGCAAAACCGACCAAGATTACTCGCGCAATCCGCATCTTGAGGTCCCTTTGGAACGAGCCCCTAATTCTGGGGTGGATTGTGGTCATTTTGCGTCACGGCCTGTCCCCTTTTAGGAGGGGTTCTAACGCCCCGGGGAAACGCGTCTTGGGCGCGTTCTTGCGTCTCGATGTTGCCGTAGTTGGGAGTCTCATATTACACTTGGCTGGTAGACGACTCGTTCGAGGCGGGTGGGTGCTCCTCGGACAGGGTAGAATTGGGGACGTGATGGCTTTCGACCCCGTAACGGTCGATACACTCCTGCGGCGTCGGCGCTTTGGGCGATCCGAGACCATGGCGCTCGTCGCGGCTGCGCTCGCCTTGTCGGTCGGTGCTGTCGCCTGGCTGACGGAAGCCGACACGACGGTCGTATCCGAAGCCACCGCGAATATCGCCTCGTTCGACGAACGCTTCGTTCCGCTCACGCCGTCCGAGATGTTTCAGATGCGTCCCGCCTCCGCCCTGGGGCCGCTGGACCGCTCTGCTTTGGCGGCGCTGCAGGCGAAGTGGCGCAATGCCCGGGCCGAGCTGACGCAGGGGCTTGTGTCCTCCGATTGGCGCAGGTCTCTTGGTCCGGAGAGCACAGCCGTCGCTACCGATAGCAAGCCAGCTGCTGCCACAAGCGATATCCCGCTGCCACGGTCGCGACCCGCCGCGGCCGATGCGCAGGTGGTGCAGGTGGCTTCAGCCGATCCCGCGCAACCATTGCCGCCGGCGCCGGAACCGAAGCAGGACCGCTCGGTACTGCAGAAGCTCTCCGATATCCTGCCGAGCAAGATGACGCTGGCATCGCTGACGCCGTTCCAGCGCGGGCCAGACCTCGCCGCGCTCGGCTACGACAACCAGACCGCCGTCTACGACATCTCGGCGCACGCGGTTTACCTGCCGAGCGGCATGACCCTGGAAGCACATTCGGGCATTGGTCATTTGCGCGACGACCCTGATCATGTCGATCAGCGGATGGTCGGTGCTACTCCGCCCGCCACCTACGACCTGAAGCCGCGCGAGGCGCTGTTCCACGGCGTCCGTGCGCTGCGCATGACGCCCGCCGAAGGCAGCACGACGCTCGGTCGCGCCGGACTGCTCGTGCACAGCTACATGCTGGGGGCGGAAGGCGATTCCAACGGCTGCGTTTCGGTCCGTGACTATGATCGCTTCCGCAAGGCTTACGACGACGGCGAGATCACCCGCCTGATCGTCGTGCCAAACTTGGGTTCGGTGCAGGCCGCGCAGCGCTCCACCTCGCAGTCTTGACCTATTTCGCGCCGGATATGAGTCAGGTGTCGAATTCAGAGACACCCTTGCGAACGACGTTCCGCTTTCGGTTGAATGGCAAACCGGTGTCGATTTCGACCGTGGGGCAAGCCTATCAGTTCCTCACCAAGCTAAACTCGATCGAGTGGATGGAATATCGCACGCTGCACGACGATGCCGTCGATCTGCTCGAACGCGCCGCCAGTAATGCCATGTTGACGGTGCAGGCGACCAACGCCGTGCGAGCGCTGTTCGTCAACGCGAAGCTGCTCTGAGCGCGCGGACGCGTCGTTCGCGTCACAACACTCATCGCTCATTCGACAAAACCAATTGTTAGGAATCGCTCCGCGCTGATTTGCGCGATTCCGATTCGTTCTTTGAGAACGAAATAGAGTCAGACGAAGAACGGAAGATGCCTCGTGATGCGAGACTTCGATACGCGTCGCGCGACGCCCGCAGTATACGTGATCCGCTACATTCGAGCCGACGCGCAGTCCGCATCTCGACCGTCATCGAACGAACGAATTGTTAGGAATCGCTCCGCGCTGATTTGTGCGATTCCGATTCGTTCTTTGAGAACGAAATGGAGTCAGACGAAGAACGTAAGATGCATCGTGCTGCGAGGCTTCGATTCGTGACGCGCGCGTCGTCCGCATCACAAGCGATCCGCTACGTCGCGACGTCCTATTCGAGTGTCTGCACGGGCGGCGGTGTTGTGGAAGCTGTCTTGGGCGCAGGCGCCGCTTGCGGGATTGGCGTCGAAGCATGAGCTTCGGACGGCGGCGTTGCCTGCCCTCGCGCTTCGGGCGCTTGCGTGGGCGCCTCAGCCGCTGGCGCTGCCTGCCTTGCGGCCCTCGTCCGATAGGCCGCGGATCTTGAATGCCGGAAACCCCAGGAATGTGCGATCGAGGGACCTGCGGTATAGCCCACGACCGCGCCGGCGACGGCTCCGATCGGGCCGAGAACCACCGCGCCCGACAGCGCACCGAGCGCAGCGTCACCCGGGCGATGCTCGTCCGCGCGCGCCTGCGAGGAAACCAGTGACAGCGATATGGCTGTGATTGCGATTGCTTTTCTCATCCCGATACCCTCCGCATCATTAGGCCGTTACTCCGAAAATGCGACGGTAAGAGAGTCCAATTGCGGCAGACTGGGGAAGGGGCGAAGGCAGCACCGCGCCGCTGGTTCCATCGCGATTGACGCAAGCGCTGCCCGGAGGTTGAGTGGCGTTCTCCGGTCACCTTGCAATCACCCTGCGCTACAGGAGCCACGCCCGATGAGCCTGTTCAGTTCTCCCTTCGATCCATCGCGCGATGCGGCGATTGTTACCGGCGCCGGCAACGGCATCGGCCGCGCGATCGCGCAGGCGCTGGTCGGTGAGGGCGTGCGCACGGTGTTCGCCGACATCAGCGAGGAACGCGTTGCCGCCGCGATCAAATCCGCCAGCAAGCCTGAGCTCGCGGTGCCCTTTGTCGGCGACCTCGCCGAGCGCGCCACCTGCGAGGCCCTGCTTGCGCAGGCCGAGAAAGCGGTCGGCCGCGTCACCCATTTTGTGCACTCGGCCTCACCGCCGCGGCGCGAGGCCGATCACGCCTTTGCGGTGAGCGATGAGACCTGGCGGCAAATGCATGCCGTCAATATCGATGCCGGCTTTTACCTCTCGCGCGAGCTGGCGCGAAAGCTGATCGCGGCCAAGCAGCCGGGCTCATTCCTGCTGCTGACGTCGCTGCATGCCGGCACGCCGCGCAACCTGCCGCATTATTCGAGCGCGAAAGCGGCGATGGCGATGATGGTGAGGGAATTGGCCAAGACCCTCGGCCGCTACGGCATCCGCGTCAATGCGCTGGTGCCCGGCGCGATCGCAGCCGGCGGCTTCGTCGCAGATCCCTCGCTTTCCAAACATATTCCGCTCGGCCGGATCGGCCGGGCCGAGGATCTGGCACCGATGGCGCTCGCGGTGCTGTCCGATCGCATCTCGGCCTATGTCACGGGTGCGGCGATTGTGGTCGATGGCGGCTTGTCGCTCACCAACTGGTTCGATCCGCCAGCGTTGGATCTATAGACAGCGCATGAAGCAAATTGTGTTCAGACGCTAACGGAACGAGCGCTTGCCCAAGATCGTTTAATAGCACGCCGTTTGATAGAACGCACTTCAACTGCCAAAACCGGTTGCCGTGGTGTCAGACGGTGGAACCAGGGAGAGCGACATGATGTCGGAAATGCAGGTTCATACGATCGCACGACAGATGTTTGAAAAGCACGGGCCCGCGGCCATCGCGCAGGCTGCTCAGAGGGCGCTCGCCTGTGAAAATGATGGCGACGCCGAGGAGGCGCGGGAGTGGCGCCATATCGAAGAAGCGATGAAGATGATGCGCGGCCCACATCAAAGCTGATGGGGCATTGAGAAGCGCGCGTGGGGCCGGTTCGGCGGTTGCGAAAAACGCAAACCTGACGCAAAGTCTTCCTTGAACGCCGCAACCAGTCGGCGAGTTCACCGGAGGGAAACGCCATGTTCAAAGTCAGCGTCATGTATCCGAACAAGGAAGGCGCGCGCTTCGATCACACCTATTATCGCGACAAGCACATGCCGCTGGTGAAGGAGCGCCTCGGTGAGGCCTGCAAATATTATACGGTCGACAAGGGGCTCGCCGGCGGCGCGCCCGGAGCGCCAGCGACCTATGTCGGTATGTGCCACATCTTCGTCGACTCGCTCGAGGCCTTCCAGGCCGGCATGGGCAAGCACGGCAAGGAGATCATGGGCGATATCCCGAATTACACCGACCTTGCGCCGGTGATTCAGATCAGCGAAGTCGTGGTGGGCAAGCCCTAAGGCCAATCCGCTCGCATTTCCGTGAAGACCTGAGAACAACCCGCCGGCCAGCCCCTGGCCGGCGGGAGGATTTTTCTTTGCCTGGCCCATGCGGCAACAGCAACGTTGCTATTTCATGCCGGCGCTTGTCGGGGAGGGCGTTGTAGCAAACATTTCGGGAGCAATCTTCATCAGTCGGGAGACAGGGCGACAGCCCTGCGAGAAACATGGGCCTGCAAGAAACAAGAATAGAATCGCTTCCCTTCGTGACCGCCGAGTTGAACTATCTGGCGCCGACCTCCGGCAAGCCGCGCACCTATGCCTTCGATCCGCCGCCCGGCCAGCCGAAATCCACCAATCTGCCCGAACCGCACCAGATACCGATCTTTGACGGGCGGCTGATTGCGAAAAACTTCTCGCTCGATCGCGAGGGCTTTGAGCTGGTCAGGCATCCGACCGCCGTGAAGAATTTTTACGATGAGGCCGAGATCAAGCGCGTCTACTATCCCGCCGTCGAAGCCTTCATGCGTGCGACGCTGAAGGCCGACCGGGTGGTGATCTTCGACCACACCGTGCGCAAGCGCGTCGATGGCGCGGCCGATATCCGTGGCGGCGGTCCCCGCCAGCCCGCCACCCGGGTGCATGTCGACCAGACCTTGACCTCGGGGCCGAACCGGGTTCGCGAGCATGTGCCCGAGGAGGCCGAGGAGCTATTGAAGGGCCGGGTGCAGGTGATCAATCTGTGGCGGCCAATCCGCGGGCCGGTGCGCGATGCGCCGCTCGCGATGGCCGATGGCACGACGGTGGCGCCGGAGGATCTCATCGCTTCCGATCTGATTTATCCGAACCGCAGCGGTGAAACCTATTCGGTGAAATACAATCCGAACCATCGCTGGTTCTATTTCCCGGAAATGACTGCTGACGAGGCGCTGCTGCTCAAGTGCTATGACTCGGCAACCGATGGCCGCACGCGCTTCGGGCCGCATACGGCGTTTGTCGACCCGACCACGCCGCCGGACACGCCGCCCCGCGAGAGCATCGAAATCCGCGCGTTGGTGTTTCACCGGGCGTAACAGAAAGGGCGGCTCAGGCCGCCCTTTTCTTCGTGACATTTATTTGCGCGGCGATCTTCATTTGCGCAAACGGCGCTCCTGCTCCTTCAGGAGCTCCTCCAGCTCTTCGTTCTGGGCCGCAAGACGGTCGGCGTTGCGGTCTTCATCGGCGGCGCCGGACACTGCAGCGGCTTGCTCGGTGATCTGGCGAATGTTGCCGCGGATGATCGCGATGCGGTCGGCAAGTTCCGACGATGACAATGAACTAAGATCGGCCACGCCGGTCTCCTCTCGGGTTCAAGAAAGCGGCCCGCCCTTTGCGATGAAGTCGCCGAGGACGCGCAGCAACCAGAGCAGGCGATGGCGAAGTTTGCGAAACAGCTCCCTCGCGTCAACGCCATCGCTGATCGCAGACTTGTCAGCGATCGGCGAATGCCTGATTGGCAAAGCGCGCTCCAGCATAGGGGTTTCCTCGGCTTATGGCTTGCGCGCCTGATACGGCGTGCCGGGGCGCATCATGTTGGTTCCCGCCCGATCTTTCAAGCGCTCCATTCTGGCGTCCGCCGCCGTTATTTTGACAGCCTTGTCCCGGATATCAGGCTTGAGCGCGTGAAAAAGCAGTCGTTTGTGGGGCGTGATGAAAAGAATGTTTTGGGGGCGCTTTGCTGCGCTCGCTGTCGTGGGGTTGGCGGCGGCTGTGCCGGCGCGCGCCCAAAATCTGGATGAGGGCAAATCCGCTGCAAAATTATTCGGCGACAGTTGTGCCACGTGCCATCGCAGCGCCCGGGGACTCGCGAAGGGCCGCTTTCGACTGACGCTCTTTGTGTTCCTGAAGGATCACTATTCGACCGGTTCGGATACGGCCTGGGAGCTCGCTTCCTATCTGGCCAGCGTCGACGACGCGCCACGCGGCCGGCCACCCGGCAAGCCGAAAAAGACACCGTCGGCGTCGCACTCGTCGCTGACCCCGCCGGCGCCGATCCCGCAGCACTAAAGCACGACGATTTGCGCTAGCTCATCGCACCGGCATCGGGGGCCGCACGATCACGCCGTCATCCGACGCGTCCGACGCGGCAGCCGGCGGTGGTCCGGGGGAGATCTGTGCCGGAAGTGGTGTTCCGGCGCCTGGCGGCGGCAAGGGGGCTGC
>Ga0210384_10003958_pt1 | contig 16781 bp, 7 predicted proteins | sample IncBWH2MmetaG_FD_160574 | JGI IMG/M metagenome (GOLD analysis project Ga0210384, IMG submission 160574) | Forest soil microbial communities from Barre Woods Harvard Forest LTER site, Petersham, Massachusetts, United States - Inc-BW-H-2-M | ecosystem: Environmental > Terrestrial > Soil >...
GGCCCAGGTCGCCCGTGCGGTACATGCGCGCCCCCGCAGCCGCGAACGGGTTGGGAAGGAATCGTTCCGCTGTGAGGTCAGGACGTCCATAGTACCCGCGTGCCAAACCCTCTCCCGCAAGATAAATTTCCCCGGGAACGCCGATGGGCACGGGGTTCCGCCCAGCATCGAGAACATAGGCCTGCTCATTGGCGAGCGGTTTGCCAATGGTTACGGAGGCGCCGCGCCGAACCAGGGTGGACGTGGAATATCCGTTTTCGGTAGGACCGTACAGGTTATAAACTTTTTCGACCGCCGCCGAAGAGTAAATTTCCTCGACCAGACTTCCCGGCAACGCCTCCCCAGCAAGGGCCACGGTCTTGAGCGTCTTTGAAACAGCTTTCATGCGCACCAGTTCGGCAATGGCCGAGGGCACGGTGTTGAGGCACGTTACTTCGTCGCGCGCCGGCAGCGACGGCCAAGCGAGCGGATCTTCCGCGAGAACAATCTTCCCCCCAGCTCCGATTGTGCAAAACATTTCAAACGTCGACATGTCAAAGCAGATCGAAGTGCAGAACAGCACGCCCGTAAGTTCCTCTTCGCCAAAAGTTTTGTGGCACCACTGGATGAAGAGCACAGTGTTGCGGTGTTCAATGGCGACGCCCTTGGGGCGCCCAGTGGAGCCCGAGGTGAACAATACATACGCAAGGTTCGAAGGTTCCGCCCGGCGCCGAAGGTTCGCGGTGGATTCGCGCGAAATTTCGCCCCAATCGGAATCAAGGCAGATGAAACGCGCTTCGCAATTGGGCAGATCGCCAAGCAGCGTCTTTTCGGTTAGCACAACTGGCGCGTTCGCGTCTTCGAGAATGAAGCCGATGCGCTCCTTGGGATAATTGGGATCGAGTGGAACGTAGGCGCTCCCAGATTTTAGAATGCCCAGAATGCCCGCCACCATGTCCGCCGAACGATGGCTGTAAATCCCCACGAGCACGTCGGGACCTGCGCCGTGCTTCACCAGATAGTGTGCGATCTGGTTGGCCCGCGAGTTGAGTTCGCGGTATGTGATGCGCCGGGTATCGCAAATCAGGGCGATAGCATCGGGTGTCAGCGCGGCTCGCTGTTCCAGAAAGTCATGAATGCAAAGTCCCGCGGGATAGTCCGCAGCAGTCGCATTGAACTCCAGGAGTATCCGTCGGCGCTCCTCGCCGTCCAGCAGGGATACCTCGGACAACCGCCGCTCGGGATCCACCAACGCCCCTCCCAACAGAGTTTCGAAATGCCGGAGCATGCGCTGAATGGTGCTGGTATCGAACAGGTCCGTGTTGTACTCGGCGCGCAGCAGGATGCCTTCAGGAACTTCGATGGCAAACCATGCCATGTCGAACAGGGAAGTCTGGGTGTAAACGGGAACGCGTTCCAGGTGCAGCCCTGGTAATTCGAGGGCGTTCAAGGGTGCGTTCTGTAATGCGAACATGACCTGGAATATGGGATTGTGGCTCAGGCTGCGCTCAGGTTGTAGCTCCTCGACAAGTTTCTCAAACGGAATATCCTGGTGGCAGTAAGCGCCTAGCGCCGATTCCTTCACCCGCGCGAGCAATTGCCGCAGGCTGGGATCTCCGGAGAGGTCGGCGCGGAACGCCAGCGTATTGACGAAGAACCCGATCAACGGCTCGATGTCGGCATGATTGCGACTGGCGATCGGCGAGCCGACGACGATATCGTCTTGCCCCGAATACCGTAACAGCAGCGCCTGAAACCCCGCCAGCAAAGTCATGAAGAGGGTGGAGCCTTGACTCTGGCTGAAGGCGCGCAGTTGCCCAGTTAGTTCCTGCGAGAGTAGAAGCTTCTCGGTCGATCCCCGGAAAGTTTGCACAGCAGGCCGCGGCCGGTCGGTGGGCAAATCGAGTACGGCGGGCGCGCCATCCAACTGATGCTTCCAGTACGAAAGCTGCTTCTCGAGCAACTCGCCCTCAAGCCAGTGACGCTGCCAGACCGCAAAATCAGCGTACTGTGCGCTGGGATCCCGTAATGGTGATGGCCGTCCCTCAACGAAAGCTGCATACAGCGCAGTCAATTCGTCCGCGATAACGCCCATCGACCAGCGGTCGCTGATTACGTGGTGCATGACGAGTACAAGCAAATGGTCATCCTGGCCGAGGTGCACTAAAGTTGCGCGCAGCAGTGGCCCTCGCGCCAAATCGAAGGATCGAGTGGCTTCTTCTCGCGCACATTGCTCCGCTTGTTCTTTTCGTTCTGCGTCTGGAAGCTGAGACAAATCTACCCGTGTTACCGGAATCCGAAGTTCCGGCGCAATCTGCTGTACAGGACGGCTGTTGCGCAAGGGGAACGTGGTCCGCAGCGCTTCATGCCGCCGGACGATTTCCGCCAGAGCGCGCTCGATCGCATCGACATGCAACGCGCCTCGCATGCGGAAAACTTGCGGAATATTGTAGAGAGGGCTGCCGGGTTCAAGCTGATCCAGGAACCATAACCTCTGTTGCGCAAACGACAGCGGAATATCCGATGTCCGCGGAACCGGCAGAAGCGGCGGCATCTGAAGCCCGGCGCGCTCGCGCTGAGCGTTGACCACAAGTTCGCCCAAGCCTGCGATGGTTGGAGCTTCGAATACGGCGCGCAGCGGAAGTTCCGCTCCAAGCGAGCGCCGTATGCGGGCCACGAGTTGCGTGGCCATCAGCGAATGGCCGCCGAGTTGGAAAAAATTGTCATGGATTCCTACCCGTTCCACGCGCAGCAGGCGCGACCACAGGCTGGCCAGCACTTCTTCTACGGGGTTGCGCGGAGCCAGAAATGGCTGGTGGCCTCGAGCACGTTTGCTCTGATTGGCACCCGCCGCCTGCTCGATCTGCCGCGCGCTGGTAAGCTTCAGCGCAATCCTGTTCAGGGTTTGCGAACGTTTTGAGAAATCACTGTTTACTGCGCGAGTGGGTGGAAGTTTTTCCGCGGCTGTTGTGTGCGGTGCAATCAGAAGTTTCTCGCTAGGCGCAGTCACAGCGTCGGCGGCAGCAATCCTAAACATGAAGCCATCGGGCCGTTCTTCGCGAGAGGCTGTTCTTAAACTCTCGAGAAAGTCGAGCGCAGGTTGATTTTTCTGAGTCGCCAGGAACGGGATTTCCACGAATCCGAGTCCTCGCTCCCGCGCAATCGTTCCCAGCCGCGCCAGGATATTGTGTTCCACCTTGCGTCCGAGCGCGCGGCAACTCAGCAGTAGAGTATCTACCCGCAAAGCAGTTGCGTTCGTCGTAAAGATCACAACACCGACCAGGCCGTAGTCGCCAAAGCGGTCTTGCACACGCACGGCAAGAACCTCAGCGCCGTCACGGCGCAGGCGCTCTATCTCGCTTTCCTTGCGCCGGATGGTTGTGCAGTTGAACTGGTTGGTGCGCTCGGTGAGTTGAGCTACGCGGGCCAGATCTTCCGGCTGCATAGGTTCAATCGCAATCCTGAGATCAAGGCTCGCGAGAAACGTGTCAAGATCGGGCGCGTCGGATCGCAGTGCTTCACGCTCGACATTTTCGCGATACATCTCGCTGCGTTTCCGGTCTTCTTCGGTGACCGTCCAGTGGTCGAATGCCCAAACGTTGCACAAGAAATTCGGGATCGATGCCGGATCGCTTGGAAGCTCCAACACCACTACCTGTGGGCAGTTGGCGCGAACCTCGGCGCATTCGAGTGGGTTATCGTCGACGAAAATGAAACTGTCGAGCCCCAATTGCAACTGTGCCGCGAGGGCGTGCAGGCTCTCCGATTTCGCGTTCCAGTGGATCTGCGATGCCACAATATGCTCGCGTCGCAAAACCATACCCGGATTTTTCTCGAGGACGGCAAATACATCCTCTTCCACATTTTTGCTGGCCAGGCACAACAGCATTCCGGCGTCGTGCTGCTCGCGCATGAATTGCTGCAGCGCACGCCTTGGTGCATCGACGGTGACGCCCAGCGGGCCTTCCTCACCGCAAACGCCTTGCCACAGCGTGTTGTCGCAGTCGAGGACGATAACTTTGGAGGGAGCCGAACGCAGCGCCCAGATACGACGAGCCGCCATGGCGGCGAGCGCGGCAAAGAACTCCGACGTGTAGGGAACGCTGCCAACTTTTTCCGCATAGGCGTCGCGGAAATCCGCCACCGGATACATCCGCAGCAGTTGTTCCGAGCTGATAACCGTCACTCCCGCTTCGCCAGCAAGTTGCGACGTCAGCAACTCTTCCATGCTGCGGCAGAACGCCGCCGCATCGCCTGCCAGATCCGATGCCGGGCAACACATCACAACCTGCGGTACTTTGGTGCGGCTCTTTGCGGCCCGCAGGGTATGCGCCAGATCGGTGCCATTGCGCTCGATCTTGGCCTGGGTTTCGCTATCAGAAAGCGCTCCGTCACCCTTCCAGTCTTCGACTCGAATCAGCAACAGGTTGCAGCCATCCTGGTTGCGCCCCAGGAGACCGTCCGGGTTGAGGAGCTCTTGAAATACCTGGCCGTATCCTGCGAATGCAATCTCCGTCGGAATTCCCACTTGCTCCATGCAGAACGCGAGTGGTTCTCCCAACGGTTCCGCTGTGAAGGTGGCGGCGACGGCGATCTTCGCTTTACCTTCTTTTTCGCGCTCGGCTTGCGCCAGCAGGCCTGGAGGCAAGGCATAGCCTTCGACATGCATTTCCGGATGCAGCGCCAATTGTTCCAAAACGGAGCCATAGGCAGCGACCAGCAGTTCCGCCGTTTCACCGGAGAATAGTTCCGTGTTAAATTCACAAACTAGTTCGAGACCATTTGCAATATCCGTCACCACAAACCGCAAATCGAGGAATGCCACATTCGTATCAAGTTCCAGGAATCGTGCCTCCAGCTCCGCCCCACGAAAAGCGAACTCCGGATAGTTCTGTAGCAGTAACCCAACGTTGAACAGAGGATTGGGGCTCAATGTCCGTTCCGGATTCAATGCCTCGACGACTTTCTCAAATGGGCAATCCTGATGTGCGAAAGCATCGAGGACGACCTGCTTCGCGTGTGCCAATAGGTCCGTTCCCAATGCACACGGTGTAACTCGGACTCGCAGAGGAAGGAAGTTCATGAAACAGCCAATCAGGCGCTCGATTTCTGTTTGATTGCGATTGGCGCTGATCGTGCCGACGACTAAATCCTGCTGCGCACTCCAGCGCGATAGCAAGATGTCAAGCCCCGCCAGCAGAGTGGGGAACAAGGTCATCCCGTGCCGCTGGCTCAAGGACTTGAGCTGGTTTGTGACAGCTGTGGGCAACAACAGCGTCCGTTTCGATCCGTTCGTTTGTGGCGCGCGGGGACGCGGGTAGTCTGTAGGCAGGTCGATGATCGGGGGCGCGCCTTCAAGTTGTTTTCGCCAGAAACTGGTTTCCCGAGCCAGCATTTCCCCCTGCATCCAGTCGCGCTGCCAAGCCGCGTAGTCCGAATATTGCACCGGCAATTCGGGCAGGTTTACTGCTTGGCCCGCAGCGATGGCCGCGTAGGCCGTCCCCAGTTCTTCAAATAGAAGGCCGCCGGTCCAGCCATCGCTCGCAATGTGGTGCATTACCACGAGGAGCAGGTGATCTTCCGCATCGAGACGAAACAAACTGACACGCAGCACCGGATCGCGAGCCAGATCGAAAGCTCTGCGGTAGTTTTCGAGCAGCAGGCGTAGGGCTTCCCGCTCGCGCTCTGTCGCAGGAAGGCCACTCAAGTCCTGAACGGGAAGCGGGATATCGAGCGAGGGCGCAATGATTTGTACGGGATCGTCGCCCTCAACTTCAAATCGCGCCCGCAACACTTCGTGGCGCGTGATGACCTGGCGCAGCGCCTGGGCCAATAAATCCACGTCAAGTTTTCCGCGCACACGAACCGCTCGCGGCACGTTATACGCGGAACTCTTGGGATCGAGTTGTTGTATCAGCCACAAACGTTGCTGCGCGAAGGAAAGCTGGCCTCGACCGTTGTCGGTCCGTCCGCGCGGCCGCAGTGGAGGCGGTTGTATAGCGCCAGCAACAGTCTTGCCGCGCAGTTTCTCCAACAATGCGCGTTTGGTAGGACTTAAATCCGCCACGGTTTGTTTCAGATCGTCCAAAGTCTGATCATCCCAAAATTAGATCATTCAAAATATGCCCGCCAACGCTGGTGCATCACGCCGGAGCTTGCTCATGAGATCTGGGGAAGATCTCAAACTTGGGAGACTCCCAAACCGGGGAGCGTCCCGCTTGCCTAACGAGTCTCAGTCATGGAGACAGAAGCAGCCTTATTTTCTACGCTCGTAGTTTCCTGTTTCACAGCTCCCTGTTGCGGCACTGGATCCAGGTACCAGCTGTGTCGGAGTACGAAGGCGCCGTTCCAAGGCGCTTTGCCCGTACCGTAATAATCCGATTCGACAATGGTGATACGGGCGGCGTCGTTGATCAGGTCCGCCTCGCTGTTGTTGACGTCCAGCCATAGGCGTAACAGGTAATCTCCCGGCATCAGCGTCAGGCTGGGAATGTCACAGACAAAAACCTGTGGGCCGACGACATCGCCATGCGAGCGATTCGGTTCGAAAAAACTGTGCGCGGTAAACATTCGCTGCCCAAAGATATTGTCGAAGCCGAGTCCGACGTTAAAACTAGCGGTTGGCCGCTGCAGATCGAAGTGGACCCGCACCTTCAGAGGGCTGCCAATAGCAAGCCCCTCGGAGACCGGACGATCTCCGCTAGTCGCAAACTCAAGGCGCCGCAGCAGTGGAGCTTGCTGCGATCGGCGGTCCTTGGCTCCGCTCAGGTCAATCGATTGTCCGCTCGTTCCCGTCGCGGTCGAGATGCCGCTCAGGTAGTGATGGACCCCGTCTTTGGCGGTGCCGTCAAAAACGACCCGGCCGCGTTCCAGCACCACGCCGCGCTGGCAAAGATTCTCGACCGCAGCCATGTTGTGCGAAACAAAAAGAACGGTCCGTCCGCTCTTGCTGACGTCGCTCATTTTGCCCAGACATTTCTTTTGGAACGTGACGTCACCGACGGCTAAGACTTCGTCCACAATCAGAATCTCAGGGTGCAAGTGAGCCGCCACGGCGAAGGCCAGCCGCACATACATCCCACTGGAGTAGTGTTTCACTGGCGTGTCTAGAAACTGCTCGATCTCTGCGAAATCCACAATGGCATCGAACTCGGTGTCGATCTCCGCCTTGCGCATGCCCAGAATCGCGCCGTTCATGTAGATGTTTTCCCGCCCTGTCAACTCGGGATGGAACCCTGTTCCAACCTCGAGCAGGCTTGCCATCCGTCCGCGCAACGTAATACTTCCCTCAGTCGGATCGGTAATCCGCGAGATAATCTTCAGTAACGTGCTCTTTCCGGCACCGTTGCGGCCGATGATGCCAACGACTTCGCCTTCCTTCACGGAGAAGCTGACGTTGCGCAAGGCCCAAAAATGCTCCCGGTGAATGTCCGGCGTCAGTGAGCGGTTGCGGCGGAACGTCCCCGCCACCTTCCGCTGCAGCAGTTCGCGGAAAGTCTCCGCCTGCTTCTGGTGGCGGCCCAGAATGTACTCCTTCGAAATTCCGGTAACTTCCAGAATGGGTTCCATGGTTAGGTTGCGTCGGTCAGATGAAGTCCGCGAAGCGTGCCTCCAGGCGCCGGAAAGTGAACAGCCCCACAACGAATAGCAGCAGGCTCATCCCGAGCGAGATCCCCGCAACATCCCACGCAATCGGGCTGCCCAGCAATGCGTAGCGAAAGCCCATCACCACTCCCAGCATCGGATTCAACGCCAACAGGTGCAGCCATTTTCCCGGCAAACGGCTGGCGGGATAAATTACCGGCGTCACGAATAAGCCCATCTGAATCAAAAAAGGAACAGCATACTTCACGTCCCGGAAAGTCACGTTCAGCGCCGAGAGGATCAGTCCAAGTCCCGACGCGGCCAAAATCGCAGCCAGGATGAACACTGGCAACCAGAGGGCAGTCCACGTCAGCTCCCAGTGATAGTAGAGCATCAGCACTAATAGCAGCAGAAGACTCAACATCAGATCCAGCAGAAGAGCCCCCGCCGCGCCCAGCGGAATGAAAATACGCGGGAAGTACACTTTTGAAACGAGCTGCTGGTTCGCGATCAGGCTATTGCTGGACTGGCTCACGGCCGTGGCAAAAAATGTCCAAGGCGCAAGGCCGGCGAAGGCGAACAGCGGATAGGGTGGTCCGTCGCTACGTACCCCCGCCATGCGATTGAAAACGAACGTAAAAATCGCCATCGCAATCAACGGTTGCAGGATCGCCCACAACCCACCGAGGAGTGTTTGGCGATAACGGATCTTAACGTCCCGCCACATCAGAAAACCCAGCAGTTCGCGGTAAAGATAAGCCTCGCGCAGATCCAGCGGCTGCCAGCCCCTCTTAGGCCGTATTGTGAGTGAAAATGTGGACATAGACGTTTCCAACCGCCAACACTTCCAGCCGACCGCTTTGCGGCCTGGATGCTTCAGGGGATGAAGTCTGCCGCCTGGGGGATCAAGCGCGCAGCCCGCGTCCTAGATATCGAGATTTCCTTGCGGAATCAACGCTTTGCGAGGCTGCCCTTCGCTCTTTACCTTGTCACATTTAGGTCACTTTGTCCAGTGGATTGACCACCCATTCCAGCCAACCGTGTGGTATCGAACGTGCATCTGACAATGGGGACGCTTCGGAGCACGATTGTGCCTTCCACCCAGGTTACAAATCCCCTAGAATCGTTACACAGGGATAGAATTGTTTGAGTAGTACGGACAAGCGGTCCACAGGAGCTGTTCTTATGCAGTCCATGCGATTCAGTCTTGCCATTGCCCTGTTGTTGGGTGTGACATCTGTCGTTTCCTCAGCTCAGAATAGCAAAGCGACGAATTACAAGGCTCGAACCGGAAAGGGTACTCCGGCCAGCTTGACCCACCACAAAGATAATTCTGATCTGGTATTGCATGCGAATCGCCAGACATATGGCGGAGCTAATGCGGAGCTTAACAAGATCGAGCAGCAAAACCTGCACTCCAGCACCTCGTCCGGAGCGCATGCCTCGGTCGGCGTCAAGCCTGCGCCGCTGCCGAAGATAGGCGCTGCCAAGCCCGCCGAGAAGAACCCAGCCATCAATTTCAGCGGTCATACCAAGAGCCAAACCACCATGACCACACAAAAGTCGGGCGGCAAGTCCTCAATGGGCATGAGCCCGAAGATGCACTAAGCGGATAGCAAAGATTAAAGATTTTAAAGACGAGGCGACGAGGCGGAGCGTGCGCCTCACCCGGAATCAGCGTCCTTTTTCCCCCGTGTCTTCCATGTGCTGAGCCAGCAAGCGCTCGGCATCTTCTTCCGATAAGCCCTCGATTTCTTGCAGTAGCCGGGCCATCTCAGCATCCTCGCTCTCGGCAGGTTGTGCGTGACGCACCTTCTCGGCTAACTGCGCGATCGTTGGACTCTCCAGAAAGCTGTGCAAAGGCATCTGCACCTGAAAGCCGTTACGGATGCGGGAGATAATTTGCGTCGCCAGCAGGGAATGCCCGCCCAGCTCAAAAAAATTGTCGTTCACCGATACGCGATCCTTCTTCAGGACTTCGCACCAGATCGCTGCCATCCGCTCTTCTTCAGGAGTGCCGGGAGCAACGAATTCCCGCTCTGGCGGAGCGTTTTCTGCGTCGGGCGAGGGTAGTGCCCGTAGGTCGATTTTGCCGTTCGCCGTCAAAGGGAGCCGCTTCAGCATGAGGATGGAGGTCGGAACCATGTATTCGGGAAGCTCATTCTGCAGGAACAAACGAAGCTCGGCGGGTTTTACGGGAGGGTCCGCCACAACGTAGGCCGCTAGACGCTTTTCGCCGTTCTTGTCGTCATACGGAGTGACTACCGTCTGTTGCACGGCTGGGTGCTTCCGCAAAGCAGACTGAATCTCCGCCGGTTCAACGCGAAAACCGCGAATCTTTACCTGGTGGTCGATCCGTCCCAGGAACTCGATGTTGCCGTCCGGTAGGAAGCGCGCGAGGTCTCCGGTCCGGTACATCCGGGCCGAATGCTGAAACGGATTTGGAACAAAGCGTTCGGCTGTCGTCTCCGGCTGGTTCAGATACCCTTGTGCCAATCCAGCGCCACCGACGCACAATTCACCGGCAACGCCAATCGGAACCGGTTCCATGTGGCGATCCACAATGTACACCGCGTCGTTGGCGATGGGCCGGCCCACCGGTACCGTGGAGGGCTGCCATGGGCTGACATCGTTCTCCCACACAGCGAAGGTGCAGCATCCAATCGTCGCTTCGGTCGGGCCGTAGTGATTGAGCACGGCGCACTTGCCAGCCTGCATGATCTGCCGCACAAAATCCCAGGAAGACGCTTCGCCTCCGAGCACAAGAAACTTCCCCGGCAACAGTCCCTCGCCTCCCGGCGCTTTGAGCAGCGCGCTCAAATGCGACGGCGTAATCTTCAGCACGTCCAGCGGATACTTTGCCGCGTAATCCGCGAAAACATTTGCCGCCATGGCCATCTCGAATCCAATCACGTGCAGACATCCACCCGAAAGCAGTGCAGGGAAGATCGCAGTATTCCCCAAGTCCGCGCTGATCGTGGAAACGGTGGCGAAGTGCAAGCCGCCAGGATGCTTCACCAGATCCAGCCGGTGTTTCATAAAATGCATGTAATTCACTACGCTTGCGTGACACACTGCTACGCCCTTAGGCACGCCTGTCGAACCAGACGTATAGATCACGTATGCCAGATCTTGCGGCGAATTGATGCGTTCGGGGTTGCCGGCAGGCTCGCTATTCAACTGAATGCGGTCACGATCCAAGCAAATCACGGTACCCGGGTAGTCCGGCAGATTACCAAGAAGTTTTTCCTGCGTCAGTAAAACTGGTGCATCCGTCTCCGCGAGCTGGTGTGCCAGCCGGGCCTTCGGACTGTCTGGAACCAGCGGCACGTAACAGCCTCCGGCCTTGAGGATACCGAGCAAACCCACAATCATTTCGGCCGAGCGTTCCACGCAAAGACCGACGGAAACGTTCGCCTTCACGCCGTGCCGCCGCAAAGCATGCGCCAGCCGATTGGCTTGCGCGTTGAGCTCCGCATAGCTGAAGACCTCGTCTCCGCAGCGCAGCGCGGGCCGTGCAGGATTCTTACGGACTTGCGCCTCGAACAAATCGTGCAGGCACGTATCTTTGAGGAACTCTGCGGGAAATTTTGCCGGAAACTCCGCTGCGGTTTGGTTGAACGCAACAACGACGGTTTGCCGCTCCGCATCGTCGAGCAGGGCAAGGCGGCTTACCGCCAATGTTGGGTTAGCAGCCGCGCTACGGAGCAGCGTTCCAAAACATCGCGCAAACCGCTCTGCAGTATCCTGCGAAAACACAGTGGGATTGAAGATCAACGCGGCATCCCATCCAGTGGAGCGTTTTTCCACGTGCAGCGTCAGATGCGCGCGATGTTCGGCGGAACGCATGCGGGAGACGGAGAAGCTCACGCCCAGACTCTGCTGCGCGGGCGGATACGAATCCATCACAAAGCACACTGGCGGCTCGTTCTCGGAATACGAGGCTGGCAGGCGATCCTGCCGTTCCACAGCGCCGGACAAAACGCCGCGCGTTTGTTCCAGGAACGTCGAGAACTCGGGATCGATTTCGAAGTTCGCGACCAGCGGCAGGAAACGATTGAACAATCCCAGCGAGCTTTTCACTTCTTCGTACTGGCGGCCCTGGCTGCGGAAGTTGGTCACGATTTCGGCCTGCCCAGTGATCCGCCACAGAAACACTTGCCAGGCCGCAAGCAGGAATGCTTCCGTGCCCGTCTTTTCGATGACATGCTTCGTGACGGTTGCTAGGGAAAGACTGGCTGTCTGTGGTCGAGAAATGCTGTCACTCGCAGCTTTGCGGGCAAAAGGCAAAGCAACGGGCGGCAATCCATCTGGCAAATGCGCCTTCCAAAACTCCGCTGCCTGCCTTGACTCCTCCTCCGCTTGTGCCGACTCTTGGGCTGACTCTTGAAAAAGATCGTTCTGCCAGGCGGAGTAGTCGGCATACTGCAGGACTTCGTCTGCGTTCGTGACCGAAGCCTGTCCGGAGTAGCCCGCCACCAAGTGCTGCACGAGCAGGACGAGGCCTTCTTTATCCGTGCACAGTCCGGGTATGCTCAGTAGCAACGCGTGGTGCTTTTTGCCCAGCGCAGCCAATGTTGCCCGAATGGTTGGTACTTCCACATCCGCGGCGTCTGTTTGTTTGTGCAGGAGCAAATCGATTTTGGCAGCCTGATTCTCGGCTGCAACCGCCGTAAGGTCAGCAGTATTCCACCCAACACCGGCCGTGCTCTGCACTACCTGAAACGGAAACTTTACTCCTGTACTGCGCTGAAAGATCGTGCGGAGAATCTCAAACCGCCCCACCAGCTTCTCTAGCGTCTCCCGCAGTCGCGCTGCGTCTAAATCACCCTCCAGCGAGACCACGACAAAGGCCCACGAAGGCAATCCCGCCGCTTGCAAGCTCCACAAGCGTCGTTGCTGCGGGGAGAGGTGAAACCCTGTTGTGCTCAGTACTTCCATGAAAACCTCTGGCTCCAAGAACTATATTGCAGCAAATATCTGGCAACGACTTAGGCGGCTAGCGAATGCCCCCAATTATGTTGGCGCAATTCCGCCTATGGCACACTGTTACGCGCGTTCGAAACCGAGGTTCCGGAAGTAACGCCATGTAACTTGGCAGCAGCGACGGGGATGCGAAGCCTGGACGGGGGGAGCGAAGCCTCTTCGCACTAAAGATTGGCACAGGTTGCTATAGTTGTCCAGAGTTCTAACGAACTGCTCTGACGAACAGTGTTCGGCCGAGTTTCGACTTTCATGTCCAACGCCGCGCCCAACCCCGCCAGTGAAATCCCCGTCCTCGAGCGGCGCAAGCCGGACGAGCCGCGCGAGGCTTCGTTCGCCCAACTGCGCTTGTGGTATTTGGAGCAGGTGACGCCCGGCACGGCTGTCTATAACGTTACCCACCTCATGTCGATCCACGGGCCGCTTAATGTGGAGGCCTTGCGGCAAGCTTACGACAGTCTGGTCGGCCGCCACGAGGTTCTGCGAACGATATTCCTCGCCCCCGCAGGGAAGCCCATGCCGCTTGTGCTGAAGAAATGGGCGGTTCAGATTCCGGAAATTGACCTGCGCCACCTGCCTCCGCAGGATCGCCGGGCTGAGGCCGATCGTCTGATCAGGGAGGCGGCCGCCAGGCCCTTCAACCTGGCGCGGGATTTGATGATTCGCGGCCTTGTTATCCGCTTGGGCGAAGACGAATTCCAGTTTCTGCAGATCGCGCATCACATCGCTTTTGATGCCAGCGCCTTGAACCTGACTTTCGAGGAAATCCCCGATTTGTACAAGGCTGCAGTGAACGGCCATCCGGCTACGCTCCCCGAGCCACCCTTTCAGTACTGCGACTTTGCCGCCTGGCAGCGCCGTTTCCTGCAGGGAGAGCGGCTCGCAGAACTGGAACAATTCTGGCGGCAACATCTCGCTGGGGCTGCCACCATTCAATTGCCCACCGACCATCCCCGGCCGGCGCGCGGGCCACAATACGGGAAGCGCCATCCCGTTGCGTTTCCGCTGCAGTTATTGCGCGACCTGCAAACGGTCACCAGCGCCTGTAAAACCACTCTCTACCGCAGCACTCTGGCCGCTTTCAATGTCTTTCTCCATGCCTGCACTGGGCAGGAAGATTTTTCTGTCGGCTCTCCGGTTCTTCCGCGCAGCCTGAACGTCCCCGGCGTGATGGGTTTCTTCGTCAATACTGTCGTCTTCCGCAACGACTTGTCTGGTGATCCGTGCTTCCACGAAATTATGGCGCGCGTGGACCGCTCCTGCCGCGCATCGTTGGAGCACTCCGACCTAACGCTCGACAAAGTCGTCGAGGCGGTGCAGCCACCCCGCGATCCCACCCGCACCCCTTTGTTTCAGGTGAACTTCCGCTCGCCCAAGGGGTCGCTGCCGTGGCTAAAAATCGACGGTCTCGAGACTTCCCCCGCCGCCTACATCGACAACGGAACCTCGAAATTCGATCTGGCATTTGAACTATGGATGGCAACAGGAGAGGGATGCTACATCGAGTACTGCTCGGAACTGTTCGAGCTGTCGACCGTGGAGCGCATGCGGGACGATTTCGAACGAGTCCTGGGGGAACTGGTGTTGCGTCCAGAGGCCAAGCTCTCCGAGTTGGCTACGGTGCGCGCCATTCGCCAGCGCCGGAACCTCTAGCTCTGCCGAGATGCCGTCGAAGGCGCCGGTGCACCGGCAGCGTGAGGTTCCACCACGGGTTCCTTCAGCGAGTACTTCACCAGGCAATACACCGCCCGCACGCCGTCTTTCCAGCCAATCTTCTTACCCTCTTCGTAGGTGCGGCCCCAGTAGCTAATGCCGACCTCGTAAATTCGTAGCCGCCGCTTCGCAATTTTGACCGTGATCTCCGGCTCAAACCCGAAGCGGTCTTCTTCGATGGGAATCGATTGCAAAAGCTCACGCCGGAAAACTTTGTAGCAGGTTTCCATGTCCGACAGGTTCAGGTCCGTAAATACATTGGACATCAGGGTCAGGAGCCAATTGCCCACCGAATGCCAGAAGTAGAGCACGCGGTGCGGACCGCCGCCCAAAAAGCGCGACCCATACACAACGTCCGCTTTTCCCTGATCGAGCGGCCCGATCAACACCGGGTATTCCGCCGGATCGTATTCCAAGTCGGCATCCTGAATGATGACGTAGTCGCCCGTGGCTTCCTGAATCCCGCGCCGCAACGCCGCCCCTTTGCCCATATTGTGCGGCTGCAACAGCACGTGCACCTGCGGAAACTGCTGCTGCAATTCCGCCAAAATTTCGCGCGAGCCATCGCTCGACCCGTCATCGACGCAGATCAGCTCGATCTCGAGGGCTACAGCGAGCACCCGTTGCACGACTTCTCGCAGCGTTAAGCGTTCGTTGTAGACCGGCATCACAACGGACAGCTTCATGGTGTTTCCATCTCCAATTTCGTTCAATTTCCAGTCGGTTCGAATAGCCTGAAGGTATCACAGGTTCGCGCGATCTTGCGGGGGCCGTGCGCTGCGACCATCCCTCGGAAATCGATCCAGTGGGCGAGGAATCACTGGGTACAATGGGGAGTTTGTTCTAAGCTATTTTACCTAGTAAATCGAGCGGTAGTACCACAATACAGCTAAATCTCCGGGCATGTGTTGCGCCTAAGACACTTTGGTAACGTCACCGTAAAATCCACTTCATTATCAATAGAATCAATACCTTATGAGACCCATCCAAACGGAGATCATCACTGAATGACGCTTTTTGAACCCTCCTGTGCAATTCTCTGTCTCAAAATGGCAATTGGGCTGCTCTGGTAACCCGCAAGTACCGTCACAGATCAAACGTTTTTCCCCATTTTTTCGTGGGGTGTTTTGGTCTGTTCACCTGCTTCGTAAGCGTTTTACGGAACGGGATTTGCCGAGAAAATCACCGGAGTGGCCGAAGTCACGTACGGGGAAAAGAGGACGCCACATGGAGGATACCAAGGTCCAGCTTGGACCGCGGGAACGGCAAATCGCGGAGCTGCTTTTGCAGGGCTGCGATAACGAAGAAATTGCCCGTCAACTCAAGATGGCGCGCCGCACAGTCAAAGCGCATTTCAACCGGCTTTTTTTGCGCTTCGGAATCACGCAAGGCATCAAGCGAGTCCAGCTCGCAACTTTACTCTATCGGAGGCAACTGTGCTTACAGTCGAACGCTACGGAAACCGCATTCCCAGTGAACGCGAATATCGCATCATCGAACTCGTTGCCCAAGGACTCAAGAATCGGGACGTCGCCAGCCAGGTTGGAACCACCGAGCACGTCATCAAGAACTACCTCCGCGTCATCTATGACAAGCTCGGACTCTGGAACAGGGTTGAACTTGCCCTCTGGTACGAAGCACGCCGCGCCGAATTCTCTCAAGCCTGACGCTTTTGTGCATTGGGATGGCGCTGGCCGTTCCGCCCGCCGCGCTTCAGCCGCCCACTAACGGGCAGAGATTCATAACCTAATATTTCTCATAAAAGTATGGCGCCGAAACCCGGCGCCATTTTTTTCGGCCGCGTCACCAGTGATAGGTGAAGCAAACTCTCTCGAGGGCAGTGTGGCATAATTGGGAGCCCGTTCCACATAAGTCCCCGGCCTCAACAGATTCAGGCCGGCCCCTTTCACCCAATCGGCTCTCGGTGAAGCGCCACTCACCGATCCTGCGCCGCGTATCAACTCCAACTGTGACGCTGTTACACCCCACAGCCATGCTTGAAGTGAACGGCCTTACCAAGAGCTACGGAAAGCAAGTAGCCGTCACCGGCGTCAGTTTTCGTGCTGATTCCGGAGAGACCATCGGCTTGCTCGGACCGAACGGTGCTGGCAAAACGACCACCGTCTCCATCATTGCAGGATTGCTGAGCCCGGATTCCGGCGAAGTCCTGATTGAAGGCAAGCAGGTAAAGAGTGACACCGACCCGGTCAAGCTGAAGATTGGTCTCGTCCCGCAGGATATGGCTCTCTATGATCAACTCACCGCCCGCGATAATCTAACTTTCTTTGCGGCGCTGTACTCGCTTTCTGGTGCGAAAAGCAGGCACGCGATCGATGCGGCACTGGATCTGGTCGCGCTCTCGGACCGCGCTGGCGACAAAGTGGGAACGTTCAGCGGAGGCATGAAACGGCGCCTAAACCTGGCCGCCGCCCTGCTCCACGATCCCCAGATCCTTCTACTCGATGAGCCTACAGTTGGCGTCGATCCGCAAAGCCGCAATGCCATCTTTGACAATCTCGAAA
>Ga0210384_10003959_pt1 | contig 16781 bp, 9 predicted proteins | sample IncBWH2MmetaG_FD_160574 | JGI IMG/M metagenome (GOLD analysis project Ga0210384, IMG submission 160574) | Forest soil microbial communities from Barre Woods Harvard Forest LTER site, Petersham, Massachusetts, United States - Inc-BW-H-2-M | ecosystem: Environmental > Terrestrial > Soil >...
CGCGCGCTGGATCTGGAACATCGGGGTGCGCTTCAGGCGGCGCGTCAGGCCGAGCAGCTGCAGCGCCGCGATCATCCACTTGGTCGGATCCCACTGCCACCAGCGCACGCCGTTGCGATAGTCGTGGGCGAAATTGTGGTGGAAGTTGTGATAGCCCTCGCCGTAGGTGATCACCGCGAGCACCGGATTGTCGCGCGCGCTGTTCTCCTCGGTGTAGGGCCGGCTGCCCCACATGTGGGCGAAGGAATTGATGAAGAAGGTGATGTGATGACTCCACACCAGGCGCAGCACGCCGGCGAGAATCAGCATGCCCCACAGATCATGGAACACGAGCCCGGCTGCGAGCGGCAGCCCGAGGTTGGCGGCGAGTGCCAGCGGCACGTAGTAGCGATGCTGGAATGCCAGCATCGGGTCCTTCTTCAGGTCCGGGATGTTGCTGAAGTCCTCCCTGCCGCTCGGGTACTGGCGCAGCATCCAGCCGATGTGCGAGAACCAGAAGCCGCGCCGCGCGGAGTACGGATCGCGCTCCTCGTCATCGACGTACAGGTGATGCCGGCGGTGCCCGCTGCACCAGGCGAAGGCGCTGTTCTGCAGCGCCATGGTGCCGAACACCAGGTAGAACAGCCGCAGCGTCCAGTGCGCCTCGTAGGTGCGATGCGCCCACAGGCGGTGATAGCCGGCCGTGACCGCCATGCCGTTGGCGATGAGGAAGAACGCGAAGCAGCCCCAGGCGGCGGCCGAGAAGCCGCGCGTCAGCCCATACCACGGCACGAGAATCGCGGCCGCGGCGAAGGTGAGCGCGAACATCAGCGCATTGGCCCAGATCACGGGAGGCTTGGGCTGGTTGCCGGCGGTGGGGGACATGCGTGGAAAGGTCCTTGACCTTAAGGGTCTTGCTGGGAGGCGTGCTAACTTATCACGGCCGGCCCTGCGAAGTGGGACTTGCGTCGTTGTTGAGCATGCCGCGTGGCTTCGGGGCGTCTTACGCGGGGTGCAAGGCATGAGCCTGTCAGAACTTCACCATGAGACCCGCTCCCCAGATGACTTCGCGGCTGCGAAGATCCGGGAACCAGACGCCACCTTCGGCGGAGCAGGCGTCGGCGCCGATGGCGCCGCCGTTATTGCAGACGAGGCTCGCCGGTGATCCGGTATTGCCGAAGGGCGGTGTCACCCCACCCGCGCCGGTCCAGTAAGGAACGTCGGAGTGGCGGAACGTGGCTTCCGTCCACCACGTGATCCAGTCCCTCGGCATGTACTGGAAGTTGAGCTGGAGGTCCCACTGGTAGAGCTTCTGTCCCGGGTTCTCGCTGAAGTACGGCGTCCCGCTCGAGGCGGTCGCGCCGTTGATGGGGGGCAGCAGCGCCAGGTAGCGGCCGGGGTTGTTCATGAAGCCGCCGCCGATGGTGACCGCGTAGAGGTTGTGGTCGAACCAGGTGCGGTCATAGAGCATCACGCCGAAGAAGTTGGCCTTGTTCGGCCCGTGCGAGCAGCTAACGCCGCCACCGTATTCGCAGCCGATATCCCAGGTCAGTGACAGCGCCATCTTTGACACGCCCTTGCCCGTGCTCTGGCCCGGGCTCTGCCTGGCGTCGTAGTACTTCCACAGGATGCTGTCGTCCTCGTGAACGCGGGTGACGTTCGCGTAGTTGATGTAGCGCCCATTCGGTTTGGGCAAGCCGATCGCGGCGTTCGGGTTGCCGCCATTGTTGGGAACGCCGCTCCCGCTGGCGAGGTTGTCCTGCCCGATGCTGTAGCTGTTGAGCACCAGTTTGAAGGAGTCATTGGGGATCCAGAGTATCTGCCCGCCGAAACCGGGATGGCTGTTGTATTTGGCGTAGGACTGCCAGCCGTTGATCAGCCAGGGCTCGATCTTCAGGGTCTGCGTCGGGAACCACTGCACGCGCAGTCCGTTGAAGAACCACGGCGTGTTGGATGACACGAACGAGGGTTGGTACGTCCAGTTGTCGAAGTTGTAATAGCTGAACAGACCGATGTAGGAGACGAACACGCCGGCATCGACGTTCAGGCCGTGGTTCACGTCCCAGTGATAGCCGGCATTGGCCTCCGAAAAATATTTGTAGGCCCCCTGCAGGTCCCACTGGCCGACGCCGGCACTGGCGTCATTGCGCGGCGTGGTCACGGCAAACAGCCCGAACATCGACAGGAAACGCGCCCTGACATTGTGCCAGTGGAAGTCACCGCCGAAACTGACCTGCTCGATCTGAAACTCGCCCGAGCGGAACTCTTCCGTCGAGCCGACGATCGTGTGATCCACCGGGTGGTTGAAGTCCTGCAGGTAGTTCACGTCGAAGCGCACTTCAGGAGTGAAGAACTTGGTGTCGAATACGGGCGTCGTCTCGCGGCTGGTGCCGTTCATCCAGCCGATATCGCCGACGGCGAACGGCGTCTGGGTATCGACCGCCGCAGCGGGTTCGGGCGCCTGCAGCGCCTCGGGCAGCACCTGGGCGATGGCCTGCGCGAGGCTCGCGGCGGCAGGAGGCGCTGCGGGAGCCGCAGCGGCGGCCACGGGCGCAGTTGCCGCCCCCACAGCGTTCATCACCAGGTCGTAACGTGTGGCTTTCCCCGCGATGACCGCGAGTGAAGGCACCGTCGCGGTCGGGTAGCCCGCGAACTCCGAAGTTACCGACCAGGTGCCGGCTGGCACGTCCGCAAACGAATACACGCCGTCGCTCCCCGAAACCGTGGCGCGGATGCCGCTGCCATCAACTCTCACGGCCGTCACGGTCGCCTGCGCCACCGGCACTCCGGCGCGGTCCCTGACCACACCCACGATCGCGCCGAGGTCGGTGGCATCGGCCACGGGCAGCATCAGTCCGGCGCCGAGCACGGACAGCAGTATTCCTGGCAGGAATTTCGGTGTGCGCATCAATTTGATCCTCTTCCCAGGCGCGAACGCCATTGGCGGGATCGCCCATCGTACGGGGCCGTGCAGGCGTGGATAGACCAAGCGGTGTTAAGAAACTGGCGCTTGCCGGCGTGCGGGCCCAGGAGACGCTGCTAGCTGGCACGCGGCTGTCGCGCGGCCAGGTCGAGCGCGCGCGCGGCGAAGAGAGACCGCCCCGCAGATCAAGGGGGCGGTCTGCGATCGACAATCATCGATTGGCGATGTGATTCCCGCCCGCGGGCCGAAGTGCGCGATAAATCGGGCCGCGCAGGCGGTACCACAAATATAGACCTCCCCCTGACTGCTGTCACAGCCGCAGAGCTGCGTGTCCAATCTGGCACGACTGAGCCACTCGTGGCATTGCGCTGACCACAGCGGCCGATCGCATTCATAATGTGTCATGAACGTTATTAGCGGCTGCCGGTGGAAGATCCCCGCGATCGGGGCCTGCGGGTGATGCTCGAAACGATCAGCGAGCATGGATGCTTTGGTGGCTTGCAAGGCTTTTACCGCCATGCCTCGGCTGTTATCGGTTTGCCGATGCGCTTTGCGGTGTATCAACCGCCGCAGGCCCAGCAGCGCCAGGTGCCGGTGCTGTTTTATCTCGCCGGCCTGACGTGCACGGAAGAGACGTTCGCAATCAAGGCCGGTGCACAACGCGTCGCTGCGCAACACGGCCTGATGCTGGTGAGCTGCGATACGAGCCCGCGACAGACCGGTATTGCCGGAGAAGCGGACGACTGGGAATTCGGCAGCGGCGCGGGGTTCTATCTCAATGCGACGCAGCCGCCGTGGTCGCGGCACTTTCGGATGTACGACTACGTGCTCCATGAATTGCGTGAGACGGTGCTGGGGCGTTTCCCGGGCCTTGAACGGCAGCTGGGGATTTTCGGACACTCCATGGGAGGCCATGGGGCACTGGTACTGGCGCTGAGAAATCCGCATCTCTATAGATCGGTATCGGCATTTGCCCCCATCTGTTCGCCGACGCGCGCCCCCTGGGGACAGAAGGCGTTCGCGCGCTATCTGGGGGAGGAGCGCTCCACCTGGGCGAGCTATGACGCAGTGGAACTGCTCGCCGCGCGCGCGACGCGAATATTCCCTGAAATTCTGGTGGACCAGGGGCTGGCGGACAAGTTTCTGCCGCAGGGGCAACTGTTGCCGGAGCTGCTCGAACAGGGCTGCACGGCGGCCGGTCAACCGCTGCAGCTGCGCCGTCACGACGGCTACGGACACGATTACTATTTCATTGCCACGTTCGTTGCGGATCACCTTCGCTTTCATGCGGATGCGCTGGCTGCGCTCACTCGCTAGCCCGGAGATTCCGCGAGCACCGCGGCGCGGCCCTATACTGCGTTGATGCCGGTCATGCGGGCATTGCCGTGGATGCTGCTGAGCGCGGCTGCCAGCGCCGCCGAGGCGCCGCAGGCCGGGCAGGGCACGCCGCTTACCCTGACACTGTCGCAGCAGCAGGCAGTGGGGATCCGGATCGAACATCCACTGCCGCTGCATAGTGCGCCGCAGATCGAGGCCTACGGGACGGTACTCGATCCCGTGGCGCTGGTGTCCGATCTGGGCCGGGTGCAGAGCACTCAGGCCACGGCAGCGGCGCTGCTGGCTGATGCCGCGCGCCTGGAGCGTCTCTACCGCGACGATGCGCGCGCCTCACTCAAGTCCTGGCAGGCAGCGCAAGCGCAGTCGGTCGAGGCGGCCGCGCAGGCGCGCGCGGCGGCGATGAGCTTCAGCCTGCAGTGGGGGCCGCTGGCGAGCTGGAGCGCGGCCCAGCAACGCGCGCTGCTCGAGGCACTCAGCACGGGACAACGAATGCTGCTGCGCGCGGATGTGCCCGGGCGCCACGCCGGCAGCACCATTGATGAGCGCGCCCTGGTGGAAGTTGACGGCCTGAACATCAGCGCGCGCGTCCTGGGTCCGCTGCCGCGGACCGATGCGCAATCGCAAACCGCCGGCTGGCTGCTGGAACTGGAGCGCCGTCCCGAGGGCCTGGGACCTGGGGCCCGTACCGCGGTGCGTTTGCAAACCGCAGCGGTGGCGGGCCTGCTGGTACCGGCGACGGCACTGGTGTATGCGGAACAGGGCGCTTATGTCTATCGACTGGCGGATGGAAGCGGCGGCGATACCTTTCATTACGCGGCGGTGCCGGTCAAGCCACTGGCACGCATCGGGAGCGGCTGGATGATCGAGGGGCTCACGCGCACCGATCAGGTCGTCGTGGAGGGCGCCGGCGTGCTGTGGTCGCTGCAAGGCATCAGCACCTTCTCCGCCGCGGAACAGGAACACGACTAGCGTCCATGCTGGCCACCATCGTTCGCGCTTCGCTGGCGAATCCAAGGATCGTGACGGCGCTTTCTTTGCTCGTGGCCCTGCTGGGCGTGGGCGCGCTGCTCAACGCCCGGCTTGACGTGTTTCCGGACTTCGCGCCGCCGCACCTGCTGGTCCAGGCCGAGGCACGCGGCCTGGATGCGACCCAGGTGGAAGCGATGGTGACCCGGCCGCTGGAGGATCTGCTTGCCGGCGCCGGGAACGTCGCGGTGGTGCGCTCCACTTCGAGCCAGGGTCTGGCGGCGATTCAAGTGGTCTTTGGTCGCGGCAGCGATCCTTATCTGCAGCGGCAGGTCGTCAGCGAGCGGCTGGCCGATGCCGGCGTGCTGTTACCGGCGGGCGTCGGGCCTCCGTTGCTTTCGCCGCTGAGCTCGTCGATGGAATACCTGTTGCACTTCGGTTTCACCAGCGAGCGGCTGTCGCCGCTCGAGTTGCGTGATCTGATTCGCTGGAACATCAAGCCGCAGATCCTGGCCGTGCCGGGTGTCGCCCAGGCGCAGCTCTTCGGCGGTGACTCGCGCGAGCGGCAGCTGTGGATCGATCCGCTCAAGCTCGACGCGTCCGGTGTGACCCTGGAGGAAATCTTCGAGGCTGCCCGTCTGGGTACGCAGATGACCGGCGGCGGCTATCTTGAGACCGCGACGCAGCGCCTCGTGCTGCAGGCCCAGGCGCCCGGGGATTCACTCGGCGCGCTCGAGCAGGCCGTGATCGCGAACCATGCGGGTGTGCCGCTACGCATTGGCGACGTTGCGCAGGTGCGCGACGGGTCGGCGCCGCGCTTTGGCGATGCGATCATCGGGGGCCAGCCCGGCATTCTGGTGGAGACATCGACGCAATACGGCGCCAACACGCTCGACGTCACGCGCGAACTCGAGCACCGCCTGCAGACCCTGGTTCCGGAGCTCGCGCAGCGCGGCGTGCAATATCACCCGGCGTTACTCCGGCCGGCCAGCTTCATCGAGAGCGCCATCGCCAAGCTGCGCAATTCGCTGTTGATCGGCGCGCTGCTGGTGATCGTGCTGCTGCTGGTCACGCTGCGCGACTGGCGCGGGGCGCTGATATCCTTCAGTGCCATCCCGGTGTCGCTGCTCGCCACCGTCTGGATCCTCAGCAGCGGGGGCCTGTCGCTCAACACGATGAGCCTGGGCGGGCTGGTGGTCGCCCTGGGCGTGGTGGTCGACGATGCGGTCATCGATGTGGAGAACATCACCCGTCGCCGCCGAGGTGCCGGCCCAGGCGCCAACTGGGGCGCGCTGTTGCTGAATGCCTCGCTCGAGGTGAGGCGCCCGGTGTTCTATGCCACCGCGGCGGTGGCAGTGGCCTTCCTGCCGATCCTGATGTTGTCGGGTCTGCAGGGAGCCTTCTTCCGGCCGCTGGCCGCGGCGTTCCTGCTGGCGGTCGGACTGTCGCTGTTGGTTGCCATGAGCGCGACCCCGGCGCTGTGCGCGTTGCTGATGCAGGGCTACGCCCCGCGCGCGGAGCCTGCCTGGTTGCGCCGATGCAAGGGCTGGCAGCGGGCGGCAATTGCGCGTCTCGAGCCTCAGGCGCAACTGGTGCTGGGCGCGGTGCTGCTGAGCGGTGTCGCCGGGCTTGCGCTGCTGCCGCTGCTCGGCGCACGCCTGCTGCCGGACTTTCGCGAGAACTACCTGATTGCGCATGCCGCCCTGCGCCCCGGGATCTCTCTGCTGGAGACCTCGCGTATCGGGCAGCGCATCGCGCAGCGTCTGGCGGCCATTCCCGGCGTCAAGAGCGTGGCCGAACAGATCGGACGGGCGGAAAACGGTCAGGATCCGGATGCCCCCAACAAGAGCGAGTTCGAGATTCAACTCGACCCTTCACGCCCGATCACCACCGGGCAACTGGAAGCCCGGGTGCGCGCAGTATTCGACCAGTTTCCCAACCAGCTGGTGGAGATCTACTCGGTGCTCGCAGAACGAATCGGTGAGACGTTGTCCGGTGAAGTGGCGCCGTTCTTCGTCAGCGTGTTCGGTCCTGATCTCGACCTGGACGATCAGGTGGCCGGCGAAATCGCGGCGGTGCTGCGCCAGTGGCCGCAGAGTGGGACGGTGCGGCTGGCGGTGCCGCCGCGCCAGCCCGAACTGCAGGTGCGGATGCGTCCGGAGCGCCTCAGTCTCTTCGGACTGCACGCTGCGGACGTGCTCGGTGTGCTGAACGCCGCATATCACGGAACGGTCGTAGCCCAGCTCAATCAGTCCGACCGCGCCATTCCGGTGGTCGCGCGCATCGCCGGGGCGGGCGTGACGCCCGACGACGTGCGCGAGCTGCGATTGCGCGGTCGCGATGGCGCACTGGTGCCGTTGTCAGCCGTGGCAACGCTCACCATGGTGTCGGCGCGCAGTCTCATCGAGCATGAGGACGGACTGCGGCGCCAGGTAGTCGTCGCCAATCCACGCACTTCCGATCAAGCCGGCTACGCGCGCACCGCGCAGCAGGCGATCGCAGCGCACGTCAGGCTGCCGCCGAATGTCTATCTGCGCTACGGCGGCACCGCTCCGGCGCAGGCGGCAGCCGCACACGAGCTGCTGTGGCATTCGGCCGCGGCCCTGGTGCTGATCGTGCTGTTGCTCGCGCTGGCCTTTGGTCACAGCCGGCAGGTGCTGCTGGTGCTGGCCGCATTGCCAAGCACCCTGATCGGCGGTGTCGTCGCGGTGGCGCTGACCGGAGGGACGCTGTCACTGGGTGCGATGGTCGGCTTCGTCGCGCTATTTGGCATGGCGGCGCGCAACACGATTTTGCTGATATCGCACTACGGGCACCTGATTGCCAGCGAAGGCCAGCCCTGGGGATTGTCGTGCGCGCTGCGCGGCGCAGAAGAGCGTCTCACACCCGTGCTGCTGACGGCGCTGCTCACCGCATTGGCCCTGCTGCCGGTGGCGCTGCAATCGCGCCAGCCGGGACATGAGATCGAAGGTCCGATGGCGATCGTGATTCTCGGCGGGCTGGTCTCCTCGACGTTCGTGAGTCTCGTTCTCGTGCCCCCGCTCGCTGCGCGCTGGTTGCGGGCCTGATAAGGCTCGCCGCTTGACGCGGTGTAGTGAGGCATTTTCGCAACACCCTGGAGTCACACTGTGGCCTTTTTGGCAGGGCCTTTCCCTCCGGAGAAATTTCTTTCCGAGGCGACGGGCCCCAGCGCGGAAAGCGTACAGTTGTTGTTGTTATACAACAGCAAGTTGGCCTATCGTATGCCCCGGGGACCGTGCGTGGCTGCGCTGGCGCAGCACCCGAACGGCATTACAAAGGACAACCTGTGGGGAGGAACTCAATGAAGCACATTCACATCACTCAGCAGATCCTGCGGCCATCGATTGCCGGCGTCCTGCTGGCCGTACTGGCAATGCCCGCGGCGGCGGTGGACCTGAAGACCGCAGATGGCTCGTGGACCTTTTCCATCGATGGCAACGTGAACGTGGATTACATCTTTTCCAGCTGCCAAAGCCCAAGCAGTGCGGTCGCCGTCGTCGGCGGCCTGACCTGTGTGGGCTCGGCAAGCGGCAGCAACGTGTCCAACGTCGGTAACGGTCTGTTGCCGGCAGCGTTCTCGTTTGGCGTAGCGACGACGCAGGAGGGCTACGATCTCGCAGCGCACCTCGGCCTTTATCCGGGCATCGCTACCAACGATGGCGGCAGCCCGAATCTGCAGGCAAACAGGGGGAACGGCTCCTCCAACACGGCGCTCGGGACCACGGGTCTGGATATTCGCCAGGTCTACATGACGTTCGGCAACAAGGCCATGGGTACCTTTACCCTCGGTCGGAATATCGGGCTGTTCGCGGCCGACGTGATCCTCAATGACATGACGCTGCCCGGAGTCGGCGGGCCCGGCTCGGCCGCTTCGCCCGCGCCCACAAACACGACACTCGGTGGGATCGGCCTCGGTTATATCTACACGGACTGGCTGGCGCAGATGGACTACACCACACCGGACCTTTCGGGCTTTAGTGTGACGGCCGGTATCTTCGATCCGATCAATTCGCTCTCGGACGCCGGCGCCGTCCAACCGAAGAAGGCGCCCGGAGTGCACGCCAAGGTGAGCTACACAATGCCGATCTCGGAAGCCACCAAGCTCTACCTCTCGGCGACGTTCCTTACCCAGAAGCAGAATTACCAGGTCGGGGTACCGGCCGCTCCCTACAGCTACACCGGCAGAGGCGAGGATATCTTCGTCAAGCTCGACGTGCAGGACTGGGAGGTGTTCGGGTACTACTATCACGCCGAGGGCCTGGGGACGACGGCGTTGTTTAATCTGGGCGCTTTCGGCCTGGGTGAGACGCGCACCTCGAAGGGCTACCTCCTACAAACGACGTACAAGTTCGGGCCGCTCAAGCTGGGCGTGAACTACGGCGAGAGCAAACTCGACTTCGCCAATGGGGCGGATCAGCTCGCCAACCCCGGTCTGGTCTCGAGCAACCGCAAGGGGACGGTGGGGGTGTATTACTCGTTGACCAAAGCCCTGACGTTGCTGGCCGAGGCCAGCCGGACGAAGAGCGAAGCGCACTTCGGCGGCAGCAACGACGCCACGACGGTCAATGTCGGCGCGTACCTCGGATTCTGAGGAGATCAGCGGGCACGGTGACCAAGCTGAGCAACGTCATTGCGTCGACGGCTATCCGGCCGTCGACGCTGCCAGCGGTTGCCCTGTGTGTCGCGTGTTGCTCAGGTCGACGTGCTGCTTACGTCGAGAGGAAGGCCACGCCAATGCCGGGGGGGCCGCGCGGCTGTGCGCCAGCGACGCCGTCAGCGTGGCGATAGAGCCTAGCGGGCGCGGGCGGCGAACGAAAGAGCGTCCGCGACTGTGCCATTTGTGACGCAGGCCTTGTAGCGAACTCGACGCCGGCTCGGCGGTGAAGGTTCTGCTGCGGATAGATGTGAACAAGACTACGATATCCAGCCCAAATTCCGCATTAACTACAAAGGGAACACGGGGTGTGCTTGGGAGGAACGGAGGTTGGGCCGATCAAGCCTGTCGCGAGCGCGCGCTCGCGGCAGTACTCACCGATGCACCGAACGTACAACTCGAAGTCTCGAAGTCTTAGGAGAACTGCGTATGCGATTCGAACGCAATAGAACCCTATGCGCCGTAGGCGCCGCGCTGGCACTTGGAGCGTTCTGCGCAGCGGCAATTGGGGATGAGGTCACCGACCGCTCAAAGGATTCTAATCTCTGGGCCGCTCCCGGTGGCGATCAGGCCTTGACGCGGCACAGCGCGCTCAAAGACATCAACACCTCGAATGTTGGTCATTTGGGCATGGTGTGGTCGCAGTCGAGCGGCACGTTGCGCGGCCACGAAGGCCAACCGCTGGTCGTCGTCGTCAACGGCAAACCGATGATGTACATGGAGAGCGGCTGGCCGAATATCATCCAGGCGCTCGATCTGAGCGATCCAGATCATCCGAAGGAGGTCTGGAACTACAAGAAGACGACCAATCGCGACGAATCCGCGGTACCGCGCGCGTGCTGCGACACCGTCAACCGCGGTCCGTCGTTTGCGAATGGCAAGCTGGTCTTCGGAACGCTCGATGGCTTCGTGATTGCCCTCGACGCCGTGACGGGCAAGGAAGCCTGGGTAGTCAAGCACGCTTATCCGGACAAGGGCGAGACCATTACGCCTGCGCCCCTGATTGCCGAGGGCAAGGTCCTGATCGGCTTCGGCGGTGATGAGTTCGCGGCGCGCGGTCGGTTCACGGCCTACGATCTGCAGAGTGGCAAGAAGATCTGGGAGTGCTACAACACCGGCAGCGACAAGGACGTGTGTCTGACGAAGAACAGCAATAAGAAGCATCCCGAGTACGGTACTGCCGGGCACGACGTCGGCATTTCCAGCTATCCGGGCGACGAGTGGCAGCGTGGTGGCGGCGCGATGTGGGGCTTCTACAGCTACGATCCTGAGCTGAAGCTGGTCTACGCAGCGAGCGGCAACCCCGGCCTGTGGAGCCCGCAATACCGCTGCGGAGCGACCCCTGTGACGCAGGAGGCGTGCAACAACGGCAAGTGGGACAACAAGTGGTCGATGACGATCTTCGCGCGCAACGTCGAAACCGGCGAAGTCGCATGGGCGTATCAGATGACGCCGTTCGACCAGTGGGACTATGACGGCATCAACGAGAACATGCTCGAGGACCTTACCGTCGACGGCAAGCCTCGCAAAGTGCTGATCCACTTCGACCGCAACGGCTTTGCGTACGTACTGGACCGCGTGGATGGCACGCTGCTGCGCGCCAACAAGTACGTGACCACCAACTGGGCGGAAAAGGTCGACATGAAGACCGGCCGGCCCGTCAAGGTGTACGAGCACTCGCCGCTGAAGGCGCACGGCAATACGCAGGCCTGTCCGTCGGCCATGGGCGGCAAGGATCAGCAGCCCTGCGCGATCGATCCGAGCGAGCCGGGCATGGCGTACTGCCCGACCAACAACTGGTGCATGGAAGATGAGCCCCAGGAGCGGTCGCATACCCAGCAGGGTATCGTCTACGTATTTGCCAACGTCTACATGTATCCGGAAAAACCGGGCATCACCGGCAAGTTCAAGAAGTTCAACGTTCTGACCGGGGAGACCGTGTGGGAAATTCCGGATCCTTATCCGAACTGGGGCGGTGCCCTGGTCACGGATGGCGGCCTGGCGTTCTACGGCAGCCTGAACGGCGACTTCCGCGCGGTCGATCGCGCCTCGGGCAAGGTGCTGTGGCAGAGACGGCTGGGATCGGGAATCATCGGAAACCCGATCACCTACCGCGTCAAGGGCAAGCAGTACGTGTCCGTGTGGAGCGGTATCGGCGGCTGGATCGGCCTGCCGGTGACTGCGGGTCTTGATCTGAACGACAAGTTCGGCGCGATCGGCGCCACCGCCATGACCAAGGCGGCGAATCTCAGCATGATTCCGCAGGGCGGGACGCTGTATACCTTCGCAGTACAGGAATGAAACGCGACAAAGGAATTATTGTCAGATAGTGCGACGGGTGGGACGCGCTCCGGCGCTGGCGCCGGGCGCGTCCCTCGTCCCTGCGAAGGCACCGCAAGGCCGAGGAGCCGCAGCGAATGACGAGGTGGAGGAGAGCCGGGTCGGTGCTCAATGCAGCGCTGGCCGCAGGGGTGGTCACTCTGCTGATCGCGCCTGGTGCAGCCCAGGCGGCACTGCGCGTGTGTGCCGATCCGGGCAACATGCCCCTCTCCAACAATCGCGGCGAGGGTTTTGAGAACAAGATCGCAGCGGTACTCGCGCGCGCACTCGACACCACCGTCGAGTACTACTACCGGCTGGGCATCGAGCGCGGGCTGACTCGCACGACGCTGGACGCCGAGCAGTGCGACGTCATGCTCGACATGCCACTCGGTTCAGACGATGTCATCACCACCACGGCCCTGTACCGCACCACCTACGTGCTCGCTTACCGCAGCGACCGGGGCCTCGGCACCCTCAAGAGTCTCGATGATCCGCGACTGAAAAGGCTCAAGGTCGGCGTCTACGAGACTTCGGCGATCCGCCAGGCTCTGGCCGATCACGGCGTCAGCAACGTCGAGATCCATTACCTCAGTCACGACGCCGATCTGGTTACGGCACATCAGCCGAACTACCAGGTGCAGCAGATGGTCGACGGCAAGCTCGACGTGGCTGCAGTCTGGGGACCGCTGGCGGGCTATTACAGGGTCATGAAACAGGCGCCGCTGACCATTCAGCCGGCCAATCTGATGGACGATTCCGTGCAGCTGGAATATGACATGGCTATCGGGCTGCGTCGTGGCGACAAGGACCTGCGGCGCCGCCTGGACGAGGCGATGCGCGCGCAGCGCGACGCGCTGCACGCGATCCTGAGTGACTTCGGGGTCCCGCTCGTGAGCTGCGACACCTGTGTAATCAGCGGGGACCTGCCGGCGCATGGACCGTATGCGCCGCCCGCGCCCCAGGCGCCGGGCGGTGCCAGGCCCTCGGTGAGCATTGCCCAGCTGAACGACTGGCTGGCCCACGGCGCGAATGTCAACGTGGAGCTCAACAACGCGGTGATGGCGGATGATCAGGTGCGCGCGGCCTATCTGCTCGAGAAGAAGCACGCCTCGCTTTCCGCCCAGGACCTGCAGGGTGAAACGCCTCTGCATCATGCCCTGCTGCAGAGGTCCCCGGCCATGGTCGGGTTCCTGATCGCGCATGGTGCCGACGCCAACCAGCGCGATCGCGACGGCTGGACGCCACTTATGACGGCGGCCTATTGCGATGACGCCGTCGATGTCAAGGTCCTGGCCGCACACGGCGGTGATCCCAATGCCGCAAGTGCCCAGAATTTCACGCCGCTCGGCATCGCTGCGCAGTATGGCAAGGACAGGGCTGCCGAGGCTCTGATCGAGGCGGGCGCTGATCCGGGTCGGGTGATGGGCGACGCTGGCTATACGCCGCTGATGCTCGCGACTGCAAACGGCGCGCAAGCGGTGGTACAGGCTCTGATTCAAAAAGGCGTTGATGTGAACTCCCGCAATAGCGGCGGCGTGACCGCGCTGATGGTCGCGGCCGCGAACGGCCGCGCCGATATGGTCGAGCTGCTGGTGCGCGCCGGCGCAAACGTGAAGGCGCAGACCGACCGCGGCGATACGGCGCTGTCGATCGCGCGCGCCAAGGGTGATGAGAAGGTGATCAGGCTGCTGGATGAAGCGCCCGCACGTCCCGGCGCTTGGAACGGACGTGGTGGGCAAATGGACAAGCGAGGCGCGTAGTGCTTAAGGCTACATTGGTCGCTTGCATGGCCGGACTGATCTCATCGTTGACATATGCGCAGGAACAGACACCGGCTGCGCCTTCCGGGGCGCAGGCGGGAGCGCAAGCTTCACCGCCATCCGGCAGCACGATGGCGCCCGTACAGCGGGCAGACTCCGCGCCGCAGGGCACGCTCAAGAATCCTTATAAGGATAGCGACGCGGGGGTCGTCGATGCGGGCCGCCAGGTGTACATGCGCTACGGGTGCAGCGGCTGCCACGGCGGCACCGGCGGCGGGGGCATGTGCCCGCCCCTGACCAACGACGTCTGGGTTTACGGCGGCGATGACGACACGTTGTTCAGGCTGATGGCGTACGGCAGCGAGACCCTGCAGAGCAAGGGCTACAGCCGCAAGGCCGCGGAGAACGTCGTAGGCGCCATGCCACCCATGGGGCAAATCGTGCAGACGGATGATGATTTGTGGCGCATCCTTACGTTTATACGGGCCAATTACCACGGCGCGCCGGAGTGCAAATTCGGCTGCGGAGGCAAATGAGCCGGCGCCGTGACGATCGGCTGGAGGGGGGCGTTAGTTTATGATGCGTGCGCGACCCGCATCCCACAATCCTGCGGACCTGATCGGCAATCTGGTACGCAGGCATGGTGCGGAGTTCCCGATCCCGGAAGTCGTCCGGACTTCCTGGAGCCGCTGTCTCAATAACTACGCGCTCGACCCGCAAGAGATCAGGCGCCCGAACAGCGTCGAGCGGGCGGACCTGCAGGCCCGTCGCGAGCGTCTTGGCGTCCTGCTCGCCATCGCACGTATCGAGATGGAGGCCCTGGGAAAGCTCATCAGGCACTCCGAGTACAGCATCATGCTGACCGATCGCGACGGGGTTATCGTGAGCTACCTCGGTGATAGCGGCTTCCTGGCCACCGCCCGGCGCAGCGGCTTTCGCGAGGGAGTGATGTGGAGTGAGCGGGAGATGGGCACGAACGGTATGGGGACCTGTCTGACGGCGCGTCGGCCCGTCGTGATTCACCGCACCGATCATTTCCTGGCGCAGAACACGCAGCTGACCTGCTCCGCGGCTCCCATCTTTGACATGCGCGGGGAGCTGCTGGCTGCGCTCGACATCTCCGGAGCCTCCTCCAGCCCCCAGAGCCACACGCTGGCTCTGGTCGATATGGCGGCCCAGAATGTCGAAAACCGCACCCTGCTCAGCGCCTGCAAGGAGCTTCATCTGGTGCGGTTTCACCGCTGTGCGGAGTTCGTCAGCACGCCCGGTGAAGGGGTTATTGCCTTCGACGATCAGGGCCGCATCAAGGGCGCCAACCGGGCAGCGCTGAAGCTGCTCGGCCTTCGCGACCACGAGTCCGTATACGGGCGGCGGGTGGATCAGGTCCTCGATACGAGCCTCGCGGCCCTAATGCGGCTGACGGGACAGCGCGGCTATCGTGCCGAAGCGCTGAACCCGAAGTTCGCCCAGAGACGCTGGTTTGCGACCGTACATGCGCCGGCGGAGTCCCCCCACCACACCCAGGTCGCCGTAGGCGCGGCCGAGGGCGCCGGCGGCGCGTCGGTCGCCGAGACACGCGGCTCGCTCGAGTGCCTGTATTCGGCGGATCCGACGATGCGGGACAACGTAGAGGTTCTGCGGCGCGTGATCGATCGCGATATCTCGGTGCTGTTGCTGGGCGAAACGGGCACCGGTAAGGGTTATTGCGCGCGCGCCATCCATAACGCCAGCAATCGCGCGGGTAAACCCTTCGTCACGGTGAACTGCGCCGCCATTCCGGAGACTCTGATCGAAAGCGAGCTGTTCGGTCACAAGCCGGGCGCTTTCAGCAGTGCCACGCGCGAAGGCGGCGTGGGCAGGATCCTGCAGGCGAATGGCGGCACGCTGTTCCTTGATGAGATCTGCGACATGCCGGTGGCGCTGCAGACGCGCTTGCTCAATGTGATCGAGGATTGCGAGGTGATGCCGCTCGGGGGCAACGAGGTGGTGAGCGTCGACGTGCGCGTCATCAGCGCCACGCAGCATCACCCCCTCGATATGATCGCCAAAGGCCAGTTCCGCGAGGATCTCTACTACCGGCTGAATGGCATCACCGTGCGGCTGCCGCCGTTGCGGCAGCGCACCGACGGCGCGGAGCTGATTCGCAGGTTACTGTGCAGCGAAGCGGCCGGTGAGCCGCCGATCGAGATTGAGCCTGCGCTGCTCGAGCGGCTCGTGCGCCATTCCTGGCCGGGCAACGTTCGCCAGCTGCGCAATGTTTTGCGCACCATGCTGGCGCTGTGCACGTCAGATTGCCTGACGCTGGCCGGCTTCAACGAAGAGTGGCTTGCCGGCGGCGGTGCAGCGCAGGACGTGCCCGACGAAGCGGCTCCGCTCCCTGACGGCGACGGCGAGAGCGTACTGAGCGATGCGGAACGCGAGGCGTTACGGCGGACGCTCGAGTCCTGCCAATGGAACGTGAGCGCAGCTGCAGCACGGCTGCACATCAGTCGCCGCACCATATACCGCAAGATTCATCGACACGGACTCATGCGGCACGCCCAGCAACCTCGGGGCGAGCACCCAGGAGCCCGAATGAGTTCCTGAGCGGAACTCTTGACGTCGTATTCAAACCCAGAGGCGAGGCATGACTAAGATGGCAACCAAGATTCACCCGATGGTTGATAACGGAGTCAAGAAGGGCACGGCGGGCTTCGCTGGCGGCACGCTCACCTGCAAGTGCACGAGCAACCCGGTGACGGTGCGCATCGGATCGAACGTGGCCTTCAATCACGCCTGCGGCTGCACCAAGTGCTGGAAGCCCGCGGGCGCGCAGTTC
>Ga0210384_10003961_pt1 | contig 16778 bp, 12 predicted proteins | sample IncBWH2MmetaG_FD_160574 | JGI IMG/M metagenome (GOLD analysis project Ga0210384, IMG submission 160574) | Forest soil microbial communities from Barre Woods Harvard Forest LTER site, Petersham, Massachusetts, United States - Inc-BW-H-2-M | ecosystem: Environmental > Terrestrial > Soil >...
TGCAGGGCATCTCGCGGCGCATCAAGGGGCTGGGCGACCGCTCGCTGGAGATCTCGGAGATCGTCGACACCATCACCGGCATCGCCTCGCAGACCAACCTGCTGGCCTTGAACGCCGCCATCGAAGCCGCCGGCGCCGGCGAGGAAGGGGCGCGGTTCGCGGTGGTGGCGGACGAGGTGCGGCGGCTGGCCGAGAGCTCGTCGCGGGCGGCGCAGCGCATCGCGGCGCTGATCAAGCGCGTGCAGTCCGACATCCAGGAAGCGGTCGCGGCGATGGAGACCGGCACCCGCGAGGTGGAGACCGGCTTCCAGGTGGCGCAGCAAGCCCGCGAGCGCCTGGGCGAGATCTCCACCCTGTCCCAGGTCTCGGCCGAGCTGGCGCAGCAGATCTCCGCGGCCGCCCAGGTGCAGGTCGCCGGCGTCGAGCGGGTGGCGCAGGGCGTCGTCTCCATCTCCATGACCGCGGACGCCACCGCGCGCTCGGTGGCCGAGGGCCGCGGCATCGCCGACCGCCTCGGCGGGCTGGCCCGCGAGCTCACCGAAAGGCTGGCGCGTTTCCGGCTCGGCTGACTTCGCGCCGGTCGTGCCCGGAGAACGCATCGCGGTGGACAGGCCGGAGGAAAGCCAGGAGGCGGTGGACCGGGTCGCCGGCGATCTGCTGGGCAGCTTCCTCGACGAGGCGCAGCGGGCGGTGGCCGGGATCGCCGCCGCGCTCGCCGAGCCGGCGCCGGACGCCGCCGGCCGGCTCAAGCTCCTGGCGCACCGGCTGCGCGGCTCGGCGGCGATGTTCGGATTTCCGCGGCTGTCGCGGCTGGCCGGCGCCATGGAGGACGTGGTCGAGGCGCTGCAGCAGGCCGGCCAACCCGGAGATGACGCGACGGAGTCAGCCGCGGGCGGCGTCGGCGGCGCCACGGGCCCGCTCGACGGCCTCGGAGCGCCGGGCCGGCGGTTCCTGGACGAGGCGGCGGCGGCGCTCGCGCGGACCCTCGACGACGTCGCCGCGGGCGGGAACGACGAGGCGGCCGAACTCGCGGCGGTGGGCGGCGCCGCGTTCGTCCCCGCGGAGCTCACGCCGGCGGGCGACGCGGGAGACGCGGGAGACTCTGAGGACCTCGCCGAGGACGGCATCGCCAGGGAGCTCCAGCGCTTCGCGGCGGCGAACCCCGACGTGCTGGAGTACTTCGGTCCCGAGGCCGAGGAGCACGTCGAGGCCATGGCGGCCGCGCTCGCCGATATCACGCGGCAGGGCCCGGCGGCAGACCGGGTGGCGACGCTGTTTCGTGCCGTCCACACGCTCAAGGGCGCCGCCTACACCGTCGGCTGCGGCCCCATCGCCCGCCTGACCCACGCCATGGAGGACGTGCTCGCGCCGGTGCGCGGGGGGAGCGGCTGGCGGGACGCCGCTCTGCCCGCGCTCTCCGAGGGGGTCGAGGCGCTGAGGCTGCTCGTGGCCGCGACCACCGGGCCGGGCGGCCGGCCGCTCGCGGCGGCGGCGCGGCGGGCGCTCGGCATGCTCGGCGCCGCGCTGCCGCCCGGCGCTCAGCCGCAGGCGCCGCCTGAGGCCGCCGCCGCCTTCGGACCTCCCGGCGCCGCTGGTGCCTTCGCACCTCCGAGCGCGGCCGGGACCGGCACCCCAATGGCGCCGGCGGCACCGTCGGCAACGGGAGCACTGTGGGCGCCGGAGGCACCGTGGTTGCCGGGGGGGGCGCCGGAGGCGCCTGCGGCGCCTGCCTTCCGATCCTCGATCCGCGTGAGCATCGACCGGATCGACCGGCTGATGAGCCTGGTCGGCGAGCTGGTCATCGCGCGCGGCCGGCTCGACCGCCGCCTCGAGCGGCTAGCCGAGGCCCAGGAGTTGGCACAGTCGCGGGGGGCGCGGATGAGCCAGGCGGTCGAGGAGTTCGGCGCCCGCCACCTTTTCCCGCAGCTGCAAGGCGCGGCGGCGGCCAATGGCCCGGGCAATGAGGGCGACGCGGGCGACGGGGCGCCCGCCACCTCCGGGATCGCAACCTCCGGGGTCGGATCGCTGGCACGCGTCCCGGCCGGCGGCGCGGGTGATCGCTGGGGCGCGGGCACCGTCGCGGGCATCGCGAGCCTCGGGGCCTCCCGCGCGGCAACTACCGCCGAGCTCTTCGCCGAGCTCGAGTTCGACCGCTACGACGACTTCAACCTGCTTGCCCGCCGCACCGCCGAGATCGCCGCCGACCTGGGCGAGCTCCACGGCGAGATCGCGCGGCTCACCACCCTGGTTCGCGACGACGCCGGGCAGTTGCAGCGGCTGGTGCGCGACCTGCGCGGCGGCATCGGGCGCGCCCGCATGGTCCCCATCGGCCAGCTCTTCGCCCGCTTCGGCCGGCTGGTGGCCGCCACCGCCGCCGCGGCCGGCAAGCGGGTCGAGCTGGAGCTCGAGGGCGAGGCGGTCGAGGTCGACACCGCCGTCGCCGAGGCGATCGCCGACCCGCTGATGCACCTGGTCCAGAACGCGGTGATCCACGGCGTCGAGACCCCCGACCTGCGGCGCTCCCGCGGCAAGCCCGAGCAGGGGCTGCTGCTGCTGCGCGCCCATCTCCAGGGACGCTTCATCCTGGTCGAGGTGGAGGACGACGGCGGCGGCATCGATCTCGACGCGCTGCACCGGGAGGCGGCGGCGCGCGGCCTGCGCTCGGCCGCGGCGCTGTCGGCGCTCGATCGCGAGCAGACCCTCGAGCTGGTCTTCCTGCCCGGTCTCAGCACCAGCCCACGGGTCACCCAGACCGCCGGACGCGGCGTCGGCATGGACGTGGTGCGCACCAACCTCAACCGCCTCGGGGGCGAGATCGCCATCGAGACCGAGGCCGGCACCGGCACCCGCTTCACCCTCAAGGCGCCGCTCACCCTGCTGATCTCGGAGGCGCTGTTCCTGCGCGTCGGCGAGGAGATTTTCGCCGTGCCGGTCACCGCCGTCCGCCGCATGCATCATGCGATGGCGGCCGAGCTCGCCGCGGCCGCGGGCGGCGGCGAGGAGCTGCTGCTGCGGGGCGGCGAGGAGCGCCTCTCGCTGCTGCGTCTCGACCGCCTGTTCCGGCTGCCCGGGCGGCGGGCCGAGCCCTGGCTGCCGGTCGTGGTCCTGGCCGCCGGCGGCCGCAGCTGCGCTCTGGCCGTCGACGAGCTGCTGGGCGTCGAGGAGGTGGTGATCAAGGGCCTCGGCGAGCTGCTCGAGGGCCTGCCGCTCTTCTCCGGCGCCATCGTCACCGCCGAGGGCAAGGTGGTGCTGCTGCTGGACGCGACCGCCTTCACCCTCGCTTCGGCCTCCCTGCCGGAGACATCGCAGACGGCGGAGGCAGCAGAGGCAGAGGCAGGAAGCGGCCCGCCGGTGTCGAGCGCGCCGGCGATCGCGGCGCAGACCGCCGGGACCGCCGGGGCTGGCGGCGCCGCAGGGGCCGCAGGGGCACTCGCCGCCGGCCCCGTCGCGGCCGCCTCCGACTCCGCCGCGCGCCGGCTGCTGCTGGTGGACGACTCGGTGAGCGTGCGCAAGGCCGTCGGGCAGATGCTCGGGCGCCATGGCTACCAGGTCACCGCGGTGGCGGACGGCGAGGAGGCGCTCGAGGCGCTGCGGCTCGGCTCCTTCGACGCCGTCCTGACCGACCTCGAGATGCCGCGGCTCAACGGCTACGAGCTGATCGAGGAGATACGTCGCGGCCCGCGCGGCGGCGAGCTGCCGATCGTGGTGATCACCACCCGCGCCGGCGGCAAGCACCTCGACCTCGCCCGCCGGCTCGGCGCCACCGCCTGCTTCGGCAAGCCCTTCGACCAGGCGGCCTTGCTGGCCTTGCTCGGCGGCCTCGCGGCGCGCTCGGACGGCGGGCCATGGTGATGACCATGACCGGCCCGCACCAGGCTACGGAGCGCTACGCGCTGCTGGCGGTGGAGGGCGTCGAGTACGCGGTCCACGCGGCATGGGTGCGGCGCTCGCTCCCGGTGCCCAGCACGCTTCCGGCAGCCATCCTGCATGGCGGCACGGCGTACCAGCTCGTCGACCTGCGGCAGCTCTTCGGCCTGCCGGCCAGCTCCGGTGCGTCCCAGCGGGCTGGCGACGGCCCCGGCCCGGAGCGGCTGATCCTGCTGATCGACCGCCCTCCGTCCGCGCCGGCGCCGGTCGCTGCCGGCGCCGTCCATCCCATCGCGCTGGTGATCGACGAGCTGCTGGGCCTCGAGCCGCTCGCCACCGGAGCCGCGGTGCCGCTGCCCGGCGTCTACCGCGGCCCCGAGCGGCGCTGGTTCCACGGGGTCCTGCCGCGAGCGGACGGGCGGATCACCGTGCTGCTGCGCCCGGAGGGGCTGGCGCCCGCCGCCCCGCCGTCAACGCAGCCGGAGGGGGTGCCGCCCGCCGCGGCGCCGTCCCCGGGAGGCGCAGTTTGCTGAGCCGGCGCGATCGCGGCCGCGAGGGGCGGCAGGCGCCGCGCCCCGGTCTGCTGGCTTTCGTGATCGGGGGCCGGGCGTGCGCTCTTTCGCTCGGCCTCGTGGCGGGGGTCGCGGAGATCGGCACCGTCACCCGCCTGCCCGCCGCCGATCCCTGCAACCTCGGCCTGATCGTCCATCGCGGCACCGTGCTGCCGTTGGTCGACCTCGGCCGCCGGCTCGACGGCGCGGCCGCAGCGGACGGCGTGGCCGGAGCGGAAGGCGCGGGGCCGCCTGCTATCTGTATCATCACCCGTTCTCGGCAGGCGATCGCCTTTCCGGTCGAAGCGATCCTCGGCCTGCAGGCGCTGCCGGCGCTGCCGGCGAACGGCGGTGCCGCAGCCTTGCCATGGGAGATCCTGGACCCGCTGATCGTGGACCTCGCCCGTGACCAAGATCCTGCTCATTGAAGCCGACCCCGACCGCGCCGCCGCCCTGGCCGCGGCGCTGGGCGGCGGCGGCGCGACGGAGGTGCGGATCGCTCCGGACGGCTTCTATGCCCTCACGATGATGGAGCGCGAGCGGCCGGACCTGATCGTCGCGGGCGGCTGCGTGGGCGGCATCGGCGCCGGCGAGCTCGGCGCCATCGTGCGCAGCGACCCGACGCTGGCCGGGGTCCGCCTCGCGCTGTACGCCGACCCCGCGGCGCCGCCGGCGGACCTCAACGGCGGCGGCGCCTACGACCTGGTCCTCGACGCCGCCGCGCCGGTGCGCGAGCTGGCGGAAGGCCTTCGGCGTCTGGCCGGCATCCCCGCCGCAGCGGCGCCGCGGGACGTCGCGGCGGAGACCGGCGAGGCCCTCAAGGCACCAGCGCCCGGCGTGCCGCGGGATGAGCGTCCGATCCCACCACTCGCTCCACTCCATCCCTCTGGCTACTCGACGGCGGAGATGCCCGCGCCGGGCCTGCCGGCGGCACGCCGGCCGCCTACCGCCGCCCAGCCCCTGCAGCGGCCTGCCCCCGATCTCAGCGGCTCGCTGGGGGTGCTGGACCTGATGGAGCTCAGCCAGGCGTTCTCGCTCGCCAGCAAGACCGGCCAGCTGTTCCTCGACTGCTCGCGAGGCGAGGGCTGCATCTACTTCGTGCTCGGCAGGGTGATTCACGCCACCATCCGCGAGCGTACCGGCCGCGAAGCCTTCTCTGAGATCCTGCAAGCCACCCTGCGCGAGCAGAACCTCGCCTTCCGCTTCGCTCCCAGAGAGCTGAGCGAGCTCGCCGCGGTGCCGCGCAGCATCGACCTGACCGTCCAGCACCTGCTGCTCAGCTTCGCCGTAGACTTCGACGAGACCCAGGACCCATGAGGAGAATCGTGTGGCGAGAGTCCTTGTCGTCGACGACAGCCTGAGCGTGCGCAAGGCGGTCGAGCGGCTGCTCGCGCCGCGCGGCATGACGGTGGCAAGCTGCGCCTCGGGCAACGAGGCGCTCGCCCGCCTGCCGGGCGAGGCCCCCGACCTGCTGATCTGCGACCTGGTGCTGCCGGACCTGGACGGCTACGAGGTCTGTCGCTGGCTCCGCCAGGTGCCCGCGCTTGCCACCACCCCGGTGCTGTTCATCTCGGGGATCGTCGACGCCGACGTCGCCAGCCGGGTGGCAGCCCTCGGCGTCGAAGGCATCCTCAAGAAGCCCTTCAGCGGCGAGGACCTGGTCGCCACGGTCGAGCGCATCCTGGCCGCCAGCCGCGCCGCGTCGCCGCCCGCCGCCACGGTCCCGCCGGCAGCCGCCGACTCGCAGGCCGCCGACTCGCAGGCCGCCGGCCCGGCGAGCCCGGGTAGCCCGCGAATCCGCACGCTGCTCTCGGAGGTGACCACCCTGGCAGGCTTCCGCTGCGTTCTCATTCTATCGGCGGGGTCGCCGGGGGCGCCGACGCCGCGCATGCTGGCCCTTGCCGGCGAGCTGCCGCCGGCCGCCGGCGACCTGCCGGACCTCACCGCGACGGCGCTCGCGGGTTGGCTGGCCGCGGCGGCGAGTGTCGCCGACCAGCTCGACCTCGGCGAGCCGGGATCCGCCGTGCTCGAAGCCGCTGCCGGCACCCTGCTCTCTCGCCGCGTCGACGCCCGCGCCACCCTGGTCCTGCTCCTGGCAAGCTCCGCGGCCCTCGGCAAGGCCCGCCTCTACCTGGCCAAGCTCCAGCGCGCGATCCTGGAAGCCTGGGACGCCGCGCCCGCCACCGGCGCCGGCTGAGCTCCTGGTCTGGGAGCTCGAGACAGATCAGGTACGGCAAGTACCGGACGCTCGAGCATTGAAGGTGAACGTGGCGGCTGGATCGGAAAAGAAGTTCGGCATCGGCGACGTGTTCAAGGCGCTTGGGCAGCCGCGCGTCGCGTCACTGTTGGCGCTGGGCTTTGCGTCCGGCCTGCCGTTCCTGCTGACGGGTGCGACTTTCGGGTATTGGCTGCGCGACGAAGGGACGACACTGACGGCGATCGGCTTCCTTTCGTGGGTCGGGCTTGCCTACGCGTTCAAGTTCCTCTGGTCGCCATTGGTCGATCGGTTACCGGCGCCGCCGCTCGGCATCTCCGGGCGACGGCGCGGCTGGGTGGTGTTTGCCCAGCTGCTGATCGTCGCGGGCCTCGTTGCGATGGCGGCGGTCGGGCCGCACGGTCCGGGCGGCTTGGCAACCATCGGCGCCGCAGCTCTTGTGGTCGCGTTCGCGTCGGCGACGCAGGACATCGCCGTGGACGCGTGGCGGATCGAAGCGGCCAACGACACCGACGAATTGAGCTTGCTGACCTCCGCGTTCCAGCTCGGCTATCGTGTGGCGCTGCTGGTCACCGATGCGCTGATCCTCATTTTCGCGCAGCATCTCGGCTGGCGGTTTACGTATGGGTTCATGGCGCTGCTGATGTGCGGCGGCCTGGTCGCGGCGTTGCGCACGCCCGAACCGGCGCGCGCGGAATCGGTGATGCAGCAGAAGGCGAGCGCAGCACCGCTGTGGACCTGGCGCGGCATGTTCGACGCGCTCGCCGGGCCGTTGATCGAGTTCTTCCGGGCGCACGGTTCGCTGGCGCCGGCGATGCTGATCCTGATCAGCGTCTATCGCTTGCCGGAGTTCCTGATCGGCCCGGTGGCGGGGCCGTTCTATCACGACCTTGGCCTGGCCAAGGATGTCGTCGGCGGCATTCGTGCATCGGTGGGACTGATCGCATCGATGCTCGGGATCGCCGCCGGCGGCGTATGCGCGGTGCGGCTCGGCCTGCAGCGCGCGCTCGTCGTCGGCGCGCTCCTGCAGGGGCTCGGCGTGGCAGCCTATGCCGTCGTCGCGGCCCTCGGCCCGGACCTGCGCATCTTCGCGGCGGCGATGGCGGGCGACAACTTCTGCTACGCCTTCGCCGGGGTGGCGTTCGTCGCGTACATGTCGAGCCTTATCTCGCTCGGGTACACAGCTACGCAGTATGCGCTGCTGAGCTCGCTCTATGCGCTGTTCGGCAAATTCCTGAAGGGTTTTTCAGGCGCGGTGGTCGACGGCTTGGCGCAGACCCATTCCCTGATGCATGCGTATGCGATCTTCTACGCCGGCACCGGCGCAATCTGCCTCCCGGCGCTGGTCCTGTGCATCTTCGTCTCGGCGCGTCAGACCCGACCTTCCACGCCACCGCCTGCCGCGAGCCAGGCGGGCTAGCCCGGAGCAAGGCAGATCCCACCGGCAGGGATCGCCGCCATGAGGAGGACCGCGGCAAGCCGCTGGATGGTTTAGGTGCGGTCACCCAGGACAAGTATCGAAAGATTGCGATCGACCCCGAGGCCGTGGACCGCTTCTTGGTCGACGTTTTTCTGTCGGCTCATGAGCAGCAGGCTCCGCAGCAGATCGTCTTGGGCCTGGACGCGACCGACGATCCTCTCCATGGGCAACATTGTCTTTGGCCTGGCGGTGGTCCTTGCCCTGGCGGATTGGCCGCGGACCCGTCGCCGGCGACCGCGCAGCGCGTTCGCTTTCGGGCCGATCAAGTTGAGAAGCGCTTTGAATAGATGCGTCGCGATATGCGGATGTGTAGATCAACGAAACCTTTTCGTAACTTGACACGAGGTAAACGTCGGCCATATGGTGTAGAAGATGTGTCGGCGACACGGTCACCGCGGGTGACAGAGCACCGCGGCTGAGTGATGCACGGTGGTTGGATGACTCTTATCAACCTATGGAGAAGAACCAATGACTTCAATCAAGCCAAGTCGAGGAAACTCGCTGCTGGCCCTGGTGTTACTGGCGCTGCTCGTCGCGCCCGCTCAGCTCTGGGGAGATCAGAAGAACGATAAGAAACCCGCCAGCCAGCCACACCCTTCAGCCCCTGCCCCTAAGCCGGCTGCGCCTGCGGGACATGGGCCCTCGCAAACAGGTAATCAGCAGCAAGGGACGCAAGGCCACAACCCCGGAACGCCGGGCTACAAGCCCGCAACGCCAGGCAACAAGCCCGGGACGCCGGGCAACAAGCCCGGGACGCCGGGCAACAAGCCCGGGACGCCGGGCAACAAGCCCGGGACGCCAGGCTACAAGCCCGGAACGCCAGGCGGGCCTAAGCCTGTTTCACTGGGTCCTGGCAAGGGGACGGCGATGGTGTCCCGCAGCCCAAGTGGCAGGGTTGCCAAGATCCAAGCAAATGGGATGACGATCAGCCATCCCCTCCGCGGCCCGAGGACCGTCGTGAAGGAAACCAACGGGCGGACGATCGTCGCCACCGGGCGCCAGGGTGGCTATGTCCAGCGTCCGTATTTCAGTCGCGACGGCAGATCCTACGTTCAGCGCACCTACGTAGTGGGCGGTAAGTCCTACGTCTCGGTCTATCGCTCGTACACCTATGGTGGCGTGGTCTACTACGGCTACGCGCCGGCGTACTACTACCAGCCCGCGTACTACGGGTGGGCATACAACCCGTGGGGGGCGCCGGTGGTTTACGGCCCCGCGGCATGGGGCTGGGTCGGTTCGCCGTGGTACGGGTACTACCCAGGATATTTCGCTCCGTACCCCGCCTATGCCAGCGCCTCCCAGTGGCTCACGGACTACCTGCTGGCCGCGAACCTCCAGGCTGCCTACGCGGCGAACGCCCAGGCGGAAGCGACCGCCGCGGATGCCGGCACCGCCCCACCCGATCGTTCGGCGGCCGCAGCAGCGCCGCAGACCCCGTTGAGCCCAGAGACCAAGCAGCTGATCGCGGATGAGGTGAAGAAGCAACTCGCCGCATCCCAGTCGGCGGCAAGCTCGAAGGGAGCGGCGGCGCCGACCGCCGACCTGCCGGATGCGCTGAACCCGGCCGAGCGCATCTTCGTCGTGTCCAGCCACCTCGACGTGGCGACCGCGGATGGCAAGGAGTGCGGCCTGGCCCCGGGCGACGTCGTCATGCGAATGACGGACGCTCCGGACGGCAACCAGAACGTCTCCGCCAGCGTGCAGAGCAGCAAGAAAGCCGATTGCGCCGCCGGGCAGACCGTCTCGATCGGCGTCCAGGAACTGCAGGAGATGCACAATCAATTCCGGCAGCAGCTCGACTCCGGGCTCCAGACCCTGGCGAGCAATGCTGGGAAGGGCGGTCTGCCGCAAGCGCCGGACACCTCGACGACCGTCGGTGAGGTCCCCGCGCCGCCCCCGGACAAGAGCGCGGCCGACCAGCTCAAGAGTGCCCAGCAGGAGGCCGAGGCAGTCGACAACGCTGTTCAGCGCGGGGCGGCTGGCGGATAGCCCGAGAGACCTCCACGGAGGGATAGCAGATGAGCCAGAGAACCAGCAGGGCGATCAAGATCCTGGGATGGACCGGGGCGGCGACGCTGGCGTGCTCCGTGGCTGCGGCGCAGAATTCCGCGCCTCCTTCGATCGCAGAACAGCTGCAGGCCCAGTACAGGGTCGCCAAGCTGACGCGGGATGCCAACGGCAACGTGGCGGTCAGCGAGGGAACGGTGCTCGCCATTCAGAAGCAGGGCCTCATGGCGCTGCCGATCTTGCACCCGCTCGTCCCTTGCGCGTCAACCTACGTCAAGGGCAAGCTCGAGGCACCGCGCTTTCTCTGCCAGATGGCAATCCAAGCCGGCACGCCCAACAACGAGTCCCCGTTCGTGAACCTGGCGGTAGGCCAGAAGGCAGTTCCCGCGAGCATCGCCGTGGACACCAAACGTGACACGGTCAAGTTCCTGGTCGTCGCCTGCAACCCCTGTAACGGCGACAGCGACCCGCCGGCCTATTACAAGGCAGAGGTCGACTTCCGGTTTCCCAAAGGACTCTTGGCAAGCGGTGACGCCTCGCAGGTGGAAGACACGGTCGGCGAGGTCCTCTCCATCGACAGTGCCGGTAACGCGGCGCCAGCTCAAGAGGCGCAGGCTGCCCCTGCTCAAGAGCCGCAGTCCACCCCTCCACCAGCGGCAAGCCCAGCGCCGGCGCCGGCGCCCGACCCGGTGAACATCCAGCAGGGCCAGACGATCGCGGAAGTCGAGCAGGCGCTCGGCAAGCCGGTGAAGATCATCACGCTGGCGACCAAGGTCATCTACGTCTACCGCGACCTGAAGATCACGTTCAGGAATGGCCGGGTCGTGAACGTGCAGTAGGCAGGACGAAGGGAGCTGGTCCAGCTTCCACGCTTCCTGCAGCAGTTGGACCAGGAGCGGTCAGCCGGCGGAGCGGAAGAACCGCACGAATCGCGGCGAGAAGAGCCTGGGATCGGGACTCAGCGCCGGGGCCAGGCGACGGCAGATGCGGGCATTCTCGCCCGCCTGCCGGCGCAGCCCCAGGTCCTTCTCGCCGCTCTCGAGGAAGAGAGAGTAGCGCGCCGCGGCGAGCAGGAGGGCCGCGGTGACGGCGGCGCGGCGCTCGTCAAAGTTTACGCCGGCGAGCGATCGCACCACCTTCTCGTAGTCGGCGCGGAACAGGGCGCGGGCCGCAGCGCGCAGCTCGGACGGCGGGCCGGGCTGCCTGATCTTGGCATGGCTGCGGCCCTCCGCCTCCCTGCGGGCCGTTTCCTGCTCTCGTGCCAGCCTGTCGGCGCTCTCTTGCTCGGCGGCCAGTCTGTCCGCGGCCGCCTTCTCGGCAGCAGCTTTCACGGCAGCCGCCCTCTCAGCGGCCGCCTGTTCATCTGCCGCCCTTTGGGCGGCCGCCTTCTCGGAAGCCGCCCTCCTGGCAACCGCGTTCTCGCCAGCCGCCTTCTCCTTCATTTGTTCGATGAGGAGATCACGCTGCGCCAAGCGCGCGAGCTGGTCGTCGAGGCGGCGGGCGAGGGCCGCCAGGTCGTTGCGGGCACTGGCGGCAAGTCGCGTCGCCTCCTGGAGATCTCGCACCTGGCCGAGGTTCTTGCCCCGCTCGAGACTCTTGCGAGCGGCGGCGATCGCCCGGCCCACGGCCGCCACGACACCCTCGGGCGCCTCATCGTTCCACGCTTCCGCGTACCGCGGTTCGGCCCGCCGGCGAGCGATCTGGGCAGCGGCTTCGTCTGCCTTCTGGACCGCGCCTTCGGCCTCGCGCGTGGCCCGCAGGAGCGCGCCGGTCGCCGGGGCGGGAGCGGCCTGCGGCGCGGGGTATGGACCCGGGCTCCGCTGGCCGGGTGCGGTGGACGGCGAGGGGGTGTCGGCCGCGGCGGGAGCTCCGGCGAAGGCAACGACAAGGCAGAGCACCGCTGGTCCGCGACGAGATATCCTCCGGCCCGATCCCAATGCGGTCATCTCACCAGCCCATCCCTTTCAGGAACTCGTCCACGTCGCCCGCCCTGAACTCGGCAACGGCGCGCACCGACTGCGTCCTACCGCCGGTGGGCACCTCGGCGGCGATCACGGCTGACTGCTCAAAGGCCGGGTTCCTGAGCCGGATCGTATAGCGGCCCGGAGGCAGAGACAGGGCGATCGGCGTATAGGCCCCAGCCGGGATGGGTTGCGTCTTGCCTTCCGCGTCGCGGACCTCGATCACCTCGCCCCATGGCAGCGCATCGACGATCAGGGCGCCACTCCGCTGCGGCGCCGCGGCAGGCCCTGCCCCGGCGGCGGCTCGAGGCTTCACCTCCATGCCGGGTCCGGCGGCCTGCTCGCGGCCGCCGTGATGCCCCAGCAGCCAGGCACCCGCGGCGAGCGCGGCAACGAGCACGGCCGTCCCGGCGACGGCGATGGCGGCGCGCTGCCGCGGCCGCCGGCTGCCCGCGGGCTTGGGCCGCTGCTCTTCCAGTTCCGGTGCCACTCGCCGAGGGGTCTCCGCAACCTCCGCTTGCAGCTGACTGACAGCGGCGTCTGCAGATGCCAGGCGCTCGGCGCGCAGCAGATGGCCGGGAGCCTCGGAGGGCATGGTGGGCGCCGGAGTCGTCTCCGCGCCGAAATGCTCGTTGATCAGGTCCTGGGTGGTACCCGGCTCGACGGGTGAGACCTCTGCTTCGCCGGCTGCCTCGAGCAGCTTCTTCCATTCCTCGGCTGGTGCATCCGCCGGAGCGCGGAAGCGCGTCAGCGCGTGCGCAAACTCCTCGGCGCTCGCGTACCGCCCCTCGGGCTTCTTGGCGAGGGCCCTGAGAACGGCGGACCGCAAGCCGAGCGGCACTCGCCCCTGCCGGTCGGTCTCGTCGAAATCGATGGGCTGACGGTACAGATGGCCGGCGATGATCGAGCTGGGGTCGCGGCCGGCAATGGGATAGATGCCGGTCAGCAGCTCGTAGAGCACGACGCCAAAGGAGTAGATGTCGCCGCTGGCTCCGGCGGTGGCGGCTCCGTCGGCGGCAAACTGCTCTGGCGAGGCGTACCGCACCTTGCCCAGGAAGGTCCCGGTCCGTGTCAGTTGGGACTCGGCCCCGCCCAGGATCTTCGCGATCCCGAGGTCGATCAGCTTGATCCGCGGCTCGCCGGCGTCCTCGGTGAGCATCAGGTTGTCGGGGGAGATGTCGCGGTGGACGAACCCCTTGGCGTGGAGATAGCCGAGAGCGCGCAGCGACTGCTGGGCGATCTCGAGTGCCAGGCCCAGCGGTGGCGGACCCGCGGTCTTGAGCAGCTGCTCGAGAGTCTTGCCGCGGATGAACTCCATGACGATGAGGGAGGTCCCGTCATCGTCGGTCGTGAAGTCGTACAGCTGCGCGATGTTCGGGTGCCTGAGCTGGATCGCGACGCGCGCCTCGCGCACGAAGCGGGCCTCGAGCTCCGCATTGAGCTGCTGGTCCTCGGCCAGGAGGGGCCGCATCAGCTTGATGACCCGGATCTCGTCCAGCAGCCGGTGGCGCACCTTGTAGATCGCGCCCATCCCGCCTTCGCGGATCTTCCCCAAGATCTCGTACTTGCCTTCGATGCGCTGGAGCGGAAGGGCGAACACGCTGAAGCCTCGTTGGAAGAGGAGTGACTTTCAGCAGACTATGAAAGGTCGAGGCCCCTGTCAACACGGCCAGCCGGCAAGCAGCCGGCGCTTAGGGGTAATAGCCGCGGATCGTCTTGACGCGCATGCCGTCGCCGGCTACCCGCACTTCGACGGCGCGGAACTCGCCGGCGCGGGGTGCGGCCTTCGGCTGGTAGGCGAGCAGGTAGCGCGAGCGCAGCTCGTCCTCGATCGAGGCGTAAACGCCGTCGAGCTCGGTCGCCGATTCGATGAAGAAGCTGCGGCCGCCGGTCTCTTCGGCCAGCTTGGCGAGGTGGCCGCGGATCTGCAGGTCGAGGCGGGGGATGTGCGCGCCGATGGCGTAGATGGCGATGCCGGCACGCCGCGCGAACGCCAGCGTCTCGTCGAAGCTCAGCCGGCTCAGGTGATCGCCGCCGTCGGTGAACAGAATGACCGCCGACTGGCCGTGCTGCACCCCCTTCATGTAGGAGAGGGCGTAGACCAGGCTGTCGAAGAGCGCCGTGCCGCGCTCGGCGTTGAGCCCGGCCAGCGCCCCGGCCAGCGTTCCGAGGTCGCTGGTGAACGGCGTGCGCAGGACCGGGCTGTCGCTGAAGGTGAGCAGCGCAGCGCGGTCCTTCGGCGTCAGCGTGCGCTGCAGGAAGGCGAGCGCTGCCTTCTGCACCTGCGGCAGCGTCGCCGCCATCGACGCCGAGGTGTCGATGGCGAACAGCAGGTGCAACGGCAGGTCGCGCACGCGCTCGAAGCGCAGCAGGCTCTGCGCCTCGCCGCCGTCGAGAACCTTGAAATCGCCTTCGGCGAGCCCCCCGATCGGCCTGCCGCCACGGTCGAAGACGGCGGCGTAGAGCTCGACCAGGCGCACGTCGAGCTTCTCCACCACATCCGGCGAGTTGATCACCGCCAGGTCCTCGGTCGAGCTGCCGTCGGCGAGATAGGCGACCGCCCGCACGAAGCTGCCGGCGGCCGCGTTGCCGCGGCCGGCAGCTGGCGCCGGGCTCGGCAGCGGGATGAGCTGGGTCCAGGGCGCCTGGTACAGCGTCGCCACCCGCTGATCGTCGAGGAACAGCTCCAGCCGCTCGAGGCTCGCACCGTCGGGCACGTGCACCTCGGCGCGGGCGAGCACCCGGCCGCGGTAGCTGCCGCCCGAGCGCGGCTCGACCAGGCGCACGGCGAAGCGCTGCTTCGGCGGGTTGAGCGTCAGCGTGTCGCTCGCCAGCTCACGGCCGCCGCCGTCGAATGCAGCCGCCCGCAGCTCGCGGCTCACCGGCACCGGCCCGAGGTTGAGCTCGACCGAGTAGGGCGGCCGGACGCGCGACAGCATCTCCCTGCCGTCGAGGAAGAACGTCACCTTGTGGATGCCCTGGCCGCTCGCCTGGGCCTCGACCCGCACCGCGCCGGTCTGCTCCGCGCCCGGCGGCGGCACCAGGTGGACGTTGGCGCCTACAGCCTGCGCTGGGGCGGCGGCGGCCGCAGGGGTGGCCCGCAGCTCGGCGCGCGCCGCCTCCAGGGCGGCCGTCACCTCCGGCGGCTCGCGCGTGGTGCCGACCTCGGGCAGCGATTCGGCCGACGGCACCGCGATCGGCCGCTCGTCGCGGAAGTTGCGGTGCGAGTGCAGGTCCTCGACCCGCAGCACCAGCACGTAGTCGCCCGGCCGCAGCGCGCGCTCGAAGGCCAGCGGCAGCGTGTCGCCCGCGAGCCCGGCCGACGGCAGGTCGAAGCGGTAGCGGAACGACTCGACCAGCTCGCTCTCGTGCAGCACCTCGCCGGTCAGCAGGAAGTTGTACGACCGGTGCCCCTCGAGCTCGGCGGGCGCCGCCGCCGCGACCGGCACCTGCACCAGGCCCTGCATCACCGTGCGCCCGCGGTCGCGGGCGGGGAACTGCAGCTCGACCTTCGCCGCCAGCGCCGCCGACCCGGCCGGCAGGTCCGTGGAGAGGCCGCGGAAGCTGCCCAGCCACTCGACGTCGCGCAGCGGCGGCGGCACGAAGAGGTGCTCGAGCAGGCCGCTCTCGTCCTCGTGGTACGCCGCGTTCATCGCTCCCATGACGGCCTGCCGGTCGCCGGCGGCGCAGTTGCGGTACGCCCACTGCTCGAAGTTGGCGACGCTGTCGTTCTGCTCCAGCGCGGGCGTGATGCGCGCGACGAGCATCGCGGTCCCCTCGGACCGGCGCCAGAGCTTGAAGGGTCCGCCGCCGGCCCGCTGGTAGAAGAGCAGGATCATGTCCCTGGGCAGCCGGTCGCCGGCCACGTAGCGCCAGATCTCGAGCGGCCACATCGCCATGCCGCAATCGGTCTTGTAGACGCCCTGCGCCTCGCCGTGCAGGAGCAACATCCGCGCACGGTCTTCGGTGATGTTGCCGAAGCGCGTGCGCGCCTCTTCGACGCGTGCCTCCCACTGCGCCTGGAAGGCGTTGTGGCTGCTGCCCGGGTACGGGTTGCGCGCTTCCCAGAAGCGATGGATGAAGCCGTCGCGCTGGTAATCCTTGTCGAGCGCCAGGAACTGCGCCAGCTCGTCCTTGCCGATCAGCAGGGCAATCTCGCCAAGCCAGTCGCGGTACTTCGGGTCGAGGTGCGCGATCCGGGCCTTGACGTCGTCGGCGTGCGACGCCGCCGCCGCCGGCGTCCCGGTCACGACGCCGAGCGCCGACGCCAAGAGGCCCAGGAGGGACAGGAGGGTCAGAAGGGGGATGCCGCGGCCGCTGCGCATGGCGTCAAGGATAGTAGCCGCGAGCCGTCTTCACCCGCAGGCCCGCGCCCGCCACCCGCACCTCGACCGGACGGAACTCGCCGGCGCGCGGCGCGGCGTTCGGCTCGTAGGCGATCAGGTAGCGCGAGCGCAGCTCGTCCTCGATCTGCGCGTACACGCCGTCGAGCTCGGCCGCCGAGTCGACGAAGAAGCTGCGCCCGCCGGTCTCTGCCGCCAGCTTGGCGAGCCGGCCGCGGTCCGCGAGGTCCAGGCGCGGCATCCGGGCGCCGACCGCGTAGATCGGGATGCCGGCCCGGCGCGCGAACTCGAGCGTCTCGTCGAAGCTCAGCCGGCTCATGTGATCGGCGCCGTCGGTGAACAGCAGCAGCGCCG
>Ga0210384_10003963_pt1 | contig 16775 bp, 13 predicted proteins | sample IncBWH2MmetaG_FD_160574 | JGI IMG/M metagenome (GOLD analysis project Ga0210384, IMG submission 160574) | Forest soil microbial communities from Barre Woods Harvard Forest LTER site, Petersham, Massachusetts, United States - Inc-BW-H-2-M | ecosystem: Environmental > Terrestrial > Soil >...
TTCCGGGTGGCGATTGGCAGAGACCAGGAGAAACTTTCCGTCGGGAGTCCAGGCGGGGCGGTTGGGGCCGAATTCGTTGCCGCCATTCGGGAAATTGCCGTTGGTGACTTGGCGCGCGGCGCCGCCTTCGGCGGAAACGACAAAAATCTGCATGAAGCCTGGCTTCAGATAGCCGGCGCCGTTGAAGCGATAGACAAGACGATCGTAGGCCGTCGCGGGATCGGCCCACTTGGCGCCCGCCGGGGGCGTTGGCAGATCGGCGAGGTGAGGACCTTTGCCGAGAACGAGCGACGAGAAGGAGAGCATCTTCCCGTCGGGAGACCATTCGATGGCATCGGGAGATTGATCGAGATTGGTAATGCGGGCGGTTTGTCCGGAGTCCATCCAGCGAACATAGATCTGTTGCTTGCCATCGGTGTCGGAAAGATAGGCGAGGCGGGCTCCGTCGGGCGACCAGCGCGGGGATGCGTCGTTGTGATTGCCGGTGGTGAGCGGGCGGTGGTCGGTGCCGTCGGAATTGACGATCCAGAGATTCGAATAGCGGCGGTCGGTCAGGGGATCAGCGAAGCGTCGCACGTAGACGATTCTCTTGCCGTCGGGCGAGATTTGGGGATCGGTGGGGAGCTGGATTTGAAACTCGTCCATCGCTGTAAGTTTGTGTGACGATTCTTGCGCTTCTAGAACGCTCGCGTGAATGGTGAAAAAACCTGCGCTAGCGGCCAATACCGAGACGTATAGTTTGAGTCTCATGCGTGGAGACCTCCTCGCTGCGGGAGTAAACAATGAGAGAGAAGTTGTGTCAAGACGCCAGACAGCCGATCGCAACGAGAGGCCATTCTCTTTCCATGGACATCCTTCCCTCCTAAAGGGCTGATCTTTTCCCATATCTTCGCCTAGGTACAGGCCGGGCAAAACACCGCTGGAAATTCCCGATGAAAGGCTACCTGAGATACTAGGGCGCCGTGGAACAAGACACACTTTTTTGTTACAGTAGTGCCGCCGCTTCCGATAGGAAGTTTTCGCCAGGCTGTTCCAGCAACTCCCCAGCCCATGATTCTGAATGCCAATTTCACCGGTTCCGAGGGGTGTTCATGTCTCGCGCGGTGCACGCGGCTCCCAGAACTTTTCATCCGGGGCTGCTGCCGGTCCTGCGGCAGTGGTCGAGCAACTTCCTGAGCGACGCTCGGTTAACCAAGACGTCCGCCGAAACTCAGGCAAATCAGGCTCAGGCGATGTCCGCTTCAGCGCACCGTCATCGGACCCTTCTATCTCTATCGAGAGATCCCGTTCGGCGCCGCCGCATCGCCAACGCCATTCTCATTCCCCTGCTGGGCGGAGTCGCGGCCTACGTCATGACTCGCCAGAACGGCGGCACTGGCTTTTCGGTACCAAAAACTGCACAACAAGCCTCGCTTTCTCGAAGTCCAAACGCCGCATCCTTCGTGCATGACAACACTTCGACCCGCACGGATCGCGCTGCTCTCGGCACCATGGCAAGTGCTCCGAGAAGCCCCGTGATCAGCGGCGCTTATAAACTGGCCGACGGCCCGCACACGGTCATGGAGGTGCCGGACATTGTTCTGCACGACGCCAAGCGCGACAAAGTGCTCCACGTCCGCATTTTTTATCCGAATGAGCCCGGTCCTTATCCCGTCATTGTGTTTTCCCACGGCGCCGGCGGTTCCGGTTCTTGCTGCGAGGCTCTGACCCGGCACTGGGCGACCTACGGTTACGTCACGCTCCAGCCGACGCACGATGATTCGACCGTCGAGCGCCGCAATGCCGGCGAAGAAGACATCAACTTTCTGAAAGCCGTTCGCGAGGCTCTGAAAAAGCCCGCGCTCTGGCAAAGTCGTCCTCGGGACATTTCGTTTGTGCTGGATTCCCTGCCCGGGTTCGAAAAACGCGTTCCCGCGCTGGTCGGCAAAATGGATGCGCAGCATATCGGCGTCGGCGGCCACTCCATGGGCGCGTTTACTGCGGACGCGATCGCTGGCGCGCTTGTCGATCTTCCTGGCCATCCTGCTACGAACTTTGCCGATCGGCGTGTGAAAGCAGTTCTCCTGCTTTCCCCGCAAGGGCCCGGAGAATTTGGCCTTACGGATCACTCCTGGGACCGCCTTACACTCCCGCTTTTGAGCATGACAGGGTCGCTCGACTTGGGTGCGGGCAATCAGGGTCCGGATTGGAAAAAGATCCCCTTTAAACGCAGCCAGCCGGGCGCGAAGTATCACGTTTTCATACAAGGCGCGAGTCACATGTCCTTCATTACTGCAAAAACGTCGCCGGGACGCGCCGCGCAGGGCGACTCGATCCTGGGCTATACAAATTGCGCATCGTTGGCATTTTGGGATGCCTATTTGAAGGCCGATCCTGCCGCAAAGACCTATCTGCAATCCGATGCTCTGCCGGAATTCAGCCACAACGTCGTAAAACTCTCTCGTCGCTGACAGGTCGGGCTGAACGTGGCCTTCTTCAGCTTTTCCACACGCTGCTTGGGGGGAGTCCTTCCGTACCATTGACGGTGTTACCATCCACTGCGGAAACTAAGTACAGTATGGCTCGCTATTCTGCTTTCCTTGGGCGCAGGGTTGAAGTGCAATACCGCGCCGGAGATATCCTTTTGCCTGCGTCCGGCACGTTCGTTGCGGATTCGGGTCGCTCCATCTTTCTCGAGCAGAGTTTCGAGCAACGTGGCTCGCAGAAGCATTTCCGGTGGGAGATTCCTTACCAATACATCGTTCGTCTTGAAGAGAAAAAGGAGCCGTCCCCGGAGGCTTCTGCAGGTAGCTCTAGCTCTCTAGCGCCCGCCGTCGCTCCTGGCGCTGAGACGTCGGCTTCTCACGCAGATCCCAAGGTGCGCAATTCCGCCTTAAGCTCCGGCGGCGGTGCCCCCGGGATCCTTCCACTCCAGAATCGTCCCAAGACAGCCTGACGGCTACGCCTGACGTTAGGCGTCCGCCCTACCCTCGCCAACACTCTTTCGCGGCGATTCGGTTTACAATCGACCTCGTTGTCCACCCTACATTTTGGCCGCGATGGACCGGCTTTAGGCAGCGTCGCGCGCAGGAGGCTTTTCGTGACCCTCGATACCCGCCCCGAGACCAACATTGGACCCGGAGTCAAAATCGGCCCTGGAGCGAATCTCGGCCCCACGCGAATGATTGGTCCCGGCTCAAAAGTTGGATTGATTGGGCTGGGCCTTATGGGCCGGCCGATGGGATTGAATCTCTTGAAGGCGGGATATTCTTTGACGGTCTGGAACCGAACCGCCTCGCGTGCCGAATCGCTTGTGGCGGCCGGCGCCAAGCTTGCCAATTCACCCGAGGAAGTCGCCGTTTCGTCAGACGCGCTCATAACCATCGTGAGCGATCCACCTGCCCTCGAGGGGGTCCTTTGGGGCGGTTCGGGCTCCCAAGGCGCCGGTGCCCTTGGATCCCTACGGCCGGGCAGCATTTACATGGATTCGAGTACTGTTTCACCTGCCTTGGCGCGTAAGATTGCGGCGGCTTGCATGGAGCGCCAGATCGCGTTTTTGGATGCTCCTGTGACCGGTGGCACTTGGGGCGCCGAAAAAGGGGAACTGGTTTTCATGGTGGGCGGCGACGCTCATGTTCTGAAGGAAGCCGAGCCGCTCCTTGGTGTGATGGGAAAGCGGTGGTTTCATCTGGGCCCGAACGGCGCCGGCCAGACCATCAAGCTGGCTATGAACCTTATCTTGGCGCTGCAGGTGGACGCCTTGGCGGAAGCCCTGGCCTTGGTCACTGCCGCGGGGTTGCAGGGCGAGAAGCTCGTCGAGGTCCTGCAATCCAGTATGGCTCGGGCTGCCGTCTTGGACGTCAAGGCACCGCTGCTGCTCAAGGGGGAATACCCGCCCAGCTTCCCCCTGCGCCTAATGCACAAGGATATGGGCTTGGCGCTGGACCTTGCCAAGGAGGCTGGTGTGGCCCTGCCTGCGGCGACGGCTGCCTATGCCACCTATTCCACCGTCAAGGATGCCGCCAGGCAAGACCTGGATTACGCCGCCGTAATGAAATTCTGGAAGCCCTGAGCCCTCTGAGGCTGGACTGCGTCCTCAAAATGAACTAAGTATAATATTATGAATGATTTGTGTGGAACGGGGAAGTAGAGGGGAAACGCGGCCGAACTTCTTTAGCCGATCTTAGATCGATCGCATTGCTGCCCGTTCATCGAGATCAAGTGAAAGAGTCTGATCGAGGAGCACCGCAACATAGCGCGAACAGGTTTTCATCTCCTTGGAGGCCCAGGCAGATAGCCCCGGCTGGATTGACCGGCAGACCACCTCCAGCCTCTCCACCATCCGGTAGTAGCCCCTTACCTCACGCAGCCACGCCGTGCCTGTTTTCAGGCGCGGAGAAAGCTCGCAAAGCCCCAGGAGTCTGCCAAAGTCGTTGGGCCCGATGGTAAGGGCGTCGATGCCGGTTGCCGCTTGCAAAGAATCTGAGAGGGGCTGGTTGGCGGTCGTCAGCCAGATCATGCGCCACTGGCTGATGGCGAATTGCACCAGAGCCAGTACGGAGAATGCCAGTATGAGGACGGCAGTCATGGTCTTTTCCTGTCAGCATCAGTTTGCCAACACCTTCCACAGTTTCCCATAGAACCGCCGTACCACGGGAGCGGTACCCGCCGGACAGCCGGATGCGGGTGCCTTTTCTCGAAGTTCGAAGCGCCGGGCCACCTCTCTTCCTGCACCGGTGCGCTGCCGGTCGTTATCCCCAAGAAACTTCACCACTCGAAGTTCTCGAAATAGTCTTGACCGCTGGGTGGGCTCATTTTAGGGTAAAGGATAACGGTGGTTGCTCGGGCGGCCCCCCTCATGGACGTCCAACGAAACCAGGCTAACTCGTCTCTCGAAGCCAACAGCGATCAAGCGATCGCGGATAACCTGCGCCAAATTGAGAAGAGGGATTGGTGGGTCTGGGGAAATTCGATTTTTGTCATGCTGCTCCTCACCGGAGCGCTCATTTCCTTCACGCTGCCCTCTCTCTCGCCGGGGGCGGAACCTCTTTTCAAGATCAAGGTTGCCGAAGCCATTTTTGGTTTGGTGGTCCTCGTCGTTCTATTCAATATCTACACCATCTACCAACAAGTGCTCATCAAACGGCTCAGGCGCCAGCTTGCAGAAAAGCAGTATCACTCGATGATCTTGCGCGAGCTGGCTATGATTGACGCCTTGACTGGGCTCTACAACCGAAGGTTTGCCGAGCAACGGCTCGTTGCCGAAGTGGCGCGCTCGGCTCGCAAGGGGCATCCGCTGACCGTCGTGTTACTGGATCTCGACGAGTTCAAGCACATCAACGACACCTACGGTCACCCCGCCGGGGATTTGGTGCTGCAGGAATTTGCCGCCGCCCTCAATCGCGCCATCCGCGGAGGCGATCTCGCCGTCCGCATGGGCGGAGACGAGTTTCTCCTAATTCTTCCGGAATGCAACCACGGGCAATTGCAGCTGGTCCTGAAACGGCTTGGTCCTCTCGAAGCGACATGGGAAGGCCGGAAATTTCCTATACGGTATTCCGTTGGCTGGAAGGAGTATGCGTCGGGGGACCGCGCGGAAACGATGCTCGCCGCCGCCGATGAGGCCCTCTATGCCAGAAAGCGGGCGGCCAAAAATCCTTCCGTGCCGGACGCCGTCCCGGTCTGAGTCCTCGAACACTCGCCCCGAGAATTCGTTATGCGCGTTCGGGCACCGCAGCCACATGAGCTGTATATTGCGTAGCTGCCCGGCTTGCCTGACGAGTTGGCGTGACTTGCCTTTCCGATGATATAGAATGCCTCCGATCTTCTTGAGTTCCCGCGCGAACTTCGAAATTCTCGGCGCAGCGGAACTCGGGCGGCTGCACTTCAGCGAGAGGTTCGCGTATCGGAGGGTTCAAGAATGTTGCGGGGGAAAAAATCATTGGTGCGTTCTGGCGCGCTCTCGCTTCTCATGGCGCTTGGCGTAGCTGTCGGCCTGGCCGAGAGGAACGACTTCGGCATATTCACAAATGAGGGCAGCATCGGCCAAACGCCGCCCGGCTGCAAGGCCCGCTATGACGCGTCAAGAGGCGAATACCGCATCACCGGAGGCGGCGCGAATATGTGGGGCGCTTCCGACGCGTTTTATTTCGTCTGGAAGAGAGCGTCCGGCGACCTAACGCTTACCGCCGATATCCAATGGGTCGGCACGAGCGCTGCGGAGCACCGGAAAGCCGTGCTGATGGTGCGCCAGAATCTCGATCCCGCCTCGCCCTATGCAGACGCGGTTTCTCACGGCAACGGGCTTACTTCCCTGCAATTCCGTGGCGCGCCGAACGAACAGACCTATCAGATCGTCGCCGCGGAAGATGGACCGTCGCGGCTGCGCATGGTCAAAAAAGGCAGCCGCTTCACCATGTATTTCGGCAAGCCTGGCGAGGAAGGGAAGCCTTCCAGCCCCGTTGAATTTGTAACCCTCGAAGGGCCGTTCTACGTCGGGCTGGGAGTGTGTTCGCATGTTGCGACCACGCTGGAGACGGCAGTTTTCTCCAATGTAAAGCTGGAAGAAAGCGCGGCAGCAAAATAGCCCGCTATTTCTGAGAAGGAGACACTCATGCCTACCGTGACTTCCGTCATGGCCGAGCTGAAAAAGCGGGGAACTGAAAAAACGCGCAAAATCTATGCGCGGCACGGCATGGCTACGGTCAATATGTTTGGTGTGAGCGTCGCCGACCTCAAGGTCATCGCGAAAACAATTAAAGGACAGCAGGCTCTGGCTTCTGAACTTTACGCAACCGGCAACATGGATGCGATGTACCTCGCCGGAATGGTGGCGGATGGCTCTCAAATGTCCTCAAAACAATTGAATGAGTGGGCCGAGGGCGCGGAGAATTTGCAGATGATTGCCGAATATACGGTGCCCTGGGTGACGGTGGAGAACCCTCACGCGCGCGACCTGGCCATGCAGTGGATCAAATCAAAGAAAGAACACGTGGCATCTTCGGGTTGGTCGACGTATTCCGGACTGGTCGCCACGAAACCGGACGACCGGTTGGATCTCCTGGAAATCGAAAGCCTTCTCGGCGCGATCGTCAAAGGAATCAAGAGCGCGAAGAACCGCGTCCGCTATACCATGAACGGTTTTGTCATTGCCGTGGGACGTTACGTCAAGCCCCTAGCGACCGAAGCCAAAGCCGCGGCTCGCCAAATCGGTGTCGTTTCCGTGGATCTGGGCGATACCGCGTGCAACGTGCCGCTTGCCACTGCGTACATCGAAAAAATCGAGGCAGCCGGACGGGTCGGCCAGAAACGAAAAACAATCCGATGCTAGGTGCTAGGCCGGGAACACAGAACGTTCGCGGTTTCGGCGGTCCAGAGCAACTCAGTGTCCAGGATGGTATTCCCTCTCCGTGTGCCCCTTCAGTTGCGCTCGATAAAAGTACACTTCCCGCAAATCACCAGTGCTGTATCGCCCGGCTTCGTCGTTGAAATGCGGTGACCCTGGATTGCCGCTCTCGCCTCCAGCCGTCACGGCTCGGGCTCGCACTTTTTCTCCAAACTCGACCACAGCAACAAAGCTGTTTCCGCTCGTGCCGTACCACTTTTTCGTGCCCGGATACGGGCGCGCCCCGAAAGACGCCAATGAGCCCCACACCGACGACGTGAACCCTACCGGAAGGCTCGGCCCGGCGTCACGGAATGGCTGCACGATATCGCCAGTCAGCCGCTGGAATCGATTGATGTCGCCCCATGGCGTCTTCCAGCTTCCGAAATCCGAGGCGAGTCTGTCGGATGCATCTGACAGCGATTGCAGCAACAGCTGCGCCGGCGCTTTGGTGCAAATGTAATCGCTCATATACACTCCCGCTCTTTTCGCGTCGGCGCTCACGCGCTTCTGAATATCCTCGCCCCAAAACACCGCCAATGACGTCGGCACGGACGTCGCTCCCCACCGCAAATCCCATCCCCGCAGCGCGCCAACCTGCTCGGCCAGCTTCGCTTTCAGCGGATGGTCCGCGGCCGCATCGTCCCAGGCCTTCGCCAGGCACGGGATGGGCTTCTCAAACCAGGTTAAATAACTGTCGTAGGCGGCCGCGATCAGCGAACTGACGGTGAAATCTTTTTTGTCTTCTAGGACGCGGATGGCGTGCAGGCCCCGTGCTGTCTCTCCGCCCGTTTCCACATAAACAGGAAAGTCTTCTTTCTTGGGGCTGCTCGGTCCCGCCGCTGACCACGGCCAATTGTTGGCGTTGTACAGCCATCCGCTTTTCGGATTCAGCAGGTGCGGCGTCTCGTCGACGGAAAGAAGTCCCTTCCACTCCGTCGCCGGATTGCTTCCGTCGACTGGCTTCGTCCAATCAAAGCCCGTGTCGCGCCTGGGAATGAAATTGCCATGAAAATACGCGATGTCTCCGTCGGCATCCGCAAAAATCGTGTTGTTCGACGAGTTCGTGTGCAGCTCCATGGTCTCCCGGAACGATTTATAATCCTTCGCCTTCGTGCGCTGGTACGACTGCGTCAGCGCCTTGACCGGCTCCTGCATCAATCGAATACTCACCCACTTCCCATCCGTCTCGCGCACGATCGGCCCGTGATTCGTGCGATACACCGTGAATTTCTTTTCCGCCATCCCGTCCGCGGTTTTATACGGCACGGTAACCTCTTTCGTCTCGACGGGGCGTTCTTCGTTTCCGTATTTGTAAACGTAGCGGTCGCCCTTCTTTCCGACCGTCTCGAGGTATTCGCTGAGCGCATTGACCCCGCTTGATGTGTGCATCCATCCGGCGTGCTCGTTGAATCCCTGGTACACGAAAAACTGGCCCCACGTCACAGCGCCGTACACATCGAGCCCTTCCCCGCTCCTCATGTGTAGTTCTGAGCGGAAGAAAAAGGACGTATGCGGATTGATCAGCAGAAGTGCGCGATGATTTGCCGTGTTCGAAGGCGCGATGGCCATCCCGTTCGAACCGCTCGGTTCTTCGATCTCGTCGTCATCCGCCGAAGGCCCCGCGCTCACGGGAACTTTTCCGTAAAACGCTTCGAGCTGTGTCAGGCTTACTCGCTCAATGTCCCCGCCAATACTGCCTTCGGTAAAGCTCAGTGCCATCCACGGTTCAAATCGCTTGATCACTCGCGGCTTCACTTCCGGATGTTTCGATAGGTAGTAGTTCAAGCCATCGGCAAAGGCGTTCATCAGTTTCTTCAACCACTCCGGGCTAGCGGCATATTCCTTCCGCAGCGCCTCTGGGTCGATAAAAAGCTTCATCCGCAAGTCCTGATAAATCTTCCCCTCGCCCTCCGCTTCCGCCAATCGTCCCATCCCGTTGATGTAGTTCGTCTCCACGCGATTGAAGTCATCTTCGGCCTGCGCGTAAATCATGCCGAAGACCGCGTCGGCGTCCGTCTTGCCGTAAACGTGCGCGATGCCCCAATCGTCCCTTGTGATTGTGACGCTCGCCGACTCGCGCTCCCAGCGGGCCGCTTCCGCATTTTTTGCTCGCTGGTGAGGCACTTGCTCGGATGCAGCGGGCTCGCAGGCGAGCAAGCACGCCCCGGTAGCAAGGATGAAAGCCAAAACAAGTTTCGTCATGGATGCCCCGCGGTCGAGGATATGGGATGTTCGAGGTGGCGATGCGTACGTCCCGCAGCGTCCTGCGCGAACGCGCCAGACTAGCATACTCCGCGCCAGCTGGCACGAAGCACCTCAACACTATTCCGGCACGCGCATATCGTGTAGATTTCTTCCTATCATGCGCAGAACTACACCCGTGGTGCTCGTTGTCCTCGCGCTATCGTCCGCGATTTCTTTCCCTCGCCCGGCGCAAAAACAAAGCCAACCGACGAAAACAGAGTCCGCCGCGCCGGCCCGCGAGCCCGCAGCGGACGTCGACGCGATTGGAGGCATCATCGCCCAGTACGCGAAGTCGGTGGATGCTGCGGACACCACCCTGGCATCCGAGATTTGGTGGGACTCGCCGGAAGTTTCCTTCATCCATCCGCTCGGCCACGAACACGGTTTCGGGCAAATCGAAGAAAACGTCTACAAGCGCCTGATGGGAGAGACTTTCTCCGAGCGAAAGCTGACGCCGCGGGACATCACCATTCACGTGTTCGGAGAAGCAGGCTGGGCTGAGTTTTACTGGGATTTCACCGCCAAATTCCGAAAAGACGGCCGCTCCATCACCACGCATGGCCGCGAAACCCAAATCTACCGCAAAATGCAGGGCCGCTGGCGCATCATCCATGTCCACTACTGCGGTATGCCCAGCACGCAACCCGGCCAAGGCTTCTGAAGGCAGTGAATCGCTTTTCCGGCAACAACGTCTGCAGGTCTTGCCGCCGATGCCAGGCAGTTTTTTGCACAGCCTTCCACGGAATTCCACAGACAGACGACATCATTCCCTTTGGACACCTCATATTCGTCGCGAGCCAGATTGAACCGGGAAGCGTCGAAAACTTTTCGGCTCAACTAAACGAGGGAGCAACAGCCTAACCGCCGTCGCACTCTCAAATTTTTTTTGCGGGCCGCTCGGGCGTATAGAGCGCGAAGGACTTAGACTGCTCGTGCGGGCGCTGCTGTTCAGGGCTTGGCATGCGGCGAGAAAAATCCAATTGGCAGGTCGCGCGCCGTGCGCAAACCCGCTGGGGCATCCAGTATCACCGGAATCGAGTTCACCACCACCGAGGCGGTCGCAACGTCGCCGTGTGTGCCTCCGGGAATCACCAAACTGATGTTCGGATGGCCTTTCAATCGAAGCGTGTCGGCGGGTTCTTTCGCGCCGACGTACATTTGCAGCTCGAGGTACACGAGTTCTTTTCCGGCCCCCATGCCGCGCGCGATTTGGTGTACGCCCGCTGCTTGTCCCGCTTCGACGGTCAGATATTCCGTTGGCACGCGCTCCGCGGCGATCTTTGGCTCGATGCTTTCCGTAATTTCATCCACCGGGAGGTTTAGGCTGTCCGCGATCATCGCCACGGACTCCGGCAGGCCGACGTGTTTGATCACGCCGGCGTTCACCTGGGTGCGAAATTCCTCCTGGGTCATGCCCGCGCCGATTTTTTTCTGCAGCGGCAGACGCCGTTTGGACGCATCCACCACGCGAAGGGCCTGGGCGTGTTCGATGCGTTGCGAAACCGCTGCCAGGGTGATGAGCAGCTTGTCCATCACGAAGCCGGGGTTCACGCCGGTTCCCACCAGCGCGACCCCCCAATCTTTTGCCGCTTTGTCCAGGTTGGCGGCCAGCTCCGGATACGTGCGCAACGGATAGGAGAGCTCCTCGCACGTCGAAACGATGCACGACTCCGCTTCCAGGCATGCCAGCAACTGGTCCATGACCTTCGGCAACGAAGAGGAGGTCGAGTGGATCACCACGTCCGCAGCCTGCTCCAGCACTTCTTTGGCGTCCGCGGAAATTTTTACGCCCCACGGTGCATCCGTTGCAGCGGTTACTTCGCCGAGGTCGCGGCCCACTTTTGCGGGGTCGGTGTCGATGGCGCCGATAATTTCAATGGCTTGCTTTTCCCTCATCAGCCGCGCGATCGACGCGCCGATCGGCCCAACGCCGTATTGAATCACACGAATCTTCTTCTTCACGATTTCCCCCGTCCATCTTCAGCACGCGGCGCACACCGCGCATTTTTGCTGGAAAAGAAACCTCTACCATAATGGAATTCGCGCATGCATTCAACGGCCAATGCGACATGTGCGGCATGCGGCCATCTCTACTGGGCCGCGAGCTGCGCCGCGATTCGCGTGCCAGCGCTCGCCAAAGTCACAACCGCCCCGCGTGGTTGCCGAGATATGGCGCACGGCTCATAATGGTGCCCCGTCCACGCTACGCCCTTGGAGGACCATGTCATGCCCGCAAAGAAACTGTCCGACGCCGAAATTAAAGCCCTGCTGCCCAAATTGCCAGGTTGGAAAATCGTCGACGGCAAACTTCATCAGGAATACAGATGCCAGGACTTCGTCGCGGCCTTCGGCAACATGACGCGCGTCGCTCTCGTTGCGGAAGCCATGAACCACCATCCGGAGTGGTGCAACGTCTGGAACAAAGTGGTGATTGATCTCACCACACACAGCGTTAAAGGCATCAGCGATTACGATTTCGTGCTTGCTGAGAAAATCGAGGATATTTTTGTTCCCGCCCGCGCGACTCTGGCGGGGACCTAAAAATGAGGCACGGGAAGCTCCGGCCTATGCGGCGCCACGAGAGCCGGCTTCGGCGGGCAGTGGCACTTCCGTGCTGCCCGGACGAAGGCCTATTGACTCTTCCCGCGGCTGCGCCAGAATAGCTCTACCCCCTCCTAGCAGTTTGCGGTCTTGACATTTGCATTCTAGAAGATTGCCCTCTCCAGTCTCGCCAAACGTTGTCTCGCGATGAGGAATCGCATCGCGTGCCCCCGGACTGGGTGGCGTTATCTCTTTTTCCACCTGCGACGCGCGGAATCCGCCAAGGGGAGTTCTCAGCAATGACAGGAAAGGAATTTCGCGTGTTGTTGGCGGAGAGTGCTCCAGGCGAAGCGGCGAATGGCCTACGTGCGCTCTCTCCGGGACCGGACAGCACACTGGAATTGAGTATTGTCCCGACGCTGCCGACGCTAGTGGCGACCATAGAACTGGCTGCACCGGGAGCCATGTTTCTCGATCTTTCTCCGGGGGAAGCCCAAAAGAGAGGACCACGGAGCGCTAGTAAATTTCTATGAAGAAAGCATTGAAAACCCGGGAAAGATTGATTCGCAGGGAAAGCGTCGTAGGAACAGAAAACCTCGCCCAGCAGATGCCGCCGTCTTTCGATCATTTCAGGAAATCCGCGGCGGGGGTCGCATGAAAGCCATGCTACTCAACGAGATGCGGCCGCCGGAAAACACCATGGCCTTGCGCTTGCTCATTCTTGAAAACGAGGCCCACGACGCCGAGCTAACGCTGCTGGAACTGAGAGCCTCCGGCTTCGACGTGGAATGCACGTTGGCGCAAGACCGTGAACAATTCCTGGCCGCCCTCCAAAACGGCAAGTTTGACGCCATCCTCGCCGACTATCGTTTGCCGCGTTGGACCGGGCTCGACGCGTTGAAGGAACTCCGCGCCAGCGGGAAGGATATTCCGTTCCTGCTGGTGACCGGCACGCTGGGAGAGGAAGCCGCGTTCGAATGTATGGAGCAGGGAGCAAATGGCTACATCCTGAAGGAACATTTGAGGCGTCTGCCGTCGGCGTTGAGACGGGCCCTGCACGAGAAGAGCCTACGGGACGAAAACGGCCGCGCTCACCAGGCGCTGGCGGAGAGCGAATCCCGCGCCCGCGAACAATTCGCCGAGCTCGAACAGATCTATCGGACCGCCCCCATCGGTCTCGCGGTCTACGGACCAGACCTGCGCTACCTGCGGGTGAACGAGCACCTCGCGCGCATCAACGGACTCTCGGCCGAGCGGCACGTCGGTTTGATGACCCGCGATGCTAACCCCGATGTCGCGCGCGCTGTTGAGCCATACTTGAGACGAGTATTCTCCCGCGGCGAATCGATTCTAAATGTCGAAATTCAGGGCACGACATTAGCGCAATCCGGAGCACTGCGCACCTGGCTGGCCAGCTTTCACCCGCTTCGCGGCGCTACCGGCATGATCTTCGCCATCAGCGTTGTAGTCCTGGAAATCACAGAACGGAAAAGTGCGGAAGAGGCACTCTCGCTCTCCGAAGCCCGCAATCGTCAGCTGGTTGATAACTCCAGCTACGGCATTTTTCGCATTTCAACTGACGGTACGTTCCTCGATCCCAACCCCGCCCTTCTTCGTATTCTCGGGTGTGACTCGGTAGAGAACGTGAGCCCTCCCGCCTTGGTGCGGGACATATTCCGTTATCCGGCGCATTACTCGGAGTGCCTGGCCGCCTGCCGAAAGGAAGGCCAAGTTCATAGCGCAGAGACGGAGTGGCGCAGGCGCGATGGGGGCATGGTCATTGTGCGTCTCCACCTGCGTGGGCTTTCCGTCGCGGAGTTGACGGCCTCGGTCGAAGTCATTGCCGAGGACGTAACCGAGGTTCGCGCCATCGAGCGCCAGTTGCATCAGTCGCAAAAGTTCGAGGCCATTGGCCAGCTTGCCGGCGGCATCGCTCACGACTTCAACAACGTAGTGGGTGCGATTCTGGGCTGGGCCGAGCTGGGTTTCGAACAAAGCCGCAGCTATCCTCAAATTTCCGAACGGTTCACGCGCATCCGTGAGCAGGCCGAGCGGGCCGCCACACTGACTCGTGAACTCCTGGCGTTTGCCCGGCGCCAGATTCTGCAGCCACGAAACGTGGACCTGAATGCCATCACCGGCGACCTCGCGAGTTTTCTGGACAAAGTGATTCGCAAAGACATCGAGCTCAAAGTGGTCAATGCGCCGCTCGATGCCCTCAAGGCAGATCCAACGCAGATCGAGCAAGTGCTGATGAATCTCTGCCTGCATGCGCGCGACGCTATGCCCCAGGGAGGCCGTCTGCTGATCGAGACAGAGATGGCGGATATCGACGATTCCTACTGCCGATTCCACCCGCACATCACGCCGGGCCGCTACGCCGTTCTGTCCGTCTCCGACACTGGCCCCGGGATGGACGCAGAAATGCGCGAGCACGTTTTCGAGCCTTTTTTCTCGATGAAGGACAACGGGAAAAGCAGCGGCATGGGACTGGCCACGGCGTATGGAATCGTCAAACAGCATGGCGGCTTCCTCCATGTATATAGCGAGGTCGGACAGGGCACTCTCTTCCGGGCGTACCTCCCAGCAGCATCGGGTGAGCCTTCAGCAGGTTCCGCAGACCGTAAACGGGCGTCTCCGCTCGTGGATCTTCGCGGCACCGAGACCCTGCTGCTTGCCGATGATCACGACTCCATCCGGGAAATGGCAAGACAGACGCTCGTCAACCTCGGTTACCGTGTTCTTTCTGCGGTCGATGGAGAAGAGGCTTTGCAGCTTTGCGAAAACGAGACACCAGCGCTAGCCATCCTGGACGTGATCATGCCCAAATTGGGTGGCCTGGAGACGGCTGCGAAGCTTCGAGAACGGTTTGAAAAGCTGCCCGTGTTGTTCACCAGCGGCTACTCGAAGGAATCCAGAGGCCTGGAGACAGCCGCGGGCTATCTTCAAAAACCTTATAGTCCCTCGACTCTCGGCCGCATGGTCCGCGAGATCCTGGACCAGGTGAATAGCACATCCCCGGCAAGCTGAACTCCGTGCACCGTGGTTTTTCGAGGATCGGGATGGGATGTTTTTGCCGTTGACACCCGCGCGTCGCAGTGCTACAAGACCCCCAAGGCAAGCCCTTTGGTGGTGAGTCTCTTACCGCAATTCGTCAGCGAGTGAGGCCGCAGACCTGCCTGGCAGGGCAGGACTGCATGGCCGCCGAAGGAATTGTCCTGTAACACCCTACCCCACCCCGGGAGGTGAGAACCCCGCGGTTTTCACCTCCTTTTTATTTTGTTTCACGTGTACGGCTTCCGGCCTACCAGAACCTGGCTGGTGCGCGACGCGTTGCCGAAACGCATTCGTCTTAGTCGCCTTCGTGGACAAGCGTGCTCGATAACTTGCCGATGATGCTTTGAGTCTTGGCCGCGGCGTGGTTGGGCCCATTCGGTGTCAGCTTGCGGATGAGAAACTCTTGAAGGAGATTGGCGGCCGCGGATGCGCCAATCCCGATTAGCGCGTTTTCGAAGGTTAATTCCGCGCCGTCGCGATTTTTCGCCGGATAGTAGAGATTTGAGATACCGCCAGCGGCCAGGCTTCCGAGGATACTCGAGTAATTTGCCTGCCAGTGTCCGTTGTCGCCTTTGCAAATTACCGCGTTGGCGAGCGCATAGAGAATCCGTGAGCGCTTGCTGCCGGTTCCCTTGTAGAAATAACGGGGATCCTGTTTCAGGAGCGATGGCAGTACAGCGCTGCCGACGAACGTACCTGCAACAAAGTCGGCATAGGAGGCGCCGTAGCGCTTAGCGAATCCTTGAGCGCCCTGCCCATATCCGCTGAAATCGTTTTGGGCCTGCTGCACTCCCGCAATGACGCCGGTTATTCCGAAGTTGACGGGATCCACGGCCGTCTTCCAGGCCAGCTCGAACTTTTGCTTTGAGCTCAGAGGAACTGCATGGGGAAGATAGGTGACATAGAAATTTGGAATGACCCCGAGCACGCGCTGCTTCTCTTCTTCCTTGATCTCGTCTTCCGCCACTTCGACACGTGTAGGCGCGACGCGCACCTCAGTGACGGCGGTAGCAATAGCCAAGGTGGTCTGTGGGACGGTGTAGATCTCCCCCGGGCGCAGGGTTCCCGTGAATGTTTGCGTCTTAAAGCCCGGGGCCGTAATGGAGAGACGGAAGGGCCCGGGAGGGATGTTGACAAAGGAGAATTGCCCATCGTCACCGGATAACACTTCTCGGTTTGGAGACAGATCTTTATGGGTAATGCTCACGCGGGCTCCGACGATGAAGGCTCCCGTGGCGTCAACCACGGCCCCGGAGATGCTCCCGGAGGGCAGCGACCCGCGCGCTGAGGCTGCCGGCACCGGTGCGGCCGGTTGGCCGCTTGTCGCTGAAGCGGCGACAGGAGGCTCTTGAGACTGAGCCAGAGTGGCGAAGCCGCAAAGCAGGATACTCAAGCTCAGCCAAGCTAACTTGGCTTTGTACATAGACATAGTCACCGCCATCCCGCCCATTATGATGCTCCGCCAGGGGGTTTTGGATTCCCAATAACGTTGACGGTTTATGAGTTACCTGTACCGAGTGCCAGTCCATTCAAAACCGCTTCTTGGCTAAATGTTTCTGCTTATCAG
>Ga0210384_10003966_pt1 | contig 16763 bp, 14 predicted proteins | sample IncBWH2MmetaG_FD_160574 | JGI IMG/M metagenome (GOLD analysis project Ga0210384, IMG submission 160574) | Forest soil microbial communities from Barre Woods Harvard Forest LTER site, Petersham, Massachusetts, United States - Inc-BW-H-2-M | ecosystem: Environmental > Terrestrial > Soil >...
CACCGGGACCGGTGTCAATCTCTACGATGGCGATTTCGACAACGCCTACTTCAACAATCCCGCGACCGGACACATGCTGGTATGCGGAACCGGCACCGCCGATACGACCCCCAACTACTACATCCTGGGATTCAATTCGAGCGGCATTCTCCAGCCCGGTTCAGCCACTCAGATTTCGACGAACGCCAACGCCCGCTGCGGTCCGGTGACCGATTATTTCAATCCGAATGTTAACGGTGGGACGGACTTCTTCTTCTGGGGTGTTACGCGGAATTGTCCGGCCTTCGGCAATAATGGCTGCGTCATGGCGCTCGCCAACGGCACCACTCTGACGTCGGCTCAGGAATTTGGCGGCACCAGCGGCATCATCATTGACAACGATTACGTGGCCAAACCCGGCGGATCGAGCATTTATTTTTCCACTGGGGCCGCGCCGAATAACGCGGTCAAGTTGACGCAGTCGGGGCTTCAGTAGCGAAATCTGGAGTCGATCGGTTTTCGCGCAAGAACATCGGAGCCGGGGAGACCTTCCTGATCTCGCCCGGCTCCGACGTCAATATCTTCGATCTACTCGTTCCAGATCTGCCAGCCCTTCTCGCCTCTCACAAATGCCATCTTCGCCTTGCTTGGCGCGGCGTGGTAGAACTTGGCCCCATACTTGTCGATCAAGGTGCCGCGGTCCCAGGTGTTAAAGGCCTTTACCATCGGCCCCGCTGCATCAAGTAACTCCCCCATCTGCGTAGGAGCCCATTTCCACTCGAACTCGGCCGTGGCCCGTCCCATCCCCGTCTGAGTGACGTTGGGGGTTCCGACAAGAACTCGTTCCGCCGCCGGAACCAAATACTCGAGCGTGCCGTCTTTTGGATCTTTGCTCTGCGCAACTCCTGGAATCTCGGCCAGCAGTTTTCGTCCCGCCCCCGTCAGCGTCACCGGAGTGTTCCGCCCCTTGTCCTTCCCGATATTGATCAGCCCCGCCTTCTCCAGCAGTCGATAGTTTGGATCGTGCGGCCGATCCTGTACGCTGCCCACCACCATCCCGGTGCGGAAACGAAACGTGACCGGGCCATCCTTCTGGAGCGAGGCGGAAATCAGGTTCCCGGCTTCCGCACCGGGAAGCACCTTCCGGTTCTGCATCACGTAATATCCCGCCACGCCCACGAAGGCCAATATCATCGCGATAATCAGCACTAGTGGTAGGACTGATGATTGGCGCTGTTCCATCTGAATCTCTTGTTCAAACATGGAGGCATCCTCCTTGCGCGAGCGGCCTGAAACATCACGCCCCGCCTCAAGAAAATTCTCGGCGACTGGCTCATAGAATGATGTGATACGGCTCACCCGCTTGAGGGACACACATCACACAGGAATCAGTCCACCGCCCTGGACGAGTCTCCTGGCCAGGAACGTGGCGGGGCTTGCCTTCAATTTAGCGAGCAGAAATTTTGCGACCTCTGTGTTTCATCTCACGAGCCATATCAGCCAGAGTGGTCGTCTTGATGGTGGCCTCAATCTGCTCGCGTACGCCTTTCCAATAGGCATGCATGGGGCAGGGCTCGCGGTCGTTGCATTGCGCCAACCCGAGCACACAGTTTCCCGGGATGTCTCCGTCGTGACCCGCCGCCAGCACTTCGTAAACGCGAATCGCGGCCGCCGGTCGTGCCAGTTCGTACCCTCCGTGTACTCCCTTGAAGGAGCGCACCAACTTCTTCTCGCTCAGGTTGCGCAAGATCTTCCACAGGAACGGCATGGGAATCTTAAGAGTTGTGGCGATTTCCCGCGCCCCTACCAACCTGCCCGAAGGCTGCGCTGCAAGATAGGTGAGCGCCTGGATCGCGTAACCCGACGACCTCGAGAACATGGGCTCGGTCTCCCCGTACCCAGTATTGGTTCTCGGTCAACGTGGTCGCAAGGACTCCGCCGCAAGGATTGCAAGGCCGGTTCCAATTTGGGAACCGGTGATTGCTGAACTTTGAAGTCAAGCTGCAAGATTTTTCACCTCTGTTCGCCCGCTACCGCCTGCCGGCTGTCTAGTTTGCTGATAGTGCGCCCTTTATTCCGGCCCATCCGCTGGCAACCGGATTGCGCAAATTCCCCTAAACCGGCGTACACTGTTCGCCGACTTTTGAGAGACTTCGTCGGAATGAGACCTCTGGCTGTGCACAAGATCTGGCCTTTGTTGCTACTGCCGCTGCTCCACGGGATGGCGATCGCTTCGGCATCGCCCGCAGTCCTGCGTGTCTCCAAAACCGCCCCTCTTTCAGCCCGCGAAGATCGTTTGCGTAGTGGCTCTATTCACAACTCCGAATTCGCCGATGTGCCCCACACCAGCAATCGCTCACGGTGTGAGCGAACCCACCCCCCGGAAGCGCTTACCACGCCAAATCCCATCCTTGCTCCGGCCGACCCTACCTTGAAAGTGAAAGTGAGCTTCATCGTCGGCGCCGATGGACGTGTGCACAGCCCCTTCATCCTGGAGAGTGCCGGTAATGCCGAGGATCAGGCGATCCTCGACGTAGTGCGCAGCTGGCGCTATCGCCCGGCCATGTGCAATGGCGTGCCTACCGAGAGCGAGGGGCGGATCGAGTTTTCCAGCCGATAGCGCGCCTTTGCTCTAGAATTAGATCCAACCGTGGACCCCAAGAAAACACATCCTCGACTTCCCGGAGGCTTGCCCGCGCCGGACTCCCGTCCTGACCCCGCATTCAATTCACCTGCCGACGAGTTCTTCAAGCACCTGCAATCGAATTCACCTGTCGTTTCCAGCCCGGAAGCGATCGCGGCGGCACGCTTGGCCATGCAGCACATTGCCGCAGAATCGGCGGGGAGTGGAGCTGCGGACTCGTTATCGGCAGCCTATCCTGCTGGTCCACTGTGCGATACATGCGGTCATCAGAATCGCGCAGGCAGCCGTTTTTGTGGTCTTTGCGGATTGCCTCTGAATCCCGAAGCCCAGGCTTTCGACGATACCTCGAATGCGCCGGCCCCGATGCCCGAGGGACAGCATCATTACCACCATCACTATCATCACCACTATTTCGCTTCCGGCACCGAGCCCGCAGCTTCCGGCCCCAGGGCGTCTTCTTCAGATCCGATTGCTGCGAAAGTGCGCTCGCTGGGACCGGGCGTCACCATGAACCGCGTGGAAACTGCGGTCCGAAAGGTCATGCAGGACTGGGCCCGTGCCTGTAACAATCGTCATCTCGATGATCTGGTCAGCACCTACTCCACCGACGCACTGGTGTTGCGGCCCAATCATCCGGCGGTACGTGGTTCCGCGGCCATCCGCGAATTTTTCTTTGCGATTCTTGATGCGGGACTTGGCGATGTGGAACTGGATCCGATTCGCCTGGACGTCGTCGGCGACGTTGCCTACGAAGCCGGCCGTTCCAAGATGCTCGTGCCGGTCGCGGTCAGCAAGCGGCGCGAAGAAAAAGGAAAATACCTTGCTGTTCTCGCTCGCCAGCCAAATGGCGAATGGGCAATTGTGTGTGATTGCTGGTCGAGCGATTTAAGCCTCACCGCCGCAAGCGAGGGCGAGACGGCCAAGCCGGCTTCATCCCCAGCGCCGCCCCCCCCATCGGGTCCACTTCGCAGAACACCCTGAGTCGATCACGCCGGAGCGCCTTATCCCACCCCTAGTGTCCTGAGGTCCTCACGTAGTTGCTTAACGTCGTCCATCTCGATCGTGTGCATCCCCAACCGCTTCGCCACCTCGAGGTTTAATGCCCGGTCGTCGATGAAGCAGCAGGCGTCCGCCATCTGCTGTGTGATATCGAGCGCCAGTCGGTAAATGGCCTCCTCCGGCTTGCGCAGGCCGACAAAGCAGGAACTCACAAATACTTTGAAGATCGAGCGCATGCCGAACTTCTCGATGCGGTAGACGTTCAGTTCCCGTGATTCGTTGTTGATGGTTCCCATCAGGTACTTGCCGGAATCTGCCAGCCCTTTCGCCAGCGACAGCGCCTCCGGGTCGGCCTTCGACTGCTCGTACACGCAGCTCTTGAATTCGTCACGGCTGAACGCTCGCGGTTGGTAGAAAACCGTTCTGTCCAAGTACTCATCGAGAGTGATCTTGCCGCGCTCGAACGACGAAACCACCAGGTCGTGCCGTTCGGAAAATTCTTTGCGGTCCAGTTGAAACCGCGCCAGAACTTCCTCGCGCTGCGTATGGTCCCAGGCATTCGTCAGCAAAACTCCGCCCACATCCCAGAACAAAGCCTTGATCTCAGCCAAGCGGACCTCCACCGGTTGTGTGGCGCCCATTGTACCTGTCACAAAGCGGTGCCCCAGGTTCGCGTCCGATGTGTGGACGCTAACCTGGGCATGGTCGAGCCCGCGGACGCTAAAGTGCCTCGGTCCTCTGTCTGCTTCCAGATGACGGTAATCCGGCCACACAAAAGTGAAGAGCCCCGGTCGTATCGACCGGGGCTGGTTCGGTTAGTTCGGTTCGATGGTTTATTGTGGCGAGAAATTCTGGTGGTAGCTCAGGTTGTCGACGTCCTGGAACATCGGTGTTCCTGGCGGCAGGTTCTGCGGCTGCAGGAACAACTGGTCGAACTGATAACCACGCGTCGGCGGACTGTATACAACCGTGCAGCACTTGAAAACGCCGGTTGCATATTGTGAGCTGTACAGGCTCACCAGCGAGCCTTCATAGTTCAACGTTCCGCCCCAGCTTTCCAGATAGCGCAGGAAGTTGTGCATTCCGCCGTCAGTCCCCATGTCCTGCCCACCCCAGACGGGTTGCGGGAAAGCCAAAGTTTTCCCTGCCGCCACCGCCATGCGATACCAGCTGGTATTGCCGGCGCGGCCGCCCAGGTTGTTGGGATTATTCAGGCTGACCGAGTCACTCCAGCTGTTGGAAAGCAGTGTCACTGCGTCCGCAATCACGGCCGCTGCGGAGTGCGGGTCCGCGAACCCGGCTGCGGTGCTGGCGTTGTAGTCGCCTTGGACATAAACCGGGTTCTCCGATGCTACCGTGAACCCTCCCGGCGGATTCGCGTTGTCCAGACGAACTGGAAGATTGCCAAGTGTTCCGTCCACCAGCTTAAGCACGTGACGCGCGCCTGTTACTCGATTGGCGCGCCCAACCTTTGTGCAGTTCACCGGCTGGTAAGGATTGCGCGGAGCGGTCAGCGACACATCGATGCCAAAGCCGTCGCCCACGTCGTTGGCGCCCCAGGTATCGAGAGCATTATTCCCATCAACGTCCTCGGGCGAGCCCGGTACTGGTCCTTCCAGCGCTCCGTCCGGTACCCCGGCGGCAGATCCGGAGTTCACGACGTCTTCAAAGCCATACTCACCGGTCGTGACTCCGCCCTGCGGCACCATGCCGCGCCGATCCGAGAAATACAGCACATATCCGTTCTGCTGCACGAAATCCACCAGCGTTCCGGAGCCCGCGATCACCGGCTTGCCGCCCGCGGTCTGACCCAGCCAGCGGCGCAGGTTGCCCACGTCAATTTCCACAGCGTTCATGATTCCGTTCACGTTGCAATTCGCTGCGGTGGCAAGATTGGTGTCGCGGGGATGCCCCTCGCGGTCATCGTAGAGGTTAATCGGATAGTAATTGTAGGACACCGTTTCTGATGCGACGGTCAGGGCGCCATCAGTACCGTTGTGGGCGCGGTCGCCATTGCGGTCCGCCAGTTCCTGAAGAATTAAGATCGCGTTCGGATGCACCCCGTTCGTCCCGGCGGCCGTGGGAGGCTCAAAGTCCCGCGCAAATCCAAAACTGAGCCACTCGGTGGTTACTCCAACCCAGTTGCCCGCCGCGTTCTTGTACTCGACCCGCAGCCAGGTGTGGTGCTGTACTCCGCCGACGTTGGTCTTGTCCCCAAAGAGCGGCCACGTCGTCGTGCCCGCCGGATCGTGCACATTCTTGACCCAGTTGGCGTCTTTCGACGTGTCTGCAGTGGCGAAGGGGTAAACTGTACCGCCTACATTCACGCTCCCGAGTGCAACCAGATCTACGTCCTGAGCATCCGCGAATACTCGTTCCGGATGCAAATCGGCTTGCGTATCGGCCAGCAACACGCGGATCTGTGCTTTCGTATATAGCCGCGACGCGTTCAGAGTGGTCCCCAGCGCTTCGCCGGCGATCGGCTTGCGAATAATCTGGACGGGTTGGACGCCTGCGCCAACGAAAGGCAACGTCAACTTGCGTACCCCGGTCACCGAGTTGGCGACGAAGCCGTTGTACGTGGAGGTCGAAGTCGTGATCCAGTTTGCCGTCTGTCCGCCCGCTGTGGTGGGAATACCGCCACTCCAGCTCGCCGGATCCTTCGCTGTAGAGGCCAGGCAGTGCGTGGCCGGTTGGCTCACATCGCAGCCGCCACTGGCGTTCGGAAGATAGATTGTGCCGGTATAACCCGAAGAAGTCAGGTGGTTGTTTTCCAGGCGGTCGGTCACAATGTTGCCGAAAGCCGTCGCTTTATCGAACAGCGCAAGCGTCGATCCGCTGGCCAGGTACAGGTTCCCGTTCGTATGTACACGTCCTTTGAAGGTGAACGCCGGGCCGGCGAAGTAGTCAATGTCGCCTTCCGCAAAAATACCGAACTGGAAGACCGGAATCAGCGCCACTTCCACATTGCGCGTGATGTTCGCCGAGACGTTCGATCCCGGTTGCGTCGCGTTCACGTTCAACGTGTAGGGCACGATCAGCGCCTTCAGCCCCTGGTTTGCTCCAGAACTGATTGTGTTCCAGTTCGTGACCGGAGGGCTGGTCGGATCCAACGGATTTGACGGAACCCATGTGACGTTCTCGGTGAAATTCATGCTGCCCAGCGTCGTGGGCGGAAAGTTCGTCAGGTTCGAGACTGAGTTCGTGGTGGGCGTCTGTGCCGACTGATACAAGCTGGCCAGGTCAGCGGTCAGTTTTTCCATCCCCGACTCTGCGGCATAGTAGGACATGTTGTAGTTCATGTCGTTGCCGCCCATGTGGCTCTCGCCGTTGACCATGTACATTAGCCCGACGGCCACGCCCGACAGCAGCAACAACAGCAGTAGCGCCGCAATCAGTGTGAATCCTTTCGAACGACGATGTGGCTTCTTCCCCATATGTGTTTCCCCCTGCGCCCCTAGCCCCTCATTGATAACGGTTCTTGAAACTCATGTTGCGTGCGCTGACCGAAGTGGCCAGCTGCATGCTTTGCATCTTGGCGCCGTCTTGCGACAGGCTCTGCGCCTGCACGGCGATGTTGATTTTGCGAATCTGATTCGGCGTTACTCCAGCCAGCGAGAGCGGATCTCGTTGCTCGACGTTGTTCGCCCCGGTGGTATCGTTGAAAAGGTCATACGACACCGTCATCCCGATGATGTCGTCCGCCACCGGCACCGGCGTCAACCCGTTCACTTGCCGCATCAGCCGCGGAGACTGCCCATTCGCCGGCACCTGCAGAAAATATGTGACCGCCTCGAGCCGCGTCGCCGAGCAGTTGCTTTGCCCAGCAGGCGGAACCACCGCGCGGTTGAACACGTATCCCAGATCGCCGATCACCGGATCTCCCGCCGTATTGTTTATGTTCAGCGGATCGGCGTTCGCGAATGTGACTGTAGTTGCCGTCACATTCGTGACCTCGCCAACCACGGTCGCAATGTTTCCCCCCACCACCATGACGAGGTCTCCAACTTGCAACCCGACTCCCGGCGCGTTGATCGCCGGAAGAGCTGGCACGGGAGCCGGAACCGGCACGGCCAACGAGATCGTTGAGGCCGAAGTCACCACACATACGTATTGGTTTAAAGGAAACCCGTAGTCCAGATACGCCACCGTAACGCTGTCAGCTCCGCCCCCGGTCGCCGGAATCACCACCGAGTTTTGCACTCCGTTGTTCGGTCCAGGAATGATTCCGTACATGTAATTCCCGCCGGGATACAGGTGGTTCGGGATGTAGCAGTTTCCCAGCTGATCGCAGGCATATCGTGCCGTAGTGGCCGCACCACCGGAGGGCAGCTGGATTCCACCCGACGGCAGGCCTGCGCCTGCCATGCTGATGTCCTTCGAGATCAGGTTGATCGCGGCCCGCGAGTTCTGCTGCAGCTCCGCGCGTTGCGAAATCATGGTGCTCGCTTCCACGCCGCTCTTGAACAACTGCACCGTCGAAGCCAGAATGATCAGCGCCAACGCGAACGAGATCATCAGCTCGATCAGCGTGAATCCCGCGGCCAGCAGCTTCTTTCGCTCTTTCGTTTTCATCATCAGCCCTTCTTAGCGGAATATCGAAATCAGAGCATTCACCGTGTAAACCCGCGGTACACGTTGCCCCGGCCGCACGTACTGCACGTTCACGGTCACCTGTTTCAGGTTGGGGTTCGGCGTTCCATCCGCGTTCAATGTGTTGGCAATGACGATGGAGCGCTGAAAGTTCGACAGCACCATGAACGTGTCGTCGGCTGTCCCCAGAATCCCGTCGTTACCCGGCAGCCGGATGCATTGCACGCCCAGCGGGTTGATCGCCGCCGGACACCCCGTGGTTGCCGGATTGTAGGCGATATCATCTCCCGTGCCCGCGAGCCCATCCGGCCCTGTATCCAGCAGGTTCGTGAGTCCGCCGACGAAAATCCCACCGCCGGCAACGTTGGCAATCTGCGCAAATGAAATCTGCTGCGTGTCGCGCGCCGTGAAGATGTTCTCCATCGTGTCTTCGGCAATCTGCTTGGCGATCTGGTCTTCCTGCACGGATTGCGTTGTAGCCAGCGCATAGGCGAACGTCGCCAGCATCGCCAGCAGCCCGACCATCAGGATGACGATGGAGAACAGAACTTCGATCAGCGAGAAACCACCCTCGGCCCTGTTGCTTGTATTTCGCTCGAATTTCTTCATCGTTGCACCCATGTCGCGTTTCCGCCCTGTTTCACAAGCTGCCACCCGCGCACCCGGCCCGTTGCGCCCATCACGCTGACGGCCCTGGAACTATAAAGATTTCCCGCGATCGCGATGTAAAGCACGCCGCTGTTCAGGTTGCCGTTGACGTCTTGCGAAGAGCCGTCGGGCATGAACTTCACATAATTGAGCCCGCCCAGCCCGATGCCCTGGCCAAAATCGATCGCGCGCGCGGCGGTGCCAAAGTTGTCCGGTGTATTCGCCGGCACGCCCGCCACGATCTGGAAGTTGACGTCCGGACTCATCTGCTGCGTGGTGATCACAACCGGCGCCGGATTGACCGGCGTCCCCACGTCCTGGCGTGAAACCTGCACGGTGTTCGGTGCAAGAAACGTTACGATGTACTGCTTGCGCTCATCGATCGCCTGTTGCCGGTACCGGCGTAACAGCATGAAGCACTGGTTGTACGACGATGTGGCGCGCGCCGCCGTCAATGCGGGTTGCAGCGTCACGAAACTGATGCTCAGCGCGGTCAGCATGATGGCGACCACCGCCATCGCTTCCAGCATGGAAAAGCCGCGTGCTTTATGCGACACAATACCGTCTTTTCTGGGGAGGTTCGAAAATGGACCGCCTTGCTTCCGAGAAGTCATTCCATTCTCCATAGCCGATTTCTCAGCGCCATTCAGGGTCGGAAATGACGACTCATGCAATGCGAAAAGGCGCGCCCCGCGCGCTGTTCGCGCCGCGAGCCACCTCTACTGCGTTCATCCTAGGGACACCTCCACAGAGCGTCAAAGCACCACCGTACACTGGCACGCGGAGGGTCTTCCGTAACGTAATTGGCTTGCGATTACGCGCGTGACTGTCTTCCCCCATCACTCCCAAACACTTCTCTCCCTGAGGCTTGTTGATTTATCGGCCGAACTGCCCATTCCTGAGAGCCTTGGACGCTCGCTCGGTTTCATGCCATTCCAAGCATCCCATCGGCACGATCTAGCGCGTGCCGCGCCTCATCCTCCCCTGGCACGGTTACGCGGGTAACTTGTGGCTGCCCCGCCGTAACTCTTACGATGCCGTTGGTATGGCGCTTAAGAGCCTCGTAGTGTGCGCGGACGATGTCACCACCCACGTCCTGCGCGGAATCCTGGAGGCACTCGGACTCGCCGTCGAAGTGTGCAGCGCTGCATCCCAGGTCCCCGGCAAACTCGCCCACCTCCGTTATGATTCCGTGGTCGTTGACTGCGAAAACGAGCCGGAGGCTCTCGAGATTCTTCGGCAGGTGCGCTCGTCACCGCACTGCTCGACCGCGCTGATCATCGCTATCGCTGCGCCGCAGAACAATGTCCGCGGGATGTTTGCCCTGGGCATCAACTTTGTTCTGTACAAACCCATCTCCGAAGACCGCGCCTGGAGCAGCTTGCGTGCCGCGCGTACTCTCATGCAACGCGAAAAGCGGCGCAGCGGCCGCGTCGCCGTGCATGCTCCCGTTGCCCTCGACTACGCCAATGTCGAGAACGTTCCCGCAACTCTGGTCGATCTCAGCGAGGAAGGCAGCGCCCTGCAGAGCGAGAAAAAACTTCCGCCTGATTGCCGGGTCTATTTTCAGTTCGCCCTGCCCGGCCATACCTCTTTGATTCGTCTGTCAGCAGAGCTTGTTTGGCAGGATGTCACCGGCCGCGTCGGCATGCGCTTCGTGAATGTACCCACCACCTCCCGGCGCATCTTGCGCAACTGGCTGGCCAGCAATGCCCCCACCACCGTCAGTTCCGCACCGAAGGTGCCGCGACCGGCGGAGTCCATCGCCAAAGCAACCGCCGCAGTGCCGGCGGCTCCGCCACCCGCGCCGCAGCCAGAAAGTGGCCTAGCGCGCCTGCGCGCCAATCCCGGCAACCGGCGCACACAATCCCGTCACGCCTGTCGCCTCGGCGCCGATGTCTTCCGCGTGGGAACCTCAGTCCCCAACCGCTGCAGCTTGTCCGACATCAGTTCTGGTGGCTGTTACGTGGAAATGCCGACCCCGTTCCCCGTCGGCACCCACGTGGAAATCCTGGTCCGTACTCAGGACCTCAAGATCCGTGTGCAGGGAGTGGTCCAGGCAGTGCACCCGGGATTTGGCATGGGAGTGCAGCTGACCTTGAAGACGGCAGAACATCACGACCACGTACAGTCGCTGATCCGCCTGTTAGAGCAAGCCCAGGAATCCGAGGTTGGTTCTCGCACTGACCCTTGGATGGGTTAGTTTAATTCCGCGACTTCGTGCAGATACCACTTCAAAAGCCCGCTTATCACTTTCGCATCACTAATAAGATTGGCACCAAATCGGTTTGTCATCCTTCGCGAAGCGAAGGACCTGTTTATCTCGCCGGTGGTGCTCCAATACCTTCACGCCCGCGATGAAGCCTCCTGCCCCACAGCCTGCCGGAAATAATCGAGTGAAAGCCGCAAACCCGCAGCCAGATCGACCTTCGGCTCCCATCCCAGCAAGCGCTTCGCTTTGCTGATATCCGGACGCCTCTGCTTCGGATCGTCCACCGGCAGCGGCTCGTACTGCAGTTGGCTTTTCGATCCGGTGACCGCCAGCACCTGTCGCGCGCACTCGAGAATCGTAAACTCCGTCGGGTTCCCGATATTCACTGGCGTATGTTCCCCGGACTGCGCTAGTCGCAGGATGCCGTCGACTTCATCGCTGACATAGCAGAAACTTCGCGTCTGGCTGCCGTCGCCGTAAATCGTCAGCCCTTCGCCGCGCAACGCCTGCCGCATGAAGTTCGGAATCACGCGCCCATCATTGACCTGCATGCGCGGTCCGTAAGTATTGAAGATCCTCACGATATGGGTATCGACGTTGTGGTAGCGCAAGTAAGCCATGGTCGCGGCTTCGGCAAACCGCTTCGCTTCGTCGTATACCGACCGCGGCCCAATCGAATTCACGTGTCCCCAGTAGGTCTCCTTCTGCGGATGTTCGAGCGGGTCGCCATAGCACTCCGATGTCGAGGCCAGCAGAAACTTCGCCCCGTACTTCCGAGCTACATCGAGGGAATAAAACGTTCCCTGCGATCCAACCTTCAAGGTCGCAATGCCGTGCGCGGCGTAATCGACCGGGCTGGCGGGGCTGGCAAAATGAAATACGTAATCCGCTTTGCCGCAATCAAATGGATCGCAGACGTCGATCTCGCGGAACTCGAAACGCGCATCATTCCTCAAGTGTTCGAGATTCGATGAACGCCCCGTCAGCAGGTTGTCGACGGCAATCACCGACCAGCCGTCGCCCAGCAGGGCATCGCACAAGTGCGATCCCAGAAAACCCGCGCCACCGGTAACCAATGCGCGTCCTTTATTCATAGTCTCCGAGATTCGTATCAGGGCGAGTATTCATAGTCTCGAGATTTGTATCAGGAGTCTCCGAGATTTGTAATCATAAGTCGCGAGATTTGTATTCATAGTCCCCGGGGTTCGCATCAGAGCGCGCCCGCCTTCGGATGCCAACGTGAGAACTGTTTGGTGCCCCAGGTTCGCGCCCGTTCTTTGGGCGCTAACTTGGGCGGGCTGCCACAAAATCCGCCTCACTCCTCCGGCCGCCCACCAGTTCGTGTCGGCAACCCTTCCGGCAACGCGGGAGCGCGCCCCACGCTGTAGTAACTGAATCCATTCGCCGCCATCGCGTCAGGATCGTATAGGTTGCGACCGTCGATCACGATCGGATAACGCAATTTCTGACTGAGTTGTCGCAAATCGAGGGACGCGAATTCCTCCCACTCCGTGAGGATCAGCAGCGCATCGGCTCCGGCCGCGGCCTCGTAAGCATTGCTCACGAATTCAACCTTGTTCGGCAGAACCTCCCGCGCCCGTTCCATCGCCGCCGGATCGTACGCCGCCACCGTGCAACCCTCCTGCACCAGCGACTGCACCAGCAGCACCGCCGGCGATTCCCGAATATCGTCGGTCCCGCCCTTGAAGGCCAGCCCCAGCACCCCGAGTCGCTTGCCCCGCAGCGTCCACAAGGCCTTGCGCACCTTGCGCAGGAAGCGCTGCCGCTGTTCTTCGTTGATCCGCATCACTTCGTCCAGCAGCCGGAAGTCGTACCCGCACTCCCGCGCTACCGAACGAAATGCCATCAGGTCCTTCGGAAAACACGACCCTCCGTAGCCAATCCCGGGATTCAGAAAGCGCCGCCCGATGCGCGAATCCGTTCCGATCCCCTGCGTCACCTGCTGCACATTCGCTCCCACCGACTCGCAAATCGAGGCCACGGCGTTTATGAAGGAAATCTTCATCGCCAGAAACGCGTTGGAAGCGTGCTTGATCAATTCCGCGCTCTTGGTGCTGGTCACAATCAGTGGCGGCGGAATCTGCGCACGATCGGGGCCGGGAATGGCGTCGGGCTTTTTGTAATAGGACCCGTCTGCCAGCGGTGCGTAGATTTCCCGCAGCACGGCAGCACAGCGCTCCGAATCAGCGCCCAGCACAATCCGGTCGGGAAACAGGAAATCCGCGACCGCCGTGCCTTCGCGCAGGAACTCAGGATTCGATGCCACGTCGAAGCAATCAGCCTGTACTCCGTTGCGCAGGATGATCTTTCGCACCCACTCGCTGGTGTACACCGGGACCGTGCTCTTCTCGACGACGATCTTGTATCCGTCAATCGCTCCCGAGATTTCGCGAGCCACCGATTCTACATAGGAAAGATCGGCGTCGCCGCTGTCGGTCGGCGGTGTGCCCACGGCCACGAAAATCGCCTCGCTCGCGCGCGCGGCTTCGTGCAGGTCATCGGTGAATTGCAGCTTCTGACCGCGGTGCCGCTGCAACAGTTCGGGGAGAAACTTCTCGTGAATTGGAACTTCTCCTGCGCGCAGAGCCGCCAGCTTTTGCTGATCGTTGTCCACCAGGATCACATCGTGACCCATGTCCGCGAAACACGCTCCCGCCACCAACCCGACATAGCCCGAACCCACCACCGCAATCCGCATGCTCGACTCCCGAGGAAATTAATCTAGCACGCTGAGAACCTGGCTATACGCGCGGCCAGCCAGTGTTTTCCGCGTTACACCCAAAACCCTAATCTAGCATTTTGTCTCAATTTCTACCCATTTCCTGTGCGCCGTAACCCCCTTTCCACTGCAGGAATGGGAACTGTTCAGGCGTCACCAAAAACCGTGATTCCGGTCACCGTGTCCGTGGTCTTGCCGCTTCAGAATACGAACAGGGGCGTATCCCATGCCTATTCTTATTCTGGCGCTGATCGCGCTCGCCATCTTCGGATTCATCGGAATCCTGCTCGGAACCGCAGCCTGGTGCGAATTCCACAAGAAATCGAATCAGCCGGCACAGTCTCAATACCCTAGCCCGTCGCCTGGCAAGTAGTGGCGTCGGCGTCCTCAAGCTTCACACCTGCCCCGCCATTTCCGTGTGTGCTTGCTTTTCGAAGCTTCTCCCTTTCTTTTCCGAGCCCAGCGCGACCACCGTAGCGAGCACGAGAATGTTCACAATCTCGAATGCCGCCAACGCCCAGGCGTATCCCAGTCGATCGCGCAGTGCATACTCGATGTTGTTCGTTGGAGCCGCGAACAGAATTCCCAACTGATAGGCAAGTCCCGGCATCAGCCCGCGCACCGCATCCGGTGAAAGCTCATTCAGATGCGCCGGGATAATCCCCCATGCTCCCTGTACGCCCATCTGCAACAGACACGCCCCCAACACCAGCGCGGTCAGCGAGCCACCAAAAGCCCATGCCGGAATCGAGGCCAGCGAGAGGGCCAGCGCCATCAGCATCGTGCGCCTCCTGCCGAAACGCTCCGAAAGATACCCGAAGCAGCACGCGCCCAGCACCGCGGCGACGTTATACGCGATAGCTACATAGGAGATCGTCGCCAGCGCGAACCGGTGGACCTCTTTCAGGAAATGCGGGTATAGATCCTGCGTGCCATGGGACAAAAACATCATCAGCGTCATCATCAGCACGAGATAGGAAAACATCTTCCAGTGCCCGCTCGCCGTCCGCAGGATCGCGCCGACAGTTGGCGCCCGATTCTGTTTCCACGCCACCGACTCTTTCACCCGGAACCGGATGTAGAACGCCAGCAACGCCGGAATTCCTCCCACCCAGAACATCGCGCGCCAGCCCCAGTGCGGCAGAACAAAACGGGCGGCCACCGCGGCCAGCAAATAGCCAATCGAGTATCCGCTCTGCACTACTCCCGAAAGCACGCCCCGCCAGCGCTTCGGCGCGCTCTCCATCGCCAGCGATGCGCCTACGCCCCACTCGCCACCCATCCCGATTCCGTAGATCGCTCGCAGGAAAAAGAACACCGTGTAGTTCGGCGCGAATCCGCAGGCCAGCTCGAAAAGCGAAAAGAAAACCACGTTTGCCATCAGCGGCCGCCGTCGTCCGTACCGGTCGGCCAGCAGTCCGAAAATCACTGCTCCCACCGGACGCATCGCGAGCGTCGCGGTCAACGTCAGGATGATCTTCGAAGCAGGAACATGAAACTGCGCCGCCAGCGTGTCCACCAGGAACACGAGCACGAAAAAATCAAACGCATCCAGGGTCCAGCCCATAAAGCTGGCCGAAACTGCATGCCATTGATCCGACCGCGAAAGGGAAGTCGCCTCGATCTCTGGGTCTACACTCATGCTTTCTAACCGTTCGCATTCGTAAACGAAATCTAAGTTCGTCAGCCTCCGCTCCACAACTGGAAACACGCGCCGTCCCGAAATCGCGACTTCGTGCCCCTCCGTGCCCTTGGTGGTTTTAAGCCTTTTGACATGATCGCTCACAGCTCCTGACAATGGCCCGTTCGTGGTATGCCAAAAAGGGCCGAAATCATTGCCTGGAATAGATTTAGCCGTTGACAACCAACCTTGTTCGCGCCACACTCCGTGGTAGAATCCGTTGCAGAGAGTGAGTGGTTCCCCCGGTGCTCACCCAGGTTCATTGACCCAATGTCGTGCCCGGACCCCTACCGCCCGTATAATCCTTTCGACGAAGCGCAAACCCCTGACGCCAGGAGCGCGCCTCATGCCGACCTGCCGTCGGACGCGCAGATTCGCGGGCTGACCAGCGCCCTTGCCGCCAGTGGTGGCGGCGATGCATCGGAGGGATTGGCCCTGGACCTGGTTCTCAATCAGATTGTCGAGCAGGCATGCCTGGCGACTGGAGCCACCGGCGCTGCCATCGCGTTGACCCGCGGCGGCGAAATGGTCTGCCGCGCCACTACCGGTCGCACGGCGCCCGACCTCGGCGTCCGCCTCGATAACGCCGGCTTCTCCGCGGAGTGTCTCCGCGTTGGAATGCTGCAGCGTTGTGACGATACCGAAACCGATCCGCGCGTCGACGCTGCCGCCTGCCGCCTTCTCGGCGTTCGCTCTATTCTCGTCGTGCCCCTGTGGTACTGGGGAGAGTTCATGGGCATCTTCGAGATTTTCTCGCCGCGCCCCAACGCCTTCGGAGAGCGCGACGAGCAAACCTTGCAGGCCCTCGCTTACCGCATCGTCCGTCACACCAAACAGGCTAACGGACAGCTCGCCGGTTTCTCTCGCGTCGAAGACCCCGAAGCAGCCGTTGCTCCGCCGGCGGAACCTGAGCCGACCCGCGTTATCGATCGGGAGCCCACGCGCATTCTCGAGCCCACGCGCACCGTTCCGCCTGAACCCACACTCTTCATTGAAGAGGAATCCATTAGCGAACGTTCTCGCCCGCCTGTTTTCGAGCTCAAGTCGAAGCCGGCAAAGTCCACACCGCGCGAAGCACACGACGTCTGGACGACCGTTCTCGCCGCTTGTGCCGGCTTCATCGCCTGCGCCATCCTCAGCCTGATGATCTGGCGCCTGGGACTGGTTCACACCACCGCCCAGAAATCGCCAGCTCCCGCGCCCGTCGCGCCCCAGACCCAGGAATTGGATCTCGGTCCCATGACGGCCGCCGCGGCTCCGGCCGCCG
>Ga0210384_10003968_pt1 | contig 16756 bp, 31 predicted proteins | sample IncBWH2MmetaG_FD_160574 | JGI IMG/M metagenome (GOLD analysis project Ga0210384, IMG submission 160574) | Forest soil microbial communities from Barre Woods Harvard Forest LTER site, Petersham, Massachusetts, United States - Inc-BW-H-2-M | ecosystem: Environmental > Terrestrial > Soil >...
TCCGGTCAAAATTCCCAATATCGTCATCAATCGCTGCGTCGTCAAAACCCAGGTAACCTATACCAGCCCTGCCACGACCTTCGGGCAGGGTCCGCAACTCTTCGGACAGGGCCGCGACAAGACGGTTATCGACAACCAGACCGGCAGCTTTGCGTTCCTCATGCAGAGCCCCGCCAATAACGACTATCTCTCCGGGACCATCTTCTCCGATTTTGAAATCACGTCCACCACGTCAACGCCAGGCGCCGGGGGCATCGAAGTCTACCGCGGTGCGCAGACCAAGTTTAATAATCTGCACCTGACCGGTCTCAGCGGTACCGGCCTCTACATGCCTGCATCTGCGGGCGATCTCGATGCGGCGATTCAAGTCAATGTCGATGGCGTTCGCTGCGATGCCGTAGGCACGGGCGCGGGCAGCTGGTGCATGAATTTCTCCGCACCCAGCGGCGGATATTTCGGCTCGAACCTGTTCATCCTGAACAGCAATGCGTCCAATTCCGGTCAGCTAGGAACTGCGGCCGTTCCGCCGACCACCGGTGGCATCTACTACAAGGGCCTGATTGCCACCCTGATCAACGATGCCTTCACACAGAATAACGGTCCGGACCTCTACATCGGCGGTCCCGATACGTCGCAACAGATCACGATTATCGGCACCGACTTCGAAAACAACGTCTCGACGGTCCTGCCGCACATCTATGCCGACGGAGCCTTGAACAGCCTCCACATCGTCAATAGCCAGTGCCTGAACAACGACTCGTTCGTCTCGCAGGGCTGTCTTTGGCTGAACTCTACGGCTGGCGTCATCGCCAACGTAACCTTGGACAAGGTGCAGGTCCGCGCCTCGAGCGGCAACAATACCTACACCGCATTCAAGACGACTGGCTCCAACGCCGTCCTCGATACCATCCGCTCCGGCAATATCTGGTGGACATCCGGAGGATTTGACTTTTCCGGGCAAACAAGATTCTCCGGCTTCCAGTTCAGTCCGACTCCGGGCCAGGCTCAATTCTCAATTTCAGCGCTCAACACAGCGCAGCTGATTCCGATCGGCGTCGGCGCCGTGATGCCGATGAAGCTGGCGGCCACCGGGGAATGGATTGCTTACCACGTTCCGGTTGCGGGAATCACGAGAGCCGGGATCGGCGGACTAGCCGCCACGACGACCTATTATTTTTATCTCTATAATTCCGCATCGGTCGGTTCACCTTTTGCTGGAGCCATTGAGGTCTCGGCTACGCCGCCGACGCTTGAAACAACTGAAGGCTATTATATCAAGACCGGAGACAGCACTCGTACCTATATCGGCTCCGCTTTGTCCGATGGAAGCGGCAACTTTCAGACTACCGCTGTGCAGATAAGTCAGTATCCGCCGGGCGGCGGCTTTGGGATCAATGCCGGTCCTATTGGAGCATTGGCCTACTACAGCGCTGCGGGATTGCTGTCACCCACACCGGTTGGAGTTATAGGCACCGTCCTGGTTGGGCAGGGTGCCGGTGCGCCACTATTCACGCGGTCACCGCAACTCGGCACTATAGGTTCGCTGGCGGGACAGCTTTGCTTTGCCAATGCGACCAGCGGCACCGTGTGCATTCAGCCCGCAACCGGCGCACTTGGCTCTGCTATCGCCACGCTTCCGGCCGGCACCTACAATTTCGTCGGCGATAGCCTGCCGCAAACGCTGACCAACAAGACGCTGAACTGTGCCAACAATACCTGCACGGTGCAGACCACCAGTCTCAGCGGCGCGTTACAGGCGGCGCAGGAGCCCGCGCATACCGGCGATGTCACCAACACGGCCGGGTCTCTCGCGCTTTCCATAGCAGCTGGCGCAGTCACGAATGCAAAGCTGGCGAACGCTGCGACGACAGTGGCAGGTCAGACCTGCACGCTCGGTTCAACCTGCGGCCTGTCGAGTCTCACAAACTCGCTAGGTGCAGACGTCGCCATGAACAACACGGTCAACTATTTCGACGGCCCGTCTGTTGCGCAGGGCACTACCGGAACGTGGTTTGCATCCGGCACTGTTACCGTCCTCGATACGACCGCGGCCCAGATAAATTGCAAGCTTTGGGATGGCACCACCGTCATGGCCAGCGCCCGCATATTTACAGGATTGGCCAACGCAGCGCAGATCGTTGCGCTGTCCGGCATACTGGCCACTCCCGCCGGCAATATTCGCATGAGCTGCAACGATGTCAGTACGACGGCTGGCCTGATAAAATTCAATCAAAGCGGCAATTCCAAGGACAGCACGATCAGCGCTTTTCGAATCAACTGATCGGGTTGGCATCTAGAAGTGAAAACGGCCGCCTCTCCGGGGCGGCTTTTTGCTGTCCATAGGTAACAGCCCGAAAAAATCTCCCCGGAGACTTCCCCATGCTGCGCCCCTATGAAGCGCTCAAAGACGACTACGTCAGCCTGATCAGTGCCGCTCACATTCGTCCCGAATGCGAGCACATCCTGGCCGTGACCTGCTCGCGTCTGTTGCACGACAAGGCGGTCTACCAACGGATCTATGAGCAGACCGGCGTTCCCGTCGCAGTCCTGATGGCGCTCGCCGAACGCGAGATGAGCGGAAGCCTGCATTGCTACTTCGGCAACGGCCAGCGGCTCACCATGCGCACCACGATCGTCCCGAAGGGCAGGGGACCTTTCCAGGACAACATCGAGGGCTTCATCCGCGGCGCATTGGATGCCTTGCACCTGGACGGTCTCGACCAGATTGCCAAGACCTCCGAAGGATGGTCGATGCCGCGCGCATGCTACGAGCACACCACCTTCAACGGCTGGGGATACGGCATTCTGTCGCCCTATGTGTTCGGCGGAACGACGGTCCAGCGCCGCGGCAAGTATGTGCGCGATGGCGTCTATGACCCGAATGTCATGGACCCGCAGCTCGGCACGCTCGCCATCATGGAAGAGCTGTTCAAGCAGGATCCGTCGCTGATCTTCGCCGACAGTGTTGCCAAGGTTATTCCGGCCGAAGACGCGCCACCAATCGTTCCCGTCCACGATCCGCTTTCGGACAATCATGAGATCGTCTGGGTGCAGAAGGCGTTGAACGCGCTGCATGCCGGCGGCGATGATCCGCTCCTGGTCGACGGCAATCTCGGGCGCGGCACCCGCGCCGTGGTGCGCGCTTACGAGCAGTCGCGGCATCTTTCGGTCGACCGCGGCTATCCGGGTCCGCAGGTGGTCGCCTCGCTGCAGGCGGAGCTGAAGCAGAAGGGCGTGGTCCTGCAGTGAAACGCGCCGACGCACAGAAGGCAATCGACGAAGCCTTCGCTGACGGGCTGAAGCATCTGTTCGCTGTGCTCGTCTCGAATCTTCAATTGAAGGACGCGAACGCCGTCGCTCAATTCCGTCGCGGTGTCGCGTTTCATGACGACGCGCATTCGGCCGCCTCCGGCGTCGTCGAAACCATCTTCAAGGAGTGAGGACGTGAACTTCCCCGTTCCTGACCCGACGCTGTTTGCGATCGTGATGTTTTTGCCGGGCCTCGCCGAATGGCTGATGCTCGAGCATCCGTTTGCGACGGGTGCTGCGCTCGCGATCGGCGTCTGCCGTTGTTCCATCATATCTCGCCGCGCGACCTGTTTTTGATCCTCGCAACCCACGTCGAAATTCCTCATTAGGAGGCCCTCGCAGATGAACATGTTTCGCAACATCACGCCGCTCGGCTGGATCGGCATCATCATCCTTTTCAACTCGACGATCCTTGGCGGCGCGAGTCAGCTGGGTGATCTGTCGCTCAGCCCGGGCATCGTCAAGGCGATTCTCGCAGTCGCCACCCTCGGCAACGGATTTCTCGGAGGCCTCGTAACCATGTTCTCAGGCCAGGCCGCGATGGTGAAGACGGTCGCCGCGATGCCGGGCGTGCAATCGATCTCGGTCAATTCGGAGGCAAACAAGACGCTGGCGCGGATCGCGGTATCGGAAGCGGACGACTCCAAGAAAATCGAAGCAACACCGCAGGCCGCAACGCTTGTCGCGGCCATCGCGAAGTCGGCCGGGATGATTGCAATCGTGCTGGTTGGCGGGTTGCTGGCGTTCGCCGGCGATGCGCAGGCGCAAGCTACTCCGCTTCCCAAACTGAAGCCGCCGCAGATCACGGGCGACGTCGCCGCCGATACCAAGGCCAATTTTGGCATCAAGCCTCCGTCCTCTGTCACGACCGACGGTCAGAGTCCCTTCGAAAAAGCGGTCACATCGTTCAACACAGAGGTCCAGAACATCAAGAAGGAGGCAGTGACATTTGCGATCACGGACGCCAATGCGGCTATTACCGACGCGACCAACCACAACGACCAGATTTCGCTGCCTTGCTGGCAGGCCAATCTGAAGCTCTTTCAGGGGCTGCCGATCATGTGGGACACGCCGCCTTCCGAGCCGATCGGAATCATGCTCGGGATTCAAATTTCGCGCGACATCATCAATTCAATCACCGGCAACGATAAGGACAGTCTGAAGGTTGCATGCGCGGCGCTATGGGGCGACCAAGCCAAAATCCTCCTGAATGTGGGGTTGATGCTTGGAATTAAGATATCGACCGGCGGCCTGTTCTGATGCGTTCATTCGCTAGGGGGTAGCGCAGATGTCGGAAGTCGCAGCACTCGAAGGCCGCGTCAATCGTCTGGAAAGCCAGATCACGGACGGCTTTTCCCGGCTCGAAACCCTCCTGCGACAGGAGATCAACGATCTGAAGAAAGAACAGATCGACGATCTGAAGAAGGCCAACGAGCGCGTCGCAGACGACCAGCGGCGCTTATGGGATCGTCTGGTCGACATGGAGCGGCGGGAGAACAGGCGTAGCGGCGATCACGCAGGCACCAATCGTATCCTCGGCTCACTCTTTGCGCTTGCCGCGGCGGCTGTCGGTGGCTTCGTGACGTGGCTCGCGACGTTCTTCACCAGCGGCAATCCGCCGCCGCATCACTGAGCGAGCGATGTCTCCCCACAAAACCCTGATCGTCGGACTGATCGTCATGGGACTGCTCGCAGCTGGCGCCGTCATCGAGAACTGGCGCGACCATCACCGCATGACGAAAGCGGAGCGCGACGTCGCAAACTTGTGGCTGCTGGCGCTCGCTGTGGCTTTTCTGGTTTTCGTTGTGATGGGTGCTGTTGCCTTCCCCCACGATCTCGCCCGCCCAGAGCTCACACCCTGGTTCAAGCGCCTGCAAAGTCACAAGGGACTGTGCTGCGACGGTTCGGACGCCCTGCACCTGCGCGACGTCGACTGGGAAAGGACGAAAGACGGGCAGCACTACCGCGTGCGGATTCCAAGGCGAGGCGAGGACATGGCGCGCGCGGTTCAAGGCGAGACCATCGAAACCGAGTGGGTCGACGTGCCCGATGACGCCGTGCTCGAAGAACCGAACCGCGACGGGGCGACGCTGGTGTGGCCGCTCTACGGGGCGATGGGGACGAGCATTCGATGTTTTATGCCTGGGAGTATGACATGACCGGGGGGGGTAGACGCGATCTGTTTCTCGGTGACGAAGCAGACGCGGACATGTTCCGCAACTACTCGATCGCGCTGAAGATGTGGGCACGGAAATTCAATACGGCCGAGATCGCGGCGCATCTGAAACAGCCGGAGCATGTCGTGCAGCGGTGGATATGGCACTGGCGTGAATTGAGCCGGACCTCAAAGGGGGCATGACATGAGCAAGAAACCGAAGAAGCCCAAGAAGGCGGTCAAGGTCAAGAAGGCGAAACGGCGCAAGGACGGCAAGCGCTCACCGCGCGCGTTGTCGGCGTTCTGACAGCTTTTTCGGCGGACGATGGCCGCTCGTGCGGATGATCCGCACTCACGGTGATCTGGCAGGGGAGCAAGGTGCCCTGAACACTCCGGGAACAAAGTCCACGTGTTTTCCACGCGCGATAGCGGCACGTTCCAGCATCGTTCCGCGCGATAGCGGCACTTTACCGCCAAAAATCTAAGAAAAATCAAGGCCGATAAGGTTGCGGCCAGCTCTTGGGGGAGTTTAGCCCGCGTTTTGATCCGATTTGAGTTTCGCTAAATCGCCCGCGGATTCCACGGATTTTCCGCGCGCGGGCAGCGCATCGACCCGATCCCACTCCTCGTGCGCGGCGGCGTGGGTGTAGCGCCGCGCGCTGCGCTCATCGCGCCAGCGCCCCGTCGCGACCAGGCCCTGCAGATCGGCGCCGCCGTAGCGCCGCATCCACGTCGCCCAGGTGTGGCAGAACGTGTGAAACGTCACCCAAGCGAAGCGATACGGCTGGATCATCAAGCGCTCGCCGGCCTTCGGCCGTTTAACCGGCGCCAGACCGCATGCGGTGACCTTGGCATTGAGGAAAATGAAATTCCGGTGTCCGCCTTGGTGGAAACGGAAGACGCGCCCTGAGGGCTTACTGTGGGGCTCCAGCAGCGTCACGAGTTCGGCCGTCAGCTTGGCTGATCGCGGATCATCGTTCTTGGACGTCTCGACATAGGCGAGCCGCTGATCGAGGTCGACGCGCTCCCACCTCAGCGCCAGCGCCTCGCTGATCCGGCAGCCGGTATAGAGCAGGAAGGTCAAGAGCCGCCCCATCTCCGGATCCAGCACGTTCGCCGCGTCAATAATCGCGAAGGCGTCGGCGGGTAGGAGAAACAGCGTCTTCTCCCGGCCCTTGTAGCCCTTCGGCCGACGCACGGTGATGGCGACGCCCGCGTGATGCAGCACGGCCGAGACAGGGGTGTAGACGTAGCCGTTGCGGGTGGCGGCCGAGACGTTCGGATGGAGCGTCGTCGCAGCCGTGTCGATCGCGGCCTGGTCGATGTCCGACAGCGCTATCTCGCCGAAATATCGGATCAGTGTCCGCATGTGACGGCGTGATCCTCCGGCCTTCATATAGGCCACGGCGGCAGTCAGGAATGTCGGCTCGCCAACTAGCGCCGGCTTTGGTGGATACTCACCACGTTCGATCGCCCGCTCGATGCGCTTTCGTTCAAGCTCAGCTGCGGATCGCCTAGGAGTTCCCGCGCTTCGGTCAACGCGGACCCGCATGTAGCTTCCGCGGATGGTCCAGTTCGGCGTTTTGCCCGGACGCGGCGGGTAGAGCTTGAGGCCTGACATGGTACATCACTCGCTGCCGCATCCAGGATGCGGTCGATGTCACTCTCGCGGAACAGCCTAGACCGCCCAAGCCGGCTGCAAAACGGCTTCCCGGCAGCGTCCACGGGATTTTGCGCCAGCCAGTCCTGCAGCCAGCGCTTGCTTTTGTGCAGGCGGGCCGCGGCTTCCGGGAGGGTGAGGGGGGTTGTCATCGCGATCACTCGCACCTGACGATTTTCGGATACGAACGGTCGGCGGCCTCGTCGATCACCTGGCGCAGGATGTCCTTGCAGTCTTCAAGCGATGGCTCCGACCGAACGTGGCAATGGTATTTTCCGCCATCGCGGGTGATCTCGAGGCCGCGTGGCCTCAAGCCGCCGCGTGCGGTCAGTTGCTTCAGTAGCGCCAGCGCCATGATGTCGAGGGCGGAGGTCATCTTCTCGCCTGCGCCAACTTGCGTGATCTTGGCGGGGGTGGGGCTCACAGTGTCACCGTGACGGGCAAGTCCATGAAACGAGATTTTCCGCTAACCAGGTTCGCGAGGATGGTCGCTTCTGATAAGCGATGATCCAGCTGCATGTCTGCGAGTTCGAGCGCAAGAAGGGCGGCCTTGACGTGCGGCAATTGGATTGCGGTCAGCGGCCGGTTTCGCCGATGCCCGTCAGCGATCTGGCGGCGGATATAATCGCAGACCCGTTCGGCTTTGATCGGGACTTCCGCAGGCAACCGGTCGACGCCGAAATTCCCGTCAGGGTCGACCGTGACATACAGGCCGAAGTCGCGCAGCGCGAAACTGATCTGGTTGACGGCACGCTGCACGGCGAGCTCGACCTTGTTGTCGATCTCTCGAAGTCCTGCGAAGGGGTCACTCATGTTCCCGCCTGCGCCAATTGGCGCAGCCTCTCACTTTCAATTTCCGACACACATCGCCGCAGGTGACCCGACCGGCGAATGCAACAGGTCTGCCCGTCCCATCCGGATCGACGCCGGCGTCATCGGCGAGGTGTCCTTGAAGGTGCCGGGGATGGCCTTTTCTTTTTTCTTGAGGACGGCGTTGCGCATCGCCAGAATGAAGGCGTCGTTGGAAGCGATGTTGGCGACGTGATGCGAGCGTTCGGAGATGGTGACGAGGTTGTCGAAGTCCGGGTGTTCTGTGGTGTCCATGTGAGGGCTCCCGTGGTGATGCTTGAGAAGTTGTGGACTATGGCCGCCCGTGCGGATGTGAGGTCGCTTTAGGTTGATCTCTCACCGAGCAAGGTGCCCGTCACCGTCGCCAGTAGTTCGGAAACATGAATCTTTTCGCGTCGTCGGCTTCTTTGATCGGCTCGAACTGTTTTTTCCACTCAATGGCTTCTGGCGTGTACTGCCAAGCGCGATCATCGAGGAGCACGTCGCTCCACGCGTGCGACAGGTAGCTCCATTGAATGCGCGGCGGTCGGAAGATGATACTGGTCGACCAGAAGCCCTTAGGTTCATCGTGAGTGAACCAGTGCATGCCCCAACACCACACGGAGAATTGTCGCCAGCTCTCCACGCGTTCTAAATCCAGAGTGGAGACATAGATAGGCGAGCGACAATCGGGCAATTGCGGATCAATCGCCGGCGTGAGCCACCATGTGGCTGCAGCGGTCAATATTACTGCGGAAATCTTGTTCATCGCACCTTGCTCCCATGTCTCGCACCGCTCCGTGGCTCATCCGCAGGGACGGTCGTAAGCCAAAGCCCTTACTTTTTCGAACGCTCCGCAATCGCCACCATCACAACCGCCCGCATCGCGACCAGGTCGCCTGCTTTCTTGTGCAGCCGTTCCGCCACGATCAAGGGGTTGATGCCGATCGCAATCCACCAGTTCTCTTCGTTGTGATTGTGCTGCGCGTGTAGTGCGGTCCGATGGTCCGGACCGCAGAGCGGCAGCGCCCATCGGTCATCCGGTTTCTTTTGCAGCCCTGAGGCCTTGCCAAAGGCTGCGGATGCAAAACGCACGTGTGCTGCTTCACCTGCAGGATCCATCCCGCAGTACAAACATGGGCAAGCCCGGACGAATTCCAGATAGCCCGGCTCGCGCTCGCCGTCGTGTTTGACAGAGCGCTGGGGCGCTGGCGCGTCGAAGCGCTTCAGGAGTTCGCCTGGGCGCGCGGGAGGCGTGAGGCGCTTGGGGTGCGAGCGGATCATGCGGCTTTCTCGCTCAAGTCTGGCGCAGGGAGTTGCCGCAATTCTTTGATTGCCTTCGCGTTCCAGATGACGCCGCTCGCGCAATCCCAGCTGTAGTACCAGAACGTATTTTCAGCGAGACGGCATTCCCAACAATAGGGCGCGATGATCAAGCCGTGCCAGCGTTTGCGGATTGCAATCCAGTCGAGCTTGCGAAGCCACTTATTCTGTTCGGCGGTTGAAAACTCAGCTGTGAAGTCCTTAAGTTCGCGCTCGCCCGAAATGCGTTTCACCTTGGCGTCGGGAATCAACACGATCTCGGTCGCGTGAGTGAAGCCGTCGAGACGCCAACCTTCGCCTCTGCACCATGCGAGCCAATCGTCCTCGCCCTCGACGGATATCCAGAGCCCGGGCGTCTTATAAGCGCCCCCGCCATGCTCGCGATGCTTGCGGCTTTCCACCTTTAGCAAGGGAGTTTTAGAATAGTGGATTAGTCGGCGCGTCTCACCCACCGATCATCTCCCGCATGTCTTTAGAATGTTGCGCGGCCACCTGCCTTGCGTCATCGATCAGCGTCAGAATATCGAACCGGGAATAGGCCCCGCTCTTGGCCAGCGTGAGAATGGAATCCCGGTAGTCGCCATAGGTGCCGGCGGCGAGAATCTCGCGCGCCATCCGGTAGATCAACGCGGCGCGCTCGGTGATGACCTGGTCGCAGCCGATCAGGGGGCCATCCGGCAGGGGGAAGGTGGTGATGGCGGTCATTTGGTTTCACTTCTGGCTTGCCACGCCGTAGCTTTAGCGAAGGCGGGGGACGATGATCAGGGTGTTGGGCCGCTTCGTTCTTCCGTGCGCTGGCAGGGAGTTAGTTCGATGTCGAACGCTTGCTACGCAACCAACTCAACTGCCTCGCACCGTGAGCCCGCTTCCGCGGGATCAGACCGTGGGAAGCTCCCGCCTTCGCTAAAGCTACGGCGCGGCAAGCCATCTAAAACTGCAACCGCCAGAACACGCGCTCGCAATTGGCGCAGACCAAATCTCCGCCTGAGCGGATCAGATAGTGTTCGGCTGACTGCACGCAGGGATCGACGCCGTGCATGTAAGGGTCTAGCGTGCGCATCACGGCTGCGGTTTCCCGCTCGATCCTGAAGTCGATCAGGACCGGCGCGCCTTTGGCATGATGGATTACATCGGGGGATGGCTGGCGGTTGAAGGCGGTCATCGTCGTTCGTCTCTGGTTCGTGTTGGGAAGGTGAGCCGACGGCGGCGTGTCGCTACCGCCGCCGGCTCGCGCCGCTCCGCCGATCAAGCCGCCGCCGAGCGTGCAAGCTCGACAGGCGGCGCTTTCGAATGGTCGGGAAGTTCATCGTCGATGACGGCGGGCTTCGCGTCCGCAGCGATCGCGCTGCCGTATTTCGAGGGCTTGCCTTCCAGCTTGATGTGCAGCCGGTCGTAGCCGGCGCGCAGCTCCGGCAGCGGCATCACCTTCTCGATCTCCGTCCAGGTGGCGTCGAAGCATTCCAGGATGGCCTTGAGCTTGTTCTTCTTGTCCTCTGCCGACTGCGACGGATAGTGCAGGACCAGGAGCGTGCCGATCTCGTCGATCACGATCTCTCGCTGCACGGGGGTCCAGTCGCGTTTTTGTGTTTTGAGCAGATGCTGGCTATCGCCGGCGACGCCGACGCCAACATGCGCCTTTCCGAGCGCGAGACATTGGATGTGAGGCAGGAAGTCGGCGAAGTCCGGGTTGTCGAATTGCAGGCCATCGAGCAGCGTTGAACGGTCCTTCTGCACGGTGGCGCGGTGCACGACCTTCCCGGTGCGCAGGTCTTCGACCTGTTCCATCAAGACCAGCAGGTCCGGCTCATAGCCGGTTTCGCCCTCGGTCTTCATCTTGGTGCCGACCTTCTCCATCTTCTTGCGGCCGTCCTCGACGTAGTTTTCGTATTCGTAACCGGCGCGGCCGGCCATCACGATGTGGAGGTTGGAGTTGACGAAGCGGTCGGTGAATTTCTGCCAGCCGTACTCGCCCTTGAGGTAGCCCCAATCGTCCATCGCCAAAAAGGACTTCTCCTTTTGGCGCAGATAGGATTCCACGAGCTCGCGCCACGGATGGGTGATGCTGTCGATCAAAAGCGCGAAGGCGCCTTTCTCGGCTTCGTCCATCACCCCGAGCAGGTCGGCAAAGGCACGCTTCTTGGCGACCGCAAACGGCACGCCTTCCTTCTTGAACAGCGGGATCAGCCAGTCCGATCCCTTTTCGGTGTCGAACATCGCAACCGGCTTGGAACCGTCATGCAGGCCGAGATTGAGCGTGTACTTGTAGAGACCGATCAGGGCCTTTGCGGAGGTCAAGGTCTTGCCGCCGCCCTGGAAGCCGAGTGTGCCCATCTTCAGATAGGCCGAACTGGGCACGGGCGTCTGCAATAGTGAAAGGCTGGACATGGTGTTGCTCTCCTGGTTTGCGACCTCGGCGGCGGTCGCGGGCCGTACGTTGGAAGAAGCGGCAAAGCGGCGGTTCCTGTAGCGATGGGGCGCATCGCCGTTCGCTTTGGCCTCGAAGACCGCGGTCTGTGCGACCGCGTGTTCGACGTAGGCGGCATCCGGTTCGGCCATGCGCGCGGCCATCGCTGCGGCGAGGCGGTTGTGGTTGGTGACGTCACGCATGGCGGTGTCTCCGCTCGCGAAGTTCCTTGAAGCGCGCAGCCTGGCGTTCGGCCTTGTCCTTTTCGATTTGCTTCAGCAGCTCGCGGCCTTTGGGCTCGATCTGTTGGGGAAGATCGAAGCGCTGGCGTCCGCGGCGCCGCGGGATGATGCTGCGCGCTTCCGCAAGGAGTTGTTTCACTCGCGCTTCCTGTTCGGGCGTGAGTTGTGCGCTGGATGAATTTTCGTGGAGCAGGAAATCGGGGATGGTGAGGTCGATATCCGGCATGATTCAACCCTCCGGAAAAGCGTCGCGCATGACGCGTTGGGCATCGGCGACGCCTTGCATGTCGCCGCGCATGAACGCTTCGGAGATGGCGTTGCAGTAGGGTCGGCGTTCCTCGACGATGGCGCGCGCTTCTGCGGCGCTCTTGGGATGGTGGATTTTCGCGGCCGTGGTTTTGCGGGCCATCACGCGGCCCTCCGCCCGAACGCGGCAGCCGCAGCAAGGCCGACATGCATCTCGACGAACTCGTATTGCCAGTCGCTCAAAGGCTCGCCGTCATCGGCCCATGCCGTCATCACCTCGCGGGCAATCTCATCGGTCGCATCGCGGCAGGTTCGGTTATCCAGATCGAAGGCGATGACCTTGGCGATGGAGATCAGTTCGCCGGAGGCGATCCACGCTACCGTCGCGGCGCGGTCCATCCGGAACAGTTCATCGCAGGCAACCCACGGCTCGATTGCCGCGGCGCCCTTGCCGCCGCCCATGATGATGAAGCGCTCGCCCGTGTGATCGGCGATCGGGGCAGGGTGATTGATGAAGGCTGGGGAAGAAGAGGCGACGGGAAGGGATGAAGGCTGGGGAGACATGGCGGCGGTTCCGGTTGTGAGAACGAAGCCACATATAGCATGGCCGAATATTCGGTGCAACCGAATATTTTAGCCAGCCGCAATTATTTTCGGTGGGGCCGAAGAACCTAACCGTTCAACGTGTTAGGCGTCCTGGTTGTCAGCGAAAGCCCAAACCCAAAGGAAAATGATGTTTAGGAGGGGGACGAAATAGAGCAGGGACCACGCCCAATGCCGGCCGGTCCGCGTCAAGAGCTTACCGATCGGGACCGGCGCCGACAGAACCATAGCGGCGATCACCCAATGCCAGATGCTGAGACTGCCCATTGGATGTCACCTAGCGGTTGCGCTGTTCGATAATGAAGTTTGGCGCCTGTCCCAGCTGGTAGCCGGCAACGGCCGGGTCATTCGGCTGGAGGCAGCGGAAGGTCACGGAATAGCCTGTTGGGCCATAAGGGTTATTGAGGTTTCCCGACTGGCCCATGTTGTTCGGAACAAACTTGCGGCCTTGTTGCGCGCAGAACTGATCTGCCTGCACCAGAGCGGATCGTTGGGCTTCGTCGCCGCCGCCACGGACCGGAGCGAATTTCTCTGAAATCGTGTAAGTATCGGGTCCGGCTGGTAAAATACCTGTACTTGATGCGCATGAGGTAAGCGCGAGCGCCGCTCCGACAATCACCCATACACGCATAGCCGCCCCCGTTCGAACCTATTTCTTAGCCGCCGCTCCGCTTACAAGGCGTCCCGCCATATCGATCAGAAACTGCCGGTCCTTGGCGCTGGCGCGCTCCCACAGAGGCCAGAACTGGCCGGTGCCCTCCGACAACGGATCCACGCCCAGGAGCGCATCAGGGGTCGTCTTAAGGGCATGGGCCAGCTTTTCCAGGCCTTCGGTCGAGTGCCCCTGGCGATGATTCTCCAGCGCGGAAATGTTCCCTGTGGACATACCGGCCGCCTCGGCCAGTTCTTCCACGGTCATTTCCCGGTGAATCCGCCAGTTTTTGATGAAGTTCCGCCCGATCGCGCGCTTGGGCGCCGCTGCACGGGGCCGGTGTGGTCCTGACTTTGCCATGGGCAAAAGTCTAGGTTCCCCGGAAAAACCCGAAAGTCCGCTTGACTGAATATTCGGTTGCAACGAATATTCGGCTACACTATTGATTCGCACAATGAAGCTTTCCGATTGGCTCAAAGAGACAAAAACCCCGAAGTATCGGTTCGCCGAACGGATTGGCGTTCAGCCGTCCGTCGTGACCGATTACTGCCGGGGACGCTATTGTCCGCGTCCGCTGGTGGCGCTCGCGATCATGCGCGAGACGGCGGGGCGCGTAACGGCCAACGACTTTCTGCCGGAAGCACCGCCCTTGGCGCCAGCGGAGGCCGCTCAATGAAGCCCGCTCGCGCCCTCGCCCCGCAACAGCTGCCGCGCGACTTCGCGCACCAGGTCCGCACTGGTCAAGAGCGACAGCGCCGGCATCACCGCGAGATATTGCGGGACCAGGACGCCGTTGATGGTGGCGCAGGCGTAGAGCCTGACATCGCCCGGACCTGCAGGCTCGGCAAAGAACTTGTGCACGTAGTAACTCGGAACGCCAAAAGCATCGGGAATGCTCTGGGATTCCTTCTGCTCCAGAAGGCCCATTTTTCCTGCCCCATTTTTTTCTCTGTGCGCTGGCGTGATTATGATGGCGCAACTTGGGCGGGATTGGAACGAAATTCGTCATTGCAGCGCAATCGCTTACCGCTAGCGCAGGATGCCGAGCGCTGCCAAGGCGAGCATCAGCAGCAGCACAACTGCCATCGCGATCAGCGTGCGCCGTCCAGTCTTTGTGAGGCGATCCATGCCGCGACAGTAGCAGGAAGAGGCTGCGTTGCGCAGTTTGTGCTGCGAGTTCGGGAGAGAGTGCATTTGGTTCAGCTGTTGCGTGGGAGTGGGGCATGCGCGAATCACAACAGCGCCGGCGGCGCCGGTCAAAACCAATTAAGGAACAATTGTTCCCTAACTCTCGGCTCGGTCGCGCGGTATGGGCTTTGTCGGAAGGCGTCAAGCCCGCGCGCTGGCTTTCGGATCGCGTCAAAGAGCACGGCGGGAAATGCACCGAGAGGCACGCGAACCTTCTCATCGAAGGCAAGCGGAAGCCAGGCACGCGCGTTGCGCTCGTGCTTCTCAACGAGATCATCAGCTGAAGGAATCCAAGAGGGGCCTTTGCCGCAAGGTGGCGAGGGCATGAGGGTGTCGGCATCAGAGCGTTGGGGCTCGCTGACACACGAGGCGGCCGGACTATTTGGCCAACGGGAAGAAACTCCGCTCCAACCGCCGGCCCCATATAGCAGGGGGACGCGCAAATGCGTCCCCCACCTTTTCAGTGCAGCTCGCGCGAGTGATTTTGTGGCCTACGCACAGCGGAGCAAGTTCGCTTTTCATCCGTGTGCCGGCAGGGAATGGGCCGCATGACGTTCCGTGTCGGACAGAAGGTCGTGTGCGTCGATGCCGCATCGGGCGATCCAGCTCGGTATTTTCCGTGCGAACTGATTAAAGGTTCGATCTACACGATCCAGGGTTTTGGCGAGCATTCCGATCATCCCGGCGAGACTGGTGTTCATCTTTGCGAGATACAGAACCGCTGGCACCAAGGTCACCGTGAGTCATTCAATCCCGCACGCTTCCGCCCGCTCGCGGATCGAAAAAGCGATATCGGTTTCGCGCATGAAATCCTGCGCAAGGTCTCCCGCAAAGACCGGGTGAGTGCATGAAGACGCGCGACAAACTCGCTGCTGAACTGCGGAAGGTCGCCGCACAGGCCTCGCCTGCGAACGCCGCCAAATACGAGGCATTCGCGAAGCGAGCCGCGACCGGCGAGTTCGACGATTTCGCCGACACGTATGTCTGCCCGATCACGCAACTCTACATGGAGTTGCATGCGGCGGGCCTTATCAAGTTTGCCGCGCGGGTTGCGACCGGCGAGTTCGACGCGACCAAGGAAGAAAGCGACGAATGGACACGCAGCGCCTCGGGGCAGGAGGCGATGAAGCATCTCTCGCCTGAGATGCGCAAGGTTTTTGGTTTCGACTTGCTGAACTGAGGGACGCCATGACTGACACGGCAGGATGTTTCTATGCGGCGCCTTCGCGGCGGACCAGGTTCTGGCGCTGGGCCGGTTTTCGCTTCCATCTCGGGGATGACGTTGCTGAAGAAAAGCCCTGCGAGGTCTGGCGCGGCTGGATGCAAACGCGCTCGACCATGCGCCTCGATTGGGCCGATCGCCTACGCATTCTGATCAGCGGTCGCCTGCATCTTCAACACACGTTCCACATGGACACACCGTCACCGGACAAAATTCACACGCGCTTCGACTGGCACATCCTGCCGCCGGGAGAGAAGCAGTGACCGCACCTTGCCCCCCTGTCTCGCACCGTGAGGGCGGATCATCCGCACGGGCGGTCGTAAGCCAACGACCTTAAAGCTTTCCGCGCGCATCGTCTCTCGCGCGCGACCACAGTTCTGTAGCTTCCCGCGTAACCCTTCAAATCTGCACGCGTCCGGTCATTTCCGGGCGTGAGTTCTTGCGTTCTAAAAAACGGAAACAGTGTCCCATGATGGCCATCTCCCCGGAAGAGCAGCATCGCCTCGATGAGCTGAGGGACAAGGAGCGGTTCTGGCTGGGCTTTGCCGCAGCATGCACGGGCCTGTTGATCCTGGCTGTTGCTGCGCTGTTGACGTGGGGCACGCCATGAGCACGCTGATGCCGGGCCACGCGCCGCTGAAGTTTCATCCGCTCGCAAACCTGTTCCCGATGCTGTCCGAGCGCGAGACCGACGATCTCGGCGCCGACATGCGCGACAACGGCCAGGTCGAGACGGTCAAGCTGCATCGCGGCATGATCCTCGACGGTCGCAACCGCTACACCGCGGGCGTCAAGGTCGGTCTCGCCATTCGCGCTGAAGTGTTCGAAGGCACCGATCGGGACGCGCTGAACTGGGTCATCTCGAAGAACCTCAAGCGCCGGCACCTGACCGAAAGCCAGCGCGCGATGGTCGCGGCCAAGCTT
>Ga0210384_10003970_pt1 | contig 16751 bp, 14 predicted proteins | sample IncBWH2MmetaG_FD_160574 | JGI IMG/M metagenome (GOLD analysis project Ga0210384, IMG submission 160574) | Forest soil microbial communities from Barre Woods Harvard Forest LTER site, Petersham, Massachusetts, United States - Inc-BW-H-2-M | ecosystem: Environmental > Terrestrial > Soil >...
TAAGAAGAAGAGTTTGTCTTTCTTGATCGGTCCGCCCACTACGGCGCCGAACTGCTTCAACTGGGTCGGCAGCTTATCGCATACAGCCGGGACTGCCGTGTTCTGGACGCAGGTTCCATTGACCGGCGCTGGCGTGAAAATATTGCGGGCGTCCCAAGCGGCGCTGCGGTAAAACCCGTAAGCCGAGCCGTGAAGAGTGTTGGTTCCCGATCGGATTCCCACGTTCACCACTGCGCCGGGCTTCCAGCCGTACTCCGCTTTTGGGTTTTCCAGCATGTTGAATTCCTGGATGGCGTCGATGGGCACGATGGTCGCCGCATCGGTGAGCGCACTCGACGAATTGCCTACGGGACGGTCGTCATAGAAACTGACATTGATCACGCCATCCATCATCCAGCCGGTTTCATCGGGGCGAATGTTGTTGGTGCTCTGGCTCCAGGGTGAGCCGCCCGGCTGGACCATCACGCCCGGGCGCAGAGACATCAGGTTCTGGTAGTTGCGGCCATTCAGGGGCATATCGTTGATGTCCGTGTTGTTGAGCGTGCCGCCCAGGGTGGCGTTCGTGGTTTCCACCAGCGGAATTTCTTCTGTGACCGTGATCGTCTGGGCTTGCTCGCCGGGCTGAACGGTCAGGTCAACTCGAACCTCCTTGCCAACCTCCAGTACCACATTCTGGCGCTCGATCTTCTTGAAGCCTTTGGCCTCGGCGCGGACCGTATAGTTCCCGGGGATAAGCGTGGGAGCGTTATACGCCCCGGCTTCATCGGTGGTCAGTGTGCGCGCCACGCCTCTCTGCGTGTCTATGACGGTTACCGTGGCGCCGGATATGACGCCGCCGCTTTGGTCTGTCACCTCTCCGAGAATGCGTCCGAAATTGCCCTGTGAAAACAGCGGCAGGCAGAGCAGAAGCACCCCCATGGTGCCAACCAACAATCGCAAAGCATTCCGGAAACGAACACCCCAAGGTCTCTTGCCCGCGAAACGTAAGGAACTCATATTTGGACCTCCGATCCAAAATAGTTAGTCTGGTATGTGACGCCGTGCCTCACCCCTTGTCTCCATCCAATCGTTGCAAGGTCGAGAAAGTTGCAAAAGCAAGCTTCCGCCTTCCCGATTTGTACCCCCGTCTCAGCCGGATGATTCCCCAATAAGTAATAAAATACAACCCGGGCTGGGCCTCGCAAGCCTAGGTGCCGAGTTCATGAATAAGAATTGCTAACTATGTAATTACACAGGTGGAGCGCCTGCACCCCCGACCAGGGTTGGCCCGATTGCAATGTTTGCGATCACATGAGCGTAGCAGGGCAGTAAGTCCACTCGAGACCCCCACCCGATACTTCCTCACTTGGGGTGAGGTCTACGCCATTCCACAACGATTGTCAACCATAAATTGTTGCGGGATGGGGGCGGACTTCCGCTCCCTATGAATTTTGCGTGACCTAACCTGGCTTCATGGGCGATTTGTCAGCGGCTATTGCGAGCGGCTGCGTCGCAACCCATCGATATCGCGGCGAAACGGCTACCGCTCATTCCGCCGGATTCCTATGACACTAGTCAAAGGAGCGGCGGAACGGTGAAATTTTCCTTAAGCCCTCGCCACAATGCACCCCGAAGTTCTCCGACCATTGCAGGTTGTGGCCCCTTTTTGCCGCGCCAATCCACACTCGAGTCATAGAGTGGTAGGATTAACCAATTCGATAGCGAATTGCGTGTCAGTATGCCCATATGTGTGTCCAATGTTGGGGGCTCAAGTACTGATAGGAAGCAATAACCCTCCTGTTATCTGTGCGGCCCGTTTGGCATGCGCTGTGCCATCATGAGGGCGATCCCTCCTGGGAGAACGAGGTTCAATACGCAAGGAGGGGGTTACTAAGCCGTTCGCGAAAGGCCGCGAGTAATTTTTTTTCCTGTTCGAGATCGGTTACTCTTGAGGATTCCAATGACGCAAACTGTAAAATTGGATGGACGGCCGATCTGGGCGGAAGTAAGTCTGGGAGCGCTGACGCACAATCTGCGGGCGATCCGCGCGCACGTCAATCCTGCCCGTTCGGCAAGCGAGCCTGCGGGCGCGCGGGGGACGCGCCGGAAAGTTCTCGCGGTCATCAAGAGCAACGCCTACGGGCACGGAATTGTTCCTGTCGCCCGGGCTCTGTCGAAAGCCCGCGCCGACTGGTTCGGCGTGACCTGCTCCGCGGAGGGCGCCGAACTGCGCGAGAGCGGGATTCGCGAGCCGGTCCTGATTCTCACAGGCTTTTGGGCGGGCGAGGAAAAGCGCATTCTCGACAACCACCTGACGCCGGCGATCATGAGCGCCGACCAGCTGCGGCTCCTGGAAAAGGCGGCCGCGCAGCAGCGCAAGCCGCGCAAGCGGCCCTTCGATTTTCATCTCAAGATCGACACGGGGATGAACCGCCTGGGGATTCCGCCGTCGCAAATTCCGGCCTTCGCCCGCGCTCTCGGGGAATGCCGGCACCTGCGCCTGGCCGGGACATTTACTCACATAGCATCATCGGAAGTGTTTACCACAGAACAAACTATCGAGCAGGAAAAAACGCTTGATGCGGCGCTGGCCTGCATGCGCTCACTGGGGCTCGATCCGGGCATCGTGCACATGGCCAACAGCGCCGCCATCGTCAGCCGGCCTTCCACCTGGCGGGATATGGTTCGTCCCGGCGCGATTCTCTACGGCTACCATCAGTTTTTCGAGCCGTCCGAGCTGAATGCGGAAATGGAAGCGAAGCTTCCCGTGCGGCCGGTGCTCTCCTTCCGCGCGCGGATTGTTTCGATCAAGGATCTCCCGCCGGGATCGCGCGTCGGATACAACGCGCGGTGGACGGCCTCGGTACCCTCTCGCGTGGCCGTGCTTGCCGCGGGATACGCGGACGGCCTCGTCCGCGTGCTTTCCAACAAAGGACGCGTGATCGTTCGCGGCAAGATCGCTCCCATTGTCGGCACCGTTTCGATGGACCTCACCACCGCCGACGTCACGGGCATCCCTTCCGCGCGCGTGGGCGACATCGCCACGATCTACGGCACCGACGGCCGCACGACGCAATCCGTGCCTGACGTGGCGAAGATTGCCAATACCGCCAGCGCGGATCTGCTTTGCGCGCTGGGAAAGCGCGTGCCCCGCTTTTATTTGCCTTGAGCCTGGTGCCACACGCCTCAGCCTGTGGGTTTTTGCTCCTTACGAGGACTAACCCCCCACAGGCTGAAGCGTGTGCCACTAAAACCGCTCTGCAACTATGAAGAATTCGAGCAGCGTGTTTTAGTTTTTATTGTTACTGCGGCCTGGCAACTTCTACGGGCAAGGTTGCGGTGGCGGGCTTGATTCTACGAAGGACTTCGCTGGTCCACAATTTTTCAGTGAGCAGCGTGAGGAAACCGTTCTCGAAATCGCAGACCGCGCAGAACAAATAGTTCCGGAATGCGGCGTGATAGGCGTCCACGCCGCGCTCGGCCAATTCGCCTTCGACGGCGGGATCGCCCGCGGCCAAGCGCGTTCCGGCGCGAGCACCAAATGTTTCTCCCGCGAATCGTTCCACGAGCCCCACGAGCGCGTCGCCCGGCGGCGCCGGGATAACGAGCGAATGACCCGAAGCCTTTTCTTCAAACGGCACCGCGTTCAATCGGCAATAATCACGCACGCGATCTAGGTGCGAAAAAAAATCCAGCGCCCACGGTTCCGATCCGGGCAGCGCGCCCAGAGTAGCGGCCCACAGGCGCGCTGCATCCATCCCGCGCGCCGGCTCGCGGCTCTCGATTTCCACCAGATCGAGGCCCACCGCCTTGACGTCCGCCCCTAAGTCGAGCGGCTCGATTTCCAATACGTATTGCAGATCCGCCATACCGTACTCACGCGTCCGCCGAAGCGCTCTTGGCGAAACGCCTCTGGAAATCCGGCGATGCTTTGCGCGCCTCGAGCCAGTCGAAGAACGCGTCGGGCGTATCGAGCCACACCTTGAACCACATCATGATTTCTTCTTTCTCGGCTCGCTTTTCCGGCTCCACTTTGTGATTGCGCGCGATCATTTCCGCGCGGCGGCGGCCCATGCGCGCCACTTCCAGCACGCGCTCCACGGCGGCGCGTTCATCTTCTTCCCGAAATTTCCGGTACAGCTCGTCCAGCCGCATGATGCACATTTCCGCGTCTTCGAGATTCGCAAAATGGAGCAGGTCCTGAAATTCCTCCTCGTACTGCCCTTCCGTATCCGCTTTGGTGGACCATACGATGCGCATACCCGCGGTTTCCAATACGCCCGCGATGTAATCGGCCGAAGTCTTTCCTCCCGCGCCGAGACGCGCCACCAGTTGCCGGCGAATTTGCTCGACTTCGGCTGGAGTGAACCGCGGCACGGAAAGCTCGCGCGCTATTTCCAGGATCAGTTCCTTTTTGGTCTGATGCTCCGAATGTGTCATGGCGACGTCCTCACAGGCCTGGATTTGTGCACCTCCGGGGCTGGAGCTGGGGGTGGGCCGCCGGTGGATGAATTCCGCGACTCTTCTAGCAATTGCCGGTAACGCGCGACGTTACGATTATGCTCCTGAAGGGTCTTGCTAAAGAAGTGCCCGCCTTCAGTATTGGCCACAAAATAGAAATCGTCGGTGGGCGGAGGATCGAGGGCCGCGCGGAGAGCGGCCTCGCCCGGATTGGCGATGGGTCCAGGGGGCAGTCCCCTGTTTCGATACGTGTTGTAGGGAGAAGCGAAGTGCAAATCGCCGCTGTCGAGTTTGCCGTTGTAGCGTCCTACCAGGGCCAGCGCGTACGCCACGGTGGGATCGCACTGCAACTGTTGTCCGATGCGCAGCCGGTTTTCAAATACTCCCGCAACATGCGGCCGTTCTTCCGGGCGCGGAGTCTCGCGTTCCACCAGCGAAGCAAGCGTCACTGTTTCCTGAATGCTTTGGTGCGGCGGCGCGCCCGCAATGGGCAACGTCAGCCACTCTTGCCTGAATTTCTTGACCATCGCGGCGGTCATTTCCTTCCCCGTCACGTGCCGCGGGAACTCATAGGTTGCGGGGAAAAGAAAACCTTCGAGGCTGGGCGCGCCGGGAGCGATGTCGCGTATGGGCGAAGGATCGCGCGCGGCGACGAGAAATTCGTCGCGGGACAGGAACCCTTCCTGAGCGGCGAGGTTCGCGATGTCGAACATCGTAAATCCCTCGGGAACTACGAATTCTTTTACGAACACCCGGCCATTGACGATCGCGTCATAAACGGCGAAGGCGGTCACCGGGCGATCGAAGAAATACTCGCCGGCCTGCAGGGTGCGGCGCCCTTTCCGCCGGCACAAAAGCTCAAACGCGATCCGGCTGCGCACCACGCCATTTTCGGCCAGCAGGCGCGCGATGGTCCGTTGCGAGGCCCCGCGCGGGAGGTCCACATAAACGCCGTCTCTCGCGAACCCTTGATACGGCTGGTAGAGAGACACATAGAGGTATCCTCCCGCAAGGATCAGCAGAATCAGGAGGTAGAGGAAGACCCGGCGCATATCAGGCTCGCGATCCCGTTCGCGCCCGCGCCCGGTCCAGATAATCTCGCAGGATGATGGCGGCGGCGATGTTGTCAAGCGGCGTTTTTTTATTTGTGTCGCCAGGGCCGGAAGAACCGCGGCGCGCGCGAGGTTTGGACCCCACGCTCGCAAACGTTTCGCGCGCTTCCCAGGAAGTGAGCCGCTCGTCCATCATTTCCACCGGAAGGCCCAGAGCTTTCTCGATGCGCGCCGCAAAACTTTTCGCTTCTTGCGACATCTCGCTGGGCGCGCCGTCCAGGCGCAACGGAAGTCCAATGACAATAAGGCGAACTCCTTGCACGCGGACCAGTTCGCGCAATCGGGCGAGATCGCGGCGGCGATTCACGCGGGTCCAGGTCGCGTAGGGCCGGCAGGTCAAGCCAAATTCATCCGAAAGGGCCAGGCCCAATCTCTTTTTTCCGTAATCAATCGCCAGAATCACACCCGTCATCGCGGGAATTGCCGTTAAGGACGAAGCGCGCGTGGGAATTTCCACGTCAATATTATAACTCGAATGGAAGGCTTTTCTGAGAGTGGGCTAATGAAGATGAACGATAGTACAACGCTCGTAAGTAGCGATTTCAGTAGCGCAGCCACTCTTGGCTGTGCGGGTTTTGCAATCGTAGGTAGTGCAAGAATGGGTGAATATGGGAAAACCACACAGCCAGGAGTGGCTATGCTACTCAAGCCTCAAGGCATCCGCCCGCGTTCGCCGGATTCCCACAGCGGCCATAGACCCGCAGCTTTCATCTGCTGTTCCAGGCCCGATGTTTTTAAAAGAGATTCGATCTCGGCGCGCGACTGGCGCGGACCAATCGGCTCGGCGCGTTCGGCGATGCCAAATGCGGTGACGGCGGCAATAGCAGTATTGCGCTTGAGTTCCCTGATATCTATGGCATCGATTGATTTTGCCGAGGCAAGATAGCCACCTGGAAGGGTAGCGTCCGGCGCAGTGGCAAGTAGCGTTGGGATTCCTTCCAGGAGAAAATCCAGACTATCCGCTTTGACGGGAGTGCTGAAGACGTGATGCCCGGCGTCCCATGTATCGATGGGCTTCATCGCTTCGCGGACGCCGGATTCGATATCGTGCCTCCCATAGAGGGTGAAACCTGCCACGCGACTCGCGCCGGCATCGAAAACGATGGCCGCGCGGGCGCGGTCGAGTTCGTCGCGGTGCGCTCTTACGTAGGCCCACGACGCGAACATGTTCCGCTCTCGGCCAGTGAAAATAATAAGGCGAATAGAGCGCCGAGGATGAATGCTGGTGAGGTGAATATCGCGGGCGGCTTCGATCACCAGTGCGGCATCGCAGGCCTCACCCACCTCACCTGCGCCTGATTCTGAAATATCGAGGTGCGCGCCAAGAAGGACCCATTCGTCCGGTTTCTCGCGACCGCGAATTTCCGCGACCACATTTTCCATCTCATGCGTTCCTTCCGGCGACTTTACAGCAATCCATGAGTGCTTCTCCGTGTGAACATCTACCCCTGCGTCGCGAAACGCCGCCACGGCCCACGAAACCACATCCGCCTCTGAGGATGTTCCCGCCTTTCGGGCACGTAGTTTCTCCGTCAGACCGCGGACGTTCTCAGCAAGAGGCGAATCACTTTGAGCGTTGGCAATGATTTTCGGCGCGACTTGTTCGCACAGCGTCTCTCCTGTTGCGGAGCAAGCCTGCACATTCGACTTCGCCGCATCGCGTATGCGCGCTAGCGGATCGGGTTCTGCGGGTGACAATTGCGCTAAGACAGGTATTGCGCTCGCAAAAACCAGTGCAACAGATAGCCCTATTGGAAATTTAGCAAGTGCCATTGGGATTTGTCGCCAATCAACGGCTGAAAGAATGTCAGGTGAATTATAGCCCAAATGCAAAACCCAGCTTACAGCCCATCTGCAGAATCTAGAATCGCATCCGCGACGCGTGCAACTCGGACCATTTCAGCGACGTCGTGGACACGGACGATGTGCGCGCCGCCAAGGATCGAGGCGGTAACTGTGGCGGCGGTTCCGAGCAGGCGCTCGTCGGAAGGCAGCGCGGGATCCCCCTGCCGCGCGAGGGCTTTGCCAAGGAACGACTTCCGGGAAGTTCCAATTACAATCGGGCAACCTAGGCGCGCGAATTCCGGTAGCCGGGCCAGAATCTCGAAATTCTGGTCGTGCGTCTTTCCAAATCCGATTCCCGGATCGAGCAAAAGTTGCGACTTGGCAAGGCCTGCGCATTTGGCACGCGCGATCGCGGCGCGCAGTCCGGTCGCGACGTCGTGGATGACATTGCGCGCGAAAGGGCCTCGCTGCATGGTCTGCGGTGTTCCCCGCAAGTGCATCAGGATCAACGGGGCGCGCGCGCGCCGCGCGACTTCGCCGAGGCGCGCGTCCATCCGCAACCCCGAAACGTCGTTGAGAATTTCGGCGCCCGCTGCCAGGGCCGCTTTCGCCACGTCCGCCCGCCGCGTGTCCACGGACATGGGGATGCGCAGCTTGTCGCGCAACACTTCAATCACGGGCAGGATGCGCCGAAGCTCCTCCTCGGCGGCGATCGCGGTGGCCCCGGGGCGCGTCGATTCCCCGCCGATGTCGAGGATGTCCGCGCCGTCGCGCTCGAGTTGCAAGGCGCGCGCGATGGCCGCTTCCGAATCGAGATACGCGCCGCCATCGGAAAAGCTGTCCGGAGTGATGTTCAACACTCCCATGACCAGCGTGCGCTCGCCGAGGATCAGCGTGCGCGAACGAAGGCGCAGCCGAAATCGCTTGCGATGAAACATAGGGCATCTATCATACAGAAAGATTCAAAACCCTCGCGACTGGACTTGGTGACCGGAATTTTTCGCCCGCTTAGCAGCGCAGGCTTCAGCCTGTGGAGGTTCGTCTTTGCAAGGTCTAACCCCCACAGGCTGAAGCCTGCGCCACTGGGCTTTCCGGAAAGCGAAACCCCGGAAGACAGATTGGCATCCTAGCCTGTGTGGTACGATTGCTTCACGATTCGGGATTGCTCTTCCAGAAAAAGCGCGCAGCAATGATTGGACGCAAGCGGACCAGGGGGAAGCAGGCTTAATGAGGGTGTCAGGAACGGTTTACAGAATACCTGCATGGTTGTGCGCGGCGCTGACCGCGGCCTCGCTTTTTGCAACGATCCAAGCCTCCATTTCCCCGCAAACCGGCTGGACGCTGGACAATGTCCTCAAACAGCTCGACACGCAGGCGGCGGGCTTTCAGAGCCTGACGGCGGATTTGGAGCGCACCAAGGTGACCGTGGTGGTGAACGACAAGTCCACCGAGTCCGGCAAGATCTCCGTGCGGCGCGACGACAAAATGCGCATCGAAGTGACGCAGCCCGATGCGCGCACGATCCTGCGCGACGGCGACAATTTTTACATCTACAACCCGAAGATTCACCGCGTCGAGGAATACAATCTGGGAAAGAAAAAATCCGTCGTCGATCAATTTTTGCTGCTGGGCTTCGGGACTTCCGGAAGCTCGCTAAAAGAAAGTTACACGGTCACTCTGCAGGGCGAGGACACGGTCGACAATCACAAGGTCCTACTGCTGGAGCTGCTGCCGAAGACGGACGAGGTGCGCAAGCAACTTTCCAAAATTCAGTTATGGCTGGACGAATCCACCTGGCTCCCGGTGCAGCAGCAATTTTTTGAAACGGGCTCGGGCGATTACTTCATCATCCGCTATCGGAACATCAATCGAAACGTGCGCATCCCGGATAACGAATTCAAACCTCACTGGCCGCACGGCACAACCAGAATCCAGCCGCAGGCTTGAGATTGTGATCGTTGCATACTCCTATTGGTTTGACCGGTAGATAACGTCCTGAGGCCCATCCACGATTTTGAAATCCGCGGGGACGGTGAACAGCGAAGCATCAGGCTCTGTGCGGACGACGTTCGTAAGCTTGAAAGTTTGCTCGCCCATGCGCGGGTCGGTCCGCTTACTGTAGATAATTGTCTTCAGATCCGGCGACGTCCACACTTCCGTGACTATGCTGATGGGCCCGTCATTTCCAATTTCACCGACGGGAATCGTGCGCGTCGTTCGCACTCCGATCACCTGGACACCTTCCATGGTTTGCGCGCCGAGATCCTCCGTGTTGACCTGGCCCTGGTCGTTATTCACGAGAATAGTTTTTTGCATCATGATCCCTGGTGGCGGCGGGCCGCCCGCGGGGAGCGCGGTTCCCATTTGCATCAAGACCTTGCCAGGGCCGCTCATTGGCCCGTAGGTACTTACGTTCAAGGGAAGTGAAGGCATTTTCTGCGCCGCCTTATCCGTCAAATTTAATGTGTAGGCGGTCTGCGATACGGGGTCCTGGATGAAAACGAGGTGAGGCGCATCGGCGGCGGACAGATTGCCGATCGCCGGCAAGGAGGCGTCCTGGCGCGTGCGGCCCTGCGAATCGCGCGCAATGTTTCCGGAGCTGGTCTGCGTGATGTGCGTGCCGTCTTCGAGAGTCTGAATATTTTCGTTGGTAATCGTGGCGGAGTACGGGGCGCCCGGAACGGGAGCGCCGGGGCCTCTTCCCATCATGCCTACGCCAATCGTAGTAACGGGCCCGGCCGCCTGGCTTTGAAAGTAAACCGCGTTTCCGCCCTCCTGCGCGAAAGCGCAAGAGGAGGCCGTCAGAATCATGACTAGAATGATTGCGTGTTTCATGGCAGTGTCGTTCTCCTTTCAAATCCAGCAAGCCTCGGCCGCAGACGCAGGCGCTCGGCCGATCCATCCGCCGCAATCGTGAGGTCCGCGACAAAATGCATGCCTTCAGGAACCGCGCCCGGCGGAAACATTTCATCGGCGGGGATGGCGATCCGGATCATGGGCCCGTCCGGCGGCAAATAGGCGTTCTGATTTTGCGCGGGCGGCGCGTTTGCATCCTGAATTTGAACGGGCGCCATGGCCTGACGCCGATGAACTCTCCGAATCGTCGGTCTCACGGAATCGGGAACCTCTGCGGCAACAATCGCCGGTGAAGTCGCTACCGTTGTCTGTTGAGCATGCGACTCGGGCGGTTCGACTCGTGTTCGAGGGATCGCCATGAACAGTGCTACCAGAGCCGCCACCGCGCCCGCGGCAGATGCCACCGCCGCCCAGCGAAGGGCGCCGCGTCGCGCGTTCGATGCCATCGCCGCATCGCAATAGGCGTCAAATTCGCCGCTCACTCGTTTGTATGCCTCCACGCCGCTCCGGCATTCGGCGCAAATCACCAGATGCCGCTCCACATCCGCGGCTTCCTCTGCCGGAAGCTCGTGGTCCAGCCAAGCGATCAGTTTTCCCGAAAAGTCACACATTGCATTTCTCCGCTAATTTTTTGATGGCGCGATCCACCGTGTCGTTCACGGTAGAGGTCGCAATTCCCAAAACTTCTCCAATTTCGCGATAACGCAATCCGCTGGCGCGCAGCAGCAAGCACTCCCGCTCGGAGGCGGTCAACAGGCGAATCGCCTTTCCCAACTGCTGGAATTTCTCCTTCTCCAGCACCGCGCGTTCCGGCGTCGCTTCGTGGGAAACCGCGTCCATTTCCGCATCACTCCCCGCACTGAAATGCCGGTCGTAACGGTTCTGGCGGTTCCTGGCCTGGTTGTGAGCCACGCGAAACAGCCAGCCGCGAATATTTTCCTGCGACCCGCCCGAGGCCAGGTGCCGGTGCAGGATCAGAAAAGCGTCTTGCACCACGTCCTGCGCTTCGTCGCTGGAAAGCCCGAGGCAGACCAGGTATCGAAGCAATGGCTTGCGCAGTTCGCGATACAGGGTCGTAGCCTCGCTCGCGCCGGTGGATAAGCGCGCGAGTGGCAGCGCTAGGCGTGCGGCATCGCCACTCATGGAGTCTTCGTCATCGCGCTTCTATGTATAAAACAATTGAGGCTTGCAGTTTTCCGGCTTGGCCTGCGTAAATCGATGTGTATTTCGATGAGTTAGGTTGGCTGGCGGCGGTGTTCCCGGGAACGCCAATCGGGAGATTGGCGTTCCCGGGTGTCGGTACCGTGAGTTTGTGCCGCCTGTATAAAAGGGGCGCTAAACCTGCGAATACGGCGTCGGCGTCAGAATCAGATTGGTGATGTTGGAGACGATCGGCTCAAACGCGTATTTGGGCTGCGTCGAATACGACTTCCAATCGTCGGAAGCGCGGAACGCGGCCCATTGTTTGTCGCGCGTGGCCAGGCTGTCGAAGCACAGCATGTAGGTCAGGTTCGGCAGGCGCGGGCCGATCAGCGTCTCGCTGTAAAAAATCTGCTCGAAGCCGTTCTTGGCGAAAATATCCGCTTCGCCCGACTGCATCATTTCCACTTTGCGCCGGTGATCCTGGTCGGTCGCTCCCTCGTAAATGCGCAACTCGAAAACGCGCGCGCCCTTTGTAGCGGCCGCCTTGGGCAGAACAAGGTTCGGCCATTTCTCAAACGCCTGCAGGAATCTGCTTTCCATGCGGTCGAACGCAGGCTCCTTGGCGGGCGCGTTCAGAAAAGCCGCTCCGGCCTTCGTGTACTCGTCGTCCTTCACCAGGAAATTTTCGACCGTAGCCAGCTTCTCCGCCGATGTGCCCGGCATCAACACATAAATCGAGGGTGTATCCGGCCCGATCGAAAGATCGAACACGCCAACGGGAGAAATCGCCATGCGATTCAGCGCGGGAATCAAAGCGTCGCGGAAAAAATCGTCGCACATCTTCCTCTGCGGCCCGGCGTTGATGTGATACCGCCGGAGCTGGTAGAACTCCCGGCCTTTCGCCGTCATGTTTCCCTGGGCCGCTTCGAGCGCGCTTGCCGGAGCGGTGACCGCCAGCGCCGATGCCGCCAGCGAAGAAGCCAAAAATTTTCGTCGTTCCATGGAAATCCTCCCGTGTAATTCGTTAAGCGATTGGCCTGTCATCTGGAGGGGTATCGTCACACAATTCGTTTCATGTGTCTATTGCCGCAGGAAAACAAGCTTCAGAACATACGTAGCAACTATCAAATCTTTGCAGGGCACGGCTTCAGCCGTGCCCTGCAAAGATTTGTAGTCGCCACACAGGCTCTGTTTTCTGTTCTACTTTTTCGCTGTGTCCGCCTGCGCCGATTCGCGCGCGCGGTCCAATATATAGGCGTGGATCAACCGCACCTGCGCCGGCGTAACATCCCCGGTAAATGACGGCATCCCGAATTCCCGCCGCGCGCCTCCCAGCACAATCTCCTCGAACATCTCGTGCGTCGGCTCCGCGGCGTAGCGCAAGTCCGGCACCGAGCCGCCACTGACGGCTTCCCCGCCGTGGCATCGCGCGCAAGTATTTGCAAAGATTTTGCGGCCCTCTTCGATTTCGGCCTTGGAAGCGGCGAGCTTGAACGTGGGCATCGGAACGGGCTTGACCACATGCTCGTATGGAGGAATCGTCGCCGTTCCTCCGAGCTTGAAGACCAATACTTTCCCGGGCCCCACGTTCCCTTTGCCGGCGGGCCGATTGCCGAGCACCTGCGGGCCGCCCCATCCACTCTCGACTGCAATATATTGCTCGTTATCTACCGAAAACGTCACCGGCGGCGCCGCGATCCCGACCCCTGCGTCGAACTCCCAGAGCGGTTTTCCGTCGGTGGCGCGGTATGCGGAGAGCTTGCCGTCGGCCCGGCCTTGAAATACGAGATTCCCGGCGGTGGCCAGCGTTCCTCCGCTTTTCGGATTGGGCAGGTCCACGTGCCACGCTTCCTTTTGCGCAACGGGATCCCAGGCAACCAGCCGTCCGGCGTCTATAGTTTTGAGGTACGCGTCACGCGCCGGTCCGCGGTAGGCCCGGTCAGAACCGGTGGTCTGGTCGTGCAGGTTGATCTTCCAGTGGGGGATGATCGCGTGAAGCGAAGTGTCTTCGAGGACCGCCATATAAACTAGCCCGGTCGTAGGACTGAACGAGATGGGATGCCAGTTGTGCGCGCCCTCGGCCGACGGTTTCACCAGCGCCGCGTCCTTCAGTTGCCGCGCGGCAGGGTTCTCGATGGGACGTCCGTTCGGATCGATGCCCGTGGCCCAATTGACCGGGGCAAATGGCTTCGCCGAAATGAATTTGCCGTTTTCCCGGTCGATCACGTAGAAAAAACCGTTCTTGTTCGGTTGCATGATCACGCGGCGTTGAGCCCCGTCGATGGTGAGCGTGGCCATCAGCAGCGGCTGCGTCGCGTCGTAGTCCCAGTTATCGCCCGGCGTTGTCTGGTAATGCCACGCCTGCTCTCCGTTATCGGCGTGGACCGCGACGATGGAAGCGACGTAGAGATTGTCGCCCTTGCCGCGCAGTTGGTCGTACCACGGCGAAGCGTTCCCTGTGCCGAAGTACACCAGGTCGAGTTCCGGATCGTAGACCATGGACTCCCAGGCGGTCCCGCCGCCCCCCGCCTTCCACCACTCGCCGGACCAGGTGGCCGCCGCGCGTTTCATCGCGTCCGATTCGAACGGCTTGGAGGGATCGCCCGGCACGGTATAGCTCCGCCAGGCCAGGTTGCCGGTCTCCGCGTCATATGCGGAGACGTAGCCGCGCACGGGATACTCCGCGCCCGCGTTTCCGATGAGCACGCGGCCCTTGGCGATGCGCGGCGCGGCGGTGATGGCGTAGCTCCCGTCCTTCGGCGTCGTCTGGACATCCCAGACCGGCGCGCCCGTCTTTTCGTCGAGCGCGATGAGCCGGCCGTCCAGCGTCGCTAAATAGACGCGGCCTTTGTAGAGCGCGACGCCTCGATTAACCACGTCGCAGCACACATACTTCGCGTGATCTTTGGGCACTTTCGGATCGAAGTTCCACAGCAGCTTCCCCGTCCGCGCGTCGAATGCATAAACGATGCTCCATGCGCTCGTCGCATAGATCACTCCATCCTTGACGAGCGGCGTCGCTTCCACCCCGCGCAAGGTTTCGAGGTCGTAAGACCACGCCAGGCCCAGCTTGCCGACGCTCTGCTCGTCGATCTGCTTGAGCGGGCTGAAGCGCTGCTCCGAATACGTTCGACCATAGGTGATCCAATTGGCGGTATCCCCGTCCGCCGCGCGAAGCGCTGCGTCATCGACCACTTCTTGTTTGCGCGCGCACCCCGTAATTGCCAGGATCAGGATTGCCGCAGATGCTAGTGCCAATCGCTGGGACAAATTCTGGCGCATCACTTCCTCCGTGCAAAATTCCAGATTCGACCCTGCTCGGCAGGGTCTGTCATGTTATTTAGCTTCCGCACTGATATGCCGCGTGGCAAGCCCATGTCAAGCTGTAATTTGCTTCCGAAGAATGTACTCCATTCTTCTGATTCAAACAGCTCCGGTCGGTTGGAAATATTCCCAATGGAGAACGTCAAGATATCGGCGGGAAGGATTTACTTCGTGTTCTTGGATTCCTTGTAACCCTTCTTGGTGATTTCCGCGGCGTGCTGGTCCAGCCAGGAACGCGTGAAAAGTTCCGGGGCCAGGTCAGAGTTGTACTTGCAGTCGGTAAAAAACGTTTGGGTCAACTTGTGGTCGTTGCGGGAAAGCTCGATGCTCAGCGGAGTCTTTACGCCGCCGAGGGTCATGTATTGCGTGTAACTGGTAATGTTGTCGGTGGTCACTCGCGTTTCCGGATCGCGTGTTGAAACCACCCAGCGCAATGGCAGATGCGTGTATTTATCGATGGCCAGGCGCATGTTGCGGTGCTCGCTGTCGGTAAACTCGATCCACTCCGCTTCCTTCAAGTCGATCAGGTCCGTCCCGGCGTACTGCACTTCCACGCCGGGTTCGTTCAAGCGCTTGCGCAACATGTTGTTCATTCCGGACTTGAGCTGGTCGTTGAAAGTCTTGACGATGTCCTCCGGCTCATCCGACACGCCCCCTTTGTCGAGCGTCCACCCGCCCTGACTGCTATAGATGGTGATCATCGCGCCGCCGTGCGTGATCAGCAGGTCATCCGCGCCCATCAGGAATCCTGCAATGGTGTGTTCGCCCTTGGTGAAATATTCCACGCGGTTTTTGTCCGGCAGCAGCCAAAGATCGCGGAACAGCGTGAAGCCCATCAAAGTTCCAGCGGTCCCGAACTGCGCGGTCCGCCCATCGCATTGGGTATCGCGCACATTCAGGTACGCCTGACCGCCGAGCGCGGTGATGACCTGTTGCAACAGCTGCCTGGCCTTCGCGGCGCTCTGCTCGGGCAGCATTTCCTGCGCCGCCGCGGGCCTTCCGCAGGTCCATGCCATGCACAGCGACAAGAAGGTGCAGGCCATCGCCCGGAATATCATTCGCACAGGGATAAAACCTCCACTTATATGGAAGAGCTTTCCGGCCGTAAAGGTTGCCAAGCTTTTGTAGCGCCGGCGTCTCGCCGGCAGTTTTTCCAATCTCCACTTGTTACGAAAACGCCCGCGAGACGCCGGCGCTACTTCTCAGCCCGCGCCAGCCGCGCAGCCGTGACCAGCTCGCGAAATAGCGCTTGCGCCAACCCATCCGCCGGCATTCTTTCCGGGTGCCATTGCACGCCCACCACCCAATTCGAATCATCCGCCCACTCAACTGCCTCGACCACGCCGTCCGCAGCCCGCCCCGTGACGCGCAGCCCGCGCCCCGGCTCCAGCACCGACTGGTGATGCCAGGAATTGACCTCCGCCTGGGCCGCTCCTGAAACCGCCAACACGCGTCCGGGATCGAGACTCGCCGCGTGCATGGCATCCGGCGCTTCGCCTCCTCCTGGAAGCTCATCCTCCTCGGGGCTGTGGCAGACCTTCGTGCCCAGCTCGGTGGGAATATCCTGCACCAGGCTGCCGCCGAGAAAAACGTTCAGCGACTGAATCCCGTAGCAGATGGCCAGGACGGGTTTGCCCGCGGCCAGCGCGTGTTCCAGCAAAGCGAAATCGGTTCGCTCGCGTGCTGCGTCGGGATCGAATGCAGCCGGGTGGCGCTTCTCGCCATAGTGCGCCGGATCGACATCTGCGGGGCTCCCGGTAAGCAGGAAGGCGTCCAGATTTTCCGCCTCGCGCTTTACATTTTCCGAACCGGAAGCGAGAGAAAGCAACACGCCCTCGCCGCCGGCGCTTTCCACGGCGCGCAGGTATTTGTCGATTTTGGCGCGGCGGTTGGCAGCTTCCTCCGCAGCAGTGCGCCACGGTACACCGATGCGCGGGCGGGAAATAACTTGTTGGGACATGGAAGAATCCATCGTAGCATCGCGCAACAACGCCAGCAATAAGAGCGCGCGCAAGGCATTGTCCATCATTTCTGTTGAAAGTAGGTTGAGGGGTGCTCCGGTTCATAAAGCTCCTCAGCGATGCATGCATT